>Ga0180121_10000965_pt1 | contig 12106 bp, 11 predicted proteins | sample AntDrymUQ5402106_2_FD_129676 | JGI IMG/M metagenome (GOLD analysis project Ga0180121, IMG submission 129676) | Polar desert sand microbial communities from Dry Valleys, Antarctica - metaG UQ540 (21.06) (version 2) (version 2) | ecosystem: Environmental > Terrestrial > Soil > Desert | place...
CGATCTCCGTCTTTGATGTCGCGAAGTGCCTTGAACGGACCGATCACGATCTGGTCGCCGGCTTTCAGGCCGCTCACGATCTCGATCGACGATTCACCGGAAATCCCGGTGGTCACCTGCTCGAAGCTCACGATCTGGGTGACCGGGTCGAACTTGTAGACCCCTTCCTCTTCCTGAGATCGGGCGGCACTGCCGGTGGCCGGCGGGCCTTCCTTCGCTCCTTCCTTCTCCCGGACCACCAGGGCCTGAATGGGGATGGCTGGTACGCGCGGCCGCGAACCGGTGATGATGTCGGCTGAGCTGGAGAAGCCGGGGCGGATTCCAGGCGGCGGGTTGTCGAGTTGAATCTTGACCTCGAAGTTGATGGCCTCAGAGCTTCCACTGGCCGATCGGGTCAGGGGGCTCGAACCTACTTCCGTCACCTTTCCGGTGAAGGTCTTGTTGGGATAGGCATCGACGGTTACGGTTGCGGCCTGTCCGACTGTCACGTTGGGGATGTCGGTCTCGTCGACTTCCATCACCGCTTCGACCGTGCTCATGTCGGAGATGGTCAGAAGGATGGTCCCGGGATTGTTCATGGTTCCGATCACGGCTACTTCCCCTTCTTCTACGGGAAGAGCCGTGACGATTCCGTTCATCGGTGCGCGGATTGTGGTTTTGGAGAGGGTGTCCTGAGCTCCGGCCAGGCCAGCGCGAGCCTGCTCGATGCGCCGCTCCACGGACGATGCGTTCGCCCGCGCCGAGTCCACAGTGGCCCGCATGCGTTCGACCTCGGCCAGCGGAATGACCTTGTCCGCATAGCTCTTCTGGGCACGTTCGTAGTTTCGGGCCGCCTCTTCAGCGCTGGCTCTCGCTGCGTCGCGATCGAACAGGAGCGCCTTCACCGAAGCCTCGGCACCGGCGGCCGACGCAGCCAGCTGAGCTTTGTCGATCTGCAGGAGAAAGTCGCCCTTCTTGACGACGTCCCCTTCACGGACCGCCAGATTGACAATCTGGCCCATGACGTTGGCAGAGAGGTCCACCTTGCGTTGCGCCTCGATCTTTCCATTTGCCGAGACCTTGCTGACCAGGTCTGCCAGTTCGATTTTGGCCGTGTTTACCTCGACCAGGTTCCGGTCTTTGCGCCGGATCATGGCCGTAGTGACCAGCGCCGCAATGATCAGACCGATCACAACAAGCCAGATCGTCGTACGTCGTTTTAAAACCAATGAAGTACTCCTTTGGGAAGGCTGATAGCTCTCAGCTCTCAGCTCTATTCAAGAGCTGGAGGTCGCAGACAGAGGCAATTGTAGCGACGATTCGAAAAACTAGAGGGCATGCAGCCGAGCTACCCGGTTTCAGAAGGCTGAAAGCTGATGGCTGATAGCTGAGAGCTCACCACTCACATTCCGCTCTGGTGCTGGATCTTTCGTACTTTGATGTTTCCGCCGGCTGTTCTGAGGACGAGCTTGGGGCCGCCTGAGTTGATGCGGCCGCGCATGACTTGCTCCTCGACGGTCCCCTGAATCGTGACCGGCAGATCGCTGGTTACGTATCCGCCGTCGCTGCGTGCATCGAGATCAACCGAGACCGTACTGGCCAGGGAAATCGTCACGTTGCCGCCCGAAGTGGAGAGGCGCGAATCCGAACGGGGCTGGGTGGAGATGCTCGCGCTCATGCTGCCGCCAGAGGTCTCGGCGTTGATGGATCCGGCCACATCGTTCAGCGTGATGTTTCCGCCCGAGGATTTGGCAATGACGTCGCCGCGTGCCTGGGAAACCTTGATCGAACCTCCCGAAGTGCGAGCCTCGACCGCTCCCTGCACAGCGCCCACGGTGATATTTCCGCCGCTCGTTCGCAGAAGCAGTTTTCCGACCGCGCCCTGGACGGTTACGTTGCCGCCGGATGTGTTCCCGGAGACCGGTCCATCGATCCTGCCCAGGTAGAGATTGCCGCCCGAAGTTTCGGTGCGAACTTCACCTCGAATGTCGCTGACCCGGATGTTTCCGCCGGCTGTCTCGAGGTCGAGGTTGTACTGAGCGGGAACGTGGATGACGTAGCGGACCTCGAGATCATTATTGAAATGGAACAGTCCCCATCCCTCCTCGTAGCGCCCGCGCACGATCACCGAGTTGCCGGATTGCTTCGTGTCGAGGGTGAACTCTTTGAAAAGTTTGGCAGCCTTCTCACGGTTGGAGGTGTCGGCAGTAAGGATGACCTGCACATCGACTTTGTCGTCCCTGGAAGACTGAACCTCGATCGAGCCCAGGTCGGTGAGCAGCCGCATCGTTCCCCCGGGAGTGACTGCGAAGCTCCGGCGGATCTGATTCTGGATATCGGCTGCTGAGGCATGAGCGGCCATCCCCAAAAGTAGAAAAGCGGTGGTGGCGGCGAGTTTTCGGGACGGGTTCAATCTCATGGGGAGTCTCCTCGAGGACCTTCGCTGCGGTCCTGACTGGTCAATACGCTCTCCCGGGTGCGGGGTTTCAAAATCGGAACGCGGGGGTTTCGCTTGCGGAACGCGGGTCGCGTGTCCCTGATGCCGGGGCGGTGTGGGCCCCGAGGCGGCCCAGCAGGTCGGCTCAACTGGAGGCGAGGTTTCGGAAGACTTTTGGGGTGAGAGCCTCCATTGGGGGTGGTGGCTCAGACCAGGATCTAAATAGCAAATAACCGATTTAGAATCAGAATGTTATAGAGCTTTAAACTTACCGGCCGAGCTCGAATTCCGAGCTCGGCCGGTCATTCTCACGAGAAGCTAAGGCTCGTATTTGCGATTGTGGGTTCCGATCCGAGGGTCGCCTGATCGGTTGGTGAGGTGGTCCTCGTCCAGAAACTGCTCATTGAGGATGGCTTCCGCCGGACGAAGGTCTTCCTCACTCGAGAGGGTCCGCCCATCAAATGGCGCTCGCGAACTGTTCTGAGCGTCGGAAGCTTCCGCGGCGACCCGGCTGGCTGAAGCGGGAGTGACCTGAGTCGAGGCCGGCACGCTGGTTGTGGATTTACGCCGGGCGCGAGCCACCATCTTTCGAGGTCCCGCTGCTGCCTGTGGCGCTGATTTTGTGGTTTCGCTGCCGGAGGCGGGAGTCTGAGTGGCGGGCTTCCGCGTCTGCTTGCGCGAGGACCGCGCAGATCGGGGCCGCGCTTGTTGGGCCGATGCTGCTTGAGCGGTTGGCGTTGCTTTCTTGCGGGAGGCAGCTCGAGCGCGGGGCTTTGCTTTTCGGGATGATGCCGCTCGGGCGCCTGGCGTAGCTTTCTTGCGAGAGGCAGTCTTAACGCGAGGTTTCGGCTTTGTCGCGGCCGTCGATGATGCGCGCGCTGCTCTGGGCGAGGCCGCTCGCGTCCGAGGCTTCGCTTTCCTCTTGGAAGCAGTTTGACTGCTGGCTTTTGCTTTGCTGCGAGAGGCTGTCTTCGCGCGGGGTTTCGGCCTTGTCGCGGCCGTCGATGTTGCGCCCGCTTTTCTAGGCGAGGCCGCTCGCGTCCGAGGCTTTGTTTTCCTGGGGGAAGCAGTTCGAATGCTGGTGCTTGCTTTCTTGCGCGAGCCTGCCTTTGCTCGACGCTTTGAAGGCTTGCGCGAGGTTGCTCTGGAAGGGGAAGTAGAGGCAGTTTGAGGGGTGCTCACCCGTTTGCTGGCCTTCTTTCGGCCCCCGACCCTGGAGCGGACTATTGCGCGAACGCTGCTCACGGTATCGCGAGCTCTGGCAGCTGTGCGTTTGAGCGCGGACCCGGCTCGGGATGCAGCCTTCTTTGCTCCGGCCCCGACCCTGGCCATCATCCTTCTGGCCGCTGGTCCCGCCGTACCCTGCTTCTTTTTGCTCCCGGATTTCCTGCGTGCTGTCGCCATTCGATTACCTTTCCTTTCGATCTGAAGCTGACTCTCCTAATGCAAGAGTCGGGACCAGGTTCAACTGAAGATCAGTTCGCAATCGCAAACCCTTGAAGTGAGCGCCCATCGCTGAAATCGTTTAACGTTTGACAAACCGGCAGCCACCGTCTAAGGTCACGGACTTCATGAGCCCGACGCCCGCATTCCGCAACCATCATCATCACGCTGGAGTACATCACCCGGTTTAGGGGCGGCTCCTGCTGCGCCCCGTTCCGAGGGGGGGCGCAGAACCTGATTCCATTCGATCCAATTCTGACCTCTTCTCGTATCGCGGGAAGAGGTTTTTGTTTTTGGCCAGATCGATTGAAAGAAGGTTCTCTTGACCACCATCTCTACCAGACTCTCGTTACCTGCCGGCGCCAGAGTTCTCATGCCGGCCGAATCGTCGCGGCGCCGCTCGCTCGAGTCGCGCATCGTGACGGAGCTGCAGAGGGGCGATTACGCTGAAATCATTCTCCCCGTCCTCGACTTCGTTGATCCCTATCGCGACGTCATTCCGGACGATCGCTCGCGCCAGAGCTATCGGTTCATGGACCGAAACGGCGATCTGGTCGGCATCCGCTCGGATTTCACGCCTCTCGCGGCCAGGGCTCTCAGCCGCGCTCTGACAGCGTCCGATCTCCCTCTTCGAATCTTTTACCGCGGCGAGGTCATTCGAACCGGCCGCAACCGGCTCGGGCCCAACCGCGAGCTGTTTCAGATCGGCTCGGAGCTTCTCGGAGTTCCTGCACCCGACGGCGACGTGGAGATCCTTCGCATGGCTGCCGCAGCCGTCGGCTCCACCGGCCTGCGTCCGATCATCGCCCTCAGCGACGTGGCCATTGTTTCGGAAATGATCGGAATGCTGGAGCCGTCGACAGGACTCTCACTTCGGGACGCCCTCTCTGAGAAGCGGTTTGACACGGTCGAAGCTCTTTTGCGAAAGGAAAGCGCGGAGCTTCATGAGCTGATCGATCTCCTGGTCACGGCCAATCCGGTTTCCGAGCTGGGCCGGTTCGTCGCTCACCCCGTGCTGGGCGGATCGGCCCGAAGGATTCTTGCCGTCACGCAGGCGGTCTCCGGTTTCCCCGCCGATCTGGCCTTGCAACTCGATGCCGGCGTCTCGCCGCACTCGTATTACACCGGCCTTCAGTTTCAGGTCATCTCACCCGCCACTCGTCAGCTGATCGGGTCCGGAGGTCGATACGACGAGCTGTATGGCCGTTTCGGCTTCGACTGTCCGGCCGTCGGTTTCACACTGAACGTCGACGATCTCGAGGAGCTCCTATGAGAAAGATACGAATTGCAGTCTCAAAAGGAAGGCTGCTGGAGGGGACACTCGAGGCCTTCCAGCGAGCCTCGATGATCGTTCCTTCGCCAGGGCAGATCGATTCGCGGCGGCTGCTGATCGAGACAGACAGCGCGGAATGGATCCTGATCAAGGACGCGGATGTTCCGGTCTATGTCGAGTCGGGTGCCGCGGATGCGGGCGTGGTGGGGATGGATCAGATCCTGGAGCAGGAGCCGGATGTCTTCCTGCCGGTCGAGTTCGAGTTCGGCCGTTGCCGGATGATGCTGATCGCGCGGCCCGACGAGCCACAGTTCGGATCGAGGGGCGGGAGAATCGCCACAAAGTACCCCACCGTAACCCGCCGCTTTCTGGAGCGTCGCGGACTTCATCTCGACATCATCACGCTTCATGGAAGCGTGGAGCTGGCTCCGGTCCTAGGACTGGCTCCGTTCATCGTCGATCTGGTCGAGACCGGCCGGACCATCGAGGCCCACCAGCTCGAGATCCGGGAACTGATTGCGCCCATCGCTCCCAGGCTGATCATCAACAAAAGGTTCTATGGCGCTGAATCAGTCGCGGCTCAGCGCCTTGTCAGGCAGATGGGTACCCGAACAGAAGCCGAGGTTTCCATATGAAGATCATCGATACAGGATCGGACGGCCTCAGCTCCTTTCTACAGGCCCTCGAAGTAAACCGGCGCTCCTCACTCCTGACCTCGGCCAGAATCGCCGCGTCGGTCATTGATGAGGTGCGGGAGTCCGGCGACGAAGCCGTTGCAGAATTTGTCAGTAAATTCGACGGGGTTCCATGCGCCGCTGACGACCTTGCAACGGTGCCTTCCCTGCCCGCTATCGGAGCGGACATCAGGAACTCGATCGAACTGGCCATGGCCAACATCCGCCGCGCGCACGAGCGACAGGTGAGCACGGGGTATTCGATCGAGAACGACGGAATCAGGATCAGGCATCGCGTGGCACCCCTCACCCGCGTGGGGATCTATGTTCCCGGTGGTAGCGCTGCCTACATTTCGACGCTCATGATGTGCGCGATCCCGGCCCGGTTGGCCGGGGTGAAGGAGATTGTCGTGGCTTCGACTCCCATGGCCACGGACCTGCCCGAGTTTCAGTACGTCTGCTCGAGGCTCGGAGTGACGGAGATCTACCGGGCCGGGGGGCCAGCAGCCATCGCGGCGATGGCCATCGGGACCCGCTCGCTCCCGCGGGTGGACAAGATCGTAGGTCCCGGCAGCGGTCTCGTGACCGCGGCAAAGCGACTTCTCTACGGTGAGGTCGGACTGGACATGACTGCCGGACCGAGCGAGATCGTCATTCTCGCCGACGACTCGGCCAATCCGGCCTGGGTGGCCGCCGACCTTCTGGCTCAGGCTGAGCACGGAGCCGACTCGGTGGCGGTCTGCGTCACAACCTCCCGGAATCTGGCTCGAGAAATCGATTCACAGGTTCGCGAGCAACTGGCAGGTTTCAGCGGAGATAAGTCGTCTGCCCCACAGTCCATCGCCAACAATGGCGCCATTCTCATCGCCTCCGATCTGGATGCGGCGGTGGCCGTCGTGAATCGCATCGCCCCGGAACATGTCGAGATCATGACTGCAGATGCTGAGCGGATCGCCGACCGCGTCCTTGACTGCGGCGCCATCTTCTGCGGTTCCCACTCGGCTGTGGCCATCGGGGACTACGCTGCCGGAACAAACCACGTACTCCCTACCGCGGGATCCGCCAGGTTCTTCTCGCCGCTGGGTGTTTATGACTTCGTGAAGCGAACCAGCATCGTCACGGTCAGCGAGCCCGGTTTCGCGGGCGTGGCCGAGGCAGTCGAGCGCCTTGCTGAGCTCGAGGGCCTCCCTCTTCATGCCCGGTCTGTGGCATTGCGCCGGTCAGGAGTTCCGTCGGGGGTGGTGTCATGAGCGCGCTCCGACTGGAAGCTGGTCCACCGGTTCGGGACGCGCTGCGTCGGATGCGCGCCTACTCGCTGGAGCTCAATCAGGCCGCGACCAAGATCGATCAGAACGAGAACCCTCTCGATTTTCCCGAAGAGTGGAAGGCTGAAGTTGCGCGCCGGGCCATGGCTCGTGGGTGGAATCGGTACCCTGATTTTGAACTGCGCGATCTCCGCTTGGCCCTGGCTTCGAAGTACGGGTTCGGAATCGAGAACATCCTCGTTGGCAATGGATCGAATGAAATGCTGTTTGCCGTGCTGGCTACCTTCGTCGACCCGGGGCGAGGAGTCTTCGTGCTCGAGCCGACGTTTCCGCTCTACGAAAAGATCGCCACGATCATGGGAGGAGATATTGAGCGAATCCCCTTCGACCCGAGGCTGCCGGCCATTGTCCTGGGCCGAGAAGTGCTGGAGCGCATCCGGCGCGCGGATCGTCCGGTTGTCGTGATCTGTTCGCCGAACAATCCCACTGGTGGGGTCATCGACCGGACATCACTTTCGGAACTGCTCGATTCTGAAGCGACGCTGCTCCTTGATCGCGCATACGGTGAGTTTGCCGGCCAGGAGCATCTCCCTCTTCATCCCCGACTCATTACGTTCTCCACGTTCTCCAAGGCCTGGGGACTGGCCGGGCTGCGGATCGGCTGGATCGCGGCCACCGAGCAAAATTGCCTCGAGGTCCGCAAGGTGAGCCTGCCCTACACCCTGAACGTGTTCAGCGAAGAGGCGGCACTCTTCGCGCTCGAGCAGAGCGAGGCGGTCTCCGATCGGCTGCGCATGCTCCTCGAACAGCGGGACTGGCTGAACGCGGAACTGGCGTCCATCGACGGAGTCGAACCTTTCCCCAGCCAGGCAAACTTCATCGCTTTCGAGGTCGATGAGCCGGTCCGCGTTTTCCGCGAACTGATCAGCCGGTCTGTGCTCATCAGAAACATCAGCGGATATCCGGGGATGCAGCGCGCTCTCCGAGTGTCGGTCGGAACCCCCGAGGAGAACCGGATCTTCATCAGCGCTCTGCGCCAATCATTGTCTCAAAGGAGTCAGTCATGATCGAAGAAATCGTAAGCAGAAAAACTCGTACCGCCTCCGTGGAGCGGGTCACGAAAGAGACCTCGGTGCGGCTCTCCGTGAACCTCGATGGAACGGGAATGAGCTCGGTCTCCACGCCGGTCGGATTCCTGAGTCATATGCTCGACACGATCGCGCGCCATTCGCGGATCGACCTCAACGTGCAGGCCACCGGCGACACGCACATCGACTATCACCACACGGTGGAGGACGTAGCGCTGGTCCTCGGAGACGCGTTCGCCAAGGCTCTGGGAGAAAAGCGGGGGATCCGCCGCTTCGGCTCCGCGTACGTTCCCATGGACGAGTCCCTGGCGCGTGCGGTCGTGGATTTCGCGGGGCGACCTTACCTGGTGTTCGAGGTCCCTCTGGACCGGGAGATGCTGCTCATCCACAAAGACTTTCCATTCGCTCTGGTCGAGGAGTTCTTCAAGTCGTTTGCGAATCGGGCTTCGTGCAATCTGCATCTCGATCTCCTGCGGGGGAAGAACGGACATCACGCGGCCGAGGGTCTGTTTAAAGCCTTCGCCATTGCGGTGCGAGGGGCGATCGAGGTCGTCGACGGGAGCATCGCCAGCACGAAAGGGACGCTGGAATGACAGTCACCGTGATCGATTCTCCCTACTCAAATATTCGAAATGTGGTCGGGGCCCTCGAGCGGATCGGCGCGGAGGTCCGACTGACGGCTGACCCGAAGATCGTGGAAGGGGCCGATCGGATCATTCTGCCGGGCGTGGGCAGTTTCGCCGCGTCGCGCCAGTGGTTGAGGGCCGGGGACCTGGATACGGCCATCCGGTCCGCTGTCGCCAGGGGGGCCGCACTGCTCGGCATCTGCGTCGGATATCAGCTCTTCTTCGAGGCCTCAGAAGAGATGGGATGGACTGAGGGCTTTGGGTTTTTCAAGGGTGTCATCCGCCGCTTCGAGACCGGCCGCTCCGTTCCGCAGATCGGATGGAATCCGGTCGGACATGGACAGACTGCGCTTTTTGACGGCATTGAGCAGGAAACGCCATTCTTCTTCGCGAACTCTTATCAGTCGGCTGATGTCAGCAGCTCCCATTGCGTTGCGACCGCGGACTACGGTGGACCGTTCGTTGCCGCGGCCGAGAATGGACTGATCGCTGGGGTTCAATTCCATCCCGAACGATCGGGTCAGGCCGGACTTCAATTGCTCAGGAACTTCGTATGGCGACAAGCGGGGCGGGAATGACAGCGCGAAGGGCTGTTGAGGTCATCCCTTCGTTCGATCTGATGGACGTGGAAGTCGTGCGTCTGCGTGAAGGGTCCTTTAGCGACGTGACGCGGTATGGTGATATCGAGACGATCCTGAGCCGTCTCCGGATTCCGGCTGGTACCAGAATTCACCTGGTCGATCTGGCCGCGGGCAGGGACGGGGGAACGTCCAATGTTCTGCCGGCGCTGGCCTCACTGGTGGCGCGTGGGTATCGCGTCCAGACCGGGGGAGGCATCCGCTCGGTGGCTGACGCGCGTCGCCTCATCGAAGCGGGAGCGGAGAAGATCGTCATTGGAACGATAGCCGCGGAGAATCCGGCCGTGTTCGCTTCCATCGTCGACGCGCTCGGAGCTTCGCGGGTGATCGTGGCGGTCGATTTTCGAGATGGAAGGGTTCGAACGCATGGATGGGAGCGGGAAACGGAAAGGACTGGCGAGTCCATCCTCAAACTCGCGGAATCGTTGGGCCTGACCGAGTGTCTTGCCACGGACATCAAAAGAGATGGGCGTCTGGAAGGACCGTCGCTCGGCCTCTACCGAAGTCTCGAATCGCAGACGGAGCTCGGTGTCATCGCCTCGGGCGGCGTTTCAGCCCTGAGTGATCTGGATGCTCTTTCCCGCCTGCCGAATGTCGCCGCAGCCGTGGTCGGTCGCGCTTTGCTGGAGGGCAACGTTTCCTGGGAGGCTTTGCACAGGCGCGCGTCCTCGAACAGCCGGCTGGCGCCGCGTGTTCTTTCCTGTCTCGATGTGAAAGGCGGGCGGGTGGTGAAGGGAGTCCGCTTCGAAGGATTGCGCGATGCCGGCGACCCGGTCGAGTGTGCTCTCCGCTACGAGTTCGAAGGCGCCGATGAGATTGTCCTGCTGGATATATCTGCAACCGATCAGTCGCGCCAGGCGGCTGCTGATCTGGTGTCGCGGGTCGCTGACGCCATCTCCATCCCGTTCACCGTGGGTGGGGGAGTGAGGACGGTGGAGGATTTCCGCCTGCTCTTCCGGGCCGGTGCCGACCGCGTGGCCATCAACTCGGCTGCGGTGATGCGTCCGGATCTCATTCGAGAGGCCGCGCAGGAATACGGGGTACAAGCGGTGGTCGTGGCCTGTGACGCCCGCCGAACCGCAGCGGGATATCGCGTGGCTGTTCGCGCTGGAAAGGACCTGACCGATCTCGACGTCATCGAGTGGTGTCAGAAAGCCGAAGAACTCGGCGCCGGTGAGATCCTTCTCACGTCGATCGATGCAGACGGCACTGCTGACGGTTACGACGTGAAGCTGCTTCGAGCGGCGACATCGCGCGTCGACATCGGAGTGATCGCTTCAGGCGGAGCAGGAACGCCCGCGCATTTTCTGGAAGCCATCGAACGGGGAGGAGCGGCGGCCGTTCTGGCTGCGACTGTTTTCCACGACCAGCTGCTTTCCATCTCCGATCTGAAAGCGTGGCTCTCGCTTCGCCACGTCCCGGTGCGTGGTGTCTCGGGTGTCAGCGTTGAGAGGATCAGGCAAGGAGTCCCGGCATGATCGAGCTCAAGGACATTCAGTTCAATGATGCAGGGCTGGTTCCTGCTTTAATTCGCGACCGTTCCGGACGGGCGATCCTCATGTTTGCCTGGATGAATGCAGAGTCTTTTCAGCGGACGGTTGATTCCGGCGAAGTCTGGCTCTGGAGCCGGAGCCGGGGCACCCTGTGGAACAAGGGAGCGACGAGCGGAAATCGTCAGCGTGTTGTGTCCATGGCTATCGATTGCGACGGCGACGCGCTGCTCCTCGAGGTCGAGCCGGCAGGTCCGGCCTGTCACACCGGCTCCTACTCCTGTTTCGGGGATGCCCCTGTGGCCGATCTTCGACTCGAGGGTCTGATCTCCACGCTTGAAGCGCGGAAGGCTGAGATGCCGTCCGGATCGTACAGCGCGTCTCTCTTCAAGTCAGGTGTGGACCGGATCCTCAAGAAGATCGGCGAGGAGTCGGCCGAGGTGATTATTGCGGTGAAGGGTGAATCGCGGGAGCGGGTGGTCTCGGAAATTTCCGATCTGCTTTTCCACCTGACCGTGCTCATGGTGGATCAGAACATCGATGTCGAGGAGATCAACCGGGAGCTGAGCGGCCGGTCAAAAGAAAAGGGCGCGGTAAACGCGCCCATGAAAGAAAGCTAACAGTGAGTTAATTGACGAAGACGACTTTCTGGCGAGCCTGAGCGATCTCGGTGCTCTGACGGTCGGTGACCGTAGCCCGGTATGTGTAGATTCCGAAGAGGTCCTTTTCGTCGAACTTGAAATTGACCTGCGGCTGGAGGGCGATGCAGCCTTTTTTTGGGCTGCTCCAGGCAAAACGGGCCAGGTCCGGATTTGAGTACATGAGCGTTCCGTCCGGCCCATACAGCTCGATCTGAGCGGCGAGATCGAAGTTCTCCATCTCGGTCTGATCGAAATAGGTGAGGACGAGAGCGAGGTGACCCTGCTCTTTCGCGCGGAAGCGGCGGGTTTTTGCGTAACGTGTGCGGTCCCGCTCCGACATGCCCATCCACTTGACGAGCTCGCCTTCCGACTCCGTAACCACAAGGCTCAGTTTGAAGCGGGCCGGCTTCGTCGCGCCGGCCTTCGAGCCGCCGCCGGGCGGTTCGGGATTCGGATCGACGGTGATCGCCTGCAGGGTCGAGGTGAGCAGGACAATCATGGCGACGGCAAGGTAGCGGGCGAAGCGGCCAGGTCCTTTCATTAGTCCTCTTA
>Ga0180121_10000966_pt1 | contig 12104 bp, 15 predicted proteins | sample AntDrymUQ5402106_2_FD_129676 | JGI IMG/M metagenome (GOLD analysis project Ga0180121, IMG submission 129676) | Polar desert sand microbial communities from Dry Valleys, Antarctica - metaG UQ540 (21.06) (version 2) (version 2) | ecosystem: Environmental > Terrestrial > Soil > Desert | place...
CTCGAGTTCGACGCGCCTGACGAGGCAGAAGCCTTGCTCGCGTCGATCCGACCCCTTTGGGAGCGCGTGCAGGGCACTTTGATCTCAGATCCACAGGCGCGCATCGTCGAGCCCGTCGAGACCACAGAGTATCCACTCGAGGGGTGACGCGTCGGATCGAGCGAGAACGGCGCTACTCGACGCTGCCGGTTCGCAGCGCCGGGAAGCGTGTGCGAAGCCCTTTGGCCTCGACCTGATAGAGCGGCTGCGGTGTCGGCAAGCCGGCCAATCGGTGTCGTCCGAGGCTCCGCACCCGAACACCGGTCGGCAGTGACCGCTCGGCCACGGGCTTCGACGTTGCTGAGATCAGGATCTGTCCCCCATGTCCGACGAAGCAGACACGAGCCACGGTGTGCACCGACAGGCCGACGTAGCCGGTCTCAGTGAGGGTTGGACGCCCGCTGTGGATGCCGATGCGGACGCGCACGTCGAGATCGTCGGGCCAGCGATGCGCTGACATCGCGCGTTGCGTGTCGACGGCTGCTTCCACAGCGGCGGCCGTGCGCTCGAACACCGTGAGCGACCCGTCGCCGTGCGCGTCGACGATGCGTCCGCCGCATCGGCGACCGGCGCTGCGGATCACCGCTCGCACGTCGCGGATCAGGTCGGCGTACCGGTCGTCGAGCCGGCGCAAGAGCGCAGTGGAACCCTCTACGTCGGTCATCAGGAACGTCACGCCGCCGGTCGGGAACGTGGAGAAGTCGGGTGTGCGAGCGCTCCGTTCCGAGCGGATCTGGCCGTCGATGAACCCGACCGGCACGATGCCGTAGCGCTTCGCGGCCTGCAGCAGGCGCCGGCGAGCACGTTCCCTGGCGGCGTCGTTCTCGAACTTCACGCGCTCGAAGCGTGCGAGGGCGTTGCGGACGTGCGACTCGTCGTGCAAGGGCAGCCGACGCTTGCCGGTGGAGTCGATGTAGGCGAACGCCCGATCGGGCAGGCTCGCCCGCTCTCGCGCGCTGAGCGTGGCCATGACCGTGACGATACCGGCCACGCCCCACGCGCGGCCGACGGGTTCGGCTACTCGAACGCTTCCTGGATGTCCTGCTCGGTGCTCCCATCGGCGTCGAGCTCCATCGACACCGAGTTCATGCAATAGCGGGCGCCCGTCGGGCGCGGGCCGTCGGGGAACAGGTGGCCGAGGTGGCCGCCGCACCGCGCGCACGTCACCTCGGTTCGACGCATGCCGATGCTGCCGTCTTCATGCAGCTCCACCGCGCCGGGCGAGATGGGCTCCCAGAAGCTCGGCCACCCGGTTCCGGATTCGAACTTCGTGTCGGAGCTGAACAGGGGAGCGTGGCACCCGGCACACAGGTAGGTGCCTGGATCCTTCGTCGAGGCGTAGGCGCCGGTGAACGCGCGCTCGGTGCCCTTGTTGCGAAGCACCTCGAACTGTTCGGACGTGAGGCGCTGTCGCCACTCTTCCTCCGATCGCGGAAGCGGCTCCGCCTCCGCCGGGTGATCAGACCGATCGGACATGAGACCTCCTCGTCATGGTCAGGCCTTCGTGGGCTCCTGCGAACCATTCCCGTCGTCGACGATTCCCACACCGAGCGCTGCGTCGGCGCCCCACAGCTCCTCGACCGCGACCTGGATCACGCCCGCGATCGGCAGCGCGACGACGGCGCCGATGAATCCAGCGAGCTCGACGCCGATGACGACGGCGAGCAGCACGACGAACGGGTTCAGGCGGATCGTGCGCCCGTACACCAACGGCTGCAGCACGTGGTTCTCGAACTGCTGATAGACGATGAAGAAGATCGTGACGACGATGCCGGCGGTCACCGAGTGCATGAAGGCCACGACGATCGCGGGCAGCGCGCCGATCGTGGCGCCGATCAACGGCACCAGGTCGGCGATGCCTACCCACAGCGCGAGCAGGAACGCGTACGGCACGCCGAGCGCGAGCAGCATCACGAGTGACGCGATCCCCGCGACGACACTCGTGAGCACGTTGCCCACCACCCATCCAGACACGGCGAGCATCGAGCGCTCGGCGATGCGGGTCGTCGGACCGCGCACCTGATCGGGAAGCGCATCGTCTCCCGTCCTCACGAGGCGAGGCCCGTACAGGAGCAAGAAGATCGTGAACACGACGATCGAGATGAACCCGACGATCGCCTGTCCGATGCTCGCGAACACCGCCAGGAGCGGACCCGACAGTCCCACGAGCTGATTCGGCAGGTCGCTGCCCACCGACCCGACCCGGCTGTCGATGTTCAGCCGCTCGCGCAGATCGCGGATCACCGGCGCGTCACGGATGCGATCGATCGTCGCCGGAAGGTCCTCGGCGAACTCGACGGACTGGTTGATCACCGGACGAGCGAAGGCGAACACGACTCCGCCCAGAAGCAGCGTGATGCCCACGACGACGATCGCGACGGCGACGCCTCGGTGCTTGACCGACCGCTCCACCCGATCGACCAACGGCGCCAGCACGGCGGCGAAGAAGACCGCCAGGAACAACCACACCAAGACCCGCCGAAGCTCGTACAGCAGGAACAACGCGAGCGCAACCGCGAGCAGAACCCCGACCACGACCAGCACATCGCGGGGCGTGACGTGCGTCTCCCTCGTCGCTCGACCGGTGGGCATACCCCGCACGCTACCCTCTCGGCGAGTCGAGGAACCGAAGTGTGCCCGAGTCGCGTGTCAACGGCCCATCGGCACATGCAGAGGTCGTACTCGGGACGAGGTATCGGGGGGCTTCGAAACGCGACCTCTGGCGAATGGTCAACGCGGGCTCAGGCCGCGAGACTTGCCTGCCATGGACACCCCAGCGCCCTTCTGCGGAGAATGCGGCCGCGTCGGCGCGAGCCTCTCGGGACTGCATCCGAGCGACGCGGGCATCGTCCGCTGGACCGTCTTCAGATGTGGGCACGTGACGACCCAGATCCTGCTCGACGCCACGTCGACGGGCGACGAACCTGAGCTGCTTCCCGACGCTGCATCGACGACCTGAATCCAGCCCACGCCTGACCTGCTCCCTCATCACCTGCTCGCTTCCGTTGGATCTATCTGGTAGGGGTGGCGATGCTCGAGCAGCCAGCTCGCCAAAGGGGCTGCTCGGTCTGGCGCCGGTTCCCGATCAGGCGGACAGACGTTCCGCGAGATAGCGCAGGCTGATCGGGTAGCGGTACTCGATCGACATGTGCGTGGCATCGAAGAGCTCGAAGTAGACGTCGGTCACGCCGATCGTTTCGAGCTCTCGCCGGAAGGCCTCGGCTCCGAGATCCAGGTAGAACTCGTCACGCTTGCCCGCGTCGATGTAGATCGCCCGCATCGAGCGCAGGGTTTCGGCGCTCTTCTGGACCATGCGCACCGGATCGTGTTCGAGCCATCGTTCCCAGATCTCGGGGATCAGTTCCCCGGTCGCAGGGTCATACGGCAGCCGCACCGTGCCGTCGGGGTCCGCCGAGTAGCACGCTGACATGCACCAGTCATTCACGAGGAAGTCGTCGCTGCGCTTCGAGAACGCGGGGCGGCTGCGGAAGTCCTTCCAGAAGTTCTCGAATGACCCGTCGTAGTCCTCGCGCAGCGCTCGGGTCGACTCCCGGAACTCAGGCAGGTAACACGTCTCGAACAGGGCGTCGCCGGCGTGCGTCGCCAAGCCGCCCCAGAGGTCTGGGCGCAGCATCGGCACGACCATCGCGCCGTAGCCACCGCTGGACTTTCCCTGGATACCCCGGTGCTCGCGGCTCGCGATCGTGCGGTAACGCTCGTCGACGAACGGCACGACCTCGTCGCACAGGTAGGTGAGGTAGTTGCCGGTGCCTGGGGAGTCCAGGAACTGGCTGCCGCCGAGCGACGTCCAGCAGTCGACCCAGACGACGACCACCGGCGGGGCCTCGCCTCGAACGAAGAGATCGTCGGCGAGCTCCGGGAAATTCCGGCGGAAGGGCGCTCGGTTCCTCCACATGTCGAGCTGGCCGGTGAGGCCCTGGATCACGTAGATCGAGGCGAACCGCGCTTGCGGGTCGTCGTCGTAGCCCGGGGGCACGTATACCCACAGCGGTCGTTCGTGCGGATCGCCGAGCGGGTTCCCCCGCAGCTTCTGGCTGTCGATAGTGTGTTCCTCGAAGCGCCCTCGCAGATCGAACGACCACGGTTCCACCGTTGTCCCTCCTCGCTGTTGTGTTCGGTCGGGTCTCGGTCACCGTACGCCAGAGCGTCGGCCTCGCGACCGAGCCGATCGGAAGGCAGGCAGACCCGAACGGTGGTTTGACCCGATCCCGCAGCGGGAACTACGACTCGACGTCGACCGTCGCTACGATGGGTCGAGCTCCGTCCCGGCCAGCACCTCGGAGTCTGCCGAGATCGCGACCCGTTGGCCGATCACGGTGAGGTCCTCGTCCGCGCGGTCCTCGGATCCTCCTCCGACCGATGCGCCTGTGCCGATCTCGACCCGGCTGTCGAGGATCGCCCGCCTGACGGATGCGCCTCGTCGCACCGTCACCCTGTCCAGGATGACCGAATCGCTCACGTCGGCGCGCTCCTCGATCATGGTGCCGGGGCCGATCACGCTCCGTGTCACCGATCCGTGCACGACGACCCCAGGCGACAGCATCGAGTGCGACACCCGTCCTCCTTCCACGCGGGCAGGAGCGAACGGCCAATTGCGCCCGCGGATGGGCCACGAGGGATCGCCAGGGTCGAGGTCTACGAGACCGTCCACGATCTCCATGTGAGCCGAGCGGTAGCTGCTGACGGTGCCGACGTCGCGCCAGTACCCATCGATCGACATGCACCGGGCTTCGGATCCCTCGACGATCGTCGGCAACGCTCGTTCACCGAGGTCACCGGCGCCTTCCTTCGATGCCTCCTCGAGGGCTTGCAAGAGGGTGTCGGGATCGAACGCGAAAACCTCGGTCGACACGATCGAGGTCTCGGGCTCGTCGGGCTTGTAGGTGTACGAGCGGACACGATCACCCTCCGCGCTGACGACGCCGTATCGCGCAGCATCATCCTTGGGGACCTCGGCGGTCACCATCGTGAGATCGGCGCCGCTGTCGCGATGACGCTCGAGCACCGTTCGGTAGTCCAGGGCGTAGACGTGATCCGCGCTGAGCACGAGCACCACATCCGGCTGGAACTCGCGGATGGAACGTGCGTTGCGAGCGAGCGCGTCCCCGTTGCCCTGCATCATCCCGGATGTCGAGTCGTCGTTGGAATGCGGATGCAGCGTGCGGAGCCCCCCCGTGTTGCGATCGAGGTCCCACGGGCGTCCGTTCGCGAGATGGTCCTCGAGGGAAAGCGGTTCGTACTGTTGCACGATCCAGACGTCGGACAGGCCGCTGTGAGCGCAGTTGCTGAGCGGAAAGTCGATCAGCCGATACGTGCCGGCGAACGGCACGACGGGCTTGGCGCGCTCGGCCGTGAGCGGACCGAGGCGGTTGCCCTCCCCGCCCGCCAAGATCAAGCTGAGGACTCGCGGCGGATGCCGATCATCCATCGCGGCTCTGCGCGGCCGGATCGACACGGACGACCGAGTCGGCGATGACCGGCACCACGCGGTGACCGTCGAGCACCACGTATCCGCCGTCGGCCCGTTGCAAGATCCCGGTGACGGTCTCCTCCTCGCCGTCGTGGACGTAGCGCATCTCAACGTGCTCGCCGACGAGATGGTCCGGAACGGGGTCTGGTGGTGTCGTGCCCGGAGCCGCCATCACCCGTCGTGCTCGTCCGCATCGTCGGCGTCGGCGATCGGCACATCGGGGTCGTGATCGCGTCGTTCGGCGGCGTCCTCCTCGGAGTCTCCCGGATAGCGGTCGTGACCCTTGGCATCTGCGGGCTCGTCGCCGATCCGCTGGCGGAACGCTTCTTCTTGCTCCGTCGATCGCTGTTGATCGCCGTGCTTCGGGTCACCGACCATCGCTACTCCTTCCGCTTGCGGGACACCTGGACAGGCTCCTTACCCACATGTTCATGGTGATCACGACGGTCGGCTTGGGCAGGATGAGGAGATTCACGCGGTGTTCATCTGTCGACGCTGGGTGGACTTCCCTCCTGATCCTCGGTCATCAACGCCACGATCTCTTCCAGACTCGATCCGAAGGCTTCGGCGTGGGCGCGTTCGAACTCCTGTTCGCCGAGGGCTACTCGAGCCTCGAGCTCGGGATCGCCGAATCGGTCGATCGCGATGTCCGGGAACTGGACCCCGAACTCCTGCCCGATCCGGGCCCACGCGCCCAACAGTCGGGCCGCGCGATCATGCCGTGTCGACCCTTCGATGTCGGTGAACAGGAACGTCACCGTGCCAGTCGGCAGCTCAAGCATGCCGCGAAGATTACTCGTGCTCCGATCCCCTGAACCTGGCGATAGGCTTCGCGAGGAGACTGGGGCCAAGGACGAGGGGGAGGCCATGGCTGACCACGATGCAGCGACGATCGCCGAAGGACTCTGGGAGAGGCTCGGTGCTGGGGACTGGCCGGGCGCCAGGGAGCTCATGCACGACGACTACGTGCAGGAATGGCCGCAGTCCAGAGAGCGGATCGAAGGACCCGACGACGCGCTCGCGGTCAACCGGAACTTCCCGGGCGGCCTGCCCACGATGCGACTGCGACGGACGTCGGCCTCGGGCGACATCGCAGTGGTCGAGGTGGCGCTCGAGTACTCGGACGGCAGCGTCTACCAAGCTGTGAGCATCATGGAAGTGCGCGACGGGAAGGTCGTCACGGAGACCGACTACTTCGCCCAGCCGTTCGACCCTCCGCAGTGGCGAGCCCAATGGGTGCGGCGGATGCCGCGGTGAGCACGGAAAGACCTGTCACGACGGCGTCGGGCATGGCGCCCGCTCAGAAGCGATGGACGATGATCGCCGTCGTCCTGGGCTCCGCCGTCGTGTTCCTCGACACCTCGGTCGTGAACCTCGCGCTGCCCCGCATCGGCGAGGAGCTCACGTCCGACCTACTTGGCACCCTCGAGGCGCAGTCCTACGTCGCCTACGGCTACTTCGTGACGTTGAGCGCGTTGCTGATCCTCGCCGGCGGGCTCACCGACTTCCACGGCCGACGCAAGATGTTCTCACTCGGGCTGATCGGTTTCGCCGTCACTTCGCTGCTCTGCGGCATCGCGCCGTCGATCGAGATCCTCATCCTCGCCCGCGTGTTGCAGGGGGCTGCCGGAGCGTTCGTGGTGCCCGGGTCGCTCTCGATCATCACCGCGAGCTTCGAGGGCGAGGAACGCGGCCGCGCGTTCGGTGTGTGGGCGGGCGCCTCGGCCGCGACGACGATCCTCGGGCCGTTCGTGGGCGGGCTGCTCGTCAACACGATCTCCTGGCGCATGGCCTTCCTCGTGAACCTTCCGCTGCTGGCGATCGCCTACGTCGCCACGACCCGTTACGTGCCCGAGTCCCGCGATCCGGACGCCAGCGGACACTTCGACTGGCTCGGTTCGATCGTGATCGTGCTGGCCGTCGGAGGGCTCGCCTTCGGCACGATCCGGGGTCAGCAGCAGGGCTGGGGGGAGCCCGTGTCGGTCGGCAGCCTCGTCGTCGGCGCCGTCGCAGCGATCGCTTTCCCGTTCATGATGCTGCGTCGGCGTGATCCGCTCGTGCCGCCACGCCTTTTCCGATCGCGCAACTTCACGGTGACGAACCTCTCCACCCTCGTGATCTACGGGGCGCTCTACGTGTCCCTCACCTTCCAAGGCATCTTCCTGATCGGCACGCTCGGGTACAACGAACAGGCCGCGGGCATCGCGGGCCTTCCGGCCACGCTGCTGCTCGTGCTGTTCTCGACGCGGTTCGGCAAGCTCGCGGCGAGGTACGGCCCCCGACTCTTCATGACGCTCGGTCCCGCGATCATGGGACTCGGTCTGCTCTGGTACGTACGCCTCCCGTCGGACAGCGCACCGTGGGTCCTCGGCGGAGGCACCGGGTCGTCGATCCTGCCGCCCTCCGACTACTTCATCGACCTGCTGCCGGCGCTGCTGGTGTTCGGGACCGGGCTGATGATGTTGGTCGCGCCCCTCACGACCGCGCTGATGACGTCGGTGCCCGAGAGCAACGCCGGCGTGGCCTCGGCGATCAACAACGCGATCTCGCGCGTGGGCTCGCCCCTGGTGACGGCGGTGATCTTCGTGGCCGTCGCGTCGAGCTTCTACTCCTCGATCGCCCGGCAGGTGCCAGGCACCGACGTCGATGCCAGCGCGTTCCGATCCGACGTCTCGCCCCTGAACCAGCCTTCTGCAGGCGTGTCGGCCGAGGTCCGCGCCGCGGCGAGGGAAGCCTCGACAGACGCCTTCCACCTCGCGGCGCTGGTCTCCGCGGGCCTCCTGCTCATCGGCGCCGCGATCAACGGCGTGGGCATCCGCAACCCGGGAGCCGAGGGGCGTCACGCAGGACCGGGCGGAGAGCAGCCCCCGGGCGAAGGCGTCGGCGCCGGTGGGCCAGTGCGCGGTTCGCGGGAAGCCTTCGGCGGCGATCGGGGAGCACCGCCACGCGCGCGCACGGGACCCGCGCGCGAACCTTAGGTCGCGGGACGGCTCCTCCGGTCCGGACGCACGTGGTCTTCCTCGGACTCGTTCCAGACCTCGTCGACGTTCTCCACGTTGAACCCGTACTCGAACACGAGGGTGCCGCCGTACGCGGCGCCGAAGAGCACGAGCACCGTGCTGAGCACCGACAGGACGAGCCAGCTCAGCTGCGTCTGAGCCTCGTCGAAGGCCGGGATCCGCAGGAGCAGGTCGACGATCGTGATCGCGGTGACCGTGAGCATCACCGTCGCGTGCCAGTTGATCGTGCGCCAGACCTGGGTGTGCTTCGCGCGACCGATCGGTCCCGACCTGTCTCGGGGGATCCCCTTCCACCAGTCGAAGAAGCCCGTGAGGGCTGCGCCGAGGCTCACGACGAAGCCGCTCACCATCACGAACGTGGCGGCCGCGAAGAAGTCCTGCGATTTCGGATCGGCCGCGTCAGAGACGTATGAGATCAGGTCGAACGCGGCTGCGAGCGAATAGCAAACGATCGGGAAGTCGGTGAGCGGCGGATGGAACGGCTTGCCTGTGAACCCTCGGAGACCCTGGAACCGGCGTCCCTTCAGGCTCATGGTCGGGCGGACCGAGTAGATCCTTGGCATGACTCCTCCTTTCGGCGACTTCTCAGCGACCGAGGAGCCGGGGGACCTCCTCGGCTACTTGCATCATGCCATGCGAGCCGTCGTCGGACGCGTTACCGGTCCGTGAGCGAGAAATGCATTAGTCCTTCAGGGTCGTCCAGTCGCCGCCCCATTCCCAGCCGATCTTCGCGAACGAGCGAACCACCACTCCGGCGCGGTGGATCATGCCGGGCTCCCGAAGGGACCGGTCCGTGTACGGCTTCACGGCGCGGCGGAGCACCGAGCCGCCTGACAGGACGTAGGGGTTCTGCAGCGGGTTGATGTCGATCGCCCACCCATAGGAGTGATGCGAGAGCGACCCCGGGTTGCCGGTGGCGGGCCGGCAGTTGAAGGCAGCGGTGCGGTTCCGCGTGTTGTACCAGTCGATCGGCCGGGGCGGGCGATAGACCCGAGGAAGCTCGATGCGGTTGATCGGGAACCCCGCCTCGAACAGCCGACCGAATACCCAGAGCACGTCGCCCGCCACCATCTCGTGCACGATCAGGGGGCCGGTGCGCGTGCGGCCCTCGAAGTCCCAGTAGCTCACCTCAACGTGCCGCAGCTCATCGATCCCCACCGGGCAGCCGCGATGCCAGTTGCGACCGACCACGCGATCGCGCAGGAAGGGTCCGATGCGCGAGATGCTGCCCTCGAACCGCGGCTTTGCCGCTCTAGGAGTAGAGGCCGGCTGCGTTGTCGGCGATGCAGCCGGATGGCTCGGCGATGGCGCAACCTTGGCCGGGGCTGCACGCGCGGAAGAAGCCGCAGGCTCGGCCACCGGAGCCGCGGAGCAGGCGACCGCGACGATCGTGCCCCCGACGGCGACCCAGCGTGTGAGCGCCCTTCGAAGCACCCCGCGACGGCGCGCCATGTACGAAGGACCTATGACGAGACCCTGACGGCGTCGCCGCCGCTGATGTGCAGCTTCCCCGCGCTGAGCTCGTGACCGTCGATCGAGGCGCCGGCTCTCGATGGATCGACGGTCAGTTTCCTCAGGCCGGTCGCGGCGACCACCTGGATCGATCCCGGCTCGGGATACGGCTGGGGCGTGAGCCCCCCGTAGTAGAAGGAGAGGATGCGCCCCGCCGACCATCCGCGGACCGCTTTCCCGTACGCGCCCCACTGCACCATGCCGACGCCGTGCCCCCACCCTCGGCCGTCGACTACGAGGCCCCGCGAGCCCGCCGACAGGCTGAACCACCCCGACGGGATGCTCACCGGGAGCCCGCCGCTCGGGTACCGCCGGGGAAGCAGGCACGGGGCCCAGGTGTTCACGGCGTCGCGCAGCCCGCTCGCATCGAGTGTTCGGCGATCGCCGCCGCCTGCGAGCCGGATCGTCGAGCCGTCGACGACCGCCGAGGAGATCGGGGCGCTGCCGGACCATGAGCCCGCCGCGCGCAGCATGGTCGCGAGGTCGTCGAATGGCAGCTCGACCCGCCATCGGGACAGGGGTGACGCGCCGTCGTGTCGTTCCACGATCGGGCGCAAGTACGGCAGCGGCGAGCTGCCGAAGATGTCCTCGTTGCCGTAGGTCCTTCCGTTCGAGGTGGAGGAGTAGACGGTGTCGGCGGGCCGGTCGCCGAAGAGCAGCACCTGACCCTGGGTATCTCGGACGGCTCGGTACCAGCGTTCGATACCCGGCGGGGCAGGCCGAGGGATGCCCCCGTACACCTGGCAGTCCGAGGTCGCGCAGATGGGGTCGTCGAGGGCCGCGCCTTCGACGCCCGACCACCCCGTGCGCGACAGCACGTAGCTTCGCGCCGCGATGACCTGCGCCTCGAGCGCCGCCCGCGGCCACGTTGGCGGCACCTCCGCGATGCCTTCCAGGTACTCGCGGAACGAGATCGTCACCGTGACCGTCAGGGTGCCGTCGTCGGCGGCGCGGATCGAGAGCGCGCCGGGGTAGCGAGCGTCGAGTGAGGGCCGGTCGGGGCGAACGCAGCGCGACGGGCTCCACGGATAGACACCCTGAACGTGGAACGATCCCCCGCGAGGCGATCCGATCCCGATCCGCTGCCCGGAGGTCTCGAACGGCGTGGCCCCAGGCATCGGGGTCGCCGAGGCCGAAGGCTCCGGAACCGTGGCGTTCGTCGACGCCGAGCGCACATCGGAGGTCTCGCCCTTCGGGTCGCCGGGTGCCGAGGAGCAGGCGGCGACCAACGCCACGAGCACGAGTGCTGCGCTCGGAATGCGGAAAGGGAAGCGGTCTCGCATCCGGATGCCAGCTTACGCGCGCTTACGCGCGTGGCGTCAGGAGCTGATTCTGGCGGGCGCCATCCGGGGCCGCATCCAGAGCGCGACCGTCGCGACGATCGCGAGCCACAACACGCCGAGCGCCGTACCGGCGATCACGTCGGTGAGCCAGTGCGCCTCGAGGATCAGCCTCGAGGCGGCCGCGCCACCGATCAACAGCACAGCCGAGACGGTGATGATCTGTCGCGTGCGCACGGTCCTGCCCATCGCCACGACGATCGCGATGATCCCCCAGACCGCGACGGCCTGGGCCATGTGTCCCGAGGGGAACGACGTACCGCTGAGCTCGCCTGCGGCATAACCCACCGGCGTCGGACGATCGAATAGCATTTTCAACACTGCCGTCAGCGCCGCCACTCCGACGAACGCGGTGCCTACCAACATGGCGGGACGCCAGTCGCTGCGGCGGATCGCGAAGTAGAGCCCGACCACGAGCAACAAGACGAACGACCCCCGAGCCGAGCTCGCGAGCGCCAGCACCTTCATGGGCAGGAGGATGAGGTTTCGATCCGGGCGTTCTTCAACAGAGCTGTCGACATCGAGATCGACCGCCGAGGGCCGGTCGTCGAGCAGGGCGGCGGTCACGGCGAACACGATCACCGAGGCCAACGCGCTGCCGGCCACGAGCCATCGGGCCGACGTGGGCACCTCACGGACGTGAGGGAAGCGACTCTCGATCTGTCGGATCATGGACGGGCTCCCATGTCATCTGCCTTCCAC
>Ga0180121_10000967_pt1 | contig 12104 bp, 8 predicted proteins | sample AntDrymUQ5402106_2_FD_129676 | JGI IMG/M metagenome (GOLD analysis project Ga0180121, IMG submission 129676) | Polar desert sand microbial communities from Dry Valleys, Antarctica - metaG UQ540 (21.06) (version 2) (version 2) | ecosystem: Environmental > Terrestrial > Soil > Desert | place...
CGGTTCGAGCTGTGACCACAGCTCGGCCCAGACCTCGGCACCCGACTGGCTAAGCGCGTCGGGATGCTTCGCCCCCAGTACGTCGCGATAGGCGTCGTTGTACATCAGGGTGTACGCGGGACCGCACCAGAGACTGGTGGGGACCGGCGCGGTGAGCATTAGGCGTACAGCCGTACGGAGTTCAGCCGGCCAGTGCGCGACTGGGCCGAGCGGCGAGGCTGCCCAGTCGAACTCGCGGCATCGCCTCGCCATCTCCGTCTCACCAGCGAAGGCTCCGTCGTTTTCGCCCATCGAATCGACTGCCGCCATCTACTCCCTCTCTCCTGCCCAAGCCGATGGGAGCCCGCGATCGGACGATCGCCGTTGACACGCCCTCGCGAACCCGGATGTGAAGGTAGCGCGCGGGTTCACGTCTGGCACTTGGCCCACGGCACCCGGCATCACTCGAGAGGGGTAACGAGGAGCCGTCTCGGGCTCCGCTCCTACATGCTGAGCCAGTAGCTCGCTTTCAGCACGAAGATATTGTCGGGGGGCGCCTCGAACAGCAGGCGCTGGTCGCGGCCGAAATCGAACTCGCTCTCGGGCCCGCGACGGCTGCGCGTCTGCTGCCAGGCGAGATAGACCGTCGACCCGGGCCGCCATTCCCAGCGGAGCACCGCGTTCCCGCGCAGGCTCCGGGCGGTGTTGTCGCCGGTGGTTGCCGGCCCTCCCGCCGCCGGCTCGAAGGAGAAAGTTCGTGGTGCGGTCAATGCCTCCGTCGCCAGGTAATCGGAGGTGAAGATGAGCGGCTGCGCGTACACCTCGAGCGTCATTCGCGGTGCGAAGGTGACGTTGGCGCGAACGCTCGCGTTGAGCTGGGTGAACTCGAGCGGCGCGAAGAAGTAGCGTCGGCCAAACGTGGCGGTCGCGGTGGGATCGGTGACCGTCGCCCGATACTGCGCCGCGATGCGTCCGCGACTGTAGAACGGCCCGACCACGAGGTTCCATCGCGACGACGTGCGAATCGCGAGGGACGCGACGAGGTCGATCTCATGCCCACCGAATTCCTCGTTGCCGAGCGACGCGTTGAGCGAGCCGGTGATCGGGCGGCGTGCGTCCGACGATACGCCCGCGAGCAGCTCGAGCTTGCCGGGCCGGACGATCAGTGGGCCACCCCGGGTGGAGCGGTCATCGAAGACGCGGGAGCGGCGCACGATCGCGGCGTTGGCGGCCCAGTAGTTCATCCGAAGCGCGTTGGCGATGAGCTGGTTGGTCGTCTGGACCCGATCGCCGTCGAAGTTGATCTCATTGCGGCTCACCGCCGTGACGCTCCACCGTCGCAGAAAGCGTCCGGGACGATTCTCCGCGTAGGTCAACACCGCTTGGGCATCTCTCCGATCCGTCCGATTCGCGAAGCCGAGATCGTTCGCTTCGTAACCGGGAGCCGTGATGGCCGCGGCGATCGAGCCTGTCCAGTGCTCCCCCGCCTGCCGGGAGAGATTGAGTCCGGCTGAATAGCCCGTGAGCCGGGTCGTCGTGTCGACGCCGAGGTGGGTTGCGTCGGGCCGCTGGAAGTAATGATGGGATTGACGCTGGAGCGCGATGATCGACGCTTCGGAGCCTGCGACATGCGTGATCGCCGCGGTACCCGTGAGGAGCCAGCTCCGGCCGACCGACTCGTGGCGGAAGTCGATCCCACCGGTGGTCGCCGACGATCGGAAGAAGTCCTCGAGCACTGTATTCGAGAGGTCGCGCCGTACGGAGGTGAGCGCGCCGCCGACCGCCGAGCGGCCATTCGCCAGGTCCCGGCGCCCGCGCGCGATGAAGTAGTTCGTCAGTGGCTCACCGACCAGCGACTGCTCGACATTGGCCGCATCGAGGTAGCGAACATCCTCGCGTGCCGTGGTGGCGTTGAGGATTCCGAGCGACCATCCGTCGCGCGTGCGGCCGGACACCTTCACGGCACCGATGATGGTGCTCGCGTCGGGGATATCCGCGCGCTGGGTCGATGGCGCGAACTGTGGACGTCGGCCGATCCGTCGGCTGTAGAATAGGCTTCCTCCGCTCGTGTTGCCCGTGAAGTCGAAGATCTGGCTTCCTTCGACGAAGAACGGACGTCGCTCGGGCAGGAATGTCTCGTAGACGCCGAGATTGATCACGGCGGGATCCACTTCGACCTGCCCGAAGTCCGGGTTGATCGTCGCGTTCAGCGTGAAGTTGCTCGTCAGCCGATAGAGCAGGTCGGCACCCGCGGTTGCGCCGCGCTCCCGGTCTGTCCGGAAGGGATTCTGGCCGGGGTCCACGTGTTCGGCGCGAGCGGCAACGTACGGTGTGAGCTCGAGCCGTTCGCCGGCGCCGATTCCCCGCAATCCCTCGAGGTGGCCGTAGCGTGGAACGCCGGTCAGCTCACGCCTGGGAACGAAGGCGAAGTGCGCGATCTCTCCTCGGCGCCCGATGATCCGCTCGAACTGGATTCCCCACGTCGCATCGGTCTCGGGGCGGAAGCGGAGCTGGCTGAAGGGAATCCGGATCTCGGCGACCCACCCGTCGGCGCCGACGGAGGTCTCCACCTCCCACACCGCGTCCCATGATGCATCCTCGGCTTCGCCATGACCGCCCATGCTCACCGTCGCGTCGCGTTGCACTCCGTGCGGGTTCACCTGGAAGCGGAATGCGGTGCGGTGATCGTGATAGGAGTCGATGGTGACGGCGAGCCAGTCGGAGTTGAGCAGCGCCATGTCGCGCCGGCCCAGCCGGGAGGTGACTCCGGCGGAATCGGTGAAGTGTGCACCGATGTAGAGCGCGTCCGCATCATGGAGCACGCGTATCTCCGATCGCTGGCTCACTGGTGCGCCTTCGTCGGGATCGCGCTGCCGGAATGCACTGACTGGTGTCGCGCGCGCCCAGGCTGCTTCGTCGAGCGACCCGTCGATCCGCACGGCGCCGCCCGCCGGTGCTGCCTGCACGACAGGCGCGTCGGCGTGGAGCGGCGCGGCGGTGGCCGGGATCGGCGGCTGGGCCTGCGCGACGGCGTGGGTCGCGAGGACCAGCAGCGCGATCATTCGCGGATGATGTTGCTGCCCGGCGCTAATCGCGACCGGGGGGCTTCGGCGGCTGATTCTCCACGCCGGGAGCCGCACGCCCGGCACCGAGCGACGAGTAGTCAGGCATCTCCACCCAAAGGCCCTGACTCGGCAGGATTCGCGCTGTGCCAGCGACGAGTTGCCTCGCGTATTCCTCGAGGCTCAGGTCGAACGGATCGAGAGGATTGGCATCGACGATCTGCAGGTCCGTGTCATCCATCAGCAGCTTGCCGAATCGGAGCTGCCCTCCGCGGAAGTACACGAAGTTCGGATTCGCCGAGTCGGGGCGAACGTAGCTGCGGAAGACGGAGTCCTCGGGCGTCACCATGAACGTGATGACGACTTCGCTCCCCTCGACGCCTGCCATGGCGAGCGTGCCCACCATCGCCGGCGGAGGGAGGATCTTCGTCGGGTCGAGATAGATGTCGTCTCCCTTTGCCGTCGCGCCGCGGGAGCCTTTCAGGTTCATCAGGTCGTCCAGGTGCAGGCCGAGGGCGCCGAGGAGTTTCTGGCCGTCGACGCCGAGGATGCGCACCTTCGTCGGTTGCAGCCGGATCATTCCTTCCGGCGTCAGGGTCACCGTTGCAGTGATGTCGAAGTGCAGGTCGACTCCCTTGTGCATCGTGCCGGTAATGGATACGTGCCCGCCTTCCACCCGCGCGCGCAGTCGCTTGAGCGGCGCGCCACGGTAGGCAAAGACGAAGTCGTTGAGCAGGGTCGTGAGATCGGCCGCAGTGAGGCCGACCCTGCCGCTGGAAATGCGAATCGAGAATGACGCGCGGTCGTCGAGGACGGCCGGCTGTCCCGGTGCCGTGCTCACCACCTGGCCGCGAAGGTTTCCCACCCGGATCGTCGCGCGGTCATCGAGGTGCATCGTGACGTTCCGCATCTCGATCCAGAGCTGCGAATCAGGCGGAGCGCGAAGGACGGGCGCCGGGCTGGACTGATCGCTCGCGTCCTGCGGCGGCGGGCCACTCGATGCGGCGCCCGCGCAGCCGATGACGAGCCCACCCGCAGCCAGGAACACCGACACTGCCGTCGTGCGCAGCCCTGCCCTTCTGGGATATCGAAACCGCATCGCTCAAGCTAACCACGCGCCGCCAGTCTCACCTCGCGGGCGACGCGTCGACGACAGAACGGGCTGATGCGGCCGTACGGATGGTGCATGTCCCGGACGGATGCAAAATGCTCCGGGTCGCTCGCGACTTTCGCGAGCGACCCGGAGCATCCCGCAAAGGCGGTGGTCAGAACGCTACGACGCCCTCGACCATGAAGCCGTTGAACTTGCCACGATTCCGAATATCGGTCGTCGGGAAGTCGTTGTACTTCTGGGTGACGTACTCGCCCTTGAGCAGGAGGCCCGGAGTGACGAACCAGCCCGCCGCGAGCTGCGTGCGACCAACGCTCACGTCACTCGCTATTCCGGTCAGCTCACCCTTTACGGTGTTGTAGCGCCCACCGACATAGAGCTGGTCGTCCGTGAGAAAGCGATAGATCACCTCGCCCGCGTACTGGTTCATGTCGCGATTGACAGTCTCGGTCGCTGACCGTCCCGTCGCGCGTTCGATCGTGCCGAACAGCTCCAGTCCCTTGAACTTGACGAACGGGTTGATCATGTACGTCTTGATCTTGCTGCCGTACCCCGGGTTGATGCCACCGGAGCGGAAGTTTCCGGATTCCGTGGACAGGGTATTCTCGAGGACCGAGTAGTAGCGCGAACCGGCACGATCGCCTGCAAAGAGCGTATTGCTGATCGCCTTGGCCTGCTGGAAGGTCGATCCGGTGAGGCGGACGCGAAGGTCCTCGGTCAGCTGCTTGTCGTACCCGAGCTTCGAGATGAACGCCATCGACCGCTTCTCGGGGTTCGTCACGTTGCCACGGATCTCACCACCGGTGATCGAGCCCATCGCGATGACGTTTGCGACGCGCAGGTAGACTTCGCCGCCGATCTCCGTCGTGAATGCATCGAGGATCAGGTTGCCGACGAACGGGTTGTAGATCGCGTTGCCGTTGTCGCTGCGGCGGAAGTGCGCATCACCATAGTTGACTTCGAAGTGGCCCACCTTCACGGTCGTGAACGCCATCAGGACCTGCAGTGGCAGGAACTCGATCGGCGACTTGTCGATGAGCAGGTAGCCGTCCTTCACCCATGTCTCGTTGTGATGCCGTGAGGACAGGTACGTCGTGAGCGCGACGCGGATTCCGGGAGCGAGTTGCGCGCCCAGATACACATTGGCGTTCGCGTTGTTGAACCCGGGGCCGATTTCCATCAGCTTGTTCTGCTCGACATTGTTGACGAGACGTGAGGCGGAACCCGTCGAATGGTCGAGCGACTGGAACTGCTGGGTGAACGCGGCGCCCCAGCTGAGCTTGAAGCCCGTGTACGGCACGCCCTCATCCTTCGGGGCTTCGAACATGTTGATGCCACGCTGGTCAACCGGGCGGATGTTCTGCAGCTCGATCGGAGCGAGGAAGCGGTTGGCCTTCGACTCTTCCGGGGCGGGCGTCGCTACAGGTGGCGGTGTCGGAATGGTGTCGGGCGCCGGGGCGCCGCCCTGCTGCGCCCGTGCGGGCATCGCGATCAACAGCGCGGTCGCGGTCAGAATGAACGAGTTCGGGGTACGCATGGTCCTGGTCTCCGGTAAGTGAAGGGGGCGGGTGACTCCGCCCCCGCAAGTCAATCGATTGCTGGCGACTTCAGGCGGTGTTGTCAGTTCTTCAGCACGAGGTCGAAGTTGACCTTGACCACATCCTGCACCTTCATCGTGTTCATCATGAGCGAGGGCGGCTTGAGGCCGAAGTCGGTCATCTTGAGGCTGTACACGCCCATCACGCGCACACCGCCAGCGGTTTCCTGGATGAGGGTGGCGTCAACCGTAATCGGCTTCGTGACGCCGCCAAGACTCAGGTTCCCGGCGAGCTTCGCGCGCATCTTTCCGCTCGTGCTGAGCAGGTCGTAGGTCTTCAGCTCGAACGCGATCATCGGGCTGGCCCCCGCCTTGATCGCCTTGCGCATGTGCTCGTTCATCTGGCCGTTCTTGCAGTCGAGCTGCGCCGCTGGAATCCGGAAGGCGACGGTCGTGATTGCCTTCTCGCCGGTATTCAGGGCAGCAGCCGCATCGACGCGCGTCGTGGCGATGTCCGCTTCCATCGTCTTCGCCGAGCACTTGAAGTCACGGACGTTGGAGGTTCCATCAACCCAGAGCTGGCTGTTGGGCTGAAGGTCCAGGCTGCTGTTGATTGCCCAGCCTGCGAGCAGCGGCGTAACGACGAGGGCCGCAACCATGAACCTTCTCTCGAGTCTGAGCATTGAATCTCCCTTGCAGCGGTGTGACATCTGATTCTCCGCGCCCATGCGCGAGTCGTGACTTGAATCTCGTTCGGGCGGGCTCCGCGCTCAGTCAGGTGCTATGCGGAACGTTTGTAGGGAGCGAACGGGAGTCGTGTAGGGGAACTCCGCACACGGGCTGGAGCCCGTGTGTGTCCCGGCTCACGGATCGCGCGTAGTGCAGCGACCGTCTGGCCGGACCACCGACTCGAGCGTCAGCACGGTCTTTCCGATCTCGGGGATTCGACTCTCGATCCGGACCGGCAGCCTGCAGTCGTCGTCGGTGAGATGGACGCGGATGACGCCCTCGCCGCGATAGTTGCGCGGATCCTTCACGCGCATCTCGACGACGACGGTCTGAAACACCCCTGCCCTGGTCGAGATGGTCTCACGGCCGAGCATGCGAAGCCCGACGGGGTTGCGGTTCGCATCGAAGTGCCGGGTGACCTGGAAGGTCGTGTCGGCAGTGAGGGGCAGCGTTCGGATGAAGTAGATGAAGGACAGCTCATCGAGCGGCGCGCCGGAGGGCGTCGTCCCGCTGGATCCATCCGCCGCCACCCAGCGGCGGGTTTCCGGAAACACTTCGACGCTGTCGCGATGACGCGAAATGATGAAGTGCTCGTCCTTCACGAAGCGGAGCGCAGCCATGCGGTCGGCGTCGAGCCAGGACTGCGTGCGCCCGGTTCCCTTGATCGGACCAAAACCGGCTTTCAGGTTGGAGCGCAGAACCAGCACTTCGACACCGCGCACATCGACCGGCCCGGTCACTGACATCTCTCCCTTGCCCGCCCCCATGCCGCCGACGCGGACGCCATAGATCAGCCGTTCACCGGTGACGAATGGAAGGGGGCCGATCGTCGATCGCAGCTCGACGGTTCGCGGCTCGGCGGCGGACGAGACGTCGGTTTGCCCGGCGGCGGTCTTCACCACGACGCACGTGAGGATTGCCGCGAGGACAACAGCGCGTCGCATCCTGACAACCACCCGTCCCATACCCGCTCGCAGCTCCCGCATCCACCACTCCGGAAAGAGTTCTACTCCATCCAGAGGATGATGCCGGTTCGGACATCTCCGATCAGCCGGGGAATGCCCGATAAAGCGAGGTGGGATCGGGAGCCTGCATGCGGGGGAATCCCTGACCCCGCCTTGGCCGCGCGAGGCTACCCGGCGAGCAGGCCCAGCCGAAGCGCGAGCTGCACATACGCCGCACGATGCGACAGCCCCATCTTCTCGTGGATGCGCTGCTTGTACGTGTCCACGGTCTTCGGGCTAATGAACAGGCGCCCACCGATCTCGGGAGCCGAGTAGCCCTCGGCCACCAGCCGCAGCACATCGCGCTCGCGCTCGGTGAGCTTCTCGTACCGCTCGCGCTCCGCCTTCGCGGGATCCTTCCGCGTCAATCCCTTGGCGAGCACACGCGCGGCACTCGGTCGAACGAACAGGTCGCCGCGCGCAACTGTGCGTACGGCATCGACGAGCTCACGATCCGCGGCGCTCTTCACGAGATATCCGGCAGCACCGGCCTCGAGCAGCCCGACGAGATACTCCTCTTCCGCGTGCATCGTCAGCACCAGCACGCGCGCCGAGAGACCCTTCGCGACGATCTCCTTCGTCGCCGTGCTCCCGTCCATCTGATCCATGGAGAGATCCATCACGACGACGTCGGGGGTCAATCGCTCGGCGAGCGCCACCGCCTCGAGACCGTTCGACGCTTCTCCGACGACGACCATGTCGCGTGCCGTGCCGAGGACGGCCTTGAGCCCGGCGCGCACGATCGCGTGGTCATCGGCCAGCACGATCCGGATGACATCGTCGCTCATGGCGCTGCTCCTCCGCGTGACTCACGTGCTTCGACGGGAACGGTGACGCGGATCCGGGCTCCCATGCCCGGTCCGCTGATCAACTCGAACACGCCCTCGACCAGCGCGACTCGTTCGCGCATCGAGAAGATACCCAGTCCGGCGCCCTGACGCGTCGCGTCAGCGGTGTCGAATCCCTCGCCATTGTCCAGGACCTCGATCGTCGCTGAGGTCTCGTCCACCCGCAGCGAGACCTCGACGGCGCTCGGTGCGGCGTGTCGAAGCGCATTGGTGATGGCTTCCTGGGCGACCCGATAGAGCACCGACGCGCTGGCAGGCGACAGCGCATCCGCGGTCGCCGGGACATCGACGCAGATCGGTACGTCGCCGCGCTGTTCCATCTCGCGCCCCAGGGTCCGCAACGCCGCGGACAGCCCGAGGTCGTCGAGCACCCGCGGATGGACCGTGTGCGAGAGCACCCGGACTTCCTCGAGCGCATCGACGACGGCGCCCCGCACCGTTTCGAGCCGCGCCGCCAGCTCCGGCTGCTGCACCTCGCGGATCGTCATCGCGAGCTGCATGACGACTGCCGAGAGGGTTTGCGCCGTGGAGTCATGCAGCTCACGCGCAAGCCGCGCGCGCTCGTCGTCGCCGGCGCGAATGACCTCGGCGGCGAGCCGGCGCGCCCTCGCCCGATCCGCCACGAGCTCGCCGAGCAGGAGGTTGATCGCATCGCCCACCCGGCGCACGACCGGGTCGGCAAGCGGGGAGGCAGTGACCCGTGCGGCGAAGTCTCCGCGCCGAACCCGGGCGACCGTCGCCTCGAGCGTTCGCAGCGGTCTGAGCGCGATGGCCACGAGCGTGAGATTGACCGCGAGGCTTCCAGCCAGCACGAGCGCGAGGGTGATGATGCCGTCGCGATCATTGAATCCGGAGCCGTACACGCCCATCGTCGTGACGATTGCCGCCACGACGATGAGCAGGTTGGCGCCGGCGATTTTTCCGCCCAACGGAAGTGCAAGCGCCTGCCGCGACCACCGCGCGACGGTCGCTGCCCCGACACGTTCGGGAGCCTGCCGCCACTGGCTGTGGATGGTGGCGGGAGCCGTCATCCTACTTTTCCACGATGAGCGCCGTCACCATGCCGAACATCCCGTGGGCAGACTCGGCATGCGGAAGGATGTGGCAGTGGAACGCCCAGACGCCTGGGTTGTTGCAATTCACGATCACATCCCACCGCTCGCCCGGCGCGATGTTGAGGGTGTCGCACCTCCACGGCGCAGGCTGCGGCCATCCATCCTTGTCGATCACCGTCATGTGCATTCCGTGCAAGTGCATCGGGTGGATCATCATGCCTTCATTCATGAATCGGACACGCACCTTCTGGCCGAGCTTCGCGACGATCGGGTCGGTGGCCGGGAATCCCTTCCCGTTCAGCGTGTAGCCGTGCATGCCATCGTTCAAAATCATGACGTGGTCGACATCGACCTTCTCGATCGCACGCGGCTGGCGCGGCTCGACGACGAATGCGCCGAGCAGGCCGAGGCCTACCTGCTTCGCGGCGTTGTGGTGTGAGTGGTACATGTGCGAGCCCGAGTTCGGAACCGTGAACTCGTAGGTGTACGACGCGCCCGGCTTGACCGGCGGCTGGGTGATGAACGGAACCCCGTCCTGATCGTTCGGCAGCTCGAGTCCGTGAAAGTGCACGGCGGTCGACTCGGGGAGATCGTTCTTCAGGTTGATACGGACACGATCACCTTCCCGAACACGGATCTGCGGGCCGGGAATCTGGCCGTTGTAGGCCCAGGCTTCCACGCGCCGGCCCGGCTCGACTTCCCATTGCACCTTCGACGCGGTGAGGTCGAAGACCTTCACCTTCCCATCCATTCTCGGGGCGAAGAGCTGGTTCCCCTTTCCCTCGGTCTTCGCCGGGAACGCCTTGATTCCCGCTTCATGCATCCGATCCATATCCTCGGACTGTGTAGCGGAGGTCGCCGCGGCGGGGTTTGGTGCCATCGTGCCGCCGCTATGGTCGCTGTCACGCGCTGCCTGAACGGATTGCGCCGCCGGGGCATCAGTCGTACAGGCGAGCGCACCAGCGGCGATCGCGGTGGCAGCCGAGCTGCGCAGGAACGCGCGACGTGTTCCGGCGGTGTTCAGGAGCGTGGTAATCTCGTCGGGCAGCCTTCTATGGATGGACATGCGAATGGGCCTCGAATTGGTGGGCGAGCGTTCGTACCCATCAACCTAGCCGGGGAGGGCTGGCCCCTCAGTCGGGCGAGAGGCGGAAATTCCCTGAGGGGTTCGCGGGCCTGCGTGTAGGGGAATCGCCTACAGGACAGGCCGTGGCGTCTAGGTCGCCGCGGGGATGGCGATGAAGAACGTGCTTCCCACGCCGACTTCGCTCTCCGCCCAGATCCGGCCGCCGTGCGCGTCGATGATGCCCTTGGCGATGCTGAGACCGAGCCCGGAGCCGCGAACGCTCGCCCGTTGATCGGCCTGCCAGAATCGGTCGAAGACGCGCGGCATCTGATGGGATGGGATGCCGCACCCCGTGTCGCGCACCGAAAACCTGACGGTGTCTCCCTGATCCACGACCTCGAGCTCCACCCGTCCACCACGATTCGTGAACTTGAGCGCGTTGCCGATCATGTTCGAGAGCACCTGGAGGATTCGCTGCTCATCGACGGCGATCGGTGCGACCGCGTCGGGCGTGATGATCTCGAGGTCGATCTCGCGTTCGGCCGCCACGTGCTCGAAGGCCACCACGCTCTTTGCCGCAATGATCACCGGATCGTGTCTCCGCCGCTGCACCGAGAGCTTTCCCGACTCGATGCTTGCAATGTCCAGGAGATCCGCGACCAGCCGCTGCGCCCAGCTGGCGGCTTCCTGGATCGTCTCTCCAATGCCGATCGTCGCGTCGCGGTCGAGGTCGTCGGTCCCCGCGAGCCGAGCGCCGCACATCGCCACCACGCTCAGCGGATTGCGAAGATCATGCGACACGACGCCGAGGATCTCGTTGCGCAGGTGGGTCGCCCGTTGCGCGACGGCGTAGAGCCGCGCGTTGTCGACGGCGATCGCGACCCGGCGGGCCAACTCCTCGGCATCCCCAACATCGTCCGTCGAGTACCGACGGGTCGGGTCGTCGAGCGCGAGTCCGATCGTTCCGAGGATCCGGCCGCGGGCGAGCAGCGGCACCGTGATCGATGAAGTCGGTGCGAGCGCGCGCCACAGCGCGAGGTGCTCCTCGCTCTGGGCCCAGCTGGCAAGGATGGCCGGCGTCACCTCCGGCGTGTAATCGGTCTGGAACGTCTCGCGCGCGCGCCGCGATGAGTGGGGTCGTGACCAATCGAGCACGATGTCGCAGAGGCGGCGGACGATATCCTGCTTGCTCGCATCCCGGTGCACCACATCCAGGCGCCGCATCACATCGTGCTCATCGACCACGTCGATAATCGCGAAGGCGGCCATGCGCGGAACGACGAGCCGTGCAATCGTCCGCAGGGTTTCTGCGTAATCGAGCGAGCTGTCGAGCACGACGCTCGCATCGGCGATGAACCGTATCCGCTGCTCGGCGTCCTGGGCCCGCGCCTGCGCGACTTCCGCCATCGTCCTCGCGCGTTCCGCGTGCACGAGCAACCGTTCGCGTTCCGCGTCGGCGTCGACCTGTGCGGTGGTGTCCCGGAGGACCGCCGTGAAATAGCGGGCACCGGCGACTTCCACCTTCGATATGGCTGCCTCGGCCGGGAAGATCTCCCCGTTCCTGCGGCGCCCGAAGATCGAGTTCCGCTCGCCCATTCTTCGGGCGGCGACCGGCGATGCCGCGAACGCGGCGAGGTGGCCGTTGTGTCGTTCGCGATTGCGCTCCGGAATCAGGAGGTCGAGTGGTTTGCCATGAACCTGCTCGGCGGTATA
>Ga0180121_10000968_pt1 | contig 12095 bp, 14 predicted proteins | sample AntDrymUQ5402106_2_FD_129676 | JGI IMG/M metagenome (GOLD analysis project Ga0180121, IMG submission 129676) | Polar desert sand microbial communities from Dry Valleys, Antarctica - metaG UQ540 (21.06) (version 2) (version 2) | ecosystem: Environmental > Terrestrial > Soil > Desert | place...
CGCCGTGCCGGCGGAACGAGTAGCGGGTGAAGTCGGCGAACTCGACCAGCAGCTCGCGGGCCCGTTCGGGGTCGGTGCGGACGAACGACGCGATCGCGGTCAGCGAGTTGTAGACGAAGTGCGGGGAGATCTGGGCGCGCAGCGCGCGCACCTCGGCCTCCATCAACGCGGTGCGCGAGGTGTCCAGGTCGGCGAGCTCGAGCTGCGTGGAGACCCAGCGGGCCACCTCGGTGGTGGCGCGGACCAGCCCGGCCGAGGTGTGCTCGGTCAGCGCCACCAGCGTGCCGACGACCCGGTCCTCCACCACCAGCGGCGCGACGACGCAACCACGCAGCTCGCAGCCGGGACGCGGGCAGCCGATCTCGCCCGGGCCGTGCGCATGCGTGCGGCCGGTGTCCAGCGTCCGACGCGACAGTTCGACCACCTGGTCGGTGTGGTGGGTGCCGCCGCCGTCCCACGCCAGCACCTGCCGGTCGTCGGCGAGCGCCACCGCGGGGGTGCCGAGCAGCGCACGCAGGTGCCGCACTGCGCGCTCGGCGCTGGTCGTGTTGAGACCGGCGCGCAGCGGCGGTGAGGCAAGCGACGCGGTGTGCAGGGTAGTGAAGGTCGCGCGGTCGGCAGGTGTCCCGAGGTCGCGGCGCTGCCGCAGCGCCCAGCCGACGACCAGCAGCAGCACCGCCGCGGCGGCGACGATCCCCAACCCGAGCAGATCGCTCACGTGTGGCCGCCGGTCATGCCTGCAGTCGTACGGCGCGCAAGCAGTGCGTCGTGTAGGGAAGCTGCATGCCGAGCGCATCGCCGCGCTGCTGGTCGTACAGCTCGGCGACCCTGTCGAGCACCTCGTCGCGCTCGTCCGGCGCGAGCACCGCGACGTATGACCGGGACCGGACCAGGTCGAGCAGCCGTGGTTTGTCTACGTGCTGGAAGAGCCGGAACCGCGCCCACTCGACCGGGCCGAACAGACCGGACAAGCCGAGCCGGCCGGTGGGGTCGGGCAGGTCCGCGTCGTGTCCGATCAGCTGTGACATCCGACGGACCCAGGGCACCGACTCGTCGCGGACGTTCCACGCCATCGCTAGCACCCCGCCTGGCCGCAGCACCCGGGCGAGCTCGGGGACCGCGGTCTCCTCGTCGAACCAGTGGTACGCGGCGGCAACCGTCACCGTGTCGACGCTGGCGTCGCCCACCGGCAGCCGCTCGGCGGCGCCGGCGACGGCGGCGACCTCGGGGCCGAGCGAGCGGCGGCGGAGATGTCCGAGCATGTCGAGCAGCGGGTCGACGGCGAGCACGGTGTGGCCGGCGGCGAGCAGTGGGCGGGTCAGCGCGCCGGTCCCAGCGCCGAGGTCGAGAACGACGCACGGCGTCGACCCGACCATCCACGCGACCGCCTCGGGCGGGTAGGTCGGGCGGCCGCGGTCGTACGCGTCGGCGACGGTGGCGAACGACCGGCCGTGCTCGATCCGGCGCTCTTCGTCCATCGCCCGCGAGGCTAGCAACGCGGGCCGGGATCCGTCGGGCCGGCAACTACGCTTCGCCGGTGCCCGCATCGGACCGGGACCGGACCGCACCAGCTGACCTCGCCGATCCGCTGGCGGTGCTGGCGAACCAGCCGGGCATCCCGGCCGCGATGACCGCGGCCCGTGACGCCGTCGACTCGCTGCTGCGCGACCGCGGAATGCGCCGCACCGGTCCCGCCGACACCGTCGAGTCGTTGCTGCGCGGCGCCGCCGCCAGCGCTTCGCTCGCCGGCAGCCAAAGCTCACTCGACGAGCTGCGCGCCGGTCACGTCGACCCGATCGCGGCGGCAGCCATGCGGGTGTCGACCGAGCTGATGGGGCTGCAGCCGGTGTGGCGACGCAGTCCGGTGCAGGCCCTGGCCCGGCTGCACTCGCTCGCCACGGAGTCCACCGACAAGGCGCGAGGTCGGCCGGAGTCCGCCGCCGGGGCCGCAGCCATGCAGCGGCTCGGTGATGTCTTGCGCGCCGGTACGAGCGCGCCGGCGATGGTGCTGGCCGCGGTGGTGCACGCCGAGGTCGCCACCGCGAGCGGGTTCGGAGCGGCGGCCGGGCTGGTGGCGCGGGCAGCCGAACGGCTGGTGCTCGTCGACACCGGCGTCGACCCGGCCGCGGTGACAGTGCCGGAGGCTGGGCACGCCCGATCTCCGCAGTCGTACGAGCGCGCCCTTGTTCGCTACCGCGACGACGGCACCGGTGGGGTGGTGGGCTGGCTGCTACACGCCGCCGACGCGTACACGTGCGGGGTGCAACACAGCCCGCTTGCCTGACGTGCGAACGGCGTCACCGCGAAGGTGACACCGCTCGCTGGCACGGCGCATCGGGCTACCAGGCGTGCACTCTCATAACTGTCGCCTCGGGAGGTTCCCGGTGACGACTGCCCTGTAGGAAGGGTGGATCGCCGCGTGGGTACCCAGGCACCGTGTCGGTCTTGAGTTGTCTCTGCTCTTTGTACGCCCGTCAGCGGCCGAGGGGAAGGGGCAATCGGCGTGTCAACGCCGACGCGCCGCTGTCGCGTCGGCGCCAGACCCACACGGCCATCGCCGCGGCCGTCCCGGTTGCAGCGACGCCGGCGACCGCGAGATAGACCGACCGGGACCGAAGTCCCACCCGGTCCCGCAGCCCCACCTGCGTGCTCCACTGCAGCACCGGCCAGCCCCGCTCGGCCGCCACCCGCCGCAGCACCCGGTCGGGGTTGACGACGTGCGGGTGCCCGACGACCTCGAGCATCGGCAGGTCGGTCTCGGAGTCGGAGTAGGCGAAGGACGCCGCCAGGTCGTAACCGCGGGTGAGTGCGAGCTCACGGATGGCGTCGGCCTTCGCCGGCCCGTACGCGTAGAAGCCGATCTCCCCCGTGTAGAGGCCGGCCTCCACCACCAGCTGGGTCGCGACCACGTGGTCCGCGCCGAGCATCTCGCCGATCGGCTCGACGACCTCCGAACCGGACGTGGACACGATCACCACGTCGTGGCCGGCGTTGCGGTGATGCTCGAGCTTGGCCACCGCTTCGTCGTAGACCAGCGGGTCGATGATCGCGTGCAGCGTCTCCGCCACGATGTCGCGCACTGTCTGCACGTCCCAGCCGGCGCTGAGCGAGGACAGGTACGCGCGCATCTTCTCCATCCGGGCGTGGTCGATCCCGCCGCGTTGGAACACCAGCTGCGCGTACGCGCTGCGCAGCGCGGAGCGCCGGGAGATCAGCCCGCCCTCGAAGAACGCGCGGCTGAAGGCGAGCGTGCTGGACCGGGCGATGATCGTCTTGTCGAGGTCGAAGAAGGCCGCCACCGCCACGCCGTGACCCTAACTCCGTCCACAGCCCGCGCGCCGCACGCCGGGGAACCGTCCCAGGCTGGTGTCATGGACACCGACCCGAGGCCGCTAGTGGTGAGCGCGGACCCGCGGATCACCGACGAGGTGCGTCGGGTTGCCGCCGCGACCGGCAGTGTCCCACTGCACCTGGCCGATGCCGAAACCGTGCGAGCGTCCTGGACCGCCGCGTCCGGCGTCATCGTGGGCACCGACCGCGTCAACGAGCTCGCCGGGATGCGGCTGCCTCGCCGTGGCGGCTCAGCGGTGGTGACGCTGACCGACCCGCCGGACCCGGAGACCTGGCACGGCGCGTTCGCGCTGGGTGTCGACCAGGTGCTGTCGCTGCCGCGCGACCGGGACCGGCTTGCCGACCTCTTGGACGGCGCTGTTGGGGCGGTCGCCGGCGCGCTGCTGTGCGTCGTCGGCGCCTGTGGCGGCGCGGGCGCCTCGGTGTTCGCCGCCGGGCTGGCGGTGACCGCCCAGGCCGCGGGACGGTCGACCCTGCTGGTAGACGGCGATCCGTGCGGCGGAGGCATCGACCTGCTCGTCGGCGGCGAGGAGGCGACCGGACTGCGCTGGCCCGACCTGGCGGCGACGAGTGGGCGGATCGGCGCAGCGCCGTTGCGCGACCTGCTGCCGGTGGTCGACGGGGTGTCGGTCTTGTCGTGGACTCGGGACGAGCCGCTCGCCGTCGCCGCCGCAACCCTGCAGACGGTGCTCGCTGCCGGGCGGCGCGGCCACGAGGTGGTCGTCGTTGACCTGCCGGGGCGGGCCGATGGGTCGGCAACCGAGGCGCTCGCCGTTGCCACCAACACGGTCCTGCTCGTCCCGACCCGCGTAAGGGCAGTGGCGGCGGCCGGGTCGCGGCTGGACTGGCTACGAGCGGCAACTTCGGACCTCGGGCTGGTGGTCCGGGAGTGCGGCGGGCTTGACCCCGAAGAGGTGGCCCGTTCGCTCGACCTGCCACTGCTCACCACCATGCGCGACGAGCGCGGTCTCGGGGCATGGATAGACCAGGGGCTGGGACCGGTGCGCCGTCCACGTGGGCCGCTGGCCCGCGCCTGCGCCGCGACCCTCGCGGGGTGTCGACTGCCAAGCCGGGGAGTCGCCGCGTGACGGCCGTGAGCGGCACCGACCCGACCTGGTTGGAGCGCGTACGGGCCGGGCTGGCCGACGCCGGCGCCCGTACTGGCCCGAGTGTCGACGCTGCGCGAGTGGCCGAGGTGTTGCGTGCTGGCGGTCGCCCAGTCGGTGCGAGCAGTCTGCTGACGCTTGTCGACGCACTCGACAGCGAGTCTGCGGGCGCCGGCCCCCTCGACACGCTGCTCCGCCAGCCTGGGGTCACCGACGTGCTGGTCAACGGCGCCGAGCAGGTCTACGTCGACCGCGGCAACGGGCTCGAACCCGCCGACATCGCCTTCGCCGACGACGCGGCCGTACGTCGGCTGGCGCAGCGGCTGGCCGCAGCGGGTGGCCGGCGGCTGGACGACGCAAGCCCGTTCGTCGACGTCCGGCTCCGCGACGGCAGCCGGCTGCACGCGGCGCTGGCGCCGGTCGCCAGCCCGGGCACGCTGCTGAGCCTGCGGGTCCCGGCGCGTCGGGTCTTCACGCTGGACCAGCTGGTCGAGTGCGGGACGGTTCCGCCGGCCGGGGCCCGGGTCCTCGCCGACCTGGTCGCTTCGCGGACGGCTTTCCTCGTCACCGGCGGCACCGGTTCCGGCAAGACCACGCTGCTTTCCTGCCTGCTGTCGCTCGTGCCCGCGGACGAGCGGATCGTGCTGGTTGAGGACTCGGCCGAGCTGCGCCCCGACCATCCGCACGTCGTCGCGCTGGAGGCGCGGCCGGCCAACGTGGAGGGCGCCGGCGCGATCGGCCTGCGCGACCTGGTCCGGCACGCGCTGCGGATGCGACCCGACCGGCTGGTCGTGGGGGAGGTACGGGGCGCAGAGGTCGTCGACCTTCTCGCCGCGCTCAACACCGGCCACGAGGGCGGGTGCAGCACGGTCCACGCAAACTCGGTGGCTGACGTGCCGGCGCGACTGGAGGCGCTGGCCGTGCCCGCCGGGATGAGTCGGGACGCGGTGCACGCCCAGGTCCTGGCCGGGTTGCGGGTGGTGTTGCACCTGCACCGGCTCGGTGGACGGCACCGGCTCGCGCAGCTCGGTGTGCTGACCCGAGCAGCTGGCGGCGTGGTCTGCCAGCCGGCGCTACGGGTCGATGCTGGCCGGCTCGTCACCGGACCGGCCGCGGCCGAGCTGGAGCGGCTCCTCTACGCGGTGTCCCCGTGATGGGGTTGCCGTGACCAGTGCCGTGCTGGTCGGACTGGTCTGCGCCGGGTCGGCCGGCTGGCTGCTCGGCAGCGGAACCCGTCCGCGCCGCGGCGAGCGGTGCCCGCCCTCGAGGCTGCGGTCGTCCTCGCACCGACGGCTTCGACAACGTGGGTTGATTGGAGTTTCGGCCGGAGTCGGGCTGCTGGCGTGGGCCACCAGTCAGGTCGGGCCTCGAACCGTCCTACCGCTCGGACTCGCGGTCGGTGTCGCCGGCACGGCCGCGGTCTGGCTCCACCACCGGGGTCGAATGCGGCGAGCGGCTGGTGCGCTGCAGGCGGAGGTGGTCGAGGCCTGCGAGGCGGTGGCGTCCGGCCTGCGGGCCGGCCTTGCGCCCGAGCGGGTGCTCGCCGCGACGAGCAGGCAGCTGCCGCTGCTGCGGCCCGTCGCGACGGCGGACCGGCTCGGTGGCGACGTGCCCAGCGCGCTGCGGACCACGGCGGCCAATGCCGGCGCGAGCAGGTTGGCGATGCTCGCCGCCGCCTGGGACGTCGCACGGCGCTCGGGCGCCGGACTGGCCGAAACGGTGACGCGCATCGCCGCTGCTGTCCGCGCGGACCAGGGACGCAGTCGCCAGATCGACGCCGCACTGGCGGGTGCCCGCTCCACCGCCCGGTTGTTCGCCGTGCTCCCCATCCTCGGGGTCGCTCTCGGCTCGGGCATGGGCGCTGACCCGGTGGCCGTCCTGACCACCTCACCGGCGGGCGCCTGGGCGCTCTTCCTCGGCACCGTGCTGGCGGTGACCGGGCTGGTCTGGGTCGAGCGGCTGGCCGATGGGGCCGGGCGGTGACGCACGCCGCGCGCCGCCTCGGCGGGCCTGCCCGGCGGGCGAGATCACGGCCGTCGGTGGAGGCGTGGGTAGGAACGCCACGCGCGCGTACGGTCGTCGGGCTGCTGGCGGGCGCGCAGCTGGCCTGGACCGTCGGCGGTCTGCCAGGAGTCGTTGCTGGCGTGCTCGCGGCGGCGCTGATCCCGCGATGGCTGTCCCGACTGGAACCGATCCGGGTCCGGCGCCGACGGGCCCGGCTGCGTGCGGACCTGCCGGTCGCGGTCGACCTCATCGCCGTGTGCCTGCGTGCGGGGCACCCGCCGGTAGCCGCCGTGGCGACGGTGGCGGACGCGGTCGGTGGACCGCTCGGCGCAGACCTCGGCCGTTGCGCCGCCTGGCTCCGGCTCGGCGCGGACCCCGACACTGTCTGGGGGGAGCTGTCCGCGGACCCGGAGCTCGGCTCGGTCGGGCGTGCGCTCGTCCGTGCCGCCGACATCGGCGCGCCGGTTGCCGACGCGCTGGACCACCTGTCCGACGACTTGCGGCGGGATCGGCTGGTCGAGACCGAGGAGGTCGCCCGCCGGGTTGCGGTCAGGTCGGCGGGCCCGCTCGGGTTGTGCTTCCTGCCTGCGTTCGTGCTGGTGGGTGTCGCGCCAACCGTCGTCGGCGCCTTCACGAGCCTGCGCGGCTGATGCACAGACGGGCGAACCATGTCCCGCTCTCCCCAGGGCGGCCGTCGCGTTCGGCCACCAGCTCATCCACCCGCCCAGGCTGGCGATGTCAGGCACGCCCACGTCCGCCACGGAGGTTCCCGATGACCAGCACCCGTTTGCCCGCCCGCCGCAACGACCGCTGGAGTGACCGCGGTATGACCACGTCGGAGTACGCCATCGGTACCGTCGGCGCCTGTGGCATCGCCGGCCTGCTCTACGAGCTGGTCGACTCCGGCTTCTTCACCGGCCTGTTCACCGACATCATCGGCAGCGTCGTCGACCTGCTGCCGTTCTGACCGTCGCAATGCCCGTTGCTCGGAGCCGGCGGCCCATTCCTAGGCGAGGCAGCGCTGGCATGGTCACCGCCGAGGCGGCGCTGGTGCTGCCGGTGCTGGTGTGCCTGAGCGTCGCCCTGGCTTGGCTGGTGCTGGCCGGGGTCGCCCAGGTTCGCTGCGTCGACGCCGCGCGAGAAGCCGCGCGGTTGCACGCCCGCGGGGAGTCGGCGGAGGTGGTCGACGGGGCGGTCGCCCAGCTGGCGCCGGGTCCGGCGAGCTGGGAGGTGACGGAGCACGGCGGTCTGGTGCTCGTGACCGTGCGGACGTCGGTGCGCCCCCGGCTCCCCCTGCTGGGGGACCTCCCGGAGTTCGGTCTCAGCTCCGACGCGGCTGCGGCGAGGGAGCCGGACGAGTGAGCGTGAGCCGTCGAGACGAGCGAGGGATCGCCACGGTTCTCGCTCTCGGTCTGGTCGTCGTGCTGGTGGTCGCAACCATGATCGGGGTCGGCGTGGTGCGGGTGGTCGCAGCGCGGCACGTGGCCGCCGCCGCGGCCGACCTCGGCGCACTCGCCGGTGCCGCCGCAGTCGGACGAGGCCCGCCCTGTGCGGCCGCCGGCCGGACGGTGCAAGCAAACGACGCGGAGCTGGTGTCGTGCCGGGTCAGCGGCGCCGACGTGGTCGTTGTCGCCTCGGTGCGCTCCGCGCCGCTGCTGGGGGTGAGCTGGGTGCCCCGCTCGACCGCCCGCGCCGGCCCGGTGCGCTAGTTCCAGGGTTGCGGGCCCGCCGAATGCGGGGTTCTGGCTGAAGTTCCGGCCTTCAGACAGCCAGAACCCCGCATTCGAAGGTGGGCCGCCTGCCTAGTCGACGCGCCGGCGGTACGGGGGAGGGTGCGGCGGGTGCGGCGGCTGCGGCGCCGGTTTCGCTGCCTCGCCGTCGGTCGACCGCGCTGGGGGCTGGGTGTCGGGTCGGGTCGCGGCCGGGCTGCCGTCCGGTTCGCGACCGGCCTCGCGGCGCAGCTCGCGGACCTCCCGGCGCCGCTTGGCGCCGCGCCGCATCCCCTTGAGCAGCAGGTACAGGCCTAGAGCCCCGACCGCCGCCGACGCCGCGCCGAGCCCGAACGCGCCGGCGCCGGTCGTGTTGACGTCGATGCCGAGCGGGTCCAGCCGGACCGCTTCGCCGCCTCCGCCCACCACCGTCACCACCACCGCCGCGACCACGACCAGGATGACCACGCCGAATGCCGCCATCGGATCCTCCGGTGCTCAGATGGTGCTCCCGGGCGACATTGTGTCCGCTCAGCCGGCCAACAGCACGTCCAGCAGGGCGACCGCGCCGGCCTTATGCAGCGGCTCGTTGCCGTTTCCGCATTTGGGTGACTGGACGCACGAGGGGCAGCCGGTCCGGCACTCGCACCCGGCGATCGCCGCGCGGGTCGTAGCGAGCCACTGCTCGACGACGTCGTAGCCGCGTTCGGCGAACCCGGCCCCGCCCGGGTGCCCGTCGTAGACGAAAACGGTCAGCTGGCCGGTGTCGCGGTGCAGGGCGGTCGAGACCCCGCCGATGTCCCAGCGGTCGCAGGTGGCGAACAGCGGCAGCAGTCCGATGGCCGCGTGCTCGGCGGCGTGCGCCGCCCCTGGCACGTCGGTCGAGCGCACGCCGCTGCTCACCACCCGCGCCTCGTCGAGCGTCCACCACACCGCGGCGGTCGTCAGTTGTCGCTGCGGCAGGTCGAGCGGCTCCTCGCCGAGCACCTCGCCGGTGAGCAGCCGGCGGCGCAGGAAACCCACCACCTGGCTGGTCACCCGTACCGAGCCGAAGACGACGGTGGCCGCACCCACGCTCCGACTGCGGCTCGTACCGACCACCTCGATGTCGGTGATCTCGCGCGCGATGGTCGTCCAGTCGGGGTCCGCCCGCTCGACCAGCGCGACCGACGCCGCGAGGTCCAGCTCGCGCACGAGGTAGCTGCGGCCCTGGTGCAGGTGGACCGCCCCGGTGTGCACGCTGGTGTGCGCCGCGCCGGCGTCGACGGTCCCCAGCACGCGCCCGTCGGTGTGCTCTACGACCTGCACCTGCGGCCCGCCGCTCGAACGGATGTCGGCGAGGTCGCAGGCCCGCTCGCGCCGGGTCCAGAACCAGCCGCGCGGTCGGCGCCGCAGCATCCCGTCCGCGGTGAGGGCGTCGACACCCGTGCGGGCATTGGGTCCGAACAGCTCGAGGTCGTCCTCGGTGAGCGCGAGCTCCTCGGCGGCCGCGCACAGGTGCGGTCCGAGGACGTACGGGTTGTCGGGGTCGCTGACCGTCGCCTCAAGAGGCTTGCCGAGCAGCGCCTCCGGATGCCGGACCAGGTAGGTGTCCAGCGGGTCGTCGCGTGCCACCAGGACGCCCACCGACGAGCGACCCCGGCGGCCGGCCCGGCCGAGCTGTTGCCACAGCGCCGCCCGCGTCCCGGGGAAGCCTGCCACCAGCACGGCGTCCAGCCCGACCAGGTCGATACCGAGCTCCAGCGCGTTCGTCGCCGCCGCGCCGAGCAGCCGCCCGCTGCGCAGCCCCTGCTCCAGCTCCCGGCGGTCCTCGGCCAGGTAGCCGCCGCGGTAGGCCGCGACCGACTCCGCGAGCGACGGGTCGATGGCGGCGAGCTGCCGCTTGGCGCTCAGCGCGACCGTCTCGGCGGCCCGTCGCGACCGTACGAACGCTAGCGCGCGCACCCCGTCGACGACCAGGTCGCTCAACAGCTCGGCCGTCTCCGCGGTCGCGGACCGCCGGGTGGGTGCGCCGTGCTCGCCGCGCATCGCGGTCAGTGGTGGCTCCCAGAGTGCGAGCACCCCCGGCCCCCGCGGCGAGCCGTCGTCGGTCACCGCGGCAACCGGCAGCCCGGTCAGCGTTGAGGCGCATGCGGCGGGCTCGGCGACCGTCGCCGACGCGAGCACGAACGTAGGTCGCGCGCCGTAGTGCGCGGCGACCCGCCGGAGCCGGCGCAGCACCTGGGCTACGTGCGAGCCGAACACGCCGCGATAGTGGTGGCACTCGTCCACCACCACGTAGGCGAGGTTGCCGAGCAGCCGGGCCCATCGGGCGTGGCCCGGCAGCACCGAGCGGTGCAGCATGTCGGGGTTGGTCACCACCCACGAGGCGTGCTCGCGCGCCCAGTCGCGCTCGTCGCGCGAGGTGTCCCCGTCCACCGCCGTCGCTCGCAGGCCCGGCAAACCGGCCGCGATGTCGCCCAGCACGGCCAGCTGGTCGTGCGCCAGCGCCTTCGTCGGCGCGAGGTAGAGGACGGTCGGCTGATCCCTGACCCTTCCGGCCGCCGATCCGGCGATCGTCGACAGGCCCGGCAGCAGGTAGCCGAGCGACTTGCCTGACCCGGTGCCGGTCGCCACCACCACGTGCCGGCCGGCCCAGGCCAGCTCGGCGGCCTCCGCCTGGTGGCTCCACGGCCGGTCCACCCCGTACCCGTGAAACCGGTGGACCAGCTCCGGCGGCGTCCAGCTCGGCCACGGCACCGGTCGACCGTCCCGGGCGGGCCACCGCTCCAGGTGCGTCAGCCGGCCGTCACGCGCGGGTCCCCTGGCCAGCCGCTCGAAGAGTGCAACCGGGTCGGTTGCTGTCGACATCGCCATGTTTGTCGAGTCTCGCACGCAGCACCGTCAGTGCCGCCGCCTCGGTACGCGGCCGTGATTGAATGCGGGCGGAGCCGGGACGACGAGGAGACGTTGTGGACCTGTCGCTGGACACGCGCAACGAAGGGGACTGGACGGTTGTCGCCGTTCGGGGGGAGATCGACGTCTACACCGCGCCCAAGCTGCGCGAGGCGCTCGTCGACCTGGTCAACGCCGGCCGGTACAACCTGGTCGTCGACGTCGAGAGGGTCGACTTCCTCGACTCGACCGGGCTCGGTGTCCTCGTCGGCGGGCTCAAGCGAGTCCGCGCCAACGACGGCAACCTGCGCGTCGTGTGCACCCAGGAGCGGCTGCTCAAGATCTTCCGCATCACCGGCCTGACAAAGGTCTTCGCCATTCACGACTCCGTGGGCTCGGCGACCGACGGCTGAGCGGCCGACACCATGCCGCAGGTCGCGCAGGTCCACATGGACGTCGTTCCTGACGCCGCCCACGTGCGGGTCGTGCGGCTGGTCGCGGTGTCGCTGGCCCGGCTGCACGGCGTACCCGAGGACGTCGTCGAGGACGTCCGGCTGGCGGTGGGCGAGGCGTGCGCCAGGGCGGTGGCGGCGCACCGGCGCCACGACGTCGACCAGCCGGTCAAGCTCGGCTTCGAGGGCGGCCCCGGTCTCAAGGTGGCGGTGAGTGACGGGGTGGCGCTGCCCGAGGCCTCCGGGGACGAGGCAGTCCGGCTGCTGCTCGCCGGACCCGACGACCAGTCTCCGGACGCGGACAGCGAGGCAGCACCGGCGGTCATGGCGCTGCTCGAGGGGCTCGCCGAGCAGGTGTCCGTGCACACCGGGCACAGCGGCACGCGCATCGTGCTCGGCTGGGGTGCCGGCCGCTGACGCGCTGAGCCCCGGTACCGTGCGGGCACCCACGCGCCCGCGTGGGTGAAATCTTTGTGGAGGATGACGCGTGGACGTGTCCCTGGAGGGCGGCAACACCACCGTCGTGGTCGTCGTCGCCGTAATCGGGCTGATCGCGCTGGTGATGGCGTCGGTGTTCCGGCGAGAGGTGCTGGCTGCCG
>Ga0180121_10000969_pt1 | contig 12093 bp, 12 predicted proteins | sample AntDrymUQ5402106_2_FD_129676 | JGI IMG/M metagenome (GOLD analysis project Ga0180121, IMG submission 129676) | Polar desert sand microbial communities from Dry Valleys, Antarctica - metaG UQ540 (21.06) (version 2) (version 2) | ecosystem: Environmental > Terrestrial > Soil > Desert | place...
AGGGGCGGAGCTCGTGAGGCGCTGGGTGCGGGGCGGGCTGGTGATCGTCGTCATCGCGCTGGTGGTCGGCCTGGCTGGTCCGGCCGGTGCGCAGGAGGTCGACGACGACGACGTGGCCGACGTCGTCGGAATCGTCGCGAAGGCCGCGCAGACCGGGAAGATCGGCGACGGCAAGGTCTGGGTGCAGCCGGTCGACTCCGTGCTCCGCATCCGCACCGGTGAGCAGGGCGCCCAGGCGCTGTGACCGCCACGGCCCGAGCGGAGCGCAGTCGCCTGGTCGACGACCGGTTGCGCTCGCTGCACGCCGAGGCGGTCCGGGCAGTCCCGTACGCCGCTGGCCGGACCGCACTGGTCGCCGTCGGCGGCTATGGCCGCGGCGAGATGTCGCCGCTCAGCGACGTCGACGTGGTGCTGCTGCACACGCCGGACCTGCCGGACGACGTCTGCGCCGAGGTGGCCGAGCTGGTCTGGTACCCGCTGTGGGATGCCAGCGTCCCGCTGGACCATGCGGTCCGCTCCACCGACGAGATGCGAACCGTCGCCGCCGCCGACTGGAAGGCCGCGGTCGGGATGGTGGACACCCGGCACGTCGCCGGCGAGCAGTCCCTGGTCCGTGGGCTGCGGTCAGCGGCGCTCGCCGACTGGCGACGGGGTGCCCGACGCCGGCTGCCCCAGCTCCGCGCCGCCTGGGCCGAGCGGCTCGACCGGGCCGGCGATCTCGCGTACTCGGCGGTGCCCGACCTCAAGGAGTCGCGCGGCGGGCTGCGTGACGGCGTCCTGCTCCGTGCACTGGTCGCCACCTGGCTGGTCGACGTGCCGCACCGGCCGCTCGCGGAACAGCGGTCAAGGCTGCTCGACATTCGGGACTCGCTGCACGTCGCGACCGGCCGCCCGAGCGACCGGTGGACGCCCGAGCTGCTGCCGGACGTCGCCCGGGTGCACGGCGTCGAACCAGAACCGCTGGACCGCCAGCTGCGCGATGTCGGGCGGCGCACCGGGCAGCTGGTCGACCTGACCTGGAGCCGGCTCGCGCACCGGTCGACGCTGACCCGCTGCACCCGTGCGGGCGGGCCGACTCAACCCGAGCGCGACCCGTTCGCGTTCGTACGCGCGGCTGCTGACGCGGCCGAGCGCGGAATCCTGCTCGGCCCCAGCGCCACTGCCTGGTTTGCCCGGGGGTCCGCAGCCACTCTCCCGGACCCGTGGCCAGACCACGCCCGGCGCGACCTGGTACGGCTGCTCGCGGCCGGGCCTGGCCTGCTGCCGGTGTGGGAGGCGCTGGACAGCGCCGGACTTGTCGACCGCATCCTGCCGGAGTGGTCCGGCATCCGGCTGCGCCGGTCCAAGTCCCCGGTGCACCGCTTCACCATCGACCGGCACTGCGTCGAGACGTGCGTCGAGGCCAGCCACCGGCTCCGCGACGTCGCCCGGCCGGACCTGCTGGTGCTCGCGGCGCTGCTGCACGACATCGGCAAAGGCCCTGCCGCCGACGGGGCCGACGACCACAGCACCGCCGGCGCCCCGATCGCGGACAAGATCGCCCGCCGACTCGGCTTCGACGACGACTCCGCAGCGACGATTGCGTTCCTGGTCCGGCAGCACCTGCTGCTGCCGAGCACGGCCGTTCGCCGTGACCTGAGCGACCTGGCAACCGCCCGCGCTGTTGCCGCCGAGGCCGGGGACGTCGACCGGCTCGACCTGCTCGCGACGCTGGTCGAGTGCGACGCCCGCAGTGCCGGCCCGGCGGCGTGGACCGGGTGGCGCGCCGGGCTGGTCGACCGGCTGGTCGGGGAGGTGGCTGCCGTACTGCGACGGACGGGACAGCAGCCCGTACCGGTCGAGCACCCCGGCGGGTGGGAGCCGCCTCGCGGGCTGGGAGCGACCGGTGGCCGAGATGGCTACCAGCTGGTCGCGGAACCGGGGAGCCACGGCAGCCGGCTGCTCGTGACCGGGCCGGACCGGATCGGCCTTCTCGCTGACCTCGCCGGCACGCTCGCCGTGGCCGGTCTCGGCGTACGGGCCGCGCGGGCCGCGACCCGCGATGGCGTCGCCTGGTCGCAGTGGGATCTCGACGCGACCGAGGTCGACGCCGCCCGGCTGATGCTGCGGCTCGACCGCATCCTCGACGGCACCACCGACCTGGCCACCCGGCTCGACGTCGCGTCCCCACCGGCGACGGCGCCACGGGTCCGGGTGCCGTCGGGGGCGTCGGCGACCGCGACCGTGCTCGAGGTCCGTGCGGCCGACCAGCCGGCGCTGCTGTGGCGGATGTTCCGCACATTGGCCGACGCCGGCGCGAACGTCCGATCGGCACACGTCGACACGCTGGGGCCGCAAGCGCAGGACGTGTTCTACGTGACCGACCGGCAGGGGCGGGCCGTACCCCCCGACGCAGCCGACCGGCTTCGCGCCGCCTTGCAGCGAGCCCTAGCCCCTGGCTAACCGCGATCCGCGGCAAATGGTCCAGCGATTCGCGGCAAAGGTCAGGCGTACGCCTCCGGCCACACGACCGCGAACCGCTCGAAGACCACCTCGAGGTCGTCGGTGACGGCGACCCCGAGCGGCTTGCACGTCCGATCGAAGTACGAGCGGTGGGCGTCCAGCCACCAGTCTCGGCTGCGGTCGCCCTCGCCCTCGTCCCAGGCGAACGCGTCGTCGACGCTGACCAGCGGCCCGATCCGAAGCTCCACGGTGCGCAGGATCGCCTGGGCCTGACCGCTGCCGTCGGCGACGATCCAGTGCCCTCCTATCCGAGGCAGCGGCTGGCCCTCGGCGCGGAACTCAGCGACCGCGCCGGCGGTGGCGCGCTTGGGGCCGTGCAGGACCAGCGCGAGCAGCTCGTCGGCCAGCTCAGCCGAGTCGCCGAACTGCTCGAACGGGTGCTCGGCGTCGGCGTGCTCCGGGTGCTTCGCGGTGAAGTTCGACCACAGCCGCGCCGCTGACTCGCTGTCGAGGGGCGGCATCATGGACCCACCCAATCGGATGTCGTGACATCGTGGTTGCCCCGGCAACCACAACGTCTCGAGATCTGCCCGCAACCGCTCGGAGGACCTTCCCGGTGTTCGACACCCTGCAGGACCGGCTGGCTTCGACGTTCAAGACGCTGCGCGGCAAGGGCCGGCTCGGCGAGGCCGACATCGACGCCACTACGCGCGAGATCCGGGTCGCGCTGCTCGACGCCGACGTCGCGGTCTCGGTGGTGCGCGACTTCATCGCCGCGGTCAAGGAGCGGGCTGTCGGCGCCGAGGTGAGCGGCGCGCTCAACCCGGCGCAGCAGGTGATCAAGATCGTCGACGAGGAGCTCGTCGGCATCCTTGGCGGCGAGACCCGGCGGCTGCGGTTCGCCAAGCGGCCGCCGACGGTGGTCATGCTCGCCGGTTTGCAGGGCTCCGGGAAGACCACGCTCGCCGCCAAGCTCGCGAAGTGGCTAGTGGAGCAGGGCCGCACGCCGCTGCTGGTCGCCGCGGACCTGCAGCGGCCGAACGCGGTGACCCAGCTGCAGGTGGTCGGCGGCCAGGCCGGCGTCGACGTGTTCGCCCCCGAGCCGGGCAACGGAGTTGGGGACCCGGTACGGGTCGCGCGCGACTCGGTCGAGCACGCGCGGCGTACGTTGCACGACGTCGTCGTCGTCGACACCGCCGGCCGGCTCGGCATCGACGCCGAGCTCATGCAGCAGGCGGCTGACATCCGCGATGCCGTCGAGCCGGACGAGACGCTGTTCGTGATCGACGCGATGATCGGCCAGGACGCGGTGACGACCGCGCAGGCCTTCCTCGACGGCGTCGGCTTCGACGGTGTCGTCCTGACCAAGCTCGACGGCGACGCCCGCGGCGGTGCCGCGCTCTCGGTCGCCAAGGTCACCGGCCGACCGGTCCTGTTCGCGTCCAACGGCGAGCAGCTCACCGACTTCGACGTCTTCCACCCCGACCGGATGGCCTCCCGCATCCTCGGCATGGGCGACGTGCTCACGCTGATCGAGCAGGCCGAGAAGACCTTCGACGTCGAGCAGGCGCAGCAGGCCGCAGACAAGCTGAGCGGACGCGGCGGCCCGTTCACTCTCGACGACTTCCTGCAGCAGATGCAGGCCGTACGCAAGATGGGTTCGCTGTCGAAGATCCTCGGCATGTTGCCCGGGATGGGCGAGATCAAGGACCAGGTGGCCGGCATCGACGAGCGGGAGGTGGACCGGTTGCAGGCGATCATCCAGTCGATGACGCCGGGTGAGCGCGCGGACCCGAAGGTCATCGACGGGTCGCGGCGTCGCCGGATCTCCGCCGGCTCCGGCACGACCGTCCAGCAGGTCAACCAGCTGGTCGATCGGTTCTTCGAGGCGCGCACGATGATGACGCAGCTGGCCGGCGGGGGGATGCCGGCCGGGATGCCCGGCGGGATGCCGGGCGGGATGCCGGGGATGGCAGGCCTGCCGGGCGCGCCGGGCAAGCGGGCCAAGGGCCGGCAGCCGGCCAAGAAGGGCCGGACCAAGCGTGGGTCGGGCAACCCGGCCAAGCGTGCCCAGGAGCTTCGCGACCGTTAGCGTCCAACCCGTGAACGGTGCGCTTCGCGTCAGTGGTGTCGTTCTTCCCGAGGGCGAGCACCGCGAGCTGTACGTCGTGGATGGGCGGGTCACCTTCGAGCCCGTACGGGACGCCTACGACATCGGCAGCGGGCACGAGCGGCTGTGGGTCGTCCCGGGGCTTGTCGACGCGCACTGCCACGTCGGCCTCGACCCCGACGGAGCCGTCGACGAGGCGACGCAGGAGGAGCAGGCGCGCGCCGATCGCGACGCCGGGGCGCTGCTGCTTCGCGACTGCGGCTCGGCCGCCGACACCCGCTGGATCGACGACCGCGAGGACCTGCCGGAGATCGTCCGCGCGGGTCGCCACATTGCTCGCACCCGGCGCTACATCCGCAACTACGCCCACGAGGTCGAGCCGGACCAGCTCGCCGCGTACGTCCGCCAGGAGGCGGCACGCGGTGACGGCTGGGTCAAGATCGTCGGCGACTGGATCGACCGCGACGCCGGCGACCTCACGCCGTCGTGGCCGGCGGAGGCGGTGCGGGCGGCGGTGGCCGCCGCGCACGAAGCGGGCGTGCGAATGACCGCGCACGTGTTCGGCGAGGAGGCGCTGCCCGACCTGATTGGCGCGGGGATCGACTGCATCGAGCACGGCACCGGGCTGTCGACCGACCTGATCGAGGCGATGGCCGAGCGCGGGACCGCGCTCGTACCCACGGCCAAGCAGCTCGACAACTTCCCTGCCTACGCCGAACGCGCGGAGCCGAAGTTTCCCGTCTACGGCCGGCACATGCGGGCACTGTTCGCCCGGCGGCGCGAGACGATCGGCGCCGCGTACGAGGCCGGCGTGCCGATCTTCGCCGGCACCGACGCAGGGGGGGTGCTTCCGCACGGGCTGATCGCCGCGGAGATCGCCGAGCTTGCCACGTACGGCATGTCGGCCGTCGACGCGCTGGGCGCAGGGTCGTGGCGGGCGCGGGAGTGGCTCGGTCGGCCGGTGCGGCTCGAGGCGGGCGTGCCGGCGAGCTTCTGCGCCTACCCGGCCGATCCGCTCGCCGACCTGCGCGTGCTGGCCGCGCCGACCCGCATAGTCCTCCGCGGACGCGTCATCGCCTGACTGCCCCGTTGCGGGGTGAACTCCCCACGCAAGGGGGCAGTTTGCCCGCAAGGGTGGGCTCGGGTTTAGGCCGGCCGGTCCGCCTCTGGCACAATGACCGGTTCGTCGGCAGCCCGCTCCGTCCATCGAACCAACCAGGGAGTCACCACACCCGTGGCCGTCAAGATCCGCCTCAAGCGCATGGGCAAGATCCGTACGCCCTTCTACCGCATCGTCGTCGCCGACGCGCGCACCAAGCGCGACGGTCGGGTGATCGAGGAGATCGGTACCTACAACCCCAAGACCGACCCCTCGATCATCAAGGTCGACTCCGAACGGGCGCTGCACTGGTTGTCGGTGGGAGCGCAGCCGAGCGAGCCGGTGCGCGCGCTGCTGCGCAAGACCGGCGACTGGCAGAAGTTCCGGGGCGAGCCGGCGCCACCGCCGCTGCTGGAGGTTGCTCCCCGCGCGGACAAGACCGACAGTTTCAACGCGGCGCTGAAGGACGCGCACGGCGAGTCCGACCGCGAGGGCGCCACCACCAAGAAGACGGCCAAGAAGCGGACCGCCAAGGCCGCCGAGAGCAAGCCTGCTGACGAGGCGAAGCCGGCCGACGAGGCAAAGCCTGCTGACGAGGCGAAGCCTGCTGACGAGGCGAAGCCTGCTGACGAGGCGAAGCCGGCCGACGAGGCGAAGCCTGCTGACGAGGCGAAGCCGGCTGACGAGGCGAAGCCTGCTGACGAGGCGAAGCCGGCCGACGAGGACGCCAAGCCGAAGGCGGACGAGGACGCCAAGCCGAAGGCCGACGAGGGCTGACCGTGCTCGCCGACGCACTCGAGCACCTGGTTCGCGCGATCGTCGAGCACCCGGACGACGTGGACGTGAGCACCCGTCGGATGCGGCGCGGCGACCTGCTCGAGGTGCGAGTGCACCCGGACGACCTCGGCCGGGTGATTGGTCGCGCCGGCCGCACCGCCACCTCGATCCGTACCGTCATCGGCGCGGTCGGGGGTTCCAACGGGACCCGGATCGACTTCGTCGACGTCGACCGGCGCTGACAGACCTCTGCCTCTGTACGGGCTGATCGATGGACGTGCTGGTGGGACTGGCCGGACGCGCGCACGGGATCCGAGGCGAGGTCAGCGTCGAGCTGCGCACGGATGACCCGGAGTCGCGGTTCGCCGTCGGCGCGGTGCTGAGGCCAGAGCCGAGCGGGCGGCAACGCCTGACCGTGCAGTCCTCTCGCCCGCACGGTGACCGGCTGCTGGTCACCTTCACGGAGGTGTCCGACCGCTCCGAGGCCGAGTCGTTGCGCGGCGCCAAGCTCTTCGCCGACGTGCCCGCAGACGTCCGAGCCGACGACGCCGACGAGTTCTACGACCACCAGCTCGTCGGCCTCGCAGTCCGTACGGCCGCGGGCGGCGTCGTCGGCACGGTGACCGAGGTCCAGCATCCGCCCGGACAGGACCTGCTGGTGGTCCAGGGGACGGGCGGGTCGCACCTGATCCCGTTCGTCGCCGCGCTCGTGCCCGAGGTGGACATCGCAGCCGGGACGCTGGTTGTCGAGCCGCCGCCGGGTCTCCTCGACCCGGACCCCGATCCAGACCTTGATCCCGACGGGGACAGCTGACGTGCGCATCGACGTGGTCACGATTTTCCCCGAATACCTCGCACCGCTCGAGCTGTCGCTGCCCGGGCGGGCCCGCGCGGCCGGCCTGCTCGACCTGACCGTGCACGACCTGCGGTCGTGGACCCAAGACCGTCATCGCAGCGTCGACGACACCCCGTACGGCGGTGGGGCGGGCATGGTGATGACACCCGGCCCGTGGGGCGACGCCCTCGACGCGCTGGTACCGGTCGACTCGCCGGCGCCGCCGACGCTGGTGGTGCCGACCCCGGCCGGCGGGCTGTTCCGGCAGGGCGACGCGGCCCGGCTGGCCGCGCTCCCGTGGTTGTTGGTCTTCTGCGGGCGGTACGAGGGGATCGACCAGCGGGTGGTCGAGCACGCGGCGACCCGGATGCCGGTGGAGGAGGTGTCGCTCGGGGACTACGTGCTCGGGGGCGGGGAGGCGGCCGCGCTGGTGATCGTCGAGGCGGTCGCCCGGCTGCTCCCCGGGGTCCTCGGCAACCCCGCGTCGCTGGACGAGGAGTCACACGCGCTCGGCGCGGCCGGCGGTCTGCTGGAGTACCCCGTCTACACCAAGCCGGCGGTCTGGCGCGGGATGAAGGTTCCCGAGGTCCTCACCAGCGGGGACCATGGGCGGATCGCACGCTGGCGCCGCGACCAGGCGCTGCGGCGTACCAGCACCAGGCGGCCGGACATTTTGGCCGCGGTCGACCCGGACGGTTGGGACGAGCGTGACCGCGAGGTGCTCAACGAGGACAGCACCGGTTCTGACCCGGCGTGACTCCGCCGACGGGGCGCTCGCCGTGCTGTGGCAGACTGTCCGGTCGGCTCGCGTACGTACGTTCGTCCAACCCACAGCGGCACCCCGGGTCCGCCTGCCACAGGGGACGGTTGCCCGCAGCGCCGCTGCCGGACGAACCAGCGCCAGCCGACGCACCGACCCGGACCCGTTCCGTGGGTGACCTGTGGCACCGACGAGGAAGCGAACGCCCGCATGACCAATGCCATCGACGTCGTCGACGCCGCCTCTGCGCGCTCCGACCTGCCGGCCTTTCGGGCCGGCGACACCCTCAAGGTCCACGTCCGCGTGGTCGAGGGCGCCCGGGCCCGCATCCAGGTCTTCCAGGGCGTGTGCATCCGCCTCCAGGGCTCGGGCGTACGCCGCTCGTTCACCGTGCGCAAGGTCAGCTTCGGCGTGGGCGTCGAGCGGACCTTTCCCCTGCACACGCCGATCATCGAGCGGATCGAGGTCGTGACCAGGGGTGACGTACGACGCGCGAAGCTCTACTACCTGCGCGGGCTGCGCGGCAAGGCATCGAAGATCAAGGAGCGCCGCGAGCCGACCGGCGCATGAGCGTCCACGGGTCGCGAGCGCCAGCGCCTAGGCTTGCGTCGTGACGTCCCGCCCGACCGACGAGCGCTGGCAAGGCCAACCCGGTCCCGAGCGGCGCGGCAGTTCCGACGATGCCGCGGACACGTCCGACCAGCCGGACGGCCACGATCACCATGAGCACCGCGACCACGATCACCACCGGCGCAGTCGGCGCGGCAAGCCGCACAAGAAGGCGCTGCCGCTGTGGCAGGAGGTCATCGTCCTGCTCGGCCTCGCCTTGGTGCTGGCCGTCGTGGTCAAGGTGTTCTTCGTGCAGGCGTTCTTCGTCCCGTCCGGCTCGATGGAACCCCAGTTCATCCAGGGCGACCGGATCCTGGTCGAGAAGGTGTCGTACTGGGACGACGACATCCAGCGTGGGGACGTGATCGTCTTCGACGACCCCGGCGGCTGGCTCAACGCCGCGGAGAGCCGGCCCGCGAGCGGGCTGTTCCAGCGCGGGCTCGAGGCGGTCGGTCTCTACCCCACGGGCGGGCACCTGGTGAAGCGCGTCATCGGAGTCGGCGGTGACCGGGTGGCCTGCTGCGACAGGCAGGGCCGGGTCACGGTCAACGGCGTCGCGCTTCAGGAGGGGGACTACCTCCAGCCGGGCGTCGAGCCGTCAGAGCAGACCTTCGACGTCGAGGTCCCCAACGACGCGCTGTGGGTGATGGGGGACAACCGGCTGGCGTCGGGGGACTCCCGGGTCCACCTCGGCGACCCCGGCGGTGGGTCCGTGCCTGCCGAGGACGTGGTGGGCAAGGTGTGGGCGATCGTGTGGCCGCTCGGCCGCACCGAGGTCCTCGACCGGCCGGAGATCTTCGCAGACCCGGCCCTGGACGGGTCGTAGCCAGCCGCGGGCGAGCCGATGAGCATGCTGCCCCGAGGCGCGACCGTACGCCGAGACGCCGGACTCCACGGGTACGAGCGGGCTTTGCGCCGGGTCGGGCTGGCGCCGATCGCCGGTGTCGACGAGGCGGGTCGTGGCGCCTGCGCCGGCCCGCTGGTCGCCGCCGCCGCGGTCCTCCCCGAGGGCCGGCGTGGCCTGGTGCCGGGACTGGCCGACTCGAAGCTGCTCACCCCGGTGCGGCGGGAGCGCTGCTACCGCGAGGTCGTCGACCGGGCAGTGGCCTGGACCGTCGTCGTCGTGCCCGCCCGGGTTTGCGACGAGCTGGGGATGCACGTTGCCAACGTCGAGGCGCTACGCCGAGCCTTGTCGCGGCTGTCCATCCGGCCGGCGTACGTGCTGACCGACGGCTTCGGCGTGGACGGTCTCGGCGCGCCGGGGCTGGCCGTGTGGAAGGGTGACCGGGTCGCCGCCTGCATCGCCGCCGCCTCGGTGATCGCGAAGGTGACCCGGGACCGGATCATGTGCCAGCTGCACGAGCGCTACCCCGCGTACAGGTTCGACGAGCACAAGGGCTACTGCGTCCCCGAGCACGACGCGGCGCTCGCTACGCACGGGCCGTGCTTCGAGCACCGGCGGCGGTTCGTCAACGTGCGGGCCGCCGAGGCCCGCGCGCTCGCCCCACCGACCATCCGTCACTTCTGAACCCACGATCCGTCACTTCTGAACCGTCGCGGCCCACGGGTGCGCTGCTGTGGCGTTTGGAACTGACGGATGGTGCGTTGAGAACTGACGGATGGTTGGGTTTTCCACAGCCGGGCCACGCTGACCGGCCAGCACCGCCTCCGACCGACCAGGGTGTCGATGGAGGTGGCCGCATGGCGACGACCGGCACGGGCCGGCGCAAGGGCACGGGCGGTGTCGTCCGCGCTGCGCTCGGCGCGTTCGGCGAGGAAGTGGCCGCCCAGCACCTGGTGACGCAGGGAATGGCGATCCTCGACCGCAACTGGCGCTGCGACATCGGTGAGATCGACCTGGTGGCACGGGACCGCGACGTGCTCGTGGTGTGCGAGGTCAAGACCCGCCGCGGGCTCGGCTTCGGGACCCCCGCCGACGCGGTGACCTGGGACAAGCTGTCCCGGCTTCGTCGGCTGGCGGCCCGCTGGCTGGCCGAGCACCCGGTCGGGCCGGCGGAGGTGCGCATCGACGTGGTCGAGGTGCTGGTCCCGCGAGACGACGGCCCGCGCGTCGAGCATCTGGTCGGGGTGGGCTGATGGCGCTGGCCCGCACCCGCTCGGTCAGCATCGACGGCGTACGCGGACACGTGGTCGAGATCGAGGCCGACATCAGCAGTGGGCTGTCGAGGACCGCCCTGGTGGGCTCGGTCGACTCCTCGCTCAACGAGGCGCGTGACCGCTGCCGCGCAGCCGTGGCCAACTCGGGTCGCGCGTGGCCATCCCGCAAGATCACGGTCGGGCTGTCGCCCGCGTCGCTGCCCAAGACCGGCGCGCACTACGACCTCGCCATCGCGGTTGCGGTGCTCGGCGCCGCTGGCGAGGTGCCTGCCGATGCCATCGGTTCGCTCCTCGACGACGCCGTGCTGCTCGGCGAGCTGGCCCTGGACGGACGGCTGCGCGCGGTGCCGGGCGTGCTCCCGGCGACCCTCGGTGCCGCGCGGGCCGGCCTGACCAAGGTCGTGGTGCCGGAGGTCAACGCCATCGAGGCTGCGCAGGTGGCGGGCATGCAGGTCCTCGGCCTGCGCTCGCTCGGCCACATGATCGCCGTACTCACCGGCGAGGAGCCGCCGGACGACCCGCCGGTCGAGCCGCTGCGTGCCGACGGCGAGCTGGGCTGGCGCGGCGAGGACCGGGTCGCGGGTCTGGACCTGCGTGACGTCCTCGGCCAGGACGACGCCCGGTTCGCCCTCGAGGTCGCGGCCGCGGGTGGTCACCACCTGCTGATGTCCGGTCCACCGGGCGCCGGCAAGACGATGCTGGCCGAGCGGCTGCCGGGCCTGCTGCCACCCCTGGACCGCAGCTCGGCGCTGGAGGTCACGGCAGTGCACTCGGTGGTGGGCTCCCTGCGTGCATCGCCCTCCGGACGCACCCCGCTGCTGACGAACCCACCGTTCCAGGCGCCGCACCACACGGCGTCGGTGCCCTCGATCGTCGGCGGCGGTTCCACCCACGTCAGGCCAGGAGCCGCGTCGCTGGCCCACCGCGGCGTCCTCTTCCTCGACGAGGCGCCCGAGTTCGCGCCGGGGGTGCTCGACGCGCTGCGAGAGCCGCTCGAGTCGGGCGAGATCACCGTGTCGCGTCTGGCGGCGCAGGTGCGCTTCCCGGCGCGCTTCCAGCTCGTCCTCGCTGCCAACCCGTGCCCGTGCGGCCAGGCCGTCGAACGTGGCACCGGCTGCTCGTGCACGCCGATGGCGCGGATCCGCTACCTGCAGCGCCTGTCCGGCCCGCTGCTCGACCGGGTGGACCTGCGCATCGAGATGCTCGGTGCGTCCCGCGCCGACCTGCGGGGTGACCCGTCGGGCGCAGACGGCACCGCCGCCGTCGCAGCCCGGGTGGCGGCCGCCCGCGACCGCATGGCCGCCAGGCTGGTGGCCACACCGTGGCGGGTCAACGCTGATGTG
>Ga0180121_10000970_pt1 | contig 12088 bp, 9 predicted proteins | sample AntDrymUQ5402106_2_FD_129676 | JGI IMG/M metagenome (GOLD analysis project Ga0180121, IMG submission 129676) | Polar desert sand microbial communities from Dry Valleys, Antarctica - metaG UQ540 (21.06) (version 2) (version 2) | ecosystem: Environmental > Terrestrial > Soil > Desert | place...
AGGCTCTATATTAAATGGTATGATACAAGAGAAGCTCCTGCAACTTACGGTGTGAATGTGTATGTGACGTATACTGACAATGGAGGTCAGACATTTGCTCCTAATCAAAAGCTGACAACGCAAACATGGACTTATCCTACTCCGGCATGCGGTCCTAATCAGAATTGCTACAGAGGCGATTATGATGGAATCACAGCAAATCCTAAATCATCATTCTCGGTTTGGTATGACGGAAGAAACGGAAATTATAAAAACATTGGTGCTTATTTTCCAGACTATGCAATGAAAGTCAATCCTGCAACTGCAACAATTAACGGATCAAACTTTACTACATTCAGAGTTTCTGTACCTTCGGTAAAGTTATATACCGACGTTACAACATTTACTGCAACTGTAACTCCAACTCCAACAGGTGGCGCACTTACCGTTGTTTTTCCTAATGGAAATACATTAAATTCATATCCTGATTCATTGTTGGCAAGAGTAAATGCGGCTCCGGGTACAACTGCTGGTGTTTATACTGTTACTGTTACAGGTTCGGGCTCAAACGGAACACCGGTTCATAAAAGAACTGTTGCTTTGACAGTTGGTTTGGTTGGCATAACGGGAATAAATGAAGTCCCGGAAAGCTTCAGCCTATTACAGAATTATCCTAATCCATTCAACCCCTCAACAAAAATTGGTTATTCATTGAAGCATCAAACTAATGTAAAGATAAATATTTTTGATGCGACAGGAAGATCTGTAGCTGCAATAAATAGCGGAATTCAGCAGGCAGGAAGCTATTCAATTGATTTTGATGCATCGGCTCTGTCAACCGGCATTTATTATTACAGACTGGAAACTGAATTTTTCACAGATACAAAAAAGATGTTGTTATTAAAATAAGATCTAAAATAAATTCTTATTAAGATAAAAGCCCGTGTAACCAGCGGGCTTTTTTTTTAAAGATAATTTGATTTGAATATTACCAAATGCGGGATTTGTTTTTATTACTAAATTTTTTTAAATAATCGATTGCAAAAATATTTTAGGCACGGCCTCCAGGGAAAATTCTTTATTACTTGTCTTAGGATGATCATAAACTTATTTTTGTATCATAACGTATCCTTCCAATGAGTATAATCAAAGAAATCTATGATGTTACAAAAGACCTTGCAGGAAATAAAGTAGCTTTAAATAAGATTAAAAGGGCTTTGCTGACTGAGGTTAAGCTTAACAATAAATTTCTTGAAGATCTTAACAACAAAGAGAAGCGGCTTAGCGATGAAAGATTAGTTCAGATAATAAATAATCTTGAAGTTGCAGAAATGAAAGCCTCAATAACCTGCGGACTTCCTTTTGAACTGATTTCCATGAAAAAGGTCACAAAGGAATTACTTGAAGATCTTGATTCCTTGCGTGCCCTGGAAAACGATCTTGAAACCGTTTTGGAAAAAATTTATCTAAAGATAGCTTATCTTAAAAAAGATTATAATTCTGAACACATAAATCTGTACATCAGGGTAAGAAATATTTTCAGCTATAATCAGCTTCTTCAAAGAATGCTTTCTAAATAGTTAGACAATCATGAGTGAAATTATTTTAACGTTCTTTGCTGCTCTTGCTTCATTTACCATTAGCATTTTTCTTGTAAGACTTTTATTGAGAAAAAATGTAAATGAAATAAAATTTGATCGTAAAAAATACGCAAACCCAGTAAATGAACCGGATACAAAAATCAATATCGATAAGTTTTTAAGCAGAAATAATAAAATGGAAGCTATTAATTATTTAAAGGAAAATAAAAAACTCAGTTTGTCGGACGCAAAAAATATGATCGAGAAATATGCTGTGAACAATTCCCCGGAAGTTTTAAATGTATTTAATAATATGAGATCGGAAATAGGAGGAGACAGTGAGCTTACAAACAGGGTCAAGACGCTCATCAGCCAGGGAAAAAAGATCGAAGCAATAAAACTCGTAGTTGATTCAAAGAAGATCAGATTGAAAGATGCGAAAGTTTTTGTTGAGACTCTTAAGTAATAAATATTGCCTTAAGAATATATTAATATTCAGAAACCTACATATAATGGAAATTTAATTTCCGTCTTTATTTCTATTTTACTTATATTAGGTAAAAAAATAAAAAACCTTATGACTAAAAATTCACCGATCTATATAACAATATTTCTCTTTCTGTTAATTACCAATACAGTTTTTTCACAGAGATGGATACCTACAGGCATCATCAATTCGCCGAATGATTATATTTATACAATGGGCTCTGCGCCGAATGGAGACATTTATGCATCCGTCTGGGCAAACGGAGTTTATAAATCTTCAAATCATGGAGCGAACTGGGCACTATCCGGTCTTAGCGGTAAAAGAGTTTCATTTATGAAAGCTGCTCCTAACGGAGATATCTATGCTTTATCCAAAACGGTAAGTATTTCATACATTCACCGATCGACTGACAACGGGCAATCATGGCAGGACGTTGATACAAGGGCTTTCGCACTTAACTATGCAGGCGGCGGCGGGTTTGTATTTCCAAATGATTCAACTATTGTTGCTGCTTATGCCGTTACAGTTGGACCTACAATAGGGGATGTAGCTTCTTTTGTTTTCAGATCAACCGATAATGGAAGCAACTGGATTCAAACTTCCATCATTGGAGCCGGGTTTGTAGGAGGAATGGAAATTACAGGAGACGGTAAAATTATGATGGGGACTTCACTGGCAGGAGTTGTATACTCCACCAATAATGGCAGCAACTTTTTTAACCTTACAACATTTCCTCCCATCTTTATTAAAACAATTCTTGTTGACCGGGATCATAGGCTTTATGTAGCAGATGCATTTGATCTGAGCCGATCATCGGACAACGGAGCAACTTTTGTTGATATTGGAAGTCAGAATTCCGATCAGTTTATGAGAACTGCGGGTGTAAATTCAAACGAAGATCTTTATCTTTCTATGGATGACAGAAAAGCTTTTCGATCAATTAACCATGGAGATAACTGGGTTCAGATAAATCAGGGTATTCCGGAGAATAGCATAATATATTGTTTCACTTCTTCGCAAGGAAGAATGTTTGCCGGTTCATCCAACGCAGGTGTTTTCGTATTTGATGATCTTACGGAAGCATCATCCACAAATTTAAAAATTAATAATTTCGAATTGTTTCAAAATTACCCAAACCCGTTCAACCCCGTCACTACTTTGGAATTTGATATTCCTGAATTGGGATTTGTTTCATTGAAGATTTATAATGTGCTTGGTACAGAAATAATAAAATTAGTTAACGATAATCTAAATCAGGGAAAATATAAATTTCAATTTGACGGCTCTGAATTAATGAGCGGAGTATATTTTTACACACTTATTTTTAAAGGTAAAATTATTGATACTAAGAGTATGATACTCTTGAAATAGTAGAAATCTTTTTAATTTACGAAATCATTATAATTTTATAATTAAATTTACATGAATTTGTAAAGCCATTGTTGATATATAGCCGCATGGTATTTATCTCAAAATTCGTCCATTGTTATTTCCGTATCAGCATTTTTCCATGCAGTCTGAAATTCAGAATAAATCCTTGCTGCTTCTTCAGTTTTATTCTGTGCTTTAAGAGATTCATGCAATCCGAATAATCCTCTGCCGTTATGCGGATATTTTTTCAGATCATCCCTAAACACTCTTTCGGCATCTTCATATTTTCCCGCTGTATAAAGTACTTTTCCTAAATTTAACCGCACAGATGGATACCAGTCAGGAGGTTCATTATAATTAAGGGCATCTTCAATTGAAATTGCCCTGTCAAAAAGATTTATGGCTTCTACGAACTTGTCGCTGCGCGCCGCAATGTTGGCGCGAAGTATAGCTTCGGCAAGATCATAAACTGCTTTGCCTGAACTTAATCCAAAAACAACTTCAGGAGTAACTTTACTTTTCAATTTCATCAACTCATTAAGCTCAGTTGTTGCTTCAGTAGTTTTTCCCGGAATGGCAAGTGCCAGACCTTTTGTGAATCGCCACATTACTTCAGAAAGAATTAATCCTTCCGACGGTTTTGGATAGTCTAAAATAGCACCCCACTTATCAAAAGAAACAAGTATCATCAGAGGATTTGAATAGAATATTTCTAACATCTGCATTTCCTTTACAACAGGTTTTACATTATCTTCAATTTGCTTTGCATACTTAATAGCATCGGAAAAATTGCCCTCCATCATGCGCGAAACAGAAAGAAAATTTATATTATGATTGTAATACATTACAGGATAAATTCCTTCGGGCTTATGTTTTTTTATGTAAGTCTCATCAGCTTCAATCGCGTTAACATTTGCTAAAGATGCACCTTCATAATCTCCTATCCTGAAATAAGTATGAGCGGGCATATGAACCAGGTGACCTGCTGCGGGTATGAGATCTTTCAATACTTCAGCACTGTGCAAAGCTTTGCCGGGATCATTTGACGCTTCGACCGCATGGATGTAATAGTGATTTGCACCGGGATGATTCGGATCACGTTTAATTACGGATTCTAAAACAGAAATGATCTCTTCCGTACCTTCTGCCGGTGTCCCGTCTTTATTCCATAACTGCCACGGCTTCAGCACCATCATGCTCTCTGCGTATAATGTTGCAGCATCCAGATCATCCTTATATTTATCTTTAAGCACCTTCATTGCTGTCCTAAACTGTGCATCCGAAACTGTTTGATTAATGCTCAGGTCTTTTTTATATCTTTTTGATAACGCATAAATATAATCCTGTTCTTTTTGTGAAGAATGCTTTGAATGTTTCATTGCTTTTTTCAATGCATTATATGCCTGCTTACGCTGAACATCATCTGCGGGGAGATTATAATTGGGTCCGAGTGCATAAGCAATTCCCCAGTATGCCATGGCCATATCAGGGTCAAGCTGTGCGGCTTTTTTAAAAGAGCGTACGGCTTCGTTGTGATTAAAGGCATATATTAATGTAAGTCCCTGATCAAAAAATTTCTGTGCTTGTTTATTTTTTGTAGTTACAGGATGATTATGCTTACCTAATCCAGTGATGAGTACGGCCGGATTTTTATCAACGTTGTTCTTTTTGCTCATCTCGTGTTGTGGAAAACAAATACCCAAAACGAAAAATTTTATTGAAAAAAGGAGCAAAAGAATTTTTATCGCTTTCATGATGTGCACAGTTTTAGTTTTAAGAATTTTACCAATATAAATAATGTGAGTTATCTTTTAAAAGCAAAAGTTTTTTCAACTAATTCGGTTTTATTGTTAAAGACTAATTAAATAAATAATTATTTACTATTTTGAAAAAAAATTTTCGATTATGAACAAAGTCCAATAATAAAAATGAAGACTAAAATTTCCATTAAAATACATGAAGAATAATACTAACGTTTTTTTTATATGGGAGGTTAATAAAACTCTTAAGAACCATTTAAAGAAATCATTGAAGAGTTTATCAAATGTCAAATTAATTTTTCCAAAAGACCTCGGCGAGAAAACTATTCTAAAACTGGGAGTTGATGCAGACGTAATTATTGGATGGCGTCCTACACTTGAGTTACTGAAGGCATCAACAAAGTTGAAGCTTTTCATCAACCCGGGCACGGGAATAAAACATCACATTGAAAATTTCAGGGAGATAAATAAATTCAGAAAAATAATTCTTGTAAACGGTCATGGGCATGCGTATTCAACAGCGCAGCATGCAGTTGCAATGCTTTTTTCTTTGATCAATCGAATTGTTCCTCATCATAATTGGATGAAAGATGGGATTTGGAGGACTAGTGACGATAAAGATATTTTTAGCGCTTCGATTCAGCTTAAAAGCAGAAATATTGGTTTACTCGGCTATGGTGCAATTAACCAATATGTCCATAAATTTCTTTCCGGATTTGAAAATCAGTTTCATATTCTAAAACGGGAGTGGGAATATAAAAAAGTTAAATATCCGACTATAATTAAGAAATATAGTGAGAATGATTTAAATAAATTTTTAATTGCAATAGACATTTTGATTATTGCCGTACCTCATACATCTAAAACTGAGAAGCTGATCGGAAAAAAGGAATTGAATGTGCTCGGAAAAACTGCACTTGTTGTAAATGTTGCAAGAGGAAGCATCATTGATGAAAAGAGTTTATATGAAGCTTTAAAAAATAATTCAATTGCCGGTGCTGCACTTGACGTATGGTATAATTATAATCCTAAGAAAGATAAAAATGGGAAAGAATACCCTTATAAATTTCCTTTTCATAAGCTTGATAACTTAATACTTTCTCCGCACCGGGCAGCGTCGCCTTTTGATGACCTAAGCAGGTGGGATGAAGTAATTGAAAATATTACAAGATTTGCAAAAGGCAGGAAAGACTTTTTAAATATTGTTGATTTGGAAAGAGAATATTAAATAATGCAAATAAGCAGGATTGCTTAAAAATAGAAATGGAAATCGTTCAGCAAATAGCTTCAATTATAAGTTATGTAAGTTTAGTTATAATCGCATACGGAGCATTAATCGCTACAGTGCAATTTATTCGGAATGAATTAAACAGGTTTAATGGAAGATATTCAGTAGAACGGTTAAATCTGGTAAGAATGAACTTTGGATATTATCTACTTATCGGACTTGAATTTTTAATCGCATCTGATATTATTTACACAATTCTTGATCCAGATCTTCAGGACCTTGCGGTTCTCGGCGGAATTGTAGTGATCAGAACGGTTTTAACTTATTTCTTAAATAAAGAAGTTCAGAGGAAGAGAATGATGGATGATAAATTTAATGCGGGTAAAACTTAGCCTGCAGGTTTACTTTTTTTGTTTACCTCATATTCACCGCTTAAGAAGGTTAAAAACAAAATTAATTCATACTCTTCTCTGTAGTAAGAAGATTATTTTTTAGAATGCTCTCCCTCTCACCGATCTGCTGTCTCCACATTGCATAATACAATCCTTTTATCTCAAGCAGCTCGGCATGTTTTCCGGATTCGATGATCCGTCCTTTTTCAAGAACATAAATTATATCCGCATGCATTATTGTTGACAATCGATGAGCAATCATAATTGTAATGTGATTTCCCTCGGAAGAAATTTCTCTTATGGTTTTATTTATTCCTTCTTCAGTTATTGAGTCGAGCGCAGATGTTGCTTCATCAAATATTAATAAATTAGGTCTTCTCAATAATGCTCTTGCGATTGACAATCTTTGCTTTTCGCCACCCGATACCTTAACTCCGCCTTCTCCAATCACAGTGTCTAAACCGTTGTCGGCCCTCTCGAGGAGTGACTGGCAAGCTGCCTTATCCAATACCTCGTAACACTCCTCATCGGTTGCTTTCGGATTTACAAACAAAAGATTTTCCCTTATTGTACCTGAAAAAAGCTGCGTGTCCTGCGACACAAAGCCAATCTCCTCTCTTAAGCTGTCAAGATCAATTTTATCGGAAGGAAAATCATTGTACAAAATCTCACCTTCTCCGGGACGGTAAAGTCCGAGAAGTAATTTTACGAGAGTAGTTTTACCCGATCCCGAAGGTCCGACAAAAGATATTGTATTTCCTTTTTCAGTGGTAAATGAAATATCAGTCAAAGCATTTGTAGAAGACGATTTATGTCGGAAGACCACATCAACGAAGGTAAGCGTTTCAATTGTATCGATCTTTATGGGATTCAATGGCTTAGGATCTTTAGGTGTGCTCATGATATCTTTAAACTTGCCAAGAGAAACTTCCGCTTCCCTGTAAATATTTATGATATTTCCTAGTTCTTGAAGAGGTCCGAATATGTAAAATGAATATATAAACAAAGTAAAAAACTGGCCGGTCGTGATCTGCTGTGTAAAAATTAAATACATCATAAGAAGAAGAATTCCGGTTCGGAGTAAATTAACAATCGTCCCCTGTATAAAACTTAAACTTCTTATATACTTTACTTTCTGTAATTCTAATTTTAAAATCTTTTCAGTCGTGTTGTTGAGCCGCTGAACTTCCTGCTGCGAAAGTCCAAGGCTCTTCACAAGCTCAATGTTTCTTAATGACTCTGTTGTTGATCCGGCGAGGCCGGTTGTTTCTTCTACGATTGTCTTTTGAATTGTCTTGATCCTCTTTCCTAATGTTGAACTAAGCCAGCCTATGATTGGTATTGCGCACAAATATATCGGTGCTATTATCCAGTGAACCGAGAATGCATATATTCCGACAAAAATTATTCCGACAATAGAAGTAAATAAAATATTTATTCCCGCAGAGATTAATCTTTCAGTATCAGTCCTGACCTTTTGGAGCACTCCGAGTGTTTGCCCGCTTCTCTGATCTTCAAAGACCGAATAGGGGAGTTCAAGAGAATGGCTTATTCCATCTGAATATATTTTTGCTCCCAGCCGTTGCGTGATCACATTTATAAAGTAATCCTGGAAATTTTTTGCTATTCTCGAAACTAATGCCGCGCCGACTGCAAGCATCAGAAGGAATCCAACACCTTTGAAGAATTCAGCGGTTGTATATTCTTTGAACCGAGTAGCATAATCGTCAATGACGTGTCTGAATATTGCAGGGTCGAGCAATGAAAAAACCTGGTTAATCGACGCTAAAATTAATGCAAGTATTACAAGGTTCTTATATCTTTTTAGGTAAGTGTAAAGTAATTTCATATGTAGTTTAAATTACTTCTTCAAGAACAGTAATTCAATTTATATAATTTTGGATTTTTTTGTTTCCTTAGTTAATTCACAATTGACAGCCATATGCGGGCAAGTCATTCACTCCGCCGCGGCGGATGACCATTAAATTAATTATATCGAAATTAAAATTAGAATTATCTAAGTTCTTTTAAACTGGAGAGGTTAAAAAAAATCTATTATGAAAAACTACATTTACATTTTATCTTCGATTATAATTATCCTGTTAAGCCGGACTGCTTATTCACAGAATCCAACCTACGCATTAACAGTAAAGAATTTCTCAGTAAATTCTTTTGTCAATCAGGTCGAGTTTGATATATACGTTCAGCATACAAATCCCCCAACTCAATTTGAATATGCTTCGGGACAATATTTTTTTTCTTTTAATCCGCTGATTGCTAACGGAGGCGTTTTAACATATTCGATCATAGGATCGGATCTTCCTGTTGCGATGCAACCCCGGAATCCTTCAATAGGGACAACGGTAAATCCGCCGGCAACTGTTTTGAAATTGTTAATGAACATAACTCCGGGCGCAGGCAATGGATATATTATGACTGGTAACGGATTTCCCGGAACTAAGATCGCGCGGGTTCGTCTGGAAACTTCTGCAAAATCTTTTGCAGGACATGAATTTCTCAACTTAAGCTGGAGAAATCCACCTATCGTTTCCTTTGCTTCTAAGTTATTCGCTTATGTTGGTTCGGATTATACTGAAATAACTACTTCCATCACGCACACTGTCGACCCTTCGAGCGCTTTTGTTCCGCCACGCATAATTGTTAAGCTGACTTTATCAATGGAGGGACTCTTAAATACATCTTTTAACCGGCTTAATAGAAAAGATATTGTCAAAGCTTATCTCAGAGATGATGGAGCGCCTTTTAATGTGATAGATTCCGCATTGGCAGTTATCGACTCAGTGAATTTTACCGGCACTTTTTATTTTTCTTTTAATACTCCTTCGAGCAGGTATTATATTGTTATTAAACATTTTAATTGCATCGAAACGTGGAGCAAATACAGAGGTGAAGTGCTTAATAAAATCACAGACGAACTTACACCGATTCCAGTTTATAGTTTTACTTCATCATCTTCCCAGGCGTATGGCAACAATATGATTCTCAAAGGAACAAAATATTGCATCTACAGCGGCGACGTGAATCAGGACGGAATTATCGACGCTTCTGATATTGCCCTAATGGATAATGATGCCTTTAAATTTATTTCTGGCGCGTACCTTCCTACAGATCTAAACGGTGACAGCATTATCGATGGCTCCGATCTTTCCATTAGCGATAATAATGCTTTAAATTTTATAGCAGTGATAACGCCTTAGTTTTATTTTTTTCAGATAATTACACGGGCATTTAAGATTGCTTTTTAAAATTCTCAATAACTGGCTTAAGGAAATTATTATATCATAGTCAATTATTTAAACGGAATAGAAATATGGAGCAAATCCAGTGAAGAAGTTCTGAATGTTACAAACTATACCGGCTAATGATTTTACTTCATCAGATTTCTCTGTATTTGGAAATAATCTTAAGCCGGTAGGAATCAAATAATGTATCTTTTAATTTTATAACAGGCTTGAATTTATCCATCAGACTTATCAGGTAACATATCGTTGAAGTTGAAAGAACAGCTTTACCATATGCAGACCTTTGGGAGGACTTATGGGCGGATTCAGCCGATTCTTAGTTGAGATTTATTTCAAAAGTACCATCTTCTTTATATCAACCAAACTTCCATCCACATACAGAGAATAATAATAAATTCCGCTTGATAGTTGATAATTGACAGTTGACAATTGATAATTATAAATACCTGGATTTTTCATTTCATTTACTAAAGTCATAACTTCTTTTCCAAGTGCATCATAAACTTTAACAGAAACAAATCCTGAATTCAAAATTCCAAATTCCAAATTCGTGACAGGGTTGAACGGATTCGGATAATTCTGTCTCAAAAAAAATCCGAAAGGGGACTCGGTATTGGTATTTGAAATGTTTGTTAATACTCCTCCAGTAGTTGTCTTAAGAATTGTCCCATTTTCCCCGACTGCAAAACCTGTTAACGAATCCGTAAAGATGATTGAAAATAAATGATCGATCGTTTCAGTGTGCTGCGGAGTCCAGTTAATTCCTCCGTTTGTTGTTTTAGTGATGTTGCCGTAATATCCCGAAGACCAGCCGTTATTACGGCTGGTAAAGAAAAATGAAATTGAATACCTGTTCATTCCGGTGGAATAATTTCTCCATGTGGTTCCCCCATCAGTAGTTGTTATAATTTCCGGGCCAAACGTGATGTTGTCATAATATCCCGACCATCCGTAAACCGAGTCAATAAAAAATATAGAATTCAATAGTAATGCTCCGTCATTATATTGATAATACCAGTTCGCCCCGCTGTCAGTAGTATGCAGCAATCCTCCGAGTCCCGCCACCCATCCTTTTCTTTCATTTGCAAAGTGAATATCGTTTAGCTGGACAGGCACCGTCAAATGTTGCGAACTCCAGTTTATGCCCCCATTTGTCGTTGATAAAATCAACCCGCTGTCTCCCGCGCACCAACCGTTAGTTTCATTTATAAAAGTTATTGATCGCAATTTTTTTCCTGAAATTGTTTTTAGGGCTACCCAATTATTTCCGGCATTAGTTGTCTTAATTATTAATCCGCTGTCACCGCAGGCAAAACCTAGTGATGAATTTGGAAAACAAACTGAAAAAAGTTCAAGAGAAGTATTGCTTGGAAGAGTAAACCAGTCCATTCCGGCATTTGTTGTTTTCAAAATTCTTCCACGAGTGCCTACGATAAATCCAGTGGATGAATTGATAAACTTTACACTGCGCAAAGTATCCTTTACTCCGCTTGATTGCTTAATCCATCCCTGCTGAGAGTAAGAAGCTGTTGAAATTGAAAACGCAAATAATATCACGAATAAACTTTTCATTTCTCTTTACTATGAATTTTAAGAATATTGTTAAGTTTTTTCTTTGACTGATTTGAATTCAGTTTTAAGAAATCGACTGTAACATATTCTTTTTTATTTGGTGGTGTTAAACCTCTCTTACAGTTCCAAAAATAAATCTTCCAAAGAATATTTGTCTTACACTTGGTTCAGAATGTCCGTCTCCAACAAATAAAATAACACTATTCGAATCAACAAGGCTTATATCGCAGTCTTTACCTGACTAAAAGGGAAAAAGAATTATTTAACAATATCACGAATATTGAAAATATAAACAGCTTTGATTTAAAAATTACCATTTGACATTTCCATATTGTTTGAAAATATTTTTTACTTCTTTCCTTTTCTGATTTAATGACAAATTCGAGAAATCAACTTTGAAATTCTCCTTCGGACTTCCCTGAATCACTCCTCCAATCAACCCTCCGATTAATCCCA
>Ga0180121_10000971_pt1 | contig 12086 bp, 11 predicted proteins | sample AntDrymUQ5402106_2_FD_129676 | JGI IMG/M metagenome (GOLD analysis project Ga0180121, IMG submission 129676) | Polar desert sand microbial communities from Dry Valleys, Antarctica - metaG UQ540 (21.06) (version 2) (version 2) | ecosystem: Environmental > Terrestrial > Soil > Desert | place...
CCGCTGGATCGTTTTGACGCGCTTGCTTCGTGCTTCCCCGCCGGGACAGTTACCGGTGCACCGAAAGTCCGCGCAATGGAGATCATTCGCGAGCTCGAGCCCGAGCCGCGGGGAGTTTACGCAGGAGCAGTATTCTATGCCGACTACGCTGACAACCTGGATTCCTGCATCGCGATACGGACCATCGTCCTTGACGAATATGGCCAGGCATCGGTGCAGGCAGGTGCCGGGGTAGTGGCTGATTCCGTTCCCAGTCTGGAATATGAGGAGACGGTAAACAAGGCCCGGGCACTATTCCGCGCGGTCGAAATCGCTGAGAGGGACATGTAACGCAAACCGTTAGTTTGCGCGTTTCGTTAGCGTGCGCAGGAGTCTCTCGGGAATCGCAAATGCCTCGTTTACGAGGCTAGCCCGGAGGGCCAATAGGCCAGCCGTTTTACGGCTGGTTAGGTTGCGCAACGATTGATCGGCAGGCCGTTTTAACGGCCTTGCGAATTTGCTCTTCGTGCAGCGATGGGAAAGGCCGCTGAAGCGGCCTGGCGAAACCCCCTGCATAGTGAACCTGCCGTAAAACGGCTGGCCTATAGGCCCTGCGGGCTAGCCGCCTGAAGGCGGCATGGTTTGTCAGCTTTGTGAAGTTAAGCGGATTGCCAATGATTCTCGTCATCGACAACTACGATTCGTTTACTTATAACCTCGTGCAATATCTGGGCGAGCTTGGTGAGGAGATTGTGGTCCGACGCAACGACGAGGTGACTGTGGCAGAGGTTCAAGATCGTCTTCGTCCGGCTCAGATTCTTATCTCGCCTGGGCCGGGCACGCCGGATGAAGCCGGAGTCTCCCTCGCAATGATCGACCACTTTGCCGGATGCATCCCGATTCTGGGTGTGTGCCTTGGGCATCAGGCCATCGCTCAATCTTTCGGCGGACGCGTAGGGCGTGCTCCTGTGCCGGTACATGGTAAGGCGTCTGAGATTTACCATGATGGCAAAACGATCTTTGAAGGTCTTGAGCGCAGTTTCAACGCCGGTCGCTACCATTCGCTCATAGTCGAGCGCGAAAGTCTGCCTGAATGTTTGGAGGTGTCTGCTACAACTTCAGACGGCACCATTATGGGGTTGCGCCATCGCAACCTGAAGATCGAAGGCGTACAGTTTCATCCCGAATCAATCCTGACGCCCGCGGGCAAGCACTTATTGAGCAATTTTCTCCAACTATGAGAGAAGACGACACCATACGCGAAGTTAGTCCGGAGGCCAGCTCGGATTCTGTAATTATCGATCACGCGCAAGATGCGCGTGTTACACCAGGTGCGAAAACCGGGGAGCCCACGCTGCGGGCCCTGTTGCCGCGTCTGGTGCGTGGCGAAAATCTGCTTCGAGAAGAGGCCGCGGCACTTCTCAATGCGATGTTGGGAGCGGCAGCCAGCGATGCGCAGATCGCCGCCGCGTTGGTTGCCCTGGCCATTAAAGGTGAGACCGTCGATGAGCTGACCGGCATGGCGGAGGTGATGCGGGAAAGAGTCTTTCGGATCAAGACGCGTCACAGTTGTTTCGTTGACACGGCGGGAACGGGATCGAGCCGGGCCAAGACTTTCAACGTCTCCACCGCCGCTGCATTCGTGATTTCCGGCGCGGGCTTGGCCGTAGCAAAGCATGGCAACCGTGCCGCGGCGAGTCGCTTTGGCAGCGCTGACGTCCTTAGCGCCCTGGGCGTGAACGTTTCGGCGACACCAGCAATTTCTCAGGCGTGTCTGGATCATATCGGCATCTGCTTTATGTTTGCACCGCTCTATCACGGAGCGACCGCGCGAGTCGCAAGCGTGAGGCGGGAGTTGGGAGTGCCGACGACGTTCAATCTTCTGGGTCCCTTAACAAATCCGGCGAGTGCGCCGCGCCAGGTGATTGGAGTGTGGCGCCAGAAGTTTTTGGAGCCGGTTGCACGCACGCTGGCGCGGTTAGGCACGGAACGCGCCTGGGTTGTGCACGGTGCGGACGGGCTCGACGAAGTTACGCTCGACGGAAATACATTCATTGCCGAGGCGTTTCACGGCAGCGTGCAAACTCTTGAATTAAGCCCGCGAGATTTCGGTTTCGCCCCCGCGAGTTTGGACCGGTTGCGCGCCGAAGACGAAAAAGGAAGCGCGCGCACGATTCTCGAGGTGATCAAGGGAACGCGGCAGGATGAAGCGCGCTCCCTCGTTGTTGCTAATGCGGCGGCGGCGCTTTTTGTTGGGGGTAAAGCTACGGAGTTAAAGGAAGCAGTCGGGCTGGCCGAAAAGAGCATTGACACGGGAGCGGCGTTGACCAAACTTCAACAACTGATAGAAGCGACAAATAAGGATAATTAGACTTCCAGGTCCGAAGGACCGTTAGTAAGTAGCCCCGTCCGTAAGGGCGGGGACCCATGTCGAACCCTGATGACGGAGGCCCGAAGGGCGGGCACGGGTGGCGCACCTTCGGCGCTGATATCTCGATTGGACTCCACCACGCCCTTACGGGCGTGGCTACTAACTGCCGGTCCTTCGGACCTGAGACCTTCGGCACCATCCAGGAGATGTATTGGATTTTCTTGCCGACATCATTGCGCGGAAAAGAACGCGCCTGGCGATTTCCCGAGAGGCTTGTCCGCTGGCCGAGTTGCGTGATCGCGCTGCACAGTTCAGGCTGGAAGCAAGACCGCACGCGCTTCGCCATGCGCTGAGTAACACTGTTCAGGTGAGTGTCATCGCTGAGTTTAAGCGTGCCTCACCCTCAAAGGGAGCAATACGCGCCCATGCCGACGCAGCCGGAATCGCCCGAGACTACGAAGCGAATGGCGCAGTTGCTATTTCAGTTTTAACTGAAGAGAGCCAGTTTCTGGGTTCTTTGGACGATTTGCGCGAGGTGCGCGCTGCCGTCCGCGTGCCGGTCTTGCGCAAGGATTTTATCTTTGATGAATACCAGCTTTATGAGACTGCCGCCGCCGGTGCTGATGCGGCGCTTCTGATCGTTGCCGCCCTTGACGATCAGACTTTGACAAGATTGCGCGGCGTCGCTGAAGACGAACTGGGGATGGATGCGCTCGTGGAAGTACACACCAGAGAGGAATTGCGCCGCGCGTTCCCGAGTGGGGCGAGTTTGATTGGCGTCAACAATCGCGACTTGCGGACCTTTGCAGTTTCGACTGAGACTTCGATCGAACTTGCGAAGGATCTTCCCGCGGACGCGATCGCTATCAGCGAGAGCGGCCTGCGCACGGGGGCCGATCTCACGAGATTACAGGCCATGGGCTACAAAGGATTTCTGATTGGCGAGAGCCTGATGCGGGAAGAATCGCCTGGCAAGGCACTGCGTGGGCTAATCGCTGAGGCGAAAGAATTGATCCACTAAACCACACGAACCGGCACTAAATATCATTAGTGCCATTTCGTGAAATTTCGTGGATCGCGTTTATGCTTTGTTTGAATGCGGCTCGTTATGGTCCAAGTTAAGATCTGCGGCATCACCAATCTGGAGGACGCGCTCGCAGCCGTCGCCGCGGGCGCACATGCCCTGGGCTTTAATTTCTACCGGAAGAGTCCCCGGTTTATCGAGCCGGCAGCAGTACGCGAAATCGTTAGGCAGTTGCCTGCAAACTTGTTAATGGTCGGAGTCTTTGTAAACGAGGCTGAGCCTGATACCGTCGCGCGCCTTGCAGATGAGGCTGAGGTTGGTGCGGTGCAACTGCATGGGGATGAATCCCCGGAGTATTGTGGTGCGCTGCCAGGCCGTTTTGTGATCAAGGCCCTGCGGGTCGGCGAGGGGTACTGGCCTGAGCAAGCCATGCGTTACCCTGTTGACGCCATCTTGCTCGACGCGTTTGACGCGACGAATTCAGGGGCGCGGGGAGGTACGGGTCAGATTTGCGACTGGACGCTCGCGCGACGTACCTGCGAACTCGTCCCGAAACTTTTTCTGGCCGGCGGGCTCGCGCCCGAGAATGTTGCCGAAGCGATTGCCGTCGTTAGTCCATACGGGGTGGATGCGGCGAGTGGACTTGAAATTTTGCCAGGACGCAAAGATGCAGCGCGCATGCGCGCGTTCGTACTGGCCGCGAGGAAGACAGCCGCAGATTACGCAGATTCCACAGATTAACAGAAAGGTCAGGTCCCCACTGCGCCAACTGTCTGCTTGAATCTACGTAATCTGTGGATGTTGTTTTTGGACTCTTGAGCAAATGAAAATGTCACAACCGGATGAACTGGGCCACTGGGGCCGTTACGGCGGACGCTTCGTCCCCGAAACTCTTATGGCGCCGCTCGAAGAGTTGACCGAAGCTTATCTCGCTGCCTGCGTGGATGACGATTTTCGCGCGGAGTTAGATCAGCTTCTCCGCAACTATTCCGGGCGTCCCACTCCGCTTTTCCACGCCACGCGTCTGTCGCAGCGGTGGGGCGGCGCGCGCGTCTATCTCAAGCGCGAAGACCTCTCACACACAGGCTCACACAAAATCAACAACACGCTCGGGCAGGTTTTGTTGGCCCGGCGGATGGCAAAGAAACGGATCATCGCGGAAACCGGCGCGGGCCAACACGGTGTAGCCACGGCCACTGTCTGTGCTTTGTTCGGGCTCGAGTGCACCGTCTACATGGGTGCGGAGGACATGAGGCGGCAAAAGTTGAATGTCTTTCGCATGAAATTGCTTGGCGCGGAAGTGCGCGAAGTCAACGCGGGCTCGCGCACGCTGAAAGAGGCGATAAACGAAGCTCTCCGCGATTGGGTAACAAATGTGGCCGATACTTATTACCTCCTTGGCAGCGCGCTGGGACCACATCCATACCCTTTGATGGTTCGCGATTTTCAGAGCGTGATCGGGCGGGAGACGCGCGCGCAAATACTCGAAAGGGAAGGGCGCTTGCCCGACGTTTTGATCGCCTGCGTCGGTGGCGGTTCAAATTCGATTGGCCTGTTTCATCCGTTTCTGGAAGATCCGAACGTGCGCATGATTGGCGTGGAAGCAGGCGGCACCGGAAACAGTCTGGGAGAACACGCGGCGCGCTTCAATGCCGGCGGCGGCGGCCGGCCCGGCGTATTGCACGGCACTATGAGCTACGTTTTACAGGATGAACAGGGACAGATCGCCGGAACGCATTCGGTGTCCGCAGGACTTGACTATCCGGCCATCGGACCCGAGCACGCTTCCCTGCACGACGCGGGCCGGGTCGAGTATGTTTCAGTCTCCGACCCAGAAGCGTTAGCGGCGTTTCAGGAGCTGGCAAAACTAGAAGGGATTATCCCGGCGCTTGAGTCTGCGCATGCTATTGCTTACTCCGAACGAGTGGCGGGCGAGCTGAAGAGCGATCAGATCATCGTCGTCAATCTCTCCGGTCGTGGCGATAAGGATGTGGATACGGTCTTCGAAACAATGAACGAAGATGTAAACCAACTGCCGGTTGAGGCTTGACGCTAAGGGCGCCATTCAAGAAGTTCAGAGTTCAAACTTCAGTTTGTCTTCCGCAGCAGCAAGCTAAAGCTTGAACTCTAAACTGCGCCCGTACGCCCAATCGAGGTATCGTCCAGGTGAGTCGGATTAGTGAAACATTCGCAGGGTTAAAGCGAGACGGGCGGCGCGGTCTTATTCCGTTTATCACCGCCGGTGATCCCGACCTTGCGACGACTTACAACTTAGTGCTGGAGTTGGCCCACGCCGGAGCTGCGATTATCGAGCTGGGGGTACCGTTCAGTGATCCAATCGCCGATGGCCCGGTCATTCAAAGAGCTTCGGAGCGTGCCCTCCGTTCAGGTGAACACGGAGTTGGCGTGGCTGACGTTTTGGATCTCGTGAAACAGGTGCGGGGGAAGACGGAAGTGCCTGTTGTCGTCTTCAGCTATTTCAATCCTTTACTGCAATACGGTCTGGAGCGGCTTGGACGCGACGCCGAGAACGCGAAGGTGGATAGCGTTTTGGTAACAGACTTGATACCGGAAGAGGCAGCGGAATTTTCCGGCATGCTGAAGGCGCATGGATTGGATATGATCTTTCTGGTTGCGCCGACTTCCACCGACGTCCGGTTGCGGCTAGTCGCTGAACGAGCGAGTGGATTCATTTACGCTGTGTCACGAGCAGGAGTAACCGGGGCGCGGGCAGAGGTAAGCCAGGAGGCGGCTAAGCTGGTTGCGCGGGTGCGCGAGGTTTCTGATCTTCCGGTCGCGGTGGGTTTTGGAATATCCAGCGCGAGCCAGGTGGAGGAGGTCTGGCGCTACGCTGATGCCGCTGTGGTTGGGTCAGCGCTGGTGGCAGAAATAGAACGCGAGGTGGGGGCGCCCGACCTGGTTAGAAAGATCGGAGCATTCGCAAGAGCGTTAGTGCCAACCGCGACCGACTCTGTATTATCCAGCCCGTTACGCTAAGCGGCCGTATTCATTCTTTCAGGTCCGAAGGACCGTAAGTAAATAGCCCCGCCCGTGAGGCGGGGACAAGCCGGTTCACAACCGAGGCCCGAAGGGCCGTCACAGTTGGCGCACCTTCGGCGCTCATCGTCTGATTGGATTTCTACCACGCCCTACGGGCGTTGCTATTAACTGACGGTCCTTCGAACCTTAGCTCGAAGCGGCAACTAGGAAGTCTAGATTATGGACTTACCCATCAAACCCGGCTTCCCGCCGATGGAAGCGCTGCTGGTAAACGAGATTCCCACGGGCGACAACTGGCAGTATGAGCCGAAGTGGGACGGCTTCCGATGCATCGCTTTCCGCGACGGAGACACTGTGGAGTTGCAATCTAAATCGGGCCAGTCTCTGGGACGTTATTTCCCTGAGATTGTTGAGGCCGTTGGAAAGGTTAAGGCGACCCAGTTTGTGATTGATGGCGAATTGATCATTACGCTCGATGGCGAGCCTTCGTTTGATGCTTTGCTGCAAAGGATTCACCCCGCCGCCAGCCGTGTCGCGAAGCTGTCAAAAGAAACACCCGCACGGCTAATAGTCTTTGACCTGCTGGTTGACGAGCACGGAAAAAGTAGTTTCGCAGAGTTACTAAAGAAACGCCGGCAACGGTTGGAAGCCTTTGCGAAGAAGTTTCTTGCAAAGAACGCTACCAGTGCCACCCTCGAACTCTCTCCGAAAACCTTAGACGCTTCAATCGCTCTCGAATGGCTCAATGATCCAAGTGTGCGGCTTGATGGCGTGATCGCCAAGCGCCTGGATCTTCCTTATCGTTCGGGTGAACGAGATGGCATGCAGAAGGTCAAGAAGTTGCGCACCGCAGATTGCGTCGTGGGTGGATTTCGATACGCGTCGAAAGGGAAGGTAGTCGGATCGTTGTTGCTGGGTTTGTACGACAAGGAGGGCCTGCTTCATCACGTGGGCTACACCTCAAGCTTCAATGAGGCTGAGAAGAAACAACTCACCAAAAAACTTGAACCGCTGATTAAGCCCCCGGGATTTACCGGCAACAAACCCGGTGGGCCGAGTCGCTGGAGCACGAAGAAGACCAGCGAATGGGAGCCGTTACAGACGAAGCTCGTAGTTGAAGTTCTGTTTGATCACTTTACCGGTGGCCGCTTTCGTCACGGCACAAGACTCCTGCGCTGGCGAGCGGATAAGAAACCGAAACAGTGTGATTTTGAGCAACTCGGAAAGTAGGTTTAGTTTTGAGTGCCTCTTCAAAGACGCGCCTCTTTTGGACTGCGATGACCTGTCACCGCTTTGGTCGGCTGCCACCTGTCGCTGCCTTTTGCAAACGGAAGTTGCTGCAAAAAGCTTATCAAAAACGTTGGACCAGTCCGCGCTAGCGGACGGCTGACAGTAGCCCAGCGATTCATCGCTGCGGGGGGATATGCATTGGCGACTACCGTTCCTTAGCCCCTCCTCCCAGCTTGAACTGCTGGACTAATATCATCCGTCCGCTGCACGGACGGATCGAATTCGTTTATCCAAACTGCGTCAAACCGCTTCGGGCAAATCGTGACTGGTCACCGCACTCCAAAGTTTCTCCACCATTTCCAGCTTCCTTTCCTCCCAACCCTAACCGCCACATTTTGGGTAGTTACGTCCGTCTGGTACAGCTGTTGACTAGGTATTGGTCTAGCAGCTTTAAAAGATTGAGGGCAAACAGGCAAAAGGTTCGCATTTATTCAGCATCCAGACTTGATACGTCTCGTTTGTCCCAAATCTGATGCCACAGCGGCACTGAGTTTTCGTACCGGACATAAACACGCATGTCCCGATTCCATGCGAGCGATAGTCGGCCATACGTACGTGTCGCTGCTGAAGCTGGATAGGAGCTTCCGAGACCAGATGACTCAGCCGATTCAACCAAAAAAGCGACGAATTCCCCGGTCGCCCCATGCGAAACTTTTTGGCACCGGCGAACATAATCCGATCATGCGGTGTTCGGTGATTGTGGCGCACCCGGCCGATGAAGTTGTGGGTGCGGGTTGTTTAATCTCTAAACTCGTCGACGTCACCGTTCTACATGTGACCGACGGCGCGCCCTGTGACATGGAAGACGCCAAAGCCGCGGGCTTCAAAGAGCTCTCACAGTATGCCGAAGCGCGCAAGAGGGAATGTATCTCGGCCCTGGCGATAGCGAACGTCCCCCAAGATCGGATCTTAGGTTTTGGGGTCCCTGATCACTGCGCCTCAAACAACCTCGCCGCCCTGACAAAGAAGATCACAACCTTTCTCCAGCAGTCTGGTGCGGACATAGTGGTGACGCACCCTTATGAAGGTGGCCACCCGGACCACGATGCGACAGCATTTGCGACTCATGCTGCGGTGCGTCTAATGAAGAAGAACGGCTTCCGCCCGCCCGCTCTGTTTGAGATGGCGCTACATCCAAGCAAAGACAGCAAAGCGAAGGTGCCAGAGTTTTTGCCAGGGACGGAAAGAGAGACAACGACCTTGTTGCTTGATGATAGAGCTATGGAATTGAAGCAACGGATGTTTGCCTGCTTTGAATCGCAACGAGAGAGTCTGCAAGTTTCGCCGGTCGGCCCGGAAAAATTCCGCCAACCCGTAGCCTACGATTTCACCACGCCGCCACATGAAGGCAAACTGCATTACGAGTGGTTCGACTGGGCACCTAGGAAGGACGAATGGCTGGCGCTAGCTCGTAAAGCTCTCGCAGATCTCTTCCCGCGAAAAGCAGCAGCAGGCTGACGCGGCCAAACCTCGATACCATCTTCCTCCGGTCGTGGCCCGATCTTACCGTCCTCACGCGGGCTTTTTCTTTAGTAAGCTGATTGCCACTACGGCTGAGATGGCGCCGACCGCCCCTCCGGTTACTGCAGGATTTGAATGGCCCAGCAGCAAGCTCTGGACGAGGGTAGCGGCGATGGCAGCAACGATGGCAACTACGATCACGATGGCGATGATTTTACCTGTTGATTTTTGGCGAGCGTCAGTCATGATTTCTCCTTTATGCCGGGGAATTTTGCACCAAAAATTGTTCTGCCAGTCCGCGATAGCGGACGACTGAAAATAGCCCAGCAGTTCACTGCTGGGATGACGAACGAAGAGGTTGTAGTCCGTGAAGCGGAGGGCTGAGGTGATGACTTTTGATTCTGCTCTCTTTTCAGTCGTCCGCTAACGCGGACTGGAGCCGCGCGTTTTTGCGCAAAGCCCACTGATCGCATTTCATTTAATTGTTTTTGGAATAGGAGTTTTCTCCGACCCAGCCGCAGCGATATCGGTCGCAATCCGCTCCTTTAAAGTATCCACGTCGGTGGACATTCCGAGTTGCTTGAGGATCTCCGGCAGGTTGAGTCCGAGAGCCTGCAACTGCTGGAGCAGCCCGAAAATTAACGTCGGTCCGGTCTGGGCAAACCGATTCAGCCCACCCGGGCCGCGCCCGTTCGCGTCCCCTCCATGATCGATCATGACCACCTTATCGATATTGCCGAGCGGCTCAGAGATGGCCTTAAGAGCCGGCGCAGTTGCTTCGATGATGCTGGGAAGTTTCTCCAGGATCGTTTGGAGCCTCGCGGCATCGTTGAATTCACGCCACGCCGCCGCCTTCTCTTTGATCGCGGAGGCCTCCGCCAGCCCCTGGGCTTCGGTGGCTTTAGCGTGGGCCAGGCCTTGAGCCTCTATCTTCTCCGCCTCGGCCAGACCGAGCGCCCGTATCTTTTCGGCTTCGGCGCGTCCCTCCGCTTCAACCGCCGATGCGCGTCCCAGTCCCTCCCTTTGAAGCTTTTGGCTTTCCGCTTCGGCCGTTGCGATCAGGGCCTGCTTGCGTCCTTCCGCTTCAAGAATCGCAGCCTCCTGTTGGCCTTGCGCCAGCAACACCACTGCCCTGCGTTCGGCTTCTGCCTTTTTCACTACAGTGGCTTCCAATTCCTTCTCGCGCCGCAGCACTTCCTGCTCCTGGACGGCAATCTGCCCCTGCGTCCGGATTCTCTCGATACGGACCTCTTCAGCGACAACCTCCTGTCGCGCCTTTGCTTCCGAGAGCGGCCCAGCCTGTGCAGCGGTGGCCTGTTCGCGTTTGATGTCGGTCTGAAACTGTGCGCGTTTGACTTCCGTTTCCCTGGTTGACGCGGCGATGTCTGCTTCTGAGGCGAGACGAACTTTCTCACCTTCCTGCATCGCCAGGGCGGCCTTAATCTTCGAATCGCGCAGCGCTTCGGCCCTGCCTATCTCAGCGTCGCGCTGGACTTCAGCGGTTCGTCGCTGGCCCAGTGCATCGAGATAACCTTCTTCGTCAGAGATCTCCTGAATGGTCAGCGCGTCGAGGCCTATCCCCATTTTCTCCAGATCGCCTGCGGCCTCAGTGGTTAGCTTCTGAGCGAAGCTCTGTCTGTCGTTATTGATCTCTTCAACCGTAAGAGTTCCGAGAATCGCGCGAAGGTGACCCTCAAGTGTCTGGAAGACGAGCTTGTGAAACTCGTCTGGTTGCATGCCGAGGAAGCGTTCCGCGGCGGAGCGCATCGAATCGTCGTCGCCCTTGATCTTCACGTTGGCGACCGCTTTGACTGAAACAGGGACGCCTTGCACGGTGTAGGCGCGCGTGGTGGCCAGCGGCACCGTGATCACATTCAGGCTCAGGTATTCAACCTTCTCGAGAAACGGAACGATCAAGGTCGCGCCGCCCCTCACCAGCCGGTAACCGACCACAGTGCCATCCGCGAGCTTCCGCGAACGCCCGGAAATAACTGCCGCCCGGTTGGGCGAGACTTTGATGTAGTTTCGGCTAAGGAGCATCAGCGCGATCAAAAAGCCGATGACTACAACCAGGATTACAACCGGAATAAGAAGATCTTGATACTCGGGCATTTGGTGTTTACCTCTAGTCTAAATATTTGTTAGTGCTATTTCGTGTTTAGTGCATCGGATCAGTGTAGCGGCTGACGATGACTGAATCTCCGGCAATTTCATCTATGCGCACTATCGCGCCGGCTTTGATTTCCTCGTTGTCCTTTGAGCGAGCCAGCTTTTCCATTCGCTCTTCGCCTATCCGGCAACTAACCTGACCAAGACTTCCAGGCACAATCGAGACAATAACCTGTGCTGTGCGTCCGATCATCTGTGAAGTACTTACAGAACTCGAAGACTGTTGTTTGTAAAGAAAGCGCGCGAAGAGTGAAACGAGTCCGCCCAGCACAATGCCGCCGGCCAGGCCCATCAGGGAGCTGGTAACGATGCCGAGTCCCATCTGTATTCCAATAGCCCCGAAGCCTCCAAACGATGTCACAAAAACACTGATCACCCGACTGTCCAGGAGACCATGACCGTCAGCCCCGCCGTCCACTCCCGTTTCAAGCCCAAAACTATCGAAAATGTCTCCCACCACTAAAGAAATAAGCAGGAAGACGAAGCCAAGGGCGGCGATAGCGAGAAAGACCATTAGGGGGCTAATGTTCAAGAGAGATTCAGGCACTTAGTAGACTCCTCGCGTTGGTGTTGAATAGACGAAGCGAGCATTGATGGATTGTGGCGCACGCATCTTGCGCGTGTGCAGGAGAGCTCCTGTACCAATTGCTAAATTGACCAACTACTCAAATTCGGCAGTAGACTATCACTCGCTGCGCACAAGTTGAAAGGGATCGGAAGCGGGTCATCTCCGGTGGAACGGGGCAGTAGCCCGACTGTTAAGGAGGGCTCCGGTTAGTGACCACGCGATTA
>Ga0180121_10000972_pt1 | contig 12071 bp, 9 predicted proteins | sample AntDrymUQ5402106_2_FD_129676 | JGI IMG/M metagenome (GOLD analysis project Ga0180121, IMG submission 129676) | Polar desert sand microbial communities from Dry Valleys, Antarctica - metaG UQ540 (21.06) (version 2) (version 2) | ecosystem: Environmental > Terrestrial > Soil > Desert | place...
CACTTTGGATTTCTTTTCGCTGTACTTCAGAAACCAGTAACCGGCAGCGGCCAGAAGCCCAAGCAGAGCCAGGCCGAGGACGAGGACGTTGTTCAGGCTCGTGCCGGCACCGCTGCCGACTGTGGGAGCTGCAGCCGCGACACCGCTTCCACCGCGGACCGCCTTCCCTTCCCGGACCAGATTGATCTTTATCACGCGTCCCCCAACTTTCGAATCGCCAGCCCGACGGCGACCGCCATGCTAGGACCAACTTCCGAGACCCACTCGGGGTTGAATTCGCTTTCGTTGAAGGAGACGTTCTTCAGAGGATTCATGATCTCGACCGGGATGCCGAACTTGTCCCGGAGGATCGAGTCGAGGTTCAGGACCCCCGAACCCCCACCGGCCAGCATCACCGTGTCGACCCTCTCGGCTCCGGACGTCGCCGTGAAAAAATCGAGCGTCTTACGCAGCTCGCCGGCAAAGTCTTCCGAAACTGAATTAAGAATCGGGATGACCTGCTGAATGGTGTGTTCACCCACGGTCTCCCCTCGTTTGAGGGATTCAGCCTCAGAGAATGACAGGTTCAGCTCGCGCTGAATTGCATCCGTGTACTGGTTGCCGCCGAACGTGATGTCTCGCCAGAATAGAGAGGTCGTACCGCTGAGAACGTTGACGTTCGTCACGGAGGCTCCGATGTTGACCAGAGCCAGTACCTTTCCCTCGTCGACGTCGTAGTTCATCTCATAGCAGTTCTGGACCGCGAAGGCGTCGACGTCGACCAGCATGGCCGTCTTGCCGGCCTGACTGATGACCGAGGTGTAGTCGTTGATTTTCTCTTTCTTGACCGCGACCAGAATGACGTCGATGTTCTCGCCCGCTCCAGGAGTACTCAGGGGCACGTAGTCCAGATTGACATCGTTGATGTCGAAGGGAATGTACTGCTCGGCTTCCCACTGGATCGATTCGGCCAGCTCCTCGGCGGACATGGCCGGCAGGGAGATCTTTTTGATGATGACCGAATGGCCGGAAAGCGACGTCGCGTAACTGGAATTCTTGACGCCTTGGGCCGTGTTCAGTCGTTGAATCGTCTCCACGACCATGGACGAATCCATGATCGATCCATCGACGATAGCTTCCGGCGAAAGAGGCTCGATCCCGATCTTCAGCAGTTGGTACGAACCTGCTTTCTTCTCCTTCAGTTCGATCAGTTTGATCGCCGAGGAGCCGATATCAAGCCCGACAAGGTTTTTGCTCTTTGAGAAGAACACCGCTCACCCCATCCATCTCACTCACTTCTCGTTGGCACAATGTCACGGTAGTTGGGAAAAGATGTGAGCGAAATTACACCCTTTTATAAGTGATGTCAACTGTACAAGATTCTGCGACGATTAAAGATACGTTCCGCAGGTCTCATTGTCCCCAGTCACTTGCATAACACCCACGCTGCCGCTACAATCACGCGCTTTCAGAAATTCAGGAGCTTTTAGAAATGGCCAAGATGTGCGAAGTATGCGGTAAAACGCCTGTGTTCGGTAACCGGGTGAGCCACGCTCACAACATTTCCAGCCGCCGCTGGCTCCCCAATCTGCAGAAGGTCCGCGTGATCGTCAAAGGCGCGGTACGTCGCATGAGCGTCTGCACCCGCTGCATCCGTTCGAACTCCATTCAGAAGGCCGCCCGGTAGCACCGAAGTAGCCCGTAGTCTCGCTGCCCCTTCCGGGGTGCCTTTCCGCGAGTGTCTGCATCCGCCCCGAATCGACTCGCTCCCATCGCTGGCAGGTGGTGGCCGGCGATCAAGAGCTTAAGCAGTGTTCTGCCGGATGTTGTACTTCCTCTCCACCCGCTGAACTCCGTCCACAGCTCCGATTGAACGAATCACCTTCTCCAGATGCTTGAGATCGGCGATCTCGACGCTGAGATCGATGAGCCCACGACCCTCTTCAGTTCGAGCTTCGATGTTCCGGATATCCGTCTTCAGGTTGGCGATTGAGGAAATGACCCGAGCCAGCATTCCGGGCCGATCTTCGATCACGATCTCCAACTCGATCTGAAATTCCGACGCGCGCTGATCAGCCCATTCCACGGCGATCTCGCGGTCAGCGTTGAACATCAGATTTCTGACGTTCGGACAGTTCGCGCTGTGGACTGCGATCCCCTTGCCTCTGGTGACATACCCGATGATCTCTTCCCCGGGAACGGGATTGCAGCACTTGGCCAGGTACGTCATCAGGTCGTCGTAACCCTTGACCTTGATGGACTGAGACGTGAACGGAAAAATCTTGCGGACGGCCTGTTGCAGCACGCCCGATTCCTCGGCTTCCTTTCCCTTCTGCCCTTCGGGGACAAAGCGTTCGATGAGCGACTTCGCAGCGATCTTCCCGTAGCCGACGTCTGCATACAGGTCATCCAGCCGGGCCAGGCCGTATTCGGAGAGCACACCGTCCAGCGCGTTCTCTGCGATCAACTTCTTGAAAGCGACCTTGTATCGTTTCGCTTCCTTCTCCACCAGCTTCCGGCCCAGCTCGATGGATTTTGTTTTTTGTTCGGTGTTGAGCCAGTGACGGATCTTGTGTCGGGCCCGCGAGGTGACCACCAGGTTGATCCATTCCCGGTTCGGCGTCTGGTTGGCGCCGGTCATGATCTCGACGATGTCGCCATTCTTCAGCGGAGATCGAAGCTGAACCAGCTTTCCGTTGACTCTCGCTCCGACGCAGTGGTGGCCCACGTCGGTGTGGATCCTGTACGCGAAATCAAGAGGCGTTGCCCCTCGCGGGAACGCGAAGACGTCGCCTTTCGGAGTGAAGGTGTAGACCTCGTCGGGATAGAGGTCAATTTTCAGCGAGTTCATGAAGACTCGCGGATCCTTGATCTCGTGTTGCCACTCCACCAGCTGCCGCAGCCAGAGGAAGCTGGAATCGTCCGGTGAAGCACCCAGCCTTCCTTCCTTATATTTCCAGTGCGCGGCAATCCCCTGCTCGCTGATCAGATCCATTTCCCTGGTTCTGATCTGCACTTCAAATGGCTGCCCCTGCTCCGCCACGACAATTGTGTGCAGCGATTGGTAAAAATTTGGCTTGGGCATGGCGATGTAGTCTTTGATCCTTCCCGGAACGGGCCGCCAGGTCTGATGGATGATGCCCAGGGCCGCGTAGCAGTCGCGCACGGACGGCGTGACAATCCGAAAGGCGAGGTAATCGTAGAGCTGCCCGATGTCGATACCCTGCCGTTTGAGCTTCTGATGGATCGAGAACATCGATTTGACCCGGCCGTGGACCTCGCCGGGGATCTCGTTCTCCTTCATCTTCCTCTCAATGGTGGCCCTGATCCGTTCGACGATCTGGCCCGACACCGCCATTTTTTCCTGCACCGCGTTCCTGAGATCCTCGGACTCCCGCGGCATGAGGTATCGAAACGAAAGGTCCTCCAGCTCGTTCTTGAGCTGACCCATCCCCAGCCGGTTGGCGATGGGGGCATAGATTTCCATCGTTTCCTTGGCGATGGTCAGCCGGCGATCGTCCGGCATGAACTGCAAGGTCCGCATGTTGTGCAGCCGGTCGGCCAGTTTGACCAACACAACCCTCAGATCCGAGACCATGGCCAGGATCATCTTGCGGAACGTTTCGGCCTGCTGCTCCTCCTTGGAGACGTAGGCGTAGCGGGAGATCTTGGTGACTCCGTCGACAATCTCTGCAACGTCGTCGCCGAACAGGGTCTGGAGCTTTTCTTTGGTGGTGAGCGTGTCCTCGAGCACGTCATGAAGCAGCCCTACCGCCACCGAGGTCTCATCGAGTTTCATCTCGGCCAGGATGTAAGCGACGTTGAGTGGATGAACGAGGTAGGGCTCCCCAGAACGCCGGACCTGCCCCTTGTGCTCCAGAGCCGAAAAAATGTAAGCCTTCTGAAGCAGTTCCTCGTCGAACGAAGGCTTGTAGCTCTCGATTCTGTCCAGGATGTCTTCGAACCGGATCATGGCGGGACCTGCGCTCACCTAATTTGGGAGCGGACCCGTCGAGTATAACAAAGGCATCCTCAGGACCTGTTCGAACGGATCTGAGGGATGATCCAGGTGCGTCTCGACAAGGGCGAGGTGACGACTTCCGCCGCGAATCCGAAGTATTTCGACATCGCTTCGGGAGTCATGACCATTTCGGGGGTTGCATCGAGCACGAGGCGTCCTTCGCTCATGACCAGCATCCGATCGCTGTAGGCGCTGCTCCAGTTCAGGTCGTGAGTGGCGAAGACGATGGTGGATGCGGTCCCGGAAACGATTCGCCTGAAAAGCTCCACCAGCCGTTGAACGTGAGAGACGTCGACCGAGGCCAGGGGCTCGTCGAGAAGAATCAGCCCCGGGTTGCCGGCCAGCACTCTTGCCAGGAACACTCGCTTCCGCTCCCCTCCGCTCATTTCGTCCAGGCCCCGCTCGGCCAGATGAGTGGCATCGCACTGCGCGAGTGCGTCATCGGCAGCGGCATAGTCCGCATCCGACTCCCGTTGAAATCGCCCGAGGTAGGGCGCGCGGCCGGAAACAACCACGTCGATCGCACGCATGGCAAAAACGGGATCGGGATCCTGAGGAAGGTAGCCCACCCGCCGTGCATACTCGCGCCCGTCCCACTGCTCGATCGGGCGCCCGTCAAACTCGATGCTGCCGCTGTGCGGTGAAAGGATCCGGCCCATCAATTTGAGCAGCGTGGATTTTCCCGAACCGTTCGGGCCCGTCAACGCGACGAGCTGACCGGATGGGAACGACGCACGGACCGAGCTGACTCCCGCCTCGCTGCCTTCATACGCAAAGCTGACGTTTTCGAGCTCGAGACCGTTCACAAAGATCTCCTGAGCATGACCAGAAAAAACGGAACACCGAGCAGGGCGGTGATGGCGCTGACAGGGAGCTCCTGCGGAGCGATGACAGTCCGGGAAAGCGCGTCCGCGCTGACCAGCAGGGCCGCGCCAGCCACGACCGAGAGCGGTAGAAGCGTCCGGAAATCCTGACGCCAGACCGCCCTGACCGCGTGCGGGATCAGCAATCCCACGAACCCGATGATTCCGCTGACGGCCACGGCCGCTCCTGTCGCCAGTGAAGCGGCAAGGAAAGCGATCAGCTTGATCCTTTCCACTTTGACACCGCGCGACTTTGCATCCTCTTCCCCGAAAGCGAACATGCGCAGATCGCCGGCGATGAACACCAGGATGGCCAGGCTGACCACGAACATTCCCGCGATCACCAGCACGTCTCGCCAGGTCGCGCTGAAAAAGCTTCCCATCATCCAGCGAAGTGCGGCCGTGAGATCCGGGGTATTGGAAAGAGACAGAGAGAGAAGGATCAGTGCGGAGAAGAAAGAGTTCAGAACCAGGCCGGCCAGGATCAACCGGATGGCATCGACGCGCCCGTGCCTCCTGGCCAGAACGAAGACCGCAAACACCGCCAGACAGGCGCCCGCGAAAGCGACCAGTGGAATGATTCCGGGAACTCGACCCAGACCCATGGCTGTACAGACGGCTGCTCCGCACGCGGCGCCCCCGGAGACGCCCAGAATGAACGGGTCGGCCAGAGGATTTCTGAGCAGGGTCTGAAACGTGGCACCGGCCATAGCCAGAGTGGCTCCCACCAGCCCCGCCAGAATCACCCGCGGGAGTCGAATGTCATAGATGATGGAATGACCGGGCGAGTTCGGGGACACGAAATCCGACCCCTTCGTTCGGACCGCGCCTACGCGGATCGAGATCAGCGAAACCACGAGCAGCGTGCCCAGGAGAAACAGAAGCCCGGTCCAGGGGGATCTCGCGACGCGCCGATTCATCGCCGCTCCCAGTCATCGACGATCCGATTGAGTACCCGCGCCGCTTCGACCACACGTGGACCGGGGCGGGTGAATACGTCCTCGTCCACAGCAAAGTAGGAGTGTTCGCGGACGCACTTGAGATTACGCCAGCGGGCATCGTTCCGCACGAGTTGTTCGAACCGGTCCGGCTTGATCGAGCGCGATGGAAACAGAAGGATATCGGGCTCAGAGGACACCAGTGTTTCCAGTGAGAACTGCGGCCAGCCCGTGGTCATCTTTGCGGCATTGGCTGACCCGGTCAACTCGATAAGGTCATCCATGAACGTCTCGCGGCCTGCAACGTACAAAGGATCAGTCCACACGATAAACAACACCTTTGGAGCGACTCGGCGACGCCGGTGCTCGGCCTCGAGAGCGCGCCTGAATGATTCTGTTTTCTTCAGAGCATCAGTTAGTTTCAAAAGTGAGCCAAGCGCTTTCATCGAACGCTCAATGTCGGAAAGGCGATCGGTGCGCACGACATAAAGCGGGATGGAGAGAGCCTCGAGTGCGGGAGCGAGTGCGGGATGATTGGCGCTGGCCGATGAGATCACCAGGTCTGCATCAAGCGAGGCCACGGTTTCGAGATTCGGTTGAACACCGCCGACTTTCGGCCGGCCTTTCATGGACGTGGGGTAGTCGGAGAAGTCGTCCGTGCCGGCAATCAGGGATCCGGCTCCCAGGAAGGCCACCATCTCTGTCAGGTTCGGGGCGAGTGTGATGACTCGTCGGACGGCGGCAGGGACGTTGACGGATCGTCCGGCATCATCGGCAACGCTGCCTGGCTTATCGACACGGCAGCCATACACAGCCGCGATCGCAGATAAAACAACGCAGAGTTTTGCTGAGCGACTCACGGCTGATTGGCTACGGAAAATGCTTGTGGGGGAAGGGACCAGCAACGCCTCTAGAGGAAGAGAATGGAACGCGAACGAGCTCACGCTCCGGACATCACCGGAAGGTTTTCAGCTCTCGCCTTCTCCGTCCTCCAGATCATTGGGAATGCCGAGACGATTGCAGGCCGCTTCGTACATCTGCTTGGAGGCATTGATCGCGTTCTGCAGGTCCGCAATCCGATCCTTGACCTTGGACAACTCTTCCTCGATCTGATCCTTCAGGTCGCTGACTTCCTGCTTGGTAACCTGCAGAGTCGTTTCATAAAACTTTCGCTGCTGCTCGGTTAAAACCGGCATGAAGAAGACCTCCGAAAGAACATCAGTGATTGTGCTGCTTCCGCTCCGAAGCGCGGCGATTATAGCTTAAAGGGAATCGTGACAGTCTTGTAGGCTTTGACGCGAATGCCGTCTTTGGTGGCCGGGCGGAACGTCGAAGATCGAACCGCCTGAAGAGCCGCTTCGTTGATGCCGACCTTTTGGGTCACACCTCGCAGGACTTTCACGTCCAGAACTTTTCCGTCTTCGGAGACGAGTGCCGACAGCACGACCAGTCCCTCCACTCTCTGTGCTTTAGCAAGGGGGGGATACAAAGGAAGCTTCAAGCGCACCAGTTCCGGAGAAATGAGACCGTCCGTTCCAACCTCGACCAGATCACCCTGGCGAACAGGCCGCTCCTGAACCGGCGCGGGTTCCGTGGGTCGCTCCACCGCCACGGTCGCTGTGGCCGCCGGGGCAGTAGTCTGAGTTGCGGGAGGAACGACGGGCTGAGCCGCCTGCTGTTCGAGTCGCTCGAGACGGGCAGCTTCGTCACGGGCGTTCTGCTCCTGTCTGGCTCTCTCAGCGGCCGCCTGCTGCGCGCGCTGGGTCTCGAGGCGGGTGCGTTCGGCCGTCAAGCGGCGCTCAACTTCCAGGTCGATTCGATTCTGGTCCATCTGAGGATTGGCCGCGGCGATGCTCGCTGTGAGCGCCTCAGCAGATGCGGTCGTCGTCGACGCCACCATTCCCGAAGTTCCCGTCGCTGTGCCCGAAAGATCCGGGGGCTGGTTGACGGCTGATGACGAGGTGACCACCGGAAGGGCAGGTACCGTGGCCTTGACCTGTTGTGCCGCGCCCGGCGAAGCCGACTTCGGGCGGAGCGCGAAAAAAGCGGCCACTCCCACGACCAGAACCGCCGCGATCACGATGGGAATGATCGGCAGCTTCCTCCTGGATGGAGACGTTACGAAACTGACCTCGTGCGGATGCCCCTCAGCAGTCGCTGCGGGCTCTATCGGCGCTGCAGCTCGCAGAGGTTCCGGCCGCGCCTGGGGAGTTACCTTCGGCAGGGCCAGCTCCTGAATCGGCGAGATGACCGCGGATGACTGAACTACGTGAACATCCGCGGCCGGCTGCTCCATGACCATGGTCTCGGCCGGCGCCTCGTCTTCACTGTAAATCCGGTGCATGTAGATCGCCAGATCAGCACTGGTTGGCGTGGGACGCATGCTGTAAAGGATCGAGTCGAGGTCCCGGGCCAGCTCGCCAGCCGTCTGGTAGCGCGCATCCGGGTCCTTCTGCAGGGCCTTCAACACGACCGCATCGATGGCTGGAGTGACTTCCTCGTTGATCGACGAGGGCGGGACGACTTTGGCTTCCCGGACCATTTCCAGAACCGAGATCTCGTTCTCGCCCGAGAAGAGTTTCCTGGCGGTGAGCAACTCGAACATGACCGTGGCCAGCGCAAAAATGTCGGAGCGGCGGTCAATCTTCCGTCCCCAGGCCTGCTCTGGCGACATGTACTGAAGTTTTCCCTTCAGGGCACCGGCCTGGGTGTGAGAAGCCTTCGAGGCCGCCTTGGCAATTCCGAAGTCGCACAACTTGATGTCCCCTTCGTGCGAGATCAGGATGTTCTGCGGGGATACGTCCCGATGAACGAGACCCATTTCCTTTTCATCGAAATCCCGCTTGCGGTGCGCGTAGTCAAGCGCCGAGGCCACTTTCGAAGTGATGAACAAGGCCAGCTCCGTGGTCATCGGCTGTGAACGCTCACCGCCCTGCCTGAGGATGGTCTTCAGATCGTGACCGTCGATGTACTCCATCGCGATGTAGTACGAGCTCGCGATTTTTCCAAGATCGTAAATGTGGATGATGTTGCTGTGATTGAGCTGAGCTGCGAGTTTAGCCTCGTCCACGAACATCTCGATGAATTCATCGTTGTCGGACAGGTGCGGAAGAATCTTCTTGATTGCCACCGTCTTTTGAAAGCCCTCGACTCCCCGCATGCGAGCTTTCCAGACCTCTGCCATTCCACCCGTGGCGATCCGCTCCAGCAAGGCGTACTGCCCGAAGTGAACCCCGTCATCCACGTCGTCCTCGGCATCGCGCGAAGGAGACGCGGCTGGCGGCGGCACGGCATGAAGGGGAGCAGGCGAAGGAGAAGGCGTGGTTCGTGACGGTTCCGAGCTGACCGGTGCCGGATCGGAATGAACTTTCGATTTTCCTTTTTCCAGCCCGGAAAGAGTGTCGTGAAGGATCCGGTCGACCTCGGCTGAGGAGCGCGCTCGCGATTCTGAGGCGGACGGCCGGTGAACTGGAACCGGCGGCACAGGCTTCTCGGTCTCGAGCGTTCTCCTCTTCCCCGGCCGCACTCCCGACAATGTGTCGGCGAGGATCTTATCGAGATCGTCGGCAGGCTTTTTCGGTTTTTTCTCTGCTGCGTGCGGATGCTCGTCGAGAATTTCGCCGAAAATTTCCTTGCTGGTCATCTGGGCTGCGGCGACGCCGCCCTGAGTGGGTTTAGGCAGCTGAACTTTTGGATATTGAACCGTGAGCTCCGACTCGGTCGTCGATTCGAATGGACCAGCCTGCTGCGCGGGGAGTCCCAGCAGGTCCTTGACCTTCTGCATGAAGTCGGCGTCCGAGTAGGGTTTTGGAAGCAGGTCCGAGGCCCCGAAGCGAAGGGCGTCACCACGGGGATTCTTTCCGTTGTAGCCAGACACGGTGATCAGGATGGGAGTCGCGCTGTGGCCGGGTAGAGAGCGAATCGTGCGGATCAGATCGCTGGTCGAGATCTTCGGGATGACCGAGGAAAGAACGATCAGCTTGGGAGTGGACACGCTGAAGGCGCGAAGGGCTTCTTCTCCATCTTTTGCGAAGGTCGGGACAAGCGAGTGTCCGATCAGCGCCTGCCTGACTCTGTCGCTGTAGCGAGGCTCATATTCGACTACGAGAATGGTTTCAGGCATGGAAGATTGAATGATCTCGATGTCTCGAAAAGATTGAAAGCATTGTTACATAGGGGCCACAGAGCGTCAACGTGACTCTGGAGCGGAACAAGATCACGTTCTCAACGGTTAAAACGGATCTCGACGCGGACTTTTGTGGTTGAGTCGAATCGGCAAGCGAGAGTGAGTTCGATATTTTCCGCTTGCGTTTGTTACCGGCTCTTCCGCTATACTTACCCGCACCTCGTGCGACGATGCTCTGAGGCTTCCCTGAACTGGCGTCGAGATTTCGTAGCTCCGCCGCGACATCGTCAGTAATCCCGGATTCGAAATAACCTGAGTTGCCATAGGGTAATCGCTAACTTGCATGACACCAGAAGATCGTACACCGCGTAGACGCCGTCGCCGGCGTCGGCGCTCCCAGACCGCCCCTGTCGCCAACGGAAACGCTTCCAACGGACCGACGACCCAGCCCTCGGAAAATCGAGGCCCGCGTCCTGACCCCGATCAGCAGCGCTCGTTTCGCGGCCGCAAGAGCCGTTCGCGGCGGCGCGGCCGCTCTCGCGACTCAGCGATGCCCAACGAACCCGGCTCAACACCCTCGAGTGAACCGATCGTCAGTGGTGAGACGTTTCCTGCCGCCGGCGTGCTCTTCGTCAAGCCCAACGGGAACGGTGTCCTGGTCAATCCGGCCAACAATTATGTCCTGCAACAGGGCGATCCCATCGTCTCGCGGTCGACGATCGAACGACTTCATCTGCAGCCGGGCCTGAAGCTCACCGGAGCAGGAAGAAAAACCAACAACGGTGTTGAACTGGTCAACCTCGAGCAGATCGAAGGAATGACTGTCGATGAGTTCCGAGAGGTGCGCCGCCCGTTTTCGGAGTTGATCTCCATCGATCCCATGGAGATGTTCAAGCTCGAGACGGAGCCGGAGCGACTGACTACTCGCGTTCTCGATCTTCTCTCTCCCATTGGCAAGGGACAGCGATGCCTGATCGTTGCTCCTCCCAAAGCCGGGAAGACGACCTTGCTCAAAGACATTGCCCATGGCATCGCCAGGAACCATCCCGACGCCATGCTGATGGTGCTCCTCGTGGACGAGCGTCCCGAGGAGGTCACCGATATCCGGCGCTCGGTTCGCGGTGAAGTCATCGCCTCGAGCTCGGACGAAACGGCAGAAAATCACATCGCCATCGCCGAGGTCGTTCTGGAGCGAGCCCGCCGTCTGGTGGAGATGAAAATGGACGTCGTGATTCTTTGCGATTCAATCACCAGGATGTCGCGCGCCTACAACAATGAGCAGCGCAGCAGCGGCAAGATTCTCTCGGGCGGTATCGACGCTCGGACCATGGAAAAGCCGCGACGGTTTTTCGGCGCGGCGCGAAACGCCGAAGACTGGGGCTCGCTGACCATCATCGCCACCGCTCTGATCGACACCGGTTCGCGAATGGATGAAGTGATCTTCCAGGAGTTCAAGGGAACGGGTAACACGGAGATTGTTCTGGACCGCGGCCTGTTTGAACGGCGCATCTTCCCGGCCATCAATATTGCCCAGACCGGAACGCGAAAAGAAGAAAAGCTCCTCTCCCCGGCCGTGCTCACCAAAATCACTACCCTTCGGAGAGCGCTGGCCGGAACGGACCCGATGACGGCCATGAAGATGCTTCTGGAACGGCTGCAGAAGTTCCCCACCAACGAAGCCTTCCTCAAGAGCTTCTGATCAGTTTGCTACCGATTCCAGACTTCACCTCGAATTGGCATTCATCGCACCCTCGTTCGCCGTGTTTTCTTTGACTGGCCATTCTTGATCGGGTAAGTTACCCGCCACACATTCTGGCAAGCGAGTTCCTGCCTGCCATTCAACATTCACTTCGGAAAAAGCGCTGGGAGGCTCTGATGGTCCGTTTACGATTTCTCTTCTCGTTCACACTGATTTTACTCCTCGTAGCCGTAGCTGCGATAGCCCAGACCAACGTCTCAACCGGCCAGATCGCCGGTGTCGTGACCGATCAGGACAACCTAGCCCTTCCGGGGGTTTCGATCACAGTCACAAATGTGGAGACGGGTTTGACACGGACGGTCATCACCGAATCCAGCGGAAACTACACGTCGGCACTTCTCCCCCCGGGAAAATACCGGGTCGAGGCCGAGCTTTCAGGGTTCGG
>Ga0180121_10000973_pt1 | contig 12071 bp, 9 predicted proteins | sample AntDrymUQ5402106_2_FD_129676 | JGI IMG/M metagenome (GOLD analysis project Ga0180121, IMG submission 129676) | Polar desert sand microbial communities from Dry Valleys, Antarctica - metaG UQ540 (21.06) (version 2) (version 2) | ecosystem: Environmental > Terrestrial > Soil > Desert | place...
GCAGTGGCAGGGAAGAATATCCATAGACCGACCACCGAAAGTATCGTTAACGCGAATCTAAGTTTCATTTTTCTCCAAACAACAGAATGACCAGCCGAGGCCACGGCTCAAGCCCCGCTAACTTGCAGGTAAGGAAGGGGCAAAGCGTAGCGCGCCCCCGCTCAAGATTCGCAGCCACTCAACTTTGCATTGACAATTCAAGCCCAGCAAATCTGCAGATTGGGAAGGGGGCAAAGCGTAGCGCGCCCCCGCTCAAGATTCGCAGCCACTTAACTTTGCATTGACAATTCGAGCCCCGCAAGATTCTCAGCTTGAGCGGGGGCGCGCTGCGCTTTGCCCCCTTCCTTACCTGCAAATTACCGTAGGCCCCTTTTGGGTTTTCAGACATTCGCTACCACCACTCCAAGCGGGCTGCCCGCTTGGGAACCCCGGTCCGATCGAGGTTCTGTACTGGAGCACGGACGCCATCACCGACGCGTGCAATTATTCGTGCAACGTTCAACCTTAATATCGCGCACGGCTCTCAGTACGCCATCACTGCCGCGCTGGAGGGTAAGTATCGAAGAAAAGGTCCCCTTTCCACCAAACTTCCGACGGTCGGCGCTGGTAATAAAGGGATCGCCTTCAAATAGATACTCGTCAATCCAATACTCCGGATAGTCCGGACCCGAAACGTAGGCGTGAATGTGCGCAGCATTACGGCTGTTTGGGTAAGACGCGGGTTTGATTGTCCGAAACTCGTAACGGCCTTCCTTGTTGCTGCGCACCGACCCGTGAATGCGAGTGCTGTGATTATCTCCGCCTCTCGTCGAGTACACGCCCGTGGCATCAGTTTGATAGACGAAGAGATTGATTCCTTCGAGTGGCGTGCGCCCATCCGGGCCATAGATTGTTCCTGACACGATCAAAGGTTCTCCGGGTTCGCCGTCGGCCACGATCGCAGTCTTCCAGGGTACGTTCGCCAGTTGCTCGGGCGCTGTCCCTGCGAGCGAAGGTGCTTGACTGCAGCCCATCAAGCCCAGCGTGCCAAACTCCAGGGCAGGCAAGGCGATGGCGAATACGGAAGCGTGTTTGAGAAAGCTTCTGCGATTGAGATTGGTGTGCGACGGTTCTTGCATGTCATTGTCTCCCATTTAAACTTAGCGTCCAGCGGCACAGACTTCAGGAAACTCTGATCAAGTGCTTTCGACGCGTAGCGTCGGCGTGAATTTAGCCCGGCGTTGAAACGCCGGGACAGGGCGGAGATCCTTTTCGGCGCCTAGCGACAGTTGAATCAAGGCGCCAATTTCAGGTGTCGCTACGCGACACGAAGAATTGCTTGACCTTTCCCGGCGTTGAAACCCGGGCTAAATTCAACTGCCGCTACGCGGCACTGTCACTTGATCGGAGCTTTCTGCAGTCGGTGCAACTGGTCATTTCTTTCCTTCGAGTCCCTTGACCTTTCCGAGAGCGCCAGTCCAGATTTTGATCCATCCCTTTCGTAGTCCCGAATCATTGCTCCAGGTGGATTCCAGGGCGGCCTTCCACGCTGTCAGCATCTCATCATCAAGCTGCAAGACTCCGTCTCGCGTTACTTTCGGCGGCGGCGGACTGAGCGCAGCGAGACGTTCGTAGACCAGCACCCGGTCAGCTCCTTCCAGACGCGCTAACAAATGCCAAAGTGTAAGAGTGTCGCGCGGTCGAGCCTGCATGAGCACCAGGTTGAGAGCTGGAATCTTGGACCACTCGGTGTCGTGAGGTTCGAAATCCAATTTGGACAGAGCCTGCCGGAAGCTATCAGATGCATCTTCAAAGTAAGGGGTGCCTGGTCCAATTCCCCGACGCGTCTCGCACGCTGCGCCAGCGGGCACCATGGATTCTCTGTCTTTTAGTTGCAGGGCCACCCAGCCGGAGGTGACGCGCAGCAAGCATCCACCCTCGTCATCTACTTCGAGCGTGTATGCACAGCCGAGGTCCGCCGCAACAGCCGATGGGGTGTCGACGAAAAAAAGCCGCGGAGGGGCCCAGATATGTGCGCTCATACGTCCGCGGGCCAACTCGAGACGGTGTTCTGTCGGCCCCGTCTGCACCAATTTCACTCTGGAGTTTGGGTCGATCTCGACCTGACCGATCGAACCCACCTGGATCTGGGCTCGCGAGACATTGTCAGTCTCAAGCCACTGCCCGATAGCGAGGCGGCTTCTGTCGTTCATTATGGCCGAGCCGATCCTCGGTGAACCGTTGAGTCTTGCCACTTCCCATGATGGTCTGGCTTCTTGAACGTAAAACCAGATGACCCCCAGGCCTGACGCGAGAATCAGAGTCGCGGCGATCGCCAGAACACGTGGCTGCCAAATTCGAGCAAGGGGCCTTATGGATCTCTCTGAAGCGACTCGGCGGGCTGAAGACTCGTCAGTACCCACCTGAGCGTCTAGCCGAGCTTCGAGATCCTTCCAAAGAGAACCAGGCGCCTTCATTTCCGGCAAACGCTCGGCCAGCTTCACACCCAGCTTGATCTCTTCAAACTCCGCGCGGCATTGCTGGCAACAAATCAAGTGCTCAGCAATCGCACGTGAATCCTGCGGCGACAGCTCCCCATGGCAATAGGCGGATAAGTCTTTGCTAACGTGCTTTGTAAACATCTCTATTCCCCCAAAACTACCTGGTCGCGCAGGTGCGCCAACCGTCGCGCCAGTTCTTTGTGGCCGCGATTGAGGCGAGAGGCCACTGTACCTTTCGAACACCCCAGGACTTCTGCAATCTCCTCATAAGAAAGTCCCTCAACATACTTAAGCAGAACGGCCATACGAAACTTTGGTTTCAGTTCGCTGATCGCGGCCTTCACACAGTCAGCAAGTTCTTTCCGCTCGTAGCGCCGCTCCGGTGGTTTTCGTTCGCCAGTCGTAGGGAAAACAACCGTCTCCCCAAAGCCCAGATAACGTTTTCTTCGTCGCTGCTCGTCGATACAGGTATTTACCACCAGGCGATGTAACCAGGTCGTAAATTGCGACTCACCGCGAAACTGGCCAATCGAGGTCATCAATTTCAGAAAGATCTGCTGCGTGACATCGCCAGCCGCGGTCTGATCTCCCTGAAAGGAATAGACGGCTATTGAGAACACTCTGTCTTTGTAGGCTTCAAAGAGCAGGCGAAATGCTTCCCGGTCGCCCTGTTGGCAATCTTTGATGACCTGTTCGTCAATTAAGGTGTCGGACATTACAGCCAGCCGCTCCATCAGTCCCTCCATCCGCTCACTTCTCCTATTAAGACGGAGGTTGATCGATTTTTCTTCCAAGAAAAACTGGGTGCTGGTTCAGTTTAGAGTTCAAGCTTTAGCTTGTCCGCTCTGCTAAGCCGCACCCTAAAGGTTGAACTCTGAACTTCCTGATTCAAAGTGAAAGCCGTGCCGAAGAGCTGGAATAGCCTTAGAGCCGTAAGAAAACAAGAAGGGCGCAAAGTGGAACTTTAGCGCAAAGAGGTTGCTCTTTGCTTCCTAAGTTCTGCTTTGCGCCCGCCGGATCTACCAACGTAGCGGTTCGCCCACGCTAGCAGGCTGCTGAAAAACGGAAAGTGTACTCGAGCCGACCTTGGAGTGCGCCTCCTGTCTTGGGCTGTAAGATCCGTTTTCAGCCCGCCATTAGACCGTGACCGGGTCTACTGTGTGACTCGCACCATCAGTTCGGTTCCGGACTCTAGCTTTAACTCCTTGCTTCCTTGAACAGCTAACGAGCCGGCGCCACCTGCCCCACCCAGGATCAAACCGATGGCCGCCCCCTTGCCACCGCCCGCTATAGCACCAATGATGGCGCCGCCTGCAGCGGCGATGCCGGAGCGTTTTAGAGTCTGCTTCCCACGACTCCCTGACTCAACCCCTCCTTCATCATCAGTTCGCCCCGCGTTGTCGCCGTAAACTCGAGTGATGTAGCCGTGCAGCGTTCCCCTGCGCCCGTCACGCAATTCGATCGAGTCAAAGGCCATGTTCATAGAAGTACGACCTTTGATTTTTCCTGATTTCTGAATCGAGCTGACGTGGCCGGTGACAGTTGCTTCATCGAACCGGGCTGGATCCATCACCGTAGCGGTGAACCTGTCCCCGACCCGCGAGTCTTTGCTGGACAGGGTGGTTTCGAGACGAATCTTGAGATTCGTACCGACCGGCACGAGGCGGGTTACTGCCGGCCTTCGTACGGAACGCCTGATCCTCGGCTTGGTCTGGGCGCTAACGATAGTTCCGGACGAGAACAACGCCCCGATAATCATAAGCATCAGCAATAACTTCTGTGCAGAATCTTTTTTCATAGTATTTCTCCTGGAAGCGCTCCAATGCGCGGTTATTTTTTAGGGGGTTAATTTAACAGGGACAGGCGAAGGGCAAATTAACAAACGGTCAAGACAATATGCACCCTATCACTTGATGATAGCTCCCGTCATCATTTTACAGGCGCGACAATACTTGACGAATCCCGTTCAGAAACGCTTGACAGATCGTCATCACCTTCAAGACTGCGCTGCCTGTGCACCGACCCGTCCGACTCGAATATGTAGGCGGACGGCGCTTCGCGCATGATGATGTCCTGCAGGCGCATCAGGCCATAGAGTAACGCTTCTGGTCGCGGAGGGCAGCCGGGAATGTAGACGTCCACGGGAATGCAACGATCTACGCCTTGCATCGTCGAGTAAGAATCAAATGGTCCGCCGGTTGAGGCACACGCACCCATGGCTATAGCCCATTTCGGCTCAGGCATCTGTTCGTAAACTCTGCGCACAACGGGCCCCATCTTCAGAGTCACGGTCCCGGCAATAATAATCAGGTCGCTCTGCCTAGGGCTGGGTCGGAATACACCTGCTCCAAATCGATCGATGTCAAAACGGCCGGCACCGGTGGCGATCATTTCGATCGCACAACACGCCAGTCCGAAAGTCATAGGCCAAAGCGCGGACTTGCGGGCCCAGTTGACCACCGGCGCACCAAGGTCGAGCGCCTTAGCGACCACATTGCGGCGCACCGAGTTCATGATCGAATCGACTGTTGTTAGGACGAATCCTTCTTGATGTTCAGCCATAACAGAATTTCGGATTTCGGATTTCGGATTTCGTCTCCGCGATCTGGAATCAGATTTGAAACTTTCGTAACGACTCATTTCAAATCCGAAATTCGAAATCCGAAATCCGAAATTCTTCTTCAGGCCCATTCCAGCGCGCCTTTGCGCCAAGCGTAATAATAGCCCACTACCAGGATACCGATAAAGATCAACATTTCGGCCAGAGCGAATTTGGTAAACGAGAAGTCGTCACCCATGAAAATAATCGCCCAGGGCAACAGGAAGATCGTTTCCACATCAAAGATCAAAAACAGCATCGCTACGATGTAGTAGCGTACTGTGAAACGGTCGTGCGCTTCCGTCTTGGGATCGATGCCACACTCGTACGGGCGCATCTTGTTTTTGCCGTAGTTGATTGGCCGCAGAAAGCGGCCGAGAACGATGGGGAGTACTGGAAAGACGATTGCCACCAGAAAGAAGATCATTACCGGCCAGTAGGCCGTGATAGGGCTGCCAATAGTTTGAGTGGCTGCGGCGGTTGCTTGAAGAAGCATGACGCTCCGAGGGATCCTTGAACTATTCCGATCGCAAGGATATTAAGTGCCGCGCAAGATCAATGTCAACGAAGAGTCTTTAGCGCCGTTCCCGGCTTGCTCACGTCTACCCTGTTTTTGAAACGTGCCTTGTGTCGCCTTCGAGCAAGGCAACGGCGTGAGCGAGCACCGGTCTGATCACCGCAAAACTTTCGCCCACCGCTTTTGGCGAGCCTGGCAGGTTGATGATTAACGTCCCGGAGCAGATGCCGCAGACACCGCGCGAGATCATCGCCATGGGCGTGTGCCTCACGTTTTCCAGCCGCATCGCTTCTGCAAGGCCTGGGGCTTCGCGCTCAATTACGCGGAGTGTTGCTTCCGGTGTGTTATCGCGCGGTCCGAGACCCGTGCCGCCCGTGGTAATGATTAAATTAACGTCGCTGCGCTCGGCGAACTCTCGCAATTTGTCGGCAAGTGGATCCAGATCATCAGACACGACCTCGTGCGCCACAATGTCGGCTCCTGCCTCGCGGAGCAACTCCACCAGTGCGGGGCCCGAGGCGTCTTCCTGTTCACCAAGGGCCGACCGATCGCTCACAGTAATTGCCACCGCTCTTATGCTAGTCGCCATAATTCCTCGAGTTCGTCTTCGCTCCAAGGCTTGATGAACTATGGAGTGCGCCGGCAGAGCGAAGCGGCGACGGCGCTTTGGATGTGCTTGATGCTCGACAGTAACCAAAGCGGTGTCGCGCTCGGGCTTGCCACCGCACTCCAAAAGTTGAGTGCTACATCCGTCGGTAGCGCTCCGGGTACTGTTGATGCTAACGACCCAGGATCTCCAGCGCGAGCTTTTCGGCGCCATACAGCTTTCGTAGCGCCTCGATAATGGCGGCGCTGTGAACCGCCAAGGCACGACCGCCCTCAGCCTCATCTACATACCAGTACCGGTTGGGCAACTTCTGAATGTTGCTGTCAAAGTTGAGGCCCACCACTTCCGCATTCCGATTGATGATGGGACTACCGGAATTGCCGCCGATCGTGTCCGCGGTGTAAACGAAGTTCATTGGAGTCACGAGGTCCAATTTCGACTTCCCGTCCCTCCATCGCTGCGGCAAATCAAAGGGTGGCTTTTCATCAAAGCTGGCGGCCCGTTCGTAAATACCGTTGAAAGTCGTCTTGTGGGGCACCAGGGTGGTGTCTTCCTCATAACCCAGCACTCTGCCGTAACTTATGCGGAGACTGGACGTAGCATCCGGATAAACGTTCCTGCCAAGTACGGCGAAGCGTGCTGCAGCAATCTTCTGGCCGGCAGCAGTGTCCACACTCTGAATCTTCTCCTCGTTCCAGGCGCGCAGTTCGCGGATGATTGGTTCCACCCGGCGGGCAAGGACGATCAGCGGATCATCGCTTTTCTTGATTGCATCAGCCCCACCTTCAAAAAGCGCTTTGCGAACCGACACATCACTGAGCTTTGTCCCCGAGACAACGCTCTTGGCGAGCGCCGCCGGAGTTGCACCCTTCAGGGCTGCACGAACGAAAGGATCGTCTGCCCCCAGCGTCTGCTGTGCGTCCGCAAGCCAGGCAGCAAGTATTGCCTCCTCCATATCCGCATAGATTGGAGCCGGCGAAGAAAGGTTAAACTTCAGCGATTCCAACTTTGAGTCACGAAACTCTTCATACCTAGCTTCGTTTGGTTTCCCGGCTTCCTCAGCGTAGCGAACGAGGGTCGAGGAAATCTGGCCTAGACGGGAATAGGCGATGGTTGAAAAGGCGGTTCGCTTAGCGTAGGTCGGCAGCTCTCTGTAGGCCTTGGCAATCTCCTCCCAGGCGCTGCCGTAAGCCTGCTGAAACTCCGGTCGGCTCGACACTGCGGCACGCAACGCTTTTTCATCCTGCTCTTTCTTAGCCATCATGCGCTGGTTGTTCAAGCCATCTTGCTGGCCCACAAGTCGTTTGATGGAGTTCGAAAGACTGCGAACAGTGTTCAAGGCGCGTCGGACTGGCTCGGGGCCAGTCGCGCCGTAGCGCAGGAGAGCATCGCGGCGCGAATTCCACACCTGCATCTGGAGTGGATTCCCCACGTCGCGTTGATATTGAACTTGCGCCAACGTAAGTAGGCGGTTAGTAGATCCAGGGATACCGATGGCCAGCACGAATTCGCCGTCGGCAGGACCCTGAGCTGACCATCTAAGGTAACTCTGAGTCTTTAACGGCTGCCCGTTCTCATAGACGCGAAGAAAAGTGATGTCGAGGCAGTAGCGCGGATAAGTGAAGTTATCGTAGTCGCCGCCAAAGAAAGCTATCTGTTCCTCCGGCGCAAAAACCAGTCGGATATCGGTGTACTTCTTGAAACGATAGAGCCAGTATTCGCCGCCTCGGTAAAGCGCGACAACTTCGCTACGCAGTCCGGTCTTGTCGGTAGCATCTTTTTCTATCGCCGCAATTTGTACTCTGCGGGCGTCGTTGGCATCCTTGTCGGACGTTCCCGCTTTCGCTGCACCTTGTACGCGGGCCGTCACATCCTCGTAAGAGACCATCACATTGATTTCCAAATCGGGACACTTCAGTTCCTCGGCCGGCGTCGCCGCATAAAACCCATCCCGCCGGTAATTGCGCTCGCTGGTCGAAAGCTTTTGCAACTGGCCGCTGGCAACGTGCTGATTGGTCATCAGCAGGCCTTTGGGCGACACGAAAGAGCCGGAGCCTCCCTCGTTCAAACGGATGGACGCCAGTCTTACGTGTTCAAGCCAGGCATCGGATGGTTCGAAGCTGTAGCGCTCCTTCCAATGCTTCCGCGGAGGATTATCAAAAGTCCACATACCTTCGTCCGCAAACAAAGGTAGCGGCGACACAACCATTACCAGGACAAACACAAATATCGAAATTCTCTTCATTGAACGCTCCCTTGATCTCTTGGCGCAAGGAGAACTTGACCCACCTTCGACGTTCCAGCCAGACTTACGTTGGTTCATTGGGATTGACCGGAATTACCTGGTAACCGTTTCGCCTCATGTAAGACGCTACGCCTAGAAGGGCGTGCAGGACTGGACGAAAGACTGACCACCGCGATGGTCCGGCACTCGTCGAAAATTTTCTCAAACGTCTCCCTACCGTTAACTTCCAAGACTGCCCCGTGATCAATCCCTGAACTAACGAACCGCGGCGCCAACCGCGTGCAACTCCTGCAGGGAGCGAACTTTCACCGGCTCATCTTCCCCAAATGCTCCCAGCGCTTCAACAATTGCCTGGGCGCCAGTCATGGTCGTCACACAGGGCACGTTGTACTGCAGCGCCGCCCGGCGAATCGCTTGCTCGTCAAAATGAGAGGCACGGCCCAACGGCGTGTTGATAGCTAATGCCACATCTCCTCGTTTAATGTGATCTACGATGTTGGGTCGACCCTCATTAACTTTAAAAACCGTTTCGACTTTCAGACCGACTTCCTTCAAGCGAGCTGCCGTCCCCAGCGTGGCCATAATTTCAAAACCAAGACGGGCCAGCTTGCGGGCAATAATGACTAACTGTCCCTTATCGGTGTCGTTGACACTAAGAAACGCCGTTCCCCTGCGTGGAAGTGACAATCCGGCTGCCATCATGGCCTTACCGTAAGCCTCTCCGAACGTCTCGCCGATACCCATCACCTCACCGGTCGAATGCATCTCCGGTCCCAGGATGGGATCCACGCCGGGAAACTTCAGAAATGGGAAAACGGGAGACTTGATGAAGAAACGACTGACGGTCAGATCCTCCGGCAAAGCAAAGTCAGCCAGAGGCTTGCCGGCCATAACCAGCGCTGCAACTCGAGCGATCTGAACTCCTGTTGCCTTGGAAACAAAGGGCACGGTGCGCGAGGCGCGAGGATTTACTTCAAGCACATACACCCGGTGGTCCTTGATAGCAAACTGGATGTTCATGAGCCCGCGCACGGAGAGCGCGGTCGCGAGCGTGCGTGTGTAGTGACGCATCGTCTCTATGTGCTCCGGATCGATACGAACCGGCGGCAGCACGCAGGACGAATCTCCGGAATGAATACCCGCCTCTTCGATGTGCTCCTGGATTCCGGCAATCACACAGGCTGTTTCATCAGCCAGCGCGTCTACATCAAACTCCGCCGCCTGCTCCAGGAACTTGTCGATCAAGACTGGACGGTCCGGGGTAAAACCGACTGCGGTGCGCACATAGTTACCAAGACTCTCTTCGTCATAAACGATGGCCATGGCGCGGCCGCCCAGCACGTAACTGGGTCGCACTAACACCGGATAACCAATTGTCTCGGCAATCTGCTTCGCGTCAGCAACCGTCGCCGCCATTCCGTTTGCAGGTTGCGGAATGCCTAACTCCTGCAACAATGCTCCAAACCGTTTGCGGTCCTCGGCGAGGTCAATCGATTCTGCGTTGGTACCGATTATGGGTACGCCGGCACGGTGCAAACGCATCGCCAAATTCAGCGGAGTTTGACCTCCAAACTGAACTATGACGCCCTCGGGTTTCTCCACATCAACGATATTCATTACATCTTCGAAGGTAAGCGGTTCGAAGTAGAGACGGTCAGAGGTATCGTAATCCGTGGACACTGTCTCCGGATTGCAGTTGACCATAATCGTTTCGAACCCCGCCTCGCGCAGAGCAAAGGACGCGTGACAACAACAGTAGTCAAACTCGATTCCCTGCCCGATGCGATTGGGTCCCGAGCCCAGGATCATTATTTTGCGACGGTCCGTGGGCGCCGCCTCATCTTCTGATTCGTAGGTTGAGTAGAGGTAGGGCGTGAAAGACTCAAATTCAGCGCCGCAGGTGTCGACCCGTTTGTAGACTGGGACAATCCCAACGCGCTTGCGAAAGGCGCGCACATCGTCTTCCGATCTTTCAGTCAAATAAGCAAGCCGGCGATCTGACAGCGCGGCCTCTTTGAAGGTGCGCAAAACGTCTGCGGGAATTTCCTCGAGTTTCAACCCTTCAACGGCACGCTGAATATCCATCACCTCTCGCAGCTGTTCCAGAAACCAGGGATCAATTCGCGACAAACGATAGACCTCTGCTGGCGACCAGCCATGTTGAAGTGCATAAGTAATGTAGGAAAAACGCTGGGAGTTCGGACGCGCAAGCTTGCGTTGCAGCTCATCGTCAGACACGTCCTCAAGACGCAAGGGCTTCACGGCCTCGAGCGATCGCAATCCTTTGAACAACGCCTCCTTGAATGTCCGGCCAATGGCCATAACCTCACCAACCGACTTCATTTGCGTGCCCAGCACGTCTTCCGCCTCGGGAAACTTCTCAAACTCCCACTTCGGGATCTTTGCTACCACGTAGTCGATAGTAGGTTCGAACGCGGCCGGAGTCTTCCTGGTGATGTCGTTGGGAATCTCATCCAGCGCGTAACCAACGGCAAGTTTGGCGGCAATCTTGGCGATCGGGAAACCGGTTGCTTTGGAAGCGAGCGCCGATGAACGCGACACGCGCGGGTTCATCTCAATGATTCGGATGTCGCCGTTCTCCGGGTTGACGGCAAACTGAATGTTGGATCCGCCTGTTTCCACACCGACTTTGCGAATCACTGTGATGGCCATGTCGCGCAGCTTTTGATATTCGACGTCGGTGAGCGTTTGCGCTGGCGCAACGGTGATTGAATCTCCGGTATGCACGCCCATCGGATCGAAGTTTTCGATTGAGCAGATGATTACCACGTTATCCGCCAGGTCACGCATCACCTCGAGCTCAAACTCTTTCCAGCCCAGAATCGACTCCTCGATCAAGACTTCGTGCATCGGCGAAGCGGTCAAGCCGGCGCGCACGATCTCTTCAAACTCCTCGGGGTTGTACGCGGTGCCGCCGCCGCTGCCTCCGAGAGTGAAAGAAGGTCGAATGATTGCCGGATACCCAGTGTTCGTTACGATCTCTTGAGCATCGTCCCAGGAACGAGCGAAACCTCCTCGCGGCATGGGCAGGCCGGCTTCATCCATTGCCTGTTTGAAGAGTCGACGGTCTTCAGCGACTCTGACCGCTTCGGGCTTCGCCCCAATGAGTTCGACACCGTATTCATCAAGAATCCCGGCATCTGAAAGGGCGATTGCAAGATTTAATGCGGTCTGCCCGCCCACCGTGGGCAACAGCGCATCCGGTCTCTCGAGCCGGATAATCGCTGCAACCGATTCAAGCGTGAGTGGCTCGATATAGGTGGCGTCGGCGATCTCAGGATCGGTCATGATCGTCGCTGGATTGGAATTAACCAGAACGGTCTTGTAGCCCTCCTGACGGAGTGCCTTGCAGGCTTGCGTGCCTGAATAATCAAACTCGCACCCCTGGCCGATTACAATAGGACCCGATCCGATGATGAGTATTTTGTGTAGGTCAGTGCGTTTGGGCATTAATTGGGAACGCAGTCAATTCGCCTGACATAAGCGCGATTAGAGGTTAACAGCCAAAGATTCTTTGACGCAGTGGGTCGAGGCATTATACATAACGGGTAGCTCGGGGCAGTAGCCCGACTGTTAAGGAGGGCTCGGCATGGCCATTCACA
>Ga0180121_10000974_pt1 | contig 12069 bp, 8 predicted proteins | sample AntDrymUQ5402106_2_FD_129676 | JGI IMG/M metagenome (GOLD analysis project Ga0180121, IMG submission 129676) | Polar desert sand microbial communities from Dry Valleys, Antarctica - metaG UQ540 (21.06) (version 2) (version 2) | ecosystem: Environmental > Terrestrial > Soil > Desert | place...
ACAATTCCTCCGCTCGACGCGATACCTGGCTGGCCCGCTCTCCGGCCTTGCCTCCCCGCATCGCAATCTGCGCGGCCTCGAAGGCCATTGCACGGGCCACGCGGTAAGGCTCGCCGGCCCGCAGCGCCAGCAGAAGGTGACGGCTTTGAAAGTCGGCGCCGCGTATCAGGTCAACCGCCCCGAGCCCGGCAGAGACGGCCCAGCAAGTATCGATGCGCACGAGATCCGATTCGAGGATCTCGCTGACGTCACGCTCTTTGAAGTTGAGCCCGCGCAAACGAATCTGGAAGCGCTTCAGCAGGAGCGAAAACAGCGCCCGCTTTGGACCGGCCGGGAAGCTAAAGCCTACAGCCGCAAGGACAGAGCGAATCTGATCCAGACCCTCTTTAATGTGACCCCCCATCAATAACTGTTGAGCCGCCCGTCGCTTGAAATCGAGGCTATGGCCCGCGGGACTCACCTGGGCCACTTCAAGATATGCCTGGGCTGCTTCGGCGGGCCGGCCGGCGTTGACCAGGGCGTCAGCCAGGCCGCGTTTGAGATCGGCGAGCTCAGCGCCACGGGCGGGCGCGAGTTCGAGGGCGCGGCGGTAGAAGGCAGCGGCGCGGTCAAAGGCGAGGGCGCTGGCGGCTTTTCTGGCAGCTACGGCGGCATGGGTGGCTGCGCGCACCCTTTCTCCTGCCCCGAGGTAATGTTCAAACAGCGCTTCGGGATCGTCTATTCCCCTGCCCTCGATTGCCTGGGCCAGCCGGCGATGGATCTGCGTCACCTTTCGCGCGTCAAGCTGGCTAGCGAGGGTTTGGCGAATGCGATCGTGATAAAGCTCCAGCGTGTGTCCCGCTCCGCCCGTCCGCAGAAACTGCGCCGCGCGCAGGGAACTCACCAGCGGGAGCTCATCCCCGGTAAGCTCCGCCGCCTGATAGACCACTTCCGGATTGATTGGACGTCCGGCCACAGCCAGCGCATCAACAAACTCGCGGGCTCCTACCGGTAGATGACTCAGACGCGCATCGAGCATTATTGCCAGGGTGATACCGGTAGTCGCTGTCTGATCGCTGGTTGAGGCGTATCTCGCGAGTTGTTCCAACAAAAAAGGATTTCCGCCTGCTTCGCGCAGAATCGCTTCGCTGAATGGTTCAAGCTCCTGCACGCCTGGTCCAAGCGTGTCGCGCACGAGCGCATGGGATTCGCTCTTTGATAAAGCCCCAACAAGCACCTCCCGACAGCTTTCACTGCCGGCCTTTGCCAGCAACGCCTTCAGGAATGGTTTAGCCTGGATATCTTCGCTGCGAAAACTTGACAGCAAGAGTAACGGTGGAGCATCGGGCGGGCGTAATAAATCTTCAAGCAGCGTCGTGCTGTCCGCGTCAGACCACTGCAAGTCGTCGATATAGAGCACTAACGGCAGTCGGTCGGATATGCGGCCAAGAAGTTCGCGAAGAGCAGCAAATGCCTTGCGCCGCAGGGTGAATGGATCGGGAATGTCCTGCTCGCTTTGCGGCGCATGGAAAACACAGTCCACTTGAAGCATCACCGGAAACAGACGTGCGAGGGCGAGCACCTCCCGTGGCATTAGGGTTTCGGCTTTCGCTTGAGAAAGCGACAGAAGGTATTTCGTTAAGCTGTCTACCACGCCGTCTAAAGCTTTGTATGGAACCGATTCGCGTTCGTAGCAGCGTCCTTCGAGGATAACGACGCCAGCCTGGTTGGAGCGCAACTCATCAAGGAAATGCCGGGCCAGCGCCGTCTTCCCCATTCCTGAGCTGCCGTGGAGATAGACTGTTACGGTCTGTCCACGCCGGGTGACGGCAAAAGCATCGGCGAGTTCCTGGAGCTGGGGTTCGCGGCCAATGAAAGTTGAACTCTGTATCGAAGCTAAGCTGGGCGAGGGCATGATTGCTCGCAGTAAGGGACCAGTCTGGCCTTGTCCCAGCGTTCGCAGGATTTCCCCGCCCGACGGTCTCTCCTCGGGCTTTCGATGGAGCAGTGCGACGCAAAGGTCGTTGAGATCTTTTGGAACGTTTTTTATGAGTTCCGCGGGCGCGGGCGGGTCGAAGTTCTGCTTGTTCATCATCACTTCGAAAAACTTTCCAGTAAACGGCAACCGCCCGGTTAGCGCCTGATACAGCATGACGCCCACGCTATACCAATCGCTCGCGCGAGAGATTGGAAGTTGGGAACCCTGCTCGGGAGACATGTAGTCTGGCGTGCCGGCGAGTGTGAAGCTATCAGCGGGTTCAATGCCTTCTACTTCCGCCACCAACCCAAAATCCAGAATGACCACGCGGCCTTCTTTTGTGACCAGAACATTGGAGGGCTTAATATCTCGATGAAGCTTTCCCGTTTCATGCAAGCCATGCAGACCTTCGGCAAGTTGTCTCATCGCTATCCGCAAACGACCGACATCCAGGCTGGATTTCGAGAGAGAGGTCGCGAATGTACGTTTCTCGGAATCGTCCGGGACATAGTCTCCCCGGATAGAATCCAACTGCATTGTTTCCGCTTCGTAATCCGCCAGCAACTCGTTCCCGGAATCCCGTTCAGTTTTTCTGAGGGTGGGGGTTCTTGAAGACTGAGCCCTCCTGGCCTGATAACCTGGCCGGACGAATTCAAGAAAATTCCCTCCCTGCACGAGTTCCATCGTGAAGAACCAATACTGTCCGTCACTCATAAACTCGTAAAGGGCCACCAGGTTCGGATGTGAGACATCCGCCAGCGAGCGAAATTCATTTTTGAATCGGGAGATGTGCGATGCCTCGGCGCGCGTGAGCGTTTTCAACGCTACTACCTTGTCCGTTTCCAGGTCGTGGGCTTCATAGACGACACCCATCCCGCCCGATCCAAGCCGGCGGCGAATGCGAAAACGTGCGGTACCAAGGAATTCGTGGGAGTGTTGACTCATTGATCGCTGCAAACACTACGGCAATCTACGTGAGAATTGTAAAGCGAGACCATTTGTTTCGGAGATATACTGCCCCGATTCGTCTACTATTGCCAGTGAGATTTAATCAATCCTGTTCCAGGCAAAGGAGCCCTTAAATGGATTGGCGCGTTTTGCTAACGACATTTGGCGTTATATTTCTGGCGGAGATGGGCGACAAGACTCAGCTGGCTGCGATGACCATGGCAGCGCAGACAAAAAAGCCATGGGCTGTGTTTATTGCCGCAACCCTGGCGCTGACGGCTGTCTCAGCAATTGGCGTCATAGCCGGGAGTGTGCTCGGAGAGTATCTCCCACTCGTCTGGATCAAGCGTGTTTCCGCAGTCGCGTTCATTGTGATCGGCGTGCTGATTCTCGCCGGGAAGTTTTAGGGGCGTGACCCGGGCAGTAGCCCGACCCCCGGGGTCCCGGCGCGGCAGCCGCGCTGGGGCGGGACGGTCAGCGAGGGCTTTGTCGGACTCGTGAAGCCCTCCCTGACGGTCGGGCTACTGACCCGGCCCAAGCGGCCCTTACTGATGTTACTATCAACTGCCAATCATGCCGCAAACTCCCCACACTGAACGCCACTTCACCGCCAGTGACGTTGTGCGTGACATCGTCATTGGAATGTCAGATGGATTGACGGTGCCATTCGCGTTAGCGGCCGGGCTCACTGGCGGCCTGGCAGGGACGGCGAACCACAATGACATCATCGTCACCGCCGGGCTGGCGGAAATTGCGGCCGGTTCGATCGCGATGGGTCTTGGGGGTTACATGGTCGCGAAGAGTGACGCCGAACATTATGCCAAGGAACGCGAACGCGAGAAGCGTGAAGTAGCAGAAATACCTCATGAAGAAATGAGAGAGGTGTCTGAAGTTTTTCAGGAGTACGGTCTAACTGAGGAAGAGACTCGGCCCATCGTCGAGGCATTGCGGCGGCAGCCAATGAAGTGGATCGACTTTATGATGCGCTTTGAGCTCGGCCTTGAAAAGCCGGAGCCGAAACGCGCGATGACGAGTGCCCTGACGATTGGCGGCGCTTACGCCGCCGGAGGCTTCGTTCCCCTCTTGCCCTACATGTTGACCGATGCTCCATCGCGCGCGTTGTTCGTTTCGATGGGAGTAACTCTGGCGGCCTTACTGATCTTTGGTTTCGTGAAGGGCCGCTTTACAGGCATGCGGCCGTTGCGAAGCGCGCTACAAACCGCGCTGATTGGGAGTGCGGCCGCGGGCGCTGCATTCATGATCGCCCGGGCGATTGGGGGGTGAGGCAAACGGTTTTGAAAGCCTGCCGAGCAGGCGGAAGCATAAAGCCTGGGGCGTTGCTGGTGAAGCTTTACGGGGGCATAGCCGTGGGCCTGCTTAGCTCAGCAGGAATCCTGGCACTGTTGATCCCTCGAGTTAAGAAGTTGATGGGCACTGTGCATTAGCTTTGAGTCGGTACTCTAAACACCTGTTTCCGAGATAAAGACACCAACTGATCAATGTAGCGTCCTAATTTGATTTCTCTGTGCCACCTCCGTGTTCTCTGTGTCTCCGTGGTGGGTGATTTCGAACGATAATCCACCACTGAGGCACAGAGGTCCACGGAGGTGGCACAGAGATAAACCGCAAAGTGGGACACTGCCTGGTCAGCCGCAAGTTTTCCGGCTTCTGCAAAAGTGCGATAATCCTCGACCAGCCCCCATTATCCCCCTGACGGCCCGGCCCTAGGCCCGGTTGTCGTACGGTTCATTGCTCTGAAATGCAGAAACGCAGAAAGATCCCCAAGTATGAGCACTGCCATTGAAGAAACTCAGGAAGTCCCTGACCAAACCGCCAACAAATGGGTCTATCTCTTCGAAGAAGGAAGTGGTGACGACAAATCTCTGCTGGGAGGCAAGGGCGCGGGTCTTTGCGAGATGACGCGCGCGGGATTGCCCGTCCCGCCGGGACTGATCGTGAGCACCGAAGCCTGCAATGCGTTTTTTGATAACGACAAGAGCTTTCCTGATGGCATGTGGGAGCAGGTCAAGGAAGGCCTGCTGCGAATTGAGGAGAAGGTTGGGAAGAAGTTTGGCGATGCCCACAACCCGCTCCTGGTCTCCGTTCGTTCCGGCGCCGCCTTCTCGATGCCAGGCATGATGGACACGGTGCTCAACCTCGGTCTCAACGAAAAAACTGTTGAGGGCCTGGCCTCTCAAACCGGAGATCTTCGCTTCGCATTGGACGCTTATCGGCGATTTGCATCTTTGTTCGGCGAAATCGTTATGGGCGTCGCTCATGAAAAGTTTGAGCGTGTGATGGATCGGTATAAAAAGCAGACTTCGGGCGGGCGAGACACTGATCTAAAACCTGCCCATCTGCGAGAAATCATCGCTGCGGAAAAACAGATCATCGTGTCCGAGCAGCATGCGATTCCCGAAGATCCTTATGAACAACTGCGCGTGGCCATCGCCGCCGTCTTCAATTCATGGATGGGCCGCCGGGCGATTGACTACCGCCGCGTGAATCGTATTCCGGATTCCCTGGGCACCGCGGTAAATGTCCAGGCCATGGTCTTTGGCAACATGGGCGAGGGCAGCGGCACTGGAGTGGCATTTACACGCAATCCGTCGACGGGGAAGAAGGAACTCTACGGCGAGTATTTGCTTAATGCGCAAGGCGAAGACGTTGTCGCCGGAATTCGAACTCCAAATCCCATCAGTCAACTGAAAAAGGAGTTGCCGAAGGTTTACGATGAGTTCGCCAAAATCACCGCTCTGCTCGAGCGACAATATCGCGACATGCAGGACTGCGAATTTACGATTGAGCGCGGCAAGCTCTGGATGCTTCAGACGCGCACCGGAAAACGCAGTGGCGCAGCAGCGGTGCGTGTGGCCGTGGAGATGGTGGGCGAAAAGCTCATTGACAGATCGACCGCGGTGCAGCGCGTCACGCCGGAACAACTTGATCAACTACTCCATCCAACTGTCGATCCGAAAACGAAAGTCACCGCATTAGCTACGGGGCTGCCGGCAAGTCCCGGCGCCGCGCAGGGCCAGGTAGTTTTCAGCCCGGACGAAGCAGAGGAATTAGCGCGCGAGAACGCCAAAGTAATTTTGGTGCGCCAGGAAACGAGTCCCGACGATTATCACGGCATGGTGGCGGCGCAGGCGATCGTCACCGCCCGCGGCGGCATGACCAGCCACGCGGCTGTAGTAGCGCGCGGCATGGGCAAACCCTGCGTCTGCGGCGCCAATTCGATTGACATTGATTACGGCCAGCAGCAGTTCACTGTTGACGGAACCGTGGTTACCAAGGGCGAGTGGATTACTGTCGACGGGTCAACCGGCCGTGTGTTTTTGGGCCAGGTGCCAACCATTCAACCTACGCTCGGCCCCGAGTTTCACGAGTTGATGAGTTGGGCTGATAAGTTTCGCCGTTTGCGGGTGCGCGCCAACGCGGACACTCCTCTCGATGCGAAAGTGGCCCGCGGGTTTGGCGCGGAAGGCATCGGTCTGTGTCGCACGGAGCATATGTTCTTCGGGGATCAAAGGCTCGCCGCAATGCGCGAGATGATTCTCGCCGAGGGCGTGGGCGCGCGTGAGAAAGCGTTGGATAAACTATTGCCACTCCAGCGCGGCGACTTCCTTGGCATCTTTCGCGAGATGGCCGGATGGCCGGTAACCATCCGCCTGCTCGATCCGCCGCTGCACGAGTTTCTACCGAATGCGGAAGAGTTGATGAACGAGCTCAGTGAATTAAAGATGGCCCTCCGACTCGCCACCACGCTCGGCGAAATGGACAACCTCCTTGACGAAATCGACGAGAAACGCCGGCTGCTCAAGCAGGTCATTCGCATACGCGAAGCTAACCCTATGCTCGGCTTTAGAGGTTGCCGCCTCGGATTACTATTCCCTGAAGTGACCCGTATGCAGTGTCGTGCGATTTTCGAGGCTGCTTGCAAGGTGCAGGGCGAAAAGAAAAAGACGGAACTGGAGATTATGGTGCCGCTGGTTTCTCTTAGCGAGGAACTCCGGCAACAACGGCAACTAATCGATCAGGTGGCGCAGCAAGTGATGGGTGAACAGGGCATGACGATCGATTATCGCGTCGGCACCATGATTGAGTTGCCGCGAGCGGCGCTGATAGCGGACAGCATCGCCGCGCACGCAGATTTCTTCTCATTTGGCACCAACGATCTTACGCAAACCACTTTCGGGCTCAGCCGCGACGACTCGAGCCGTTTCCTTCCGAATTATGTGGAGCACAAGATTCTGCCCGACGATCCCTTCCAGGTGCTGGATCGCGAAGGCGTGGGCCAACTCATTCGCATCGGCACGGAGCGAGGCCGCAGTGTGAAACCGGATTTGAAAGTCGGAATTTGTGGTGAGCACGGCGGCGATCCGAGTTCAATCGCTTTCTGTAACGAGATCGGTCTGAATTACGTGAGCTGTTCGCCGTTCCGCGTTCCAGTCGCGCGCCTGGCCGCTGCCCAGGCTTCTCTGGCAGCGGAGGCAGCAAGGCAATAGCAAGCGCCAGGGTAACAACGTAGGACGGGCATGCCTGCCTGTCCTTTTATAGAGACTTAGGTATTCTTCCCAGCCTTTTTTCAACAATAGACAGACAAGAATGTCTGTCCTACTTAGAAGGAGCATTGAAATCATGGGTAAGTATTTTTTCTTTTCACATTGTTAGTCGTTACTGCGGTGACAGCCGCGGCGGTGAAGCCATTCAGCACGCCGGGCGAGGTTCCGGCCACGGGCACCGCCGCGCCGAGTTTTAAATTGCTTACTAACGAAGGCAAAGAAGCCAAACTTTCGGATTTTAAGGGCAAGTGGGTCGTGCTTTATTTTTATCCGAAAGACTTCACCAGCGGCTGCACCCTGGAAGCGCGCAACTTCCAACGCGACCTGCCGAAATACAAAAAAATGAAGGCGGTGATTCTGGGCGTGAGCATTGATACCGCTGAATCGCACAAGAGTTTTTGCGCCAAGGAAGGCTTAGCCTTCAAACTTTTGTCCGATACGGATGCCAAAGTTTCTGAACAATATGGCTCGGTGATGGAGTATCAGGGCGCGAAGTATTCCGCGCGTAACACTTTCATCATCGACCCGAAAGGAAAGATCGCGAAGGTCTTCGTGAAGGTCGGTCCGGCGAAACACAGTGAGGAGGTGTTGGCGGCATTGGCTGCGCTGCGGAAGTCGTAGGAAAAAGTCGTAGGAAGCAGGTCGGGACGCGCAATCGAGCGTGTGCGCCGAAAACGATCCACGAAGTCACACGAATTAACACGAAATGTTTGGTGTTAGTTCGTGTACTTAGTGCGCGGTCCCGGTGAAAAGCTGAACCAATACCTTCAGGGGAATTGGTTGGGAAAAGAGAAAAGGTGTCCGCATTGGACACCCTTAACTGATCTTGTGTGGTGCACCCGGCATGATTCGAACATGCGACCCCCTGATTCGTAGTCAGGTACTCTATCCAACTGAGCTACGGGTGCCCGGGCGTAGATAGTAAATGGAGAATCGCGATTAGTAAAACGGGTAGGGCAATAGCTCGGTTTATTCGTGGCACCGCATCTCGCGCGTGATTCACGGGCGAGACGCCGTGGCACTGTTAACGCGCAAAGTAACCTGGTCGCGTCCGGGCAATCAACTCGGGCTGGGCCACTTCAATCCGAATCTCGCGCCACTTGCCACCGCGCCCTGGCGCACCGCGATAGGACACCGAGTAAAGTGAGCGCAGATCCGCGGCCACCAGAGCATACAGTCGGGCCATTTGATCGAGCCGCTGAATATCGTTCAACCTGCCTCCCGTGCGATCAGCGAGACTCTGCAAACGCGTGCGCGCCGCGGTGTAGATTGCAGTGATCACCGGAGACTGCAAAGGTAGTCGCTTGGGATCACCGGACGGCAGCGCCAGGGGATAGACGGTGACCCCCTGCTTGTCAGCAGCGGAAAGAACCGAATTAAGTTCGCCGCTCGCTTTAGCATCAATCGAAGCTACGGCTGCTTCGTCAGTTTCCGCCTTCGATGCCGAGGCCCGATCCTCATTGCGCATCTTCGTATCCAGCCCATCGGTCAGGACCACAATCGCCTTTCTTCGTTTCCCTTCTTTGTCCAATGCTTTCAAGGCATACTGCAACGCGTCGTAAAGATATGTCTCACCAGCGCCGTCCGCAATCCTGATCGCGTATTCCGCCTTTCTCATGTCCGTCGAAAATTCACTCAGGGTCTTGACCTTCCTATTGAACTGAATTACCGCCACGCGATCGTTGGGAGACAGGGCATCGAGGAAACGTCCGACTGCCTGTTTCAGTTGCTGCCGAAAACTAATCGTAGAGCCTGACATATCAAGTAAGAGCACCAGACTGAAAGGAGCTTCCGTTGGTTCAAAGCTCAGGATTGGCTGCTTCACCCCATCTTCGTAGACGGTGAAATCACTCTGTGATAACGAATTGATCGCGCGCCCTCTTGCATCAACAACGCCGACGTTTAATTGCACCAGCGCTGTATCCACGCGGACCACGTCATCAGGCTCTTGCGCCCGGAGCCCGGCGGTGGCGCCGCACGTCAACAGGAGGAAAACAAGAATTGAAAAAATGGATTTGTTTGGCTGAGTTGTCTTAAGAAAATAAGATTGGTGCATCGGAAAACTGTTTTTGACCTTTATGTATTGAGTATCCCGGCAAGCAAGATTTTTTGCAATCGGGCTAAATCCTACCCTACCCGCGAATGTTAGCTGTTTTCGGACGCGCGCGGCATCATTTGAGTTGCTTCGAGCCATTATTCAACAACTGTAATAAGGAAAGTGTTCAATAAACATTAGATCCTGAAGTGATTCGTCCCCCAACAGGGACCCGGTCGTTACTGCTCTCGGTTCCGTATTCTTCGACCCACGGGCAAGTTTGATGGCCTTAACTAATCCTGTCCCGGGTGGAAGGTATCCATCGGCCTGGCACAAATTCAGAACCGGGAGCGGACCGGGGGCCCCGCGCGGGCAGCCCGCGTGGGGTGGTGGCAGCGACCGGGTCAGCAACAAGCGATTCCGTTTGAGACGTTGCTCAGTCAGAACTAAATCTCGGATCTGACCCGGCACATCCTGACTCCTCATCATGTATAAGCCAAACTTCTGCGCGGAATGTGGAACCAAGATACTGCACTTGCGCTGGCACCTCTGGACGAGCCGCAGATTTTGCAACGATTGCGCGCGCAGGTTCCGGAAGGCACGGCTAACGGGACCGTTGTTGGCGGGCCTGGGCTTAATCATCTCGGGCTATGTCGCGGGCCGTAGCCGGCGTCCCGCTCCTCCACCGCTTACGATTGAAAGAAGAGCCGATGCGCCTCTTAGCGTCCCTGAAAATCCACGCAGATCAACTCTTCCAGCTGCCGCCCAGATCGGGCCAGGGTCGACTGAAAACAACAACTCCCTTTCCCGTACTGCCGAAGAAGACGTCTATCTCTGTGGCGCCCGGACAAAGAAAGGTACGCCCTGTTCAAGGCGCGTCCACGCGCCGGTGCGTTGCTGGCAACACAAGGGTGTGCCCGCGATGTTGCCGCAGGAGAAATTGTTGGTGAAGGGTTAGCTGCGTCTAGTGCCGAGCGCCTCTTTAACGTCCTAAGATTCGAAACTCGTCACAGCCTCCTAGCGGCGGAAGGTCTTTAGCCCAGCCTTTCAAGGCTGCCGCGTTTTAGCCTGCGGAGCAGGCGACAGCATAGAGCCTGGGGTGAAGCGAAGCGCAACCCCAGGATCGGCAACATCCTACACACAAGCCCGGGGAGCGGGCGGCAGATTGTGCGAAAGGTATTTCGAGTCGGGGATTCCGATTCTGAACATACGAAGAGATCTCTATGGGAGGTCTCTGTCGCCCGTTTCCACGGGCTCGCGGTGCTCTTGGATGACTCGGTTCCCGGGGCTCACGCCCCAAGGCTTTATGCTCTCGTTTCTTCGCAGGCTCTGTTGACTGATTACGAATCCGCAAGAGATTGACAAGCTCCAGGTTCATGGCATACAAGCCACTTGTCTTTCCACCTTCCGTACATTGAGGAGCTCCCAGATGAAAAAACTAACGCTGCTTACGATTCTCTTCTGCTGTTGTCTTGGTTTTGTACAGCAAGCCCACGCACAGGAAAACTACACAGAGGGCCCTGTGTGGTTGATCAGCTATTACCGCACGAAGCCAGGCAAGTTTGACGAATACATGAAATTCCTGCGAGCAAACTTTGCGAAAAACGTTGCGAAGCAGAAGCAGGCGGGCATCCTCGTGGATGCAAAGGTGCTGCTCAATCCGACGGTGAGCGGTCTCGATGATTGGGACGTGGCTATTGCCTATCTCCATTCAGACTATGGCCGGCTAAACTTTAACCAGTCCACCGAGGATCAACTTCAGAAAATTGCCGCCGAGACCACTGGCGAAAGAAGCAAAGACAAAAGAGACGCGATGCTCGACACCACGCGCTTCCCGCTGCGTGATTTTATCCGCACCCGGATTCTGCGGGAGGTGATGCTCAAACCTTAGCCGTCGCGTGTTGGCTGGTCCTTCGTCAGCCGCAAGTCTCAAATATTAAAGGGCCCGTTGGTCTTAGCCGGCTGGGCCCTTCTTGCTTTCATACTGAATGCTCAATGCTGAATGCTGAATGCTGATTACTAAACGGGGAATGCTATCACTATCCGCCGATTACCATTCCTGGCTATTTACTATTCACTATTAACGATTTACTATGCGCCGTCCTCGTCACCGACTGGCTTCACTCCCTCGCGCCGACGATCTCACGCAGCGAGTGAGCCAGTCATTTCAAAACGCTCAGCCGTTTAAAGTCGCTGCCTGACGACCCGCAGTTTGCGACTGCTCAGCCGTCACCCAACTACAAAAGGAGAACCTCATGGCAGGAGAAAAATTCAAAGTCAGCAACGCAGGCGGCATGTGGGTCAGGTCCGAACCCCTCGTCAGCGAGGTGACTAAGAAAGTACTGCTTCCCAAAGGACAATTGGTAACAAAGCTTGGCGGTTCAGACAAACCAGATTGGTGGCATGTTACTACAAACTTTGGAGGCGCTCCGGTCGAAGGCTTCAGCAACAAGAATTTAATGGTTGCGGCACCGGACACCGGTCCAACACCTCCATCGCCTGAAACTGAAGCTCTGGCCGGCTTAATGGCGCGGACCATCGCCGCCGTTAACCGTCTCGCTCCC
>Ga0180121_10000975_pt1 | contig 12062 bp, 10 predicted proteins | sample AntDrymUQ5402106_2_FD_129676 | JGI IMG/M metagenome (GOLD analysis project Ga0180121, IMG submission 129676) | Polar desert sand microbial communities from Dry Valleys, Antarctica - metaG UQ540 (21.06) (version 2) (version 2) | ecosystem: Environmental > Terrestrial > Soil > Desert | place...
AACAACCACGGGGTCGATGAAGGCAGGCAAAGTCCGGGGGCCCATCGGATGATTCATGCCGGGTTTCCATACAGTATCGATCGATTCAGGAGTCGCAACTCCTTCCATCACGCAATACATTGCTTCATTAAGCATTGGAAGCAAAACCCTATTAGACACAAATCCAGGATAATCCTGAACTTCGACAGGAGTCTTTCCAATCTTCTCAGTAAGATCTTTGATTGTATCGTAAGTTTCCTGTGATGAGGCAAGTCCACGAATGATCTCAACCAGCTTCATCAAAGGAACAGGATTCATAAAATGCATGCCGATTACTTTATCTGCTCTCTTCGTCGTTGCCGCAATCTCTGTAATTGAAATCGATGAAGTGTTTGTAGCAAGAATTGTCTCGTTTTTGCAAACAGCATCAAGCTCCTGAAAAATTTTCTTTTTAATCTCAAAATTTTCCGAGGCAGCTTCTATTACCAGATCAGAGTCCTTTGCATCTTTTAATTCAAGTGAAGTTTTAATATTTGACAAAGTTGTATTTTTTTGTTCATCCGTCAATGTTCCTTTCTTAACCTGTCTGTCCAGATTTTTTGTTATATTATCAATGCCTTTGTCAACGAATTCTTTTTTTATATCTATTAACAAAACAAAGTATCCGAATTGAGCAAATGTGTGAGCAATACCGTTTCCCATAGTGCCTGAGCCAATAACTGCAATGTTTTTCATTTATAAAATTATTTTAAATTACTTAATGTTAATTTTAAGATTGAATAAAATTATATTCTCTCCACGATCAACGCGCTGGCTTCGCCACCTCCGATACAAAGTGTCGCAAGTCCTCTTTTACTATTTCTATTTTTCATTGCATAAAGAAGTGTCGTTAGAATTCTGGCGCCGCTTCCTCCGATAGGATGTCCGAGCGCGATAGCTCCTCCGTTAACATTTACTTTCGACGGATCTAACTCTGCAAGCTGATTTACAGCGCACGCCTGTACAGCAAAAGCTTCATTAGCTTCGACTATGTCAAGATCTTTGACTTCTAATTTTGCCTTAGCTAAAACATTTTTAATCGCGTAAGCCGGTGCTGTTGTGAACCATTCGGGCTTTTGAGCGAATGAACCCTGCGCAACTATTTTTGCAAGAGGTTTAATACCCAACTCTCTTGCCTTTTCAGCAGACATTAAAACTAAAGCTGCTGCCCCATCATTGAGACTCGATGAATTAAAGGCAGTAACCGTTCCATCCTTTTGAAATGCACCCTTTAATGTTTTTCCTTTTTCAAAATTTACTTTTTTAGGTTCATCATCTTCGGATACTATTCTTGTATCCATCTTTCCTTTAATTTCGACCGGAACTATCTCTTCTTTAAATGCTCCTTCCTCAATTGCTTTCAAAGTTCTTTTGTAACTCTCCTCAGCAAATGCATCCTGATCTTCCCTCGTGATATTCATTTCTCTAGAGCACATCTCAGCCGCGCTGCCCATATGAAAATTGTTATAAACATCCCATAAACCATCATGTACCATCCCGTCTATTATTGTCCCATTTCCCATTTTATAACCCACTCTTGCCTTATCGAGATAATAAGGAACATTGCTCATCGATTCGAACCCACCTGCGACAACAATCTCTGCATCTCCGCATTTAATTGCCTGATCGCCAAGCATTACAGCTTTCAATCCGGATCCGCAGACTTTATTGATTGTTAAACATGGAACCGAATCCGGAAGTCCGGCGAATATCGATGCCTGTCTTGCCGGAGCCTGGCCCATCCCTGCGGGAAGAACACAACCCATTATTACTTCCGATACATCTTCAGGTTTTATGTTTGCTCTTTTAATTGCTTCCTTAATTACTATTGCTCCAAGCTCCGGACCTTTTAATGATGACAAGCTTCCAAGATAACTTCCAATCGGAGTCCTGACAGCTGATACAATTACTACTTCTTTCATTGATATTATTCCGTTATGTTTTAAAAAACTTTTCTTAGAAAATTAATCTCTATGTCTTTGTGACTCGTTATAAATTATTAACTCAGATCAAACTTGTGAGGCTATCATTGCAATAGTTGCAAACTCATTCGCTTTCAGGCTCGCACCACCAATCAGCGCTCCGTCAACTCCGCAAGCTGACAATATCTCTTTTGAATTTGCTTCGTTAACACTTCCTCCATAAAGTATCAATAATTCATTTGCGCATTTTTCACTAAACAGATTGTGAATTACTTTTCCTATGAAAGCATGCATATCGCTTGCCTGTTTAGGAGTTGCGTTGAATCCGGTTCCGATTGCCCAGACCGGTTCATACGCTATTACAACATTCCGGAATTCATCTTCCGAAATTTGTTTCAGGCAATCTCTAAGTTGTTCTTCAATCACGCCTTCATATATCCCATCTTCTCTTTCGATCAATGATTCCCCAACACACAAAATAGGTTTCAATTCAAACTCAAGAGCTTTTTTTAATTTTTTATTAATTATTCCGTTTGTTTCATGCATATAATTTCTTCTTTCACTATGTCCAACTATGACATATTCGCAGCCGACAGACCCAAGCATGCTTGCGGAAACTTCACCAGTAAATGCTCCGTCATTTTCATAAAATAAATTCTGTGCTCCAAGCTTAATGTCAGTATCCTTAATAGTTTTATTTACAATGCCTAATGATACATACGAGGGACAAACAAGAATATCGATCTTTTTTAAAATACTTTTATTGAGTTTATACTCTATATCTTTTGCGAGCTTTTCAGAATCTTTGTAACCTAGGTTCATTTTCCAGTTACCCGCGATCAGCTTTCTTCTCATTATATATTTTATACTTCTAAATTTTTGATTAACATTTCATTGACAATTTTGGGATTTGCTTTTCCTTTACTCGCCTGCATTACCTTTCCAACAAAAAATCCCGCTAGTTTTTTATCACCTATCTTATATCTCTCTACTTCTTTCGGATTTTCGTCAAGAATTTTCTTTACGATAGCTTCTATCTCCGAACTGTCTGATACTTGTGAAAATCTCTCTTCTGAGTTTTTGAAAATGTTCCTTTGATCCTCTTCTGTTTTACCTTTAAGTAATTCATTAAAAACTTCTTTTGATGCAGTCACGCTGATGTTTCCTGCCGAAGTAGAATCCGAAAGTATCGCAACTATTCTTTCAGAAAGATTAAAATCACCAATATCGATCTTTTGTTCATTAAGAACTCTTCTCACATCGGATCGGACTATATTGCTTGCTATTCTGTAAGATCTTTCATTTTTATTAATAAGATTTTCCACCACTCTTTCAAAGTAATCCGCAAAATATCTGTCATGTGTGATTTCATCAGCATCAACTTCAGGCAGAGAATAATCTTTAACAAATCGGTTTCTCCTGTGCTCAGGAAATTCAGGCAATGCTTCTTTAACCTTACTTATCAAATCTTCACCAACTTTAACTTTAACAAGATCCGGCTCCGGAAAATACCTGTAATCATGGGCTTCTTCCTTTGATCGAGTTGCTGTTGTCCGTTTATCTTTCGCATTATAGGTCATTGTCTGGTAAAAAACTTTCTCACCGTTCTCTAATATATCTATTTGCCTTTTGGTCTCGCTTTCAATTGCATCAACAACATTCTTAAACGAATTCAGATTTTTAATCTCAGTTCTCGTTCCTAATTTATCCGAACCTTTTAATTTTACTGAAACATTTGCATCGCACCTGAGCGAGCCTTCTTCCATATTGCCATCATTGACCTCAAGATAAACTAATGTCTGTTTAATTTTAGAAAGATATTGAAAAGCTTCTTCGGTTGAATTAATATCCGGCTCGCTAACAATTTCAATCAATGCAACACCGCACCGGTTAAAGTCTATCAGTGTTTCTTCATCGTGAAAATCATGAATTGATTTACCGGCATCTTCTTCCATGTGAATCCGCGTAATGCCGATTTTCTTTTCGTCTCTATTTTTTAGTTTAATATTAATATAACCGTCGTAACAAATCGGCGTTTCAAACTGCGTGATCTGGTAACCTTTGTTAAGGTCAGGATAAAAATAATTCTTTCGAGCAAAGATAGAAGCTTCTCTTATTTTGCAATTTGTTGCAAGTCCCATTCTTATTGTATAATCAACGAGTTCTTCATTTAATACAGGGAGAGTACCGGGAAATCCAAGACATACCGGACATACATTCGAATTCGGCGCTGAATGAAAATTAGTAGAGCATTTACAAAATGCCTTTGACTTGGTTTTCATTTGTGCATGGATCTCAAGTCCTATTACGGGTTCGTATTTTGAATAAATATTTTCCAAATTATTTAGTATTCCAAAAGCTTTTTATTTCATTTTGAAATTTTATCTGATTTAATTCTATATTTGGGTTATAACTTCTTTAAATCTCTCAATAGCAACTTTTCTTGCTTTGTTATGATCTACAATTGGCAACGGATAATCTTTTCCAATAATAACATTGTACATTTTTTGCTCTAACTCACTCATTAAATTCGGTTCATGAATAAATTCTATAGGTACATTTTTTAATTCAGGAACATAGGTTTTAATGTAATTACCTTCCGCATCAAATTTTTTACTTTGAAGGTAAGGATTAAAAATTCTGAAGTACGGTTGAGCGTCAACTCCGGTTGATGCGCTCCATTGCCATCCGCCGTTGTTACTAGGAAAGTCCATGTCGATCAGTTTTTCCGCAAAATATTTTTCACCAAGCCTCCAATCTATAAGAAGATCTTTTGTCAGAAACATTGCTACAATCATCCTTACTCTATTGTGAAGCCATCCTTCCTTATTGAGCTGCCTCATTCCCGCATCAACAATCGGATAACCGGTCATCCCATCACACCATTTCTGAAAAGTATTCTTGTCATAATTCCATTTTAAATTATCATACTCTTTCTTAAACGATTCAAAAATAATTTGAGGATTATGAAATGTTATATGATAATAAAATTCTCTCCATAGTAATTCATTGATCCATGTTTGAACTTCAGTTTGCTTAGTTTCATTTTTTGCTTTACTTAACTTGTTTAATGCAGTTCGCAAAGTTTCTCTAATACCTACTGATCCGAAATGCAAATGTGCCGAAAGCAAACTTGTACCCTTTTCTGAAGGAAAGTCTCTTCTCGATCGATACTCTTCAATTCGATTATCATAAAATTCCTTCAGTGACTTAATCCCTTCACTTCTCCCGCCTTTTAAAAATTCAGATTTAGAAAGTTTTTTATATTCTGCTTGAGAATCGAATCGTTTAAAATTTTTAAAAAATACCTCGTTGCTATTGCTTATCAGTGATAAATCACAATCAATCTTTTTGTAATGAACTTTCTCTAAAATATTAAAAGCCTGGCTCTTAAAAGGAGTATACACTTTATATTGCCTGCCATCTCCATTAGTAACTTCTCCTAATTTAAAAATCGTTGAATCAGTGAACGATTTATAAATTCCCCCGTTGCTTTCGATCAGCTGCTTGATCTTTTCATCACGGCCGGTGCAATAAGGTTCAACCTGCTCATTTACGAATAATGAAATTTGTTTGTACCGTTCTGAAATGTTATCAAATATGTCTAAACTTCTTCCTTCAATGATTTGAAGTTTAAATGATAGTCCCTTCAGATCTCTCTTTAATTCCTCGAGACACTCGATCAAAAAACTAATTCTTTTTTCACCGAAGTAGTTAAATGAGTTTTTATTTTTTATGTATAAGAACGAAAATTTATTTTCTTTTGAAACTGATTTTATAAACTCCGATAACGCACGGTTGTCAATTAGTCTCAGGTCTTTTCTGAACCAGAATATATGCAGCATTATATCTTATTATATCTGGGGCTTTCTCTCATTAAAAGAATTACTGGTCAGTTTAACAAATGATGCACTTTGCTGAAACTCTTCGATCGTTCTTGAATTCAGATAACTCATCGAAGACTGCAATCCTTCCTTATACTCTCCGACAATTTTAGAAACTATGCCTTTGTAAGGAACCAGCGACTCTTCCCCTTCGATATAGTTTTTATTTTCCTGTTTCACCGCGAATGATGCACTGCCGCAATATTTTTTCCACCTTTGACTATTATATTTCAAAACTTCTCCCGGCGCCTCTTCACATCCGGCAAGCACTCTTCCAAACATTACAGCATCACAGCCAAGCGCAATTGCTTTACACATAGCTCCCGGTGTTGATATTCCCCCGTCGGCAATTATCTTTACATTGCTATTTAAATCTTTCTTTGCTCTCAATGAACGAATGATAGCATCGACCTGTCCGATCCCGATTCCGGATTTAATTGAGGTCGAACACATTGCGCCATTTCCAATTCCAACGCGAATTGCATCAACACCAAGCTCGATGAGAAATTTTGTAGTCTCATAACTCGCAACATTTCCTGCAATAATTCTCAGATCATATTTCTTAATTATATCCTGAATTTTATTCAGAAATGTTTCTATCATTTTAGACCCTCCGTTTGCAATGTCGACACAAAATATTTTCACTGAAGCATCCGCTAACTTTTCCAGACGATCAATATCTTTACTATCATTGATTCCAATTGCGGCTGCTTTATTGACTGTCGAATGCAGACCATAATTATTTATTCCCGCTATCTGTTCATCTGTCGTATTAAATCTATGAATAATTCCAAGACAGTTCAGATCCGCAAGGGCTTTCGCCATCCTTCCTCCGCAAACTGTATTCATTGGAGATGCAATGATGGGAACATTCAGCTTCAAGCCGAGAAATTCAACACTTGTATCGCAATCAGCGCGATGTTCTATATCAGATATCTGATTTGGAAGAAGTGAAATGTCATCATAAGTAAATGAATATTCATTGCTTATATTTTCAAAACCGAATTTCAGTCCGTTGGTAGATATATTTATTTTATCTAATATTTTTTTTGACAAAATACTATTTGTTTAATTTATATAAATTATTATCAAGCATTTCTTAAGCCCTTTATCCAATGTTTCGACTCAGAAACATTCTTCCAGGCAATTTCTTTCTCAAATGGAATTAATTCCGGCTTTGCATACTTCTTAAAAATGCCCCCCCAAATTTCTTCCTTCTTAGTTTTTTTATCTTTACCCTGATTTTGTGAATCTAATATTACAATCACCTCGACATCTTTGCCATTGTAAACCTTTGGTAAATCAATTTCAACTTTACCAATTTCTACATTTTTTTATTTCTCTTAATGCATTCATAGAATTTCTTTCAATAATTAATTTCATAAAGCCAAAACATTGATAAAATTATTAAACCTACTTACTTATAGAATTATAAACCTTCTCCGCCGCGTCTTCAAGAGCAGTCGCCGATATCAGGTTTAGTCCAGACTCATCTAATAACTTTTTCGCTTCCTCCGCATTTGTTCCCTGCAATCTTACAACAACCGGAACAGGTATATCAATATTCTTTGCTGCCTGAATTATCCCGTTTGCAACTCTGTCACATCTAACAATTCCACCAAAAATATTAATCAATATTGCTTTAACATTTTTATCGGACAAAATAATTTTAAACCCGTTTTCTACTGTATCGGGTGTAGCCGTTCCTCCGACATCTAAAAAGTTGGCAGGGGAGCCGCCTGCAAGTTTTATCAAGTCCATTGTTCCCATCGCAAGCCCGGCACCGTTAACCATACATCCGACATTGCCGTCTAACTTTATGTAATTTAAATTGTATTTGGAAGCTTCAAGCTCCAATGGATCTTCTTCATTTTCATCTCTGAGCGCATTATAATCTTTATGCCGGAAAAGAGCGTTATCATCGATTGTAACCTTTGCATCAAGCGCTAAAACTTTATCATCATTTGTAATAACCATTGGATTGACTTCCAGTAATGACGCATCCATGTCTTCATAAGCTTTATAAAGATTTGTAATGAACTTCACAAAATCCTTAAACACGTTTCCTTCAAGCTCAAGTCCGAATGCAATCTCACGAGTTTGGTATGAAAGCAGGCCGACAGACGGATCAATCCAAACTTTGATAATTTTTTCCGGAGTCTCTTCTGCAACTTTCTCAATTTCAACTCCGCCTTCTGTTGATGCCATAATTACATTTTTTGAAACTGTCCTGTCAAGCAATATTCCAATATATAATTCTTTTTTGTAATCAATTCCTTCTGTAATAAATATAGTCTGAACTTCTTTTCCTTCACTTCCGGTCTGATGTGTGACTAATATGTTACCCAGCAATTTCTGCGCAAAGTCTTTTCCCTTTTTCACATCGGAGCCTATAAATTTTACTCCGCCTTCAACCACAAGTTCATCTCTGTTATTCTTACTGTAAACTTTACCTTTACCTCTTCCTCCCGCATGAATCTGCGACTTGACTACATACTGATTTATTCCTCTTGATCTTAAAACATTTATTACTTCATCAAAATGATCCAGGTTGACTAAAGCAATTCCATCCTGAACAGGTACATCGTATTTCTTTAGTAACTCTTTCGCCTGATACTCGTGTATTTTCATTTTAAAATGTACCGATTATATTTTTAAACTTATTTTTTGAAAGGAGTTAGTTTTTTTATTGTTGAATCTATGGTAATTGAATCTTTCTTTATCCGGTAAAACAAACTGTCTAATCCTTTTTTCCCGGAATCTATTTTTGCTCGTGCAGTATCTAGTCTCGCTTTGAGTTCCTCTGCTTCTATTTTGAGCCTTTCCATATTTCTCAAAGTTTCATTTTCCTTGCAGCCGAATAGTATCGGGAAAATAATTATTATTAAAAAATAGATTAAGTTTTTCAAAATCTTATTTTACCTTTTGAGCAATCGATTTCGCTTGCATGAAAAGTCCCAGATAATCTCTCCCGCCGGCTTTAGAATCGGTGCCGCTCATATTAAACCCGCCGAAAGGATGAACTCCGACCAATGCGCCCGTGCATTTTCTGTTCAGATAAAGATTACCAACAAAAAACTCTTTCTCTGCTTTCTCTAGCTTCTTTTTATGTTTTGTATAAACCGCGCCTGTTAAACCATAAATAGTATTGTTCGCAATTGCAAGGCCGTCGTCAAAATTTTTAGATTTGATCACCGCGAGAACAGGTCCGAAGATCTCTTCCTGGGCAATTGTACCTTTTCTGTCAACATCTTTTATAATTGTCGGCTGAATGAAGTATCCTTTTTCGCTTAGCTCCATTCCACCAAAGATAAGCTTTCCGCCTTCATCTATTGCTTGCTTTACGTATCCGGTAATACTGTTCTTTGATCTTTCGTTAATGACCGGTCCCATGTTCGGGTTATCAGCGGCAGAGCCCACTTTAATTTTCTTCGTTTCTTCAACCAATGCCTCGCAGAATTTATCGTATATCTTTTCATCAACGATAACTCTCGAACAGGCAGAACATTTTTGTCCCTGAAACCCAAACGCTGCCTGCACTGTGCCTTTCACGGCTTCATTAAAATTATTCAGATCAGCATCCACAACTATTGAATCCTTTCCTCCCATTTCCGCTATTACTCTCTTTATCCATATCTGTGACGGCTGCTTCTTGGCCGCAAGCTCATTAATTCTCAACCCGACATCCATCGAGCCTGTGAACGAAACAAATCTTGTCAAAGGATGGGTAACTATAAGATCACCGATCACGCTTCCGTCGCCGGTAAGAAAGTTAACAACTCCTTTTGGTAATTTTATTTCTTCAAGCAATTCGAAGAACATCTGCGCTATGGCAGGGGAATCGCTCGACGGCTTTAATACTACCGTGTTCCCGGTAACAATTGCTGCGGCTGTCATACCGACAAGAATAGCAAGAGGAAAATTCCATGGCGGAATAACCACTCCGACTCCAAGAGGCAGATATTCCAGTTTATTTTTTTCTCCCGGAATTTTTACCAGTGGCTGACCTTCTTCATATCTCAGCATTTCCCGCGCATAAAATTCCATAAAATCGATTGCCTCTGCTGTATCTCCGTCAGCTTCAGACCAGTTTTTACCAACTTCATAAACCATCATTGCAGAAAATTCATGCTTTCTCTTTCTCATTCTCTTTGCAGCTTCAAGCAAAAACTTAACTCTGGTTTTCGGAGGAACATTTTTCCATTCATGGAAAGTATTGTTAGCTATTTCGATTGCTTTGATTGCCATATCAGCAGTCGCTTTCTGAAATACACCTACTATCTCTTCTTTATTGGAAGGATTATAAGAGTAATGTTTGCTATCAGTTAAAAATTTTTCTCCCCCGATTGTTATTGGATACTCCTTCTTGAACCTCACTGTTACTTTTTCTAATGCTTTCTCAAACGCTTGCCTATTTTTCTTTTTGGAAAAATCAGTGAACGGTTCATTTTTGAATTTGGATATTTTCATATTCTTAAAGTATTTAGTTTTATTTTAAAATTTTATAACATCTAGTATGTCGATTATATAATAAGTTTTTCCAAACACAAAAGACACAAAAAGCACAAAGTTTGAAATGGAAATAGTTAAAACAAATTTATAAAATACTTTGTGTCCCTTGAGTTTTTTGTGTTAAAGCAAGTTGTTAATAAATTCAATTACGCTCTGCCATAATTTTTATCGCCATATTATGAACTTCAGGCCTTACTTCCCTAATGCCATCGTTTTCTCGTGAAGGGTAAACTCGGTTTGTCAGAAATATAATTATAAGATTTCTGTCTTTATCACACCATACACTCGTACCTGTATATCCTGTATGCCCAAAACAGTTATCTGATATTAACTCCCCACAAGGAATTCTGTACCTCGATGACGCCGGCTCCGGTTTTGTATCCCAGCCAAGTGCGCGAGTATTAACGTAAGAAAGATCGACAAACCTTCTAATGAACAATTCTAATATTTCAGATTTAAATAAATTTTCTTCTTTTAAACCTCGAGTATATGGATTATAATATCTTCCGTTATTCAACATCATTCTCATGAATTTATAAAGGTCGGTTGCATTTGAAAATAATCCCGCATTTCCTGAAACTCCTCCTAAAATGGATGCTGCCTCGTCATGCACTTCTCCTTTTAATTGCCTGTTCCTCCAGTAATTGTCGTATTCGGTGGGAAGAATCCTTTCTTTGACATTTTCATCGGGCGCAAACAAAGTTGAGTTCATATCAAGAGGATTAAAAATATTCTCTTTGCAAAAGTCGTCTAATTTTATTCCTGAAACTTTTTCGACAATCAATCCAAGCAAAATTGCATTAAGATCACTGTAAACAAATTTTGCATTCATCTGATAATCAAGCGGTTCATTGTAAATCGCGTTAAGAACCTCTTCCTTTGAACTGTAATATTTATAAAAAGGAATAAATGCTTTTAATCCTGAGTTGTGTAAGAGCAGACTCAAAATTGTTATATCATCCTTATGATTATTTGCAAATTCAGGAATATATTTTGCAACTTTGTCATTCAGATCGATTTTGTACTCTTCATACAATTTCATTATTGCAGAAGTCGTAGCTACAACTTTTGTCAAAGACGCCAGATCAAACATACTTGACTCGGTTACAGCCGGAGAAAAGTCATCATAAGTAAAATTTCCGTAAGATTTCTGATAAAGTATGCTGTTTTCATTGCCAATAAGTAATTGGGCTCCAGGAAAATAATTATTAGATATTCCTTTTGAAACTATATCATCTAATGCGGAAAAGTCATAAGCGGAAACTCTTAAAGAATAGATTAAGATAAACAGTATAAATGCCGGCCTTTTTTTCATGACAATGCAAATATACCTAAATTAAAAGCGTTGTTCAATTTACATTAAAATTATGAGAGAAGACGCTAAACCTGCCTGCAGCAGGCAGGCGTGAGACGCTGTACGCCAGACCTGCCTGCGGCAAGAGTTTGTCTCAAACCCTTCTCTTTTCCAAGTCCCCCAGACTGTCCGAAAACGATATTGTTCAAGAATGATATTATACTTAATTTGCAATAAATTAAAAACATCTATGGAAAGAGAAAATCCTTATATAACAGGATCTGACCGCAGTCAAAGTATTATGTTTCCAGATTTGGTTGATGAATATGTATCGGAAGATAATGCAGTAAGATTCATAGATGCTTATGTCGATATTTTGAACTTATTTGAACTGGGTTTTACTCATTCAATGCCAAAGCTGACAGGTCGTCC
>Ga0180121_10000976_pt1 | contig 12057 bp, 11 predicted proteins | sample AntDrymUQ5402106_2_FD_129676 | JGI IMG/M metagenome (GOLD analysis project Ga0180121, IMG submission 129676) | Polar desert sand microbial communities from Dry Valleys, Antarctica - metaG UQ540 (21.06) (version 2) (version 2) | ecosystem: Environmental > Terrestrial > Soil > Desert | place...
AGCTGCTCCGCCGTGATCCGTCCCTTGCGGATCAGCAAGTCTCCCAGGCGATCCCGGCGGTTGACGATGGTGGCATAAGTGATCTGCCCCTCGTCCAAATAGATGGTGCCGAAGTTGTGCCGGTCGGCAAGCGCGAGACAGCCCGTGCGGCGACCCAGGAACAGCAGCTGGATTACATCCGGAAGACTCGCCTCCTTGAGGCTGCCCTTGATGGCCATCAGCGCCACTCCTCGACGATGCGGTCACCCACGTCGGGCCACTCCCAGACGACCTTCTCCCGGCTTCTGGCTCCGCTTGCCGGTGCGACCACACCGCTCGACCGGGTGGCCACCGGACGCCGGGGCGGCTTCGGCGCTGGGGCCTCCAGCACCTCGCGCGCCAGCGCTACCGTGGGGGTGCCGCCTTGCGACTCGGCCGCATTGAGGACTCGCTGAAAGAGACCGTGTACCGCACGCACCGAGTCGGCCGGACGGGACCCGAGATAATCCACCAGCTCTGCGTCCGGGGCTCCCGCCTTCTCCAGGACGAGCCGTTCGAGCACCTGGTGCTTGATTTCCCGGTCCGGCGCCGGCAGATCGACAACCAGGCCGCCTTCAAGCCGGGTCCGGAGACGTGCCTCCACTCCGGTCAGCTCCGATAGCGGGACCGTCGAAGTGAAGATCATCTGCCGACCGGCCTCGATCAGGAAATTAAAGAGTACGAACAGCTCGTCCTGGCTCCGGTCCTTGTTGGCCATCAGGTGCACATCGTCCAGCAGAAACGCTCCGGCGCCGCGGTACCGTGCACGCCACGCTCCAACGGCGTTACGATCGATGGCCTCGATCAGCTCGCTGGTGAGCTCGTGGGCACTGAGACAAGCAACCGGAGTCTTCCCTCCGGCCGCGAGCGCGTTGCCGAGGGCGTGGAGCAGGTGGGTCTTCCCGACGCCGCTGGCGCCCACGATGACGAGGGGGTTGTACCGTACCGCCGGCTCAGCCACCACTGCGCGGCCAGCCTGAAGAGCCATGCGATTGCCGGCGGCTTCGACCAGGTCGTCCAGCTTCCACAGGGGCGACGGCGACGGCGGCGGGTGGGCGCCCTGCCTCGCCCGATCGGTGAGGGTCTGGGCGCCGGGGATGTCGTCCGGATCGCGGAAGGCGGTCGAGCCGGCCAGGTCGGGAGCGAGCTCCGCCGCCTCCGCGTGGAGGGCGCGAAGGCGGGCGACGTCAGACTCAAACTTGCGCAGTACCTCCTCCGGGTCGACGGTCATCTCCTGTTGGAGGAGGGCCTCGAGCCGGCTGGTGCTGAATCCTTCACCTTCCCAGCGCAGGATGGCTCCGGCAACCTTGGTCCGCCACGAATCCACCTGTTGGGCCACCGTGGCACTGATGTCGGAAAGAAAGTCGCCGAACTCGTCCGGCGGCTGCTCGCCGGCAGCCGCTTCCACCGCGTCCGACCCACCGGCCAGTGCCCGCGCCTGGGCCGGCTGGAGCGGAGTGTCGCTGACCGCCTGGAACGCCACCAGCCGGTTCAGCGCGCCCAGCAGCTCGCGCACGTTGTCGATCGCGAGCGACGCGACCGCCTCGAGTACACCCCCGCCGAACGTTGCCCGGCGTTCCTCGGCCTTGCGGCGGAGAATCGCCACCCGGGTCTCGTAATCAGGCGATGCGACATCGATCACGAGCCCGCCGGCAAACCGCCGGATCAGACGCTCGTCGAGCGCTTCGATTTCGGAGGGCGGCCGGTCACTGGTGAGCACGATCTGCCGGTTGGCCGACTGGAGGGCATCGGTAAGACGCAGGAGCTCCGATTGCATTTCTCGGCGGTGGGTCAGAAACTGGACGTCGTCCACCAGCAGCAGGTCGACGTCGATGAACCGCCTCCGGTACGCCTCTCCCTGCCCCGCCGCGATGGCGGCGTGAAAGGACTCCACGAACTCGTCGAGGGTGAGATACTCGACCGACAGACGGGGGTTGATCGCCCGCGCCGCGTGCCCGATGCCCATGAGCAAGTGGGTCTTTCCCAGGCCGGGGCGGGCGTAGACGAAGAGCGGGTTATAGACCGTGCCGGGTGACTCAGCTACGGCCTTCGCCGCGGTAAACGCCAGCCGGTTGGCTGCGCCCACCACCAGGGTGTCGAACCGGTACAGCGGGTTCAGGGTGGCGCTCACGCGACCTGGCTCCCGGTCGCCAGCTTCTTGAGCACCAGCTCAGACACACCCTTGAGCGTCTCGAAGACACCGGTTCCGTGCAGAGCGTCGGCGGAAAAGCTCTGGACCGAGCGAAAATTCAGCGCGTCATCCATCTCGTCCTGGGTCAGGATGAGATCGCGCGGCAGGTCCTGCTTGTTGTACTGGAATACGACCGGCAGCTGGCGGACATCCACGCCCTGCCCGAGGAGATTGTCCTGGAGATTCTGAAGGCTCTCGAGATTATCGTCGAACCGCCGAGCCTGGCTGTCGGCTACGAAGACGACTCCGTCGGCGCCCTGGAGCACCAGCTTCCGGGTGGCGTTGTAGTAGCTCTGCCCCGGTACGGTGTAGAGCTGAAATTTGGTGGTAAAGCCGGAGATGCTGCCCAGCTCGAGAGGCAGGAAATCAAAGAAGAGCGTGCGGTCGGTTTGGGTGGCGAGCGACACCATTCGGCCGCGCCGGGCTTCAGGAACCCGGCCGTAGACGTACTGCAGATTCGTCGTCTTGCCGGACCGCCCCGGCCCGTAGTAGACGATCTTGCAGGTGATTTCGCGCGCGGTGAAGTTGACCAGTGACATTCGTTACCGTCCGAATAGCTCTTTGAGGCTCGCATTCAGCTCGTGCTCGAAATTTTCGGCCAGTGGCGCGCGGGCCGGCTCTTCCCGTGGCGCCGCCATCACCAACTCCTCGACCATCTGGTCGAAGAACAGCTGAACGATGCCGATCGACGTTTCCGTTCCGAAGACCACGAGCCCTATCCAGCGGCCCCGCGGCGTTCCAAATGCGGCCAGCATGCAGCTCTGCTGACTACCTCCATGCACTACGGCCCCGAAGCGGGGCGCCCCCATTATGCGGGCCAGCTCTTCGGTGGAGGCCACGATAGCCGATCCCAGGGCGGCGGCCGTCATCACCTCGAAGGAGCGGGAGAACCCGTGCTGAGCCACAACCTGACCCGATGTCGTCATCAGCAGGATGAGCCTTGCCGACGACTCGGCGAGGAACGTCTGCAGCGGGGCTTCGACCCAGGGCTCGAGCGCTCGCATCAGGCGAGGCGACCGACCGCGTCGAGCATCTCGACCCGGGCGAGCCCCAGATTCGCGTCTACACCCGCCAGTGCTACCAGCACCAGGTCGTTCCGGCCGGGCGCCGCGAGCACCGATCCGGTATTGCCGCGCAGGTGTACGAACGTCGGAATACGCATCCCCGCGCCGGCGGTGGCGCGGACCAGCCGCTGGATCAGATTCGCCGCCAGCGCCGCGATCGCGCGCCCATCGATACCGTCCATCAAGCGCTCCGCCACCACCAGCCCATCGGTGCCGGAGATCAACAGCGAGCCGCGCACACCAGGCACGCGGGTCACCCGCTCAAGCACAGCGTTGGTAGGACTCATTCCGGCACCCCCAGCCAGGCGCGTGCGTCCCGCGCGGCTCGCTCGGCGATCAGGCCGAGCCGCGCCATCGGGAGCGAAGAGTCTCGCACCGTGAGCAACAGCGTTTGGGGCGTAGGGGGTACCAGGAAGAGATTGCCCTCGGGCGATTCCACCGCGATGGCCACCCACGCGCCAAGTCCGAGCAGCTTGGCGGTGCGGGAAGCCTCCTTCGACACGCCGGCCAGCTCGGCGGCCACCCGATCACCCACATCCTCGTTGGTTGGACTGCGCAGGCTGCCGCTGAGACGGAGACCGTTGCCGTCGACCAGCATCACCCCCTGATCGCCGTTCTCGGGCCCTGGAAAGAGCGAGGTCGCAACGTCCGTCGTTCCAGCCATTGCTGGAGCAGGCGCAATGGTGTCCGCTGCCGGTTCCGCGTGCGTGGACACCGGTGTTGCCCGCTCCGCCGCCCGCACGCGTGCAAGAGCCTGGGCAATCGATTGGTCGTCCGGATCGATGTCGGCGGCGCGCTGCAGGTGCTCGAGGGCCGCCTCGACATTACCGGCTCGGAAATAGAGAAACCCGATGCCCTTCAACGCGCCGCTCCGCATCGGATCGAAGCGGAGCGCATCGGCCCAGGCATCGAAGGCGCCGGCCAAGTCGCCCTGATCGCCGAGGATGCGGCCCAGCAGGTCGTGAGCGTCGGCCAGTCCGGGATACCGGCTCAGGCCACCGCGAACGACCTTGTAGGCTGCATCGACCTGGCCCCGCCGCCTCAGGGCTTCACCCAGCTCGAGGAAGGCCAGGCTGGAGGGCTCGTCGGCCAGCCGCGCCGTCAGTGCACGTATGTCATCAGTCACGATAGCTCTCCAGCTCTTCAGCCAATGTCTCTGCCGCCTGCCTCAGCCGGTCCACAGTCGGCAACAACACCTCTTCGGCAGACGTATGCGTGCCCAGGCGGCTCCAGGCTTTCCAGGTTTCCGCTGCGCTGCGAAAGCGGCCCAGGGCTGCCTGGCAGACACCGAATAGCCGGCGCGCTTCCGGCATGAGTGGATCGGACCGGAGCACCTCCTGCAGCACGTTGGCGGCTTTCTCGTACTCGCCCTGCGCCAGCGCCTGCCGAGCCGGCTCGAGAAGTACCTGAGGTCCGCCGTTGTCCTTACCTGGTGAGCCACCGCTGTCGAGCACGATCACGCCCGCCGCGCTCAGGGTGTAGGCAGTGCGCGCCACATCGAACTCCGACCGGCCCAGCTCAGCCGCAAGCACGTGCAGATCCCGCACACCGTCCACGGCCGCGAGTACCTCCCACTCCAGCGGAGTCAGGTCCAATCGGTCGCCGGCGGCCGCGTCGGCCGGCGGCAGCCGGGGAACCACGCGCAAATGCGGCACCTTGGCTTCGATCCGGGACCACTCATCACTGCGCCTGGCTGCTTCCATGAGCAGGCCCTCGGTCGGAATCCGGACCGGGGCTTCGACCACCCCCTCACAGGGCGCACCGTCCTCGAAACGGAAGTATCCCTCGGACCAGCCGAGCAGCTCGAAGATGGCTTCCTCGATCTGGGCCTTGAGCTGGCGGTCGAGCTCGCGCCGCGCGATGGCGCCGCTGCTCACGAGAATGTCGCCCAGGCGGCGCGAGTCCCCCGAGTGCTGGAGCGCCAGGGCCCGCCCGAGCTCGTCGCCCGAGATCCGGCCCTGGCGGACGAGACGAGCGCCGATCGGCTGGGGATCGCGGCCGAGCGTCGCCGCCACCACCCCACCCCGCTCGAACGAGACGGTGCCCGCCGTCTGGCGCAGCTCGGAGGTGACCCGCAAAACCCCGCTCTTCCGACCGAGATCCAACAGCTGGAAGACGTCCTGGATGTGAAATTCCTTGAGAGGGCCCTCGAGTGCCACGGCTCACCCCGCCGCGGCGAAGATGTGTTGCAGGTCGCGCGCGGAGCGCGCCCGGCTCCTGGCCTCGGTGGCAAATGGCCCGTCCGGATCGAGCTGGATGACCCGCTCCCAAGCCTGTACCGCCTCATCAAACCGCCGCTGCCGTGCGAAGCAGGTGCCCTGATTGTAGAGCGCCGCCGTATGCTCCGGATCGAAACGCAGCACGCGGGTGAAGGCCTCGAACGCTTGCGTGGTGCGTCCATCTTCGAGCAGTGCCCGCCCGAGCGCGGTGAGGGCCTCGAGCTCGTACGGATCTGCCTCGAGCAGCCCAACCAGAATCGGGACCGCCGCGCGAGGCGATTCGGTACGGCGGACCAGGTCGGCCAGGGCGAGAGCCGCGGTGCCGTACGTCGGCAGCAGGTCGAGCGCGCGCTCGTACGCAGCCCGGGCCGCGGTCCAGTTGCGCCGCTCTTCCTCCAGCGCGCCGAGCTCGCACCAAACGCGTACCAGCGAGGGATCGAGCTCCAGTGCCGTGTTGAACGCGGTTAGCGCGGCTGCCCGGTCTCCCAGACGCACGGAGGCCTGCGCCTGAAGATGGAACAGCTCGGGCTGACCCGGTGCCAGAGACTGCCCCTCTCGAATGGAGTCGAGCGCCGCGATGGCATCGCCCATGGCGAGCCGAACCCGGGCGCGAGCGGTCAGGACGGCGACATCGCCGCATACCCGGGCGGCCAGGTCGTCCGCCAGTGGGGCCGCCTCCTTGGCCCAGCCCAGGGCCAGGAGTGCCCGAATCTCGCCCAGGGTGGCATCGCGGTCCGCCGGCAGAATCGCACGAGCCTCGCGATAGCGCTCCAGCGCCTCACCGTAGAAGCCACGTTTGGCGAAGATGTCGCCCAGAAGCACCGCCGTAGCACCGCGCGGCGCATTGCGCACCGCGGCCCGATTCAGCTCCGCGGCGGCCTGATCGAGGAGACCCTGGGCGATAAGGCCCCGCGCCGTGATAAGCGCGTCATCGGTCGGCTCGGACTGCATGGCCGGCTGGGATGGCGCCAGTTCCGCAAAGAGTTTGTCCAGCGCGGGCGGGTCGAAGCTGAATTCGCCGGCCAGCTCTTCCCCGCTCACGTCCGCTACCAGTTCGGGGGCGATGGCGATAGTCGGGTCTTCATACTGGAGATCTATGGTCAGCGCGAACTTCTGGGGCACGTACAGCGGCTCCAGTTCCAGGGCGCGCCGCGTCTCACGCAAGGCGCCGTCGAAGTCGCCCAGCTGGCTCAGGACGAAACTCAGGTTGTAGTGCGCAGCCGCGAAATTTTCGTCGGCATCCACGGCGCGTCCGAACGCATTGCGGGCGTCCTCAAAGCGCTTGAGCTCCACCAGCACCAGGCCGATGCCATTCCATCCGATGGAGCTGGACGGCTGCTCCGTGAGGGCCCGCTGATACTCGTCCATTGCCGCCTTGTGCTGCCGCCGCTGGAACAGGAGCAGCGCGAGATTCAGCCGGGCCGCGAAGAGCGGTCGCGAGCCGCCGAGCGCCTGCTGAAAGGCAGCCACTGCGCCGTCGCTCGAGGCCTCACTGGCCCGAATCACGCCGACGTTGTTCCAGGCCAGCTGATAGGCGGAGTCCGCCCCGACGGCCCTCTCATAGGAGGCGAGCGCCTCGGCCCGCTTCCCCGCCTGATGGAGACACACGCCGCGCTCATTCCACATCTTGGGAGAATCGGGGTACTCCTGCACCAGGCCGTTATAGAGCTCGAGCGCAGCGGGAAGCTCGCGGCGGAGCAGGTGTACCTCGGCCATAGCCTGCAGGTTCAGCCTGCGATCCTCGCCGGCCTCGAGACCCGCCCGGTACTCTCGAAGGGCGTCGTCGTGATACCCCTTCTGCCGGAAGGCCACGCCAAGGTTGTAGTGGGCCAGTGGAGCGTTGGGTACGGGCTGTGGTCCAGCGGGGCCGCGGGGCAGCGGGGCAGTTCGATCAGTGCTGGCTGCCGGCGCTCCATTCTGACTGGCCGTCCCGCTGCCCCGCCGCCCCGCCGCCCCGCCTTCAATCGCAAGATTGGCTTGTGCGCGGGCCAGCATCGGGTTGAGTTCCACCGCGCGCTTGGTAGCTATGCGGGCAGCTTCGTGCTGGCCCAGATCGCCGTACACGAAGGCGAGCAGATAGTGGGCTTCGGCGTAGTCCGGGTTCCGGGCAATGGCCTCTTTCAGTGCGCCGAGTGCCGGCTCGCTGAGGCCGCGGTTGTACAGCACCTCGCCGTAATGAAACCGGGCAACCGCATTCGCCGGATCCTCGGCGCAGGCTTTCGACAGCCACTCGCTGGCCGTATCGAGCCGCCCGCGCGCCTTGTCCGAGAGCCCGAGCTGAATCAGGGTGGGAACGTCGTTCGGATGGTGGACTAGCAGCGCCTCGAACTGCACGACCGCTTCGTCGTGGCGGCCCACGGTCGCGTAGGCACGGCCCAGCTCCCAGCGCGCGGTGCGATCCTTCGGCCGGGCCCGGGCTGCCTCGCGCAGCTCCGCGACCCGGCGATCATAGTGCCCGCTGTCGCGGTAGGCGATCTCCAGGTTGGTCTGGGCAACCTGCATCTTTGAGTCGAGCTCCAGCGCGCGAGCGAACTCGCCGATGGCCTCCTCGATCAAGCCCTTTTGGTAGTAGAGAACCCCGAGGTTGTTATGCGCCCCGGCGTCGGATGGGTCGATCCGACGGGCAAAGGAGCGGAGCACCGTGAGATCGCGCTCCGAGAGCGCCGGGGCCGGCATCGATCAGGGCAGTCGGATGGCGTCGAAAATGGCCCGCAGGGACGCGATGTCGGGCAGCAGCAGGAAATGCCCTCCCAGCGGTTCGGGGGATCCCTCGAGCCGGAACGAAGTCTCCACGCAGAAGGCGTAGTCGCGGTCCTGCCCGAAGTTCAGGTGGGTGCTGGTCAGCACGGCCCCGCTCAGGTCGATGACCAGGCTGGGAACCGACGGCACCAGCATCATCCCCATGAAGTCGCTGAGCGCGTTCAGGTACGCGCTGGCCAGAATATTCCCGGCCTCCTTCAGGGCTGACTGCTCCATCTCGAGGAATTCCTGGGTGGTGCCGACCTCGCGGCGCAGCAGGTAATCGCACAGTGTGCGCGCCGACTTCTGCGGGAACAGCAGCAATGCCCGTCCGGTGAGGTCGCCCATCATGTGCATGAGAATGGCGGCAATAACCTCGTCCGGCGCACCGATGGTGTCACAGGCCTCTTCCAGCGGACGGATGTTGACCCGAGGCACCATGATCATGATCGTGCGATTGGTCATCTGCGACAGCGCGGTTGCCGCGTGCCCGGCGCCGATATTGGCCACTTCGCGCATGGCATCGAGCTGGGACGCCTTCAGGTCACGCACGTCTTCCATGCCGTCCTCCTACAGGAGCGCCGCGGCGTCCAGAATAAGTGCCGGTTTGCCGTCGGCCAGAATCGTCGCCCCTCCGACGAAGGGCGGCATTCCCCGAGGGGCATCGAAGGGCTCGACCACGATATCCTGCTGTCCCAGGAGCGCATCCACTACCAGGGCAGTGCGCCGTTCACCGACTTCCAGAATAACGGTCGGTTGCCGAGCCGGCTGTCCCTGCGACGGCGCGGACACCAGATCCCGCAGGTGGATCGTGGGAATGACCTGGTCTCGCACCACCAGGGCCTCCCGGTCGCGCACCGAGGTGACTGCCCGCCGGTCGAACTCTACGGTCTCTGCCACGTAAGCGAGAGGCACGGCGTACCGCTCGCCGCCCGCTTCGGCCAGCAGGGCCCGGACGATGGCGAGGGTCAGAGGCACCCGGATCAGAAAGGTGCTGCCCCGTCCCAGTTCGCTCCGCACCTCGAGCGTTCCGCCCAGTGCCCGCACCCGGGTCATCGCCACGTCCACTCCTACACCGCGGCCGGATACTCCACTCACCGATGCCGCGGTGCTGAACCCGGGCCGGGCCAGCACCCGGACCAGGAGATCGTCCGTAAGGGTGTCGACATCAGAAGTCGCCAGGCCTTCACGCCGGGCCTTCTCCAGTATCCGTGCCCGGTCGATGCCCCGGCCGTCGTCTACCACCCGGAGCGCCACGGTGTTTCGCTCGCGCGTGGCCGACAGCAGGATCCGTCCCTCAGCCGGCTTGCCTGCGCTGGTGCGCTGGTCCGGCGGCTCGATGCCGTGGTCGGCGGCATTGCGGATGAGGTGCAGGAGCGGGTCGCCGATCTCGTCCAGAATGGAGCGATCCAGCTCGATCTCCTCACCCTCCATATCGAAGCGTATTCGCTTCCCAAGGTCGCGGGACAGGTCGCGCGCCAGTCGAGGAAACCGCTCGAAGACCTCACCAACCGGAGTCATCCGGGCGGCCAGTACCTCGGTCTGCATCGCCGAAACCAGCCGCGCGATACGCTCGCCGAGCTCGACCAGCGCGGGATCGGCGGCTCCGACAGATAGAGCACTGAGCCGGTTCTTGGCAACGACCAGCTCGCCCACGTGCTTCATCAGCGCATCGAGCCGACGGAGGTCAACCCGTATCTGCCGGCTGCGGGCCTCGACCTCGACCTCCGCCGCAGGTTCCTGGAGCTGGACGGCCTCGACTTCACCAACCGTGCCTAGCGCGGAGGTTATCTCCGCATCGGGCAGCCTGGTCTGAAGCCGGAAGAAGAAACGGCCGTCGAACTCGTCTCGCTCCAGCTGAGCCACCGCGGGCCGCAGTCCACTTACTTCTCCCAGTCCTTCCGCGCGCCGGAGCACCAGTGCGGCACGGGCCCCCCGCATCAGCGCGCCCGGCCGGATCGTCACATGCACCGGGCGGGAGCGGGGAGCGTCGGAGGCTCGACGAGTTGGCGGAGCCGTCCCGACCGTAGCCGGCCTGGACGCGACGGGCGATTGCGGGCCTGCCGCCGCCGGGGTGCCCTCCCCCGTTGCCGCCGAGTCCAGCTCCGCGATCAGAAGCGTGTCGGCGTCGGCCTCCGACCCGGCCGCTACCCCTTCAACTGCTTGGCCCAGGGCGTCCACCGCGCGGAAGAGCAGCTGAAAGACCGTAGGGGTGGCGCCTACCCGATCATGCCGGAGCGCATCGAGCAGATTCTCCGCCGAGTGGGCAAGTTGGGCCACAGCGGCGTAGCCCATCGTGGCGGCCATGCCCTTGATCGTGTGAATGGAGCGAAAGAGGCGGTCCACCGGCTCGACCGAAGCCGGGGCACGCTCCCATTCAAGCAGCGACCCATTGCAGGCATTGAGGTGCTCGCGGCTCTCGGCGAGAAACAGGGCGGCATATTTGGAGACATCCATGAATCAAGCCAGGACGCGCTGGACCGCCTCGAGTACGCGGGATGGCTGAAATGGCTTGACTACAAAATCCTTGGCGCCGGCCTGGATCGCTTCCACGACCAGGGCCTGTTGTCCCATCGCGCTGCACATGAGGATCCTGGCGGCGGGATCGTCCTTGCAGATCTCGCGGACGGCTTCGATACCGCCCATATCCGGCATGACGATGTCCATGGTGACAAGATCGGGCTTGAGCATGCGGTACTTCTCGACCGCCTGGAGTCCGGACTCGGCCTCACCCACGACCTCGAAGCCGGCCTGGCTCAGGATGTCACTGATCATCGTTCGCATGAAGATGGCGTCGTCGCACACGAGCACGGTTTGATTCACGGACTTCCTCCCTGCATGTTAGCGGGCGGCGATCATCTAGCCTCCGATGATCGGAGCAAACAAGGCGTCCACGTCGAGCAGGATGAAGTGCTGGCCGGCTCCCAGGCCCACCGCCTTCACCAATCGGGGGTCGACCCCGGGCAGGTCCCGGCGCTCTACGACCGAGGCCGCGGGCACCTCCAGGAAGTCGAGTACCTGCCCGACCCCCAACCCGTAACCCCGACCCTTCACTTCGAGGACCACGATAGCGCCCTCGTCCGTCGCGCGGCGTTCCTGATCCAGCAGCAGGTGACCGTCAAGCACGGTGAGCAGGCTCCCGCGTACGTTCACCAGCCCTTCGACCGCGTCCGGCACACCCGGGATGCGGGTAGCCGGGAGGCGCGGGAGGATCTCACGCACGATCCCTGCCGGGGCCGCGCAGATAATCTCACCGATTCGAAAGACGACGGCGTGGAGCGCGGGAGAGTTAGCCATCTCTATTAAAGAAACGAAGATAGCTCAGAGGCTGGGATGGGGCAACCAGTTCTTCGCCACCCGCTACAATGAGTGCATCTCTCAAATCCGCGGGCCAGTCGGAGTGAAATTCAAGCGGTGCTCCGCTCCCAGGATGGCGGAATGCCAGAGCCGCCGCATGAAGTGCCTGGCGCGGTGTCGCCCGCTCGAGGAGCTCTGCCGTCCGCCGTGCCGCCCCGGAGATGCGCCGGCTGCCTCCCCCTGAGTAGACGGGGTCGCCTACGAGGGGGTGTCCCAAGTGCTCCAGATGCACCCGGATCTGGTGGGTCCGCCCGGTGTGGAGCTCCAGCCGGAGAAGATCGACCACCTCGAACCGGGCCACCACGGTGGCGTCGGTCCTGGCCAGCCGGCCATCCGGGGATATGCTCATCCGTTTCCGGTCGCGCTGGCTCCTGGCGATCGGCGCATCGATGCGGACCGAGGCGGCGTCGAGATGGCCCCAGGCCAGTGCCGCATAGGTACGATGTACCCGGCGCGCGGCGATGGCGGC
>Ga0180121_10000977_pt1 | contig 12053 bp, 6 predicted proteins | sample AntDrymUQ5402106_2_FD_129676 | JGI IMG/M metagenome (GOLD analysis project Ga0180121, IMG submission 129676) | Polar desert sand microbial communities from Dry Valleys, Antarctica - metaG UQ540 (21.06) (version 2) (version 2) | ecosystem: Environmental > Terrestrial > Soil > Desert | place...
CGCGAGACCAGGTGCATGACGTGGGAGTACCGCTCGAGCGTCATGTACTGCGGCACCCGCACCGACCCGAACTCGCAGACGCGCCCGAGATCGTTGCGGCCGAGGTCGACGAGCATCACATGCTCGGCGCGCTCCTTTTCGTTCCGCTTCAGTTCCTCCCCCAGCCGCAGATCCTCTTCGTCGGTCCCACCCCGCGGGCGCGTCCCGGCGATCGGATGCGTTTCGACGCGACGCGCCTCGACGCGCACCAGCATCTCGGGAGACGACCCGACGATCGACAACCCGCCCATGCGGGTGAAGTACATGTAGGGCGAGGGATTGACGTGCCGGAGGGCCCGGTAGACGGTGAAGGGATCCGCGGTGACCTCCGCCTCGAACCGCTGCGAGAGCACGGCCTGGTAGATGTCTCCGGCCGCGATGCGTTCCTTGATGTTGCGCACGCCTGCCTCGTACGTCTCCCTCGTCATGTTCGAACGGACGACGGGGGGCTCCTGCGCCTGCGGCACCGGTTGTGACAGCCCCCGCTCGAGCTCCCGTTCGAGGAACTGGATCTTGGCGCACGCGAACTGATAGAGCGCGCGCAGATCCTCGTCGGCGGTCACCCGTGCATTCGCGATGATGAGGATGCGGTGCTTGACATGATCGAACGCCAGCACGGTATCGAACAGCATGAAGCCGGCCTCGTCCTCCGGCTCCTCACCGGCCGCGACCCCGGTCCGTTCGCGCGCCGCCGCCCATGCGTCCAGCAATGCCGGCTCGAATACCGGCGAGGCGTCGTAGCCGATGAAGCCCACCGCTCCGCCTGTGAACCGTGGCAGGCCAGGCACGAAGGGGGACTGGAATTCCGCCATCAGGCGCCGCAGCGCCGCGACGAACGGCTCCCCGCTTTCCGTCGTGACGCCCGATCGATCCACGATCGTGCGTCCGGCGCGCTGGCGGAGCACCAGGAACGGATCCTTGCCGAGGAAGGAGTAGCGGGCGACGCGCTCGCCTCCTTCGACGCTCTCGAACAGGAACGAGTAATCGGAGTGCTCCGCAATCTTCAGGAACGCCGAGACCGGCGTCAGCAGGTCGGCGATGATTTCCTTGACCACGGGCACGAACGTGCCGCGCCTCGCAAGATCGACGAATTCCTCAAAGGTCGTCTGTTTCACGTGATGCTGCCTTCTGCCTGCGTTTCGCGGGGACGATCGCCGGTGGCCGCCATGGCCGCGGCGGCGAACAGCCCCGCCGGCGGACGCTGCCCTGTCCAGAGCTCGAACTGCCGCTCCGCCTGTGCGACGAGCATCTCGAGCCCGCCGATGGTCAGGCAGCCCTCAGCGCGGGCGCGTTTGAGGAGCGGGGTCTCGGCCGGCACGTACACGAGGTCGAACACAATCTCTCCGTCGAGCGCCACCCCCGCCATCGGGTCGTCGTCGGGTCCGCGGCTGCCGCACGATGTGGCGTTCACGAGCACATCCCAGCTGCCCGCCCGCGGAGGCCACGCACCGGCCGACGCGTCCGACAGCCGCGCCACTTCCCGCGCGGCGTCCGCGCGGCGGGCGCAGACCGTGACCGCGGCCCCCTGCCCGACGAGTGCGACGGCGACGGCGCGCGCCGCTCCTCCAGACCCGAGCACGGATGCCCGCGTCCCTTTGAGCGCCATGCGTCCGGCGAGCGGGGCCAGAAAGCCCTCGACATCCGAGTTCGCGCCGAACCAGCGCCCGTCGCGAACCACCAGCGTGTTGACCGCCCCCACGCGTGTCGCGACCGGGTCGGTTTCGTCCACCTTGCCGAGCATCGCGACCTTGAACGGCGCGGTGATGCTGGCCCCGCGCATGCCCGTCGACCGGGCGAATGCGGCGAAGTCGTCCACGTCCGCGGCGTGCAGGGGCACGTAGGCCGCGTTGAGGCCGAGCGCGGCGAACCCCGCGTTGTGCATGACGGGTGAGAGCGAGTGCGCGATCGGGTTGCCGACCACACCGTAGAGCGCCGCGTCGGGGCGGATGCGGCGGAAGCGGAAGTCGCTGAGCAGCCGGTCGACAGGAATCTGGCCGGGCGCGACGCCGTCGCCCGCATACGTCCAGCGATTCTGGAGGCGCGCGGCGAGAATCCGCGATGGCACACCAGCGGGGCCCATGGCGATCAACACATGGCCATCCATCTCATCGGCGTCGGCCAGCGCGGGGTGGCGCGCGAGATCCATCAGCGTCACCGTATCGGCAAGCCGTTCTGCGGCGATGGCAATCTTGACGATCTCCGCTCCCGTGGAACGCATCGCCAGCGCGTGTTCTCCCAAATCGGCGGGCACGTCGCCGAACGCGTGCATCGAAAGGACGATCCCGCGGCCTCGCCGCCGCCGGACCAGCGCGGTGACGAATTCGGCGCGCGCCTCGACGTCGACGTACTCCGCGCCGGCCGCCTGAGCCTCCGTCAGGAGCCGCTCGCGATCCTCCTCGGAGCCGACAAACGCTCCACCCTCCCACGACGCGCGGCAGGTCACGATCACCGGGCGCCGCCGTCCCTCGACCGCCCCGGCCGCATCCGGCCGATCGACGGAGTCCAGGCGCAGCTCCACGAGATCGGCGTGCGCGGCGGCGTCCCGCGCATGGCGGAGCTCTGCCATCGTTCGGCCGGTCACGGTGACGCAGACTAGTGGCTCGCGCATGGCACCAAAAGAAAAAGCCTCCTCAGCCGGGGCTGAGGAGGCTTCGTGAAGTCCTTAATCCTGCCGTGTGCAGGTTAACGAACCGCCCCCTCAGCCCGCGCGTACCACCACCAAAAGGACGCAGCGGTCCCGCGGGGGAAGCGATACGACTGGCTGAGAAGCGGAAGCGTCAAAACGTTCGTGACAATAACAGACCGACCGGAGCGCTGTCAATTTCGGGCACGCCGCGAGAGGCGTGGACGGGGCTTTCTCCTTGACCCGCAAGCAGTTACACCGTATAAATGGATTATAGCTTTCGGCCGGTTCCTCAGCCTGACACCTATGAAAATTCGCACCGCCGCCGCGGCGCTCGCCCTCGCTGTCTTCTGCTGGACACCTCTGCCGGCGGTCTCTCCGCTGATGCCACTCGCTGAGGTGCGGCCCGGGATGACCGGCATCGGCCGGACGGTGTTCGAGGGATCGGACCTGCAGGAGTTCAAGGTAGCGATTCTGGGTGTGCTGCGTAACATCCAGGGGCCGAACCGCAACCTGATTCTCGCGCGGCTGGAAGGCGGGCCTCTTGCGAAAACAGGCGTTGCCGCCGGGATGAGCGGCAGTCCGGTATACGTCGAGGGCCGCCTGATCGGTGCGGTGGCATATTCCATCGGGTCCTTCCCGACCGAGGCGATCGCAGGGATCACGCCCATCGCCGAGATGACGGATGCGACGCAGATGGCCAGGCGCCAGCCATCCCAGCAGGCGCGCATAGAACTGCCCGTGACCCGCGAGAGTCTCACCGCCGCGCTGAAGCTCGGGCTCGGCCGGGTGGACGCCTTCGCGCAGCGGCCCGGCGATGTCCAGGTGTTCGGCCTGCCGCAGGCGGCCGGCGCCCAGCTGGGCGCCATGCTGCGGCCGATATCGACGCCGCTCGTGCTCAGCGGATTCGAGCCCGCATCCGTCGATCTCCTGGCAGGGGCGTTCGGTGCCGCAGGGTTCACGCCTGTCGTCGGAGGCGGCGGGGCCGGAGGGCAGCTTCCGCTCGCGGATGCGCCGGAGCGACGCATGACCGGGGCGCTCCGCGAGGGGGATGCGGTCGGCGTCTCCCTCGTCGGGGGTGACCTCGAAATGGGTGCCACGGGCACCATCACCCACATCGACGGGGATCGCGTCTACGCGTTCGGACACCCGTTTTTCGGCCTGGGCCCGGCGCAGTTCCCCATGACGCGCGCGTATGTCTATACGATGCTTCCCAGCCTGATGTCGTCCTTCAAGATCTCCTCGATGGGAGAGATCATCGGGACCATGCAGCAGGATCGCGCGACCGCCATCGCGGGCACGCTCGGCAAGGGCCCCGCGCTGATTCCGATGTCCGTCACGCTGGAATCCACGCGGGAGGATGGCGGCGTGACCAAGCGCCAGTTCAACTACAGCCTCGCGCACGACCAGGCTTTCACACCGCTGCTCGCCTACGTGGCGCTCGGGAATACGATTGCTGCGTACGAGCGGCAGTTCGGGGCCGCGACGTTTGCGATCAAGAGCCGTACGCGGATCAAGGGGCACGGCGATCTGCTCGTGGAAGACGTGTTCACGGGCGACAACGCGACGGTCGGCGCAGCGACGGCGGTCGCCGGACCCGTCTCGATGCTGCTGGCGAACGATCTCGAACCGATTACGGTCGGCGGAATGGACATCACCGTCGAATCGAGCGAGACCTCCCGGAGCGTGACGATCGAGCGGGTGTGGCTCGACGAGGTGCGGCCCCGCGCCGGGCGCACGGTGCCGCTGAAGGTCCTGACCCGCAGCTATCGAGGCGAAGAGAAGATCTCCACCGTGCCGATCGAAATCCCGGCACACGTGTCCGGCGCCCTCACCATCCTCGTCACGGACGGTCGACAGTTGAATGCGATCGAACAGCGGGACCTGAGACGGTCTCTCCAGCCGCAGAGCGTGACGCAGATGATCCGCGTTCTCAACGACACGCGCCGGAACAACCGCATCTACATTCGCCTTCTCAATGGACGTCCGGGGGCCGTCGTCAACGGCGAGGCGCTCACTGCTCTTCCGCCGTCGGTCCTCTCGGTCCTCGAGGGAGACAGCAACGGCGGGAGCTACACGCCGATTCGTAATGCGGCGGTCGGCCAGTGGGAGCTGCCCATGGGATCAGCCGTCACCGGCTCGCGCCTGCTGGCCATTGACGTCGAATCGCGCGGGCCATCGGTCCGCTGAAGGCTGTTGTTTCGGATTCCCTTCTGTTAACGTTTCTCCCATGCTGAAACCGCCCGGTCCTGCCCGGCGCCTGCTCGGGCGCCGTGGCCGTGGTCTGCTGATCTCCCGCCTCATGAGGATGCGCGCAGCGCTGCTCGCGGCGGCATTTGCGGCGGCGGCGGGCCTCGCCGGTTCTTCGCTCGGCGCCGCATCGGCGACATTCTGGACGGTCTCGACGCAGGCGGACTTCCTCAAGGGGGACGCGGTAGATCTCTCGATCGACAGCGATGGCCGGCTGTTCCTCGGCCCCTCTCCCTCGCTCGTGGCGGAAACCTCCGCGCCGTTTCTGTGGACGGTGCTGGCCGGTCCCGACGGGACGATGTGGGCAGGGAGCGGCAACGAAGGCCAGGTGCTCAAGGTCGGCAAGGACGGCAGGCTGTCGACATTCTTCGATGCCTCCGAGCTCGAGGTCCACGCGCTCGCGGCGGCGCCGGACGGCGGCTTGTACGTGGGGACCTCCCCCGACGGCAAGGTGTACCAGGTGAGTGCCGACGGCAAGTCCCGCGTCTTCTTCGATCCGGACGACAAGTACATCTGGTCGCTGGCCGTGGACAAGTCGGGAAACGTCTTCGCGGCCACGGGCGACAAGGGCATCATTTATAAGATTGCGCCCGACGGACGCGGCGCCCCTTTCTACCGGACGAATGCGGGCAACGTGGTCACCCTGGCATTCACGAAGACCGGGGATCTCATCGCCGGCACCGAGTCTCCGGGCCGTGTCTTCAAGATCGACACCGCGGCCAAGGCGTTCGTGCTGCTCGACTCCCCCTTCCGCGAGATCCACGCGGTGCGGCTCGCGGACGACGGGACGATCTATGCGGTTGCCGTCAACGGCACGCAGGGCGGCGAGAGCCGCGCCACCGACCCCCCTGTGGCGGAACCGGCCCGTCAGCCGGTGCCCTCGGTCTCGACAGAGATCACGGCAATCACCGTTGTCGAGAGCTCAGTGGGCGGTTCTCCCTCGATTCCTGCCGCCGCCCGACAGACGCGCAAGCCCGGGCGTGGCGCGATCTACCGGATCCGTCCCGACGGCCTGTGGGACGCGATGTGGGATTCGGGCGAGGACTCGCCGTACGACCTCATCATCGAACCCTCGGGCAGCCTCCTTGTCGGCACGGGCACCGAAGGGAAGATTTTTCGCATCAGCGGGGACCCGGCCCGCGCAACCCTGCTCGCGCGCGCATCGGCGCGCCAGGTGACGGCGCTGTTGCGCGAGTCCACCGGGCGTATCGTGGGGGCGGCGAGCAACCCCGGGAAGCTGTTCGCCTTGTCCTCGGCCGCCGCGAGACGCGGCACGTTCGAATCGGACGTACGGGACGCCGGCACGGTCGCAAGCTGGGGTGTGATCCGGTGGCGCGCGGCGACGAATTCCGGTGCCGTGAATGTCTTCACGCGGACCGGGAATACGGCTACGCCGGACGAGACGTGGAGCCCATGGTCGACCGCCTATACGAACGCGGGCGGTGAGCAGATCGTGAGCCCGACGGCGCGGTACCTCCAGTTCAGGGTCGTGCTCACCGCCGACGGCGCCGATGGCCCGGTGCTCACGTCGGTCACGACGGCCTACCTGCCGAGAAATTTGCGGCCCGAAGTGGCGTCGATCACCGTCCACCCGTCCGGCACCGTGTTTCAGCGGCCCTTCTCGACAGGCGAGACGGAGCTGGCCGGCTTTGACGATGCGGCGGCCGACGTGCGATTTGCCGCGCAGGCCGCCGTAGCAGCCGGGTCCGGCCAGTCCGGGTCGACGCCGGCGCTCGGGCGGCGGATCTACCAGAAGGGGCTGCAGACCTTCGTGTGGAAAGCGGACGACGACAATGACGATCGGCTGCAGTTCGACATTCTGTATCGTCGCGAGGGAGAGACGAGCTGGAAGGCGCTGCACCGGGGCCTGACCGATCCAATCTTCGTCTGGGACACGTCGTCGGTGCCGGACGGCACGTACCTGGTGAAGGTCTCGGCGTCCGACGCATTGTCGAACTCGCCCGGAGCGGCGCTGGTCGGGGAGCTGGAGAGTGTGGGTTTCGACATCGACAATACGGCGCCGCGAATCGACCTGCAGCCGGCGGCGCGCACGGGCACGCGAACGACCATCACCTTCGGCGTGCGGGACGACCAGTCTCCCGTGCAGCGCGTCGAATACTCGCTCGACGCGAGCCGCTGGCGGCTGGCCTATCCGAAGGATGGGATCGCGGACTCGCGGCGGGAGGACTTCGAGGTGCGCCTGGACGACAGCGAGTCGGCGCGCAGCGTGATCATCCGCGCGACCGATGCGATGAACAACGTGGCCACCGGGGTTGCGGAGATCAAGCGCTAGGAGCTCAACTTCCCTTTTACCGTCGTGTGCGCGACGAGCCACACGAGGTTGACCGCTACGGGCCCCCCCCCGGACTGGGCGGGCTCGAGCCGGCCGCGCGACAGGGCGTCGATCAGGTCCGTCACTTCCTGCTCCCGATCCGTGCCGAGGAGCTCGAGGCCGGACACGCGCCCTTCACGTGTCACGATGGCCGACAGCGGCAGCATCCGATCTTCGTGTGCAACCGACCGCTCGAGCGTTGCGTACACCACGCCGTGCTCGGGGACGCTGGGCACGCGGATCCGGCCGTCGAGGCGCGCGGGATTCAGGTCCGATCCGGACGGCGCCCCCATGATGGTAATCATCGCCGCGAGCGAGTCTCCCCGCTCTGGCGAGGCGAAGTGCAGCATCGAGAGCACGGCGGCGGCGCACAGGAACGTGCCGGCCGTGGACGCCAGCCCGATCCAGACCAGGTGCATGTCGTCGAAGGCGCGAGCCGTGCGCGCCATCCATGATTCGTGCGCCTCGGCGCGCATGCGGCTGATGACGGCCGAGCGGAGGCCCGTCCAGTCGTCCGACGGCGCCGGGGCGGCGGCCAGGCGCAGGGCGTCTCCCACGATCCGGACATCCCCGAGCATGCGCGAGCAGGACGCGCACTCGTGCACGTGCGATTCGACGGCGATCTGCTCGCGCACCGGGAGCTCGCGGTCGTACAAAGCCTGGAGACGCCGCCGTGCCGCCGCGCAGGTCCATAGCTTCATGCGTCCCTCAACTGTGCGCGCAGGGCTTCACGAGCCCTGGCGAGGCGGGACTTGACCGTCCCGACGGCGACCCCGAGCGAAAAGCCGATTTCCTCGTAGCTCAGCCCGTCGATTTCCCGAAGCACGAGTGCCGTCTTCTGATCGAACGGAAGCTGATCCAGCGCCGTCCGGATGCTCTCGGCGAGCTGTTTCTGACGCAGCATCCTGTCGGGCGCTCCGCCGTTCTCCGGCGCGGGGATCTCGCCGTGGTCGCGGATATGTTCGTCGAGCGAGACTTGCTGGGCGCGGTGCCGGCGCCGCCAGAACCGCTGCCGGTTTCGCGCCTGGTTGACCACGATGCGGTAGATCCAGGTGCGCAGCGTCGACTGGCCGCGAAACGCCGGGAGCATTCTGAAGACCCGGAGAAACACTTCCTGGGAGAGGTCGAGCGCTTCGTTGTGATCGCCCAGCAGGTTCAGCGACAGCTGATACACCATCCGCTGGTGCTCGGTCACGAGCTCGGCACACGCGTCCTCGTCGCGTGCCGCACACCGCTGGATGAGGGCGGCTTCTCGGCCGCCAACGTCCGTCCACGTGATGGAGGGAACGGGCTTCACGGTCAGTCCTTCCGCCATCTTACACCCCGATTCCGCGGGGAGCTCCTGCCGCCGCTGAAAGCTTAGAACCCGGTTCCGGGCGGAAGTTCCCCCCGGCTCTCCCCACGCCGACGGTGCTACGATAATCCCCGGTGAAACGAGCCTTTCTGGCGATCCTTCTCGTCGTCCTGTGCGTCTCGGCGGCCTACGAGCTGGCGGCGGTCCGGCGCGAGCGGGAGTTCCTGTTGCTGGTCGAGCGGGGCGAGGCCGCGCTGGCGCGCGACGACACGTTTGCGGCCATCGAGGCGTTCAGTGGCGCCATCGCCCTGAAGGCAGACTCGATGCTCGGCTACCTGAAACGCGGCGAGGCCTACCGGCGGCGCCACCAGCTGGACGCATCTCTCCGGCAGCCGGGCGAGGTGAGTGCGCTCGACCCGGCCGCGGATGCGGCGATCCGCGATCTGCGCCGGGCGGCCGAACTGGATCCGCTGGCTCCCCGCCCGCTCGAGTTGATTGGAGACGTCAGCTATGCGCTCCGGAGATACGATCGCGCCGCCGAGCGCTACCAGGCCTACGTCGACCTCGATGACCGGTCTCCGCGCGTCCTCTACAAGCTGGGGCTCGCCCATTACAGCGCCGGACAGCCCCTCCCGGCGGTGCGCGCGCTGCAGCAGGCAATCGTGCTCAACGATCGCTTTGCCGAAGCCTATTACCTCCTGGGCCTCTGCTATCGCGACCTGCAGAAGCCGCGCGAGTCGCTCCGGGCGCTCGAGGCATCAGTGCGCATCGCACCTGCGCTGGTGCAGGCCCGCGAAGAGCTCGGTGACCTCTATGGGCGTCTTGGGCGGCGCGACAGCCGGATTGCCGAGCTCGAAGCGCTGGCCCGGCTCCAGCCCGGCGCGGCGCGGCAGGTGGCGCTGGGGCTTGCGTATGCGCGTGCGGGTCAGTTCGATCGCGCCATCGCGACTCTTGGCCACGCCTCGGAGCTCTACCCGGATCACGGGCAGACCTACGTCGCGCTTGGCCGCGTATGGCTCGACAAAGCGCAGCCGCCCGACCGTGCTGACCTGTTGAAAGCTGTCGGCGCGCTGGAGGGAGCGGCAGCCGGCGACGAGAGCAGCGAGGCGCTGATGCTGCTGGGTCGCGCCCTGCTGCTGTCGGACGAGGCCGTGCTCGCCGAAGGCGTGCTCCAGAGGGCGACCCGGAAGCTCCCGGTCGATCCGCTCGCGTTCTACTATCTCGCGTCGGCAGCCGAGCGCTGCGGACATCCCGAGATCGCGCGTCGGGCGCTGGTGGACTACCGGGCTCTCGAAGGTGTCGAGGGCGATCCGCTCCGCCGCGCGTTCGAGCTCGACCCTTCCAGCGCCCAGGCGCGTTCCCTCCAGCGTCGCGTGCGCTGACGGGGACAGCCGTCCCGCGTTGCGGTCTCAGTAATTCATTCAAGCTCCAGCCTCCGCAGCATCTTGGCGAAGCCCTGCCGGGTAACGCCGAGCGTCTCGGCCGCGCGGGCGCGGTGGCCGCCTGCCGCCGCGAGCGCGGCTTTCACGAACCGGCGCTCGAACTCGGCGCGGGCTGATTCGAGTGTGTGACCGACTGGCGCGGCCGCTCGCGCGACGTGACGCGGCACGGCGCCGGCCGTGATACGCCCGCGACTCGGTGAGTGCACCGCCATCGAGGCGATCACGTTCTGCAGCTCCCGCACGTTGCCGGGCCAGTCGTACCGCGAGAGGGCGGCAAGGGCGTCCGTTGAAAGGGTCGCGCGCGATCCCATCCGCGCGGCGGCCTCGCTCCAGAACGAGGCGGCGAGCAGCGGCACGTCGGCGGCGCGATCCCGCAGGGGTGGCACCTCGATGCGCACGACGTCGAGGCGGAAACGCAGATCGGCGCGAAACCGTCCGGCCGCAGCCTCGTCAGCGAGGCGGCGGTTCGTCGCCGCCACGATGCGCACATCGACGCGGCGCGACGCGTTCTCCCCCACTCTGCGCACCTGCCCGTCCTGAAGCACGCGCAGCAGCTTCGCCTGGGCGCGGGGGGACAACTCGCCGATCTCGTCCAGGAACAATGTCCCGCCGTCAGCCTCCTCGAAGAGCCCCGCCCGTTCGCTCACGGCGCCGGTGAAGGCTCCGCGCGCGTGTCCGAAAAGCTCCGCTTCGATCAGCTCGTCGGAGAGCGCGGCGCAGTTCAAAGCGCAGAACCGGCGATCGCGGCGCGACCCGAGCCTGTGAATGGCGCGCGCGACGAGCTCCTTGCCGCTGCCACTCTCCCCCTCAATGAGCACTGGGAACGGCGCCCGTGCGGCACGCGCAATCGCCTCGCGCATGGATTGCGCGGGGGCGCTCTCGCCCAGAAGTTCCTCGCCGGCACGCGTCCCCGCCGGCGAGATTGCCCGGTCGAGGAGGGCACGCACGCTGGCCGCCATCGCGAGCGCTCCGACGCGCAGCAGCGCCCCCGCCCGTGACGCGTCGAGCGCCGATCCGGCGATCCACCGCGCCGCGACGCTCCCGACCACCTCTCCGCTGTAGCGCAGCGGCTCCGCGGCGTGGCAAGGCTCGACGAGTGGATCCGCGCCGACGGCAAGGCCGGTGGCAAGGGCGCGCCACGCGGCCTGCGGGTCCCCTGGCCACGGCCGCCCGCTCAGCGCGAGGACCCGCCGCTCCGGCTCGGGACCGATGAGGATGACCGTGGCGGCGCGCAGGCGCGCCCGCAGCTGTTCCGAGACACGGTCCAGGGCTGTCCGATCGTCAGGCGCCGTCTGCCCGATGTCGAGCAGCGCCTCCAGGTCGGCCACCGGATTCGGAGAGGCGGCACACGAGGAACGCGCCAGGGCGATGGCGCCACTGGTCTCGATAAAGTTCCGGGTCGCGGCATCGAGGTCCGCGCCCTGCGCGCGGGCGCTGACCGCCCGTGCATGAAACCGCAGCAGCGGCGGCCAGTGATCCGAGGCGGCCGCCAGCCGTTCCGCTAAGCGGCGATCCTCCGCCGGGCAGAGGGCAGTCCCGCGGATCTCCAGCGCGGTGAGCCGCAGCCGGACGGACTCGAGCGGCAGATGGGCACACCTGGCCGCCCGGAGCCCCTCCACCACGTGGCTCGCGGCAGACCGGGCGTCGCCCGCGGTCGCCGCAGCCTGTGCGAGGATGCGATACGCCGCGGCGGCGACACCGGGGTCGCCCGCCGCCGTCGCGCGATCGACCGCAACCCGCGCCACTCGCACCGCACTGGCAATCGCCTGCTCCGCGAGGTGGACGCGTGCGAGCGTCAGCGCGCTTCTCGCGGCTTCTCCGGTCCCTCCCCCGACATCCGCGACATCCCGCAGGACGACGGCCGCCTCGTCGTACCGCCCCTGCCAGAAAAGACAGCGGCCGAGCCCCGCGACAGCCTGGACGCGAAGCGTCGAGTGCTGGAGCTTGTGCGCGGCGAGGACGGAGCTCCGAAGCACCGCCTCGGCGTCCGTCAGCCTGCCCTCGTCCGTCCAGGCGATGCCGGTCCCGATACCGGCTGCCGCGTTCGTCACCCCATCCGACGACAGATCGCGC
>Ga0180121_10000978_pt1 | contig 12052 bp, 12 predicted proteins | sample AntDrymUQ5402106_2_FD_129676 | JGI IMG/M metagenome (GOLD analysis project Ga0180121, IMG submission 129676) | Polar desert sand microbial communities from Dry Valleys, Antarctica - metaG UQ540 (21.06) (version 2) (version 2) | ecosystem: Environmental > Terrestrial > Soil > Desert | place...
CATCGAGGCCCACGGCATCCAACCCCTCTTCGACGGCGAGGCCCTCGAGCGCATCTGAGCGCTCCGCAAGAAGTGCCTGAGGCGGAACAAGGCACGCTCTCTGGTGGCGGCGGCCACCCGGGCACGAGCCGTGCGGCCGACGGAGAAGTCGGTGCGGGGATCTCCAGATGGTGGTTGACGTTCTCTCCGACCGCGACCTGAACCGGGCGACACTTGCACGGCAGATGCTCCTCGAGCGGTCCTCACTGGCGCCGACGGCGGCCATCGAGCACCTCGTCGGCCTGCAGGCGCAGAACCCGCTCGACCCCTACCTCGCCCTGTGGTCGCGCCTCGACGGGTTCGACCTCAAGAGGTGGGCCGCCTGCTGGAGGAGCGGAGACTGGTGCGCATCGTCGTCATGCGAGGGACCATCCACCTCGTGACTGCCGAGGATTCCCTGTTCCTGCGGCCCCTCACCCAGCCAGTACTCGACATGGAGCACGCCCTCCGCACGGTGCACAAGGTCACAGGCATCTGACACGGCTGCCCCACCCGCCACCGGCGTAGCGTCGCCCCGTGCGCTCCCGGATGTTGGGCGAGCTCCAGGTGGAGCACGGCGGGCTCGATGCGCCGATACGAGGGGCGATGCAACGGGCGCGGTTCGCAGTCAGGCCGCCGCCGTCGGGTCGGGCGCCGCGGCCCCCGCCAGGCGGGTCTCCCGTTCTCGGTACACGTCCACGACCACCACCTGGATGACGCCCGATGCCGGGATGGCCAGCAGCGCGCCGAGCAGGCCGAACAGCTCCACCCCGACCAGCACGCTCACGAGGACCGTGAGCGGGTTCACGTTCACCGTGCGCGACATGATCGATACCTGCAGCACGTGGTTCTCGAACTGCTGGTACACGATGAAGAAGATCAACGAGACCACGCCGGCGGTGGTGGAGTGCAGGAAGGCGAATGCGATCGTGGGCACCGCCCCGAGGGTGGCGCCGACGAGGGGGATGAGGTCGGCGAAGGCGACGAACAACCCGAGCACGCCGGCGTAGGGCACGTCCAGCGCGGCGAGCATGACCCAGGCCCCCACGCCCGCGATGACGCTGATCACGAGGTTGCCGAACACGTAACCGGACACGGCACGCGAGGCCTCGCTGGCCACCCGCCTCACCCGCTCCCGTCGGCGGGCCGGCACGAGGTGGAGCGCCGTGCTGGTGACGGCGCTGGCCTGGAGGAGCATCAGGAACACGAGCACCAGGACGGTGACGGCCGCGAAGATCCCGGCGAACACCGTGCGGGCCAGCCCCAGCGCCGGTGCGCCGAGATCAGTGAGCCCCTGGCGGAGCCGGTCCTCGTTGCGCTCGACGTAGTTCTCGAGGTCGTAGCGCTCCACGAGGTCGCCGACCGGGCCGTCGCCGTTTCGGGCATCGTCGACGTACTCCGGCAGATCCTGGGCGAAGGTCGATCCCTGCTCGGCCAGCGGCCGGATGAAGGCGTAGAGCATCCCGGCCACCAGCCCCAGGAACACGATGAAGACCACGCCGGCGGCCAGACCGCGCCGCATCCGGGCCCGGTCCTCGAGGAAGTCGACGGCCGGGTTCAGCACGATGGTGAAGAACCCGGCCACCACCAGCAACGTCACCACGTGGGCGAGCGCGAGGTAGGTGCGGTAGGCCACGAAGGCCAACGCCACCGACCCGATGGTGGCCCAGATCGTGCGCCACGGCACCGAGCGCTCTGCCGATTCGGGTCCCTCGGTCACCGTCGGACCGTAGCGGGCTCGGCAACGGCCTCGGGAACGAGCACGCCGATCCCGGTCCGTCGGCCCGACCGACCCACGGTTCTCAACGCCCCGACCGGGGTAGGCGAAGGCCATGGCTCGACCCGTCTGGACCGGTTCCATCAGCTTTGGGCTCGTCAACGTGCCCGTGAAGGCCTACACCGCCGTGCGGGACCACGACGTCCACTTCAACCAGCTCGAGAAGGGCACCGGGGCCCGCATCCGAAACCGCAAGGTGTCTGAGAAGAGCGGTAAGGAGGTGGACGCCGACGACATCGAGATGGGCTTCGAGGTGCGCAAGGGCCGCTACGTCACCTTCGCCAAGGATGAGCTCGACGAGCTGCGGCCCGACTCGACTCGGGCCATCGAGGTGACGGACTTCGTCGACCTCCCGGCCGTCGACCCGATCTACTACGAGCGCACCTACTGGTTGGGACCTGCTGACGACACAGGCAAGCAGACCTACCAGCTCCTTCTGGCTGCGATGGAGAGCAAGCAGAAGGTGGCCATCGGCACGGTGGTGATGCGGAACAAGCAGTACCTCTCCGCCATCCGACCCCTCGACGGGGCGTTGGCCATGTCGACCATGCGCTTTGCCGACGAGGTGGTGCCCCGCTCGGAGGTGGACGGCGTGCCCGCCCGGCGGGGCAAGCCGGAGGCCAAGGCGCTGAAGCTGGCCAGCCAGATCGTCGACTCGCTCTCCGGGGACTGGAAGCCGGAGCGATACCACGACACCTACGCCGAGGAGCTTCGAGCCCGCATCGACCGCAAGGAGAAGGGCAAGGACGTTGTGGAAGGGGCGGAGGGCACCACCGCGCCGGACGCCAAGGTCCTCGACCTGATGGAGGCGTTGGAGAAGAGCGTCTCGGCGGCCAAGGGGAGCCGCAAGGAGGCGGCGCCCCGGAAGCGCACGACCAAGGCGACCAAGGCCAGGAAGAGCGCGTAGGACCATGCCGAGCACCCGGGCGAAGGCGAAGCGGCCGAGCCCGAAGGAGCGTTTGGGCCCCTACCGGGACAAGCGCCGCTTCGACGTCACCTCCGAACCTTCCGGAAGCGAGCCGTCGCCAGAGGCCGGCAACCGCTTCGTGGTCCAGCGCCACCGGGCGAGTCGTCTGCACTACGACTTCCGGCTCGAGGCCGATGGCGTGCTCGTGAGCTGGGCGGTTCCCAAGGGGCCCACCCTCGATCCCGACGTGAGGCGGATGGCGGTGCACGTGGAGGACCACCCCCTCGGCTACTTCGACTTCGAGGGTGTGATCCCGGCGGGCGAGTACGGCGGGGGCGACGTCATCGTCTGGGACTGGGGCACGTGGGAGCCGGCCGACGACCAGGAGCCCATGGAGGCGATCGAGTCGGGCGACCTCCACGTCGACCTCCACGGCGAGAAGCTCCGTGGCCGCTTCGTGCTGGTGCGCCGAGGCCAGGCGGGCGACGAGCAACAGTGGCTCCTGCTCCACAAGCGGGACGACGACGCCGTGACGGGGTGGGACCCGGAGGACCATCCCTGCTCGGTGAAGACCGGCCGCACCAACGACGAGGTGAAGGCCGCACCGGCGGCCACCTGGTCGAGCCGCTCGCTGTGGGTGGGACCGACCCCCGACGAGCTGTCGGCTCTGGACACCCTCGGCAAGGCGGGGGAGTGGAAGTTCGGCGAGCACACGCTGAAGCTCACGAACCTCGACAAGGTGCTGTTCCCCGCGAAGTCGGGTCGGGGCGGCGCCAAGGCCCTCACGAAGCGGGACCTGATCCGGCACCACGCCGTGATGGCGCCCGCCATGCTCCCCTACCTCGCTGACCGTCCCGTCAACATGCACCGCTTTCCCGACGGCGTGGCCGAGACGGGGTTCTGGCACAAGGCGGTGCCGAAGCACGCGCCCGACTGGCTCGTCCGCTGGCACTACGACGACCACGGCAAGGGCGAGACGGACCTCTACCTCGTGCTCGACTCGCCGGCGGCCCTGGCGTGGGTGGCGAACTACGGCGCCGTGGAGCTGCACCCGTGGACATCGACGGCTGACCACCCGCACCAGCCGAGCTGGGCGATGATCGACATCGACCCCGGCACCAAGGCCACGTTCGACGACGCCCTCGTCCTGGCCCGGCTCTACCGCACGGCCCTGGACCACCTCGGGGTGGAGGCCTGCCCGAAGGTCACCGGCCAGCGCGGCATCCAGATCTGGGTCCCGGTGGCCGACGGCTACGTCTTCGAGGAGTCCAGCACCTGGGTCGAACGCCTCTCGCGTGCCATCGGGGACACTGTCCCGGAGATGGTCAGCTGGAAGTGGGAGAAGGCCAAGCGCGGCGGTCGCACCCGGCTCGACTACACGCAGAACGCCATCAACAAGACGCTGGTGGCCCCGTTCAGCGCGCGGCCCGCGGCCGGCGCGCCGGTGTCGGTCCCGATCACCTGGGACGAGCTCGACGACCCCGACCTGGCGCCTGAGAGGTGGACGATTCGCACCATCAGCGACCGCTTGGCTCACGACGGCGATCCGCTGGCGCCCCTGATCGGCCGCCAGCAGCGGCTCCCGGAGCTGTGACGGGCGCCGTCCGCATCGGGCTCAAACCGGGAATGCTTGACTGCGCAAGTAGGTTGGAACGGACGTCGACGTCGCGAAGGAGCCCCATGCCGATCACCCGCCTGAATCATGCCGTCCTCTATGTCCGTGACGTCGAGGCCACCCGCGACTTCTACGAGCGGGTGCTCGGGTTCCGCACCCTGCAGCACGTGGCTGGCCAGAGGGCGTTCTTCCAGGCCCCGGGGTCCACGAACGACCACGACCTCGGCGCGTTCCAGATCGGCTCTGGAGCCGGGGCCAGCGACGCCGGCCGCAGCACCGTAGGCCTGTACCACCTGGCCTGGGAGGTTGACACGCTCCGGGAGCTCGACCGGATCCGGGGACTGCTGGCGGAGCGCGGCGCGCTGGTGGGTGCGACCGATCACGTGACCACCAAGTCGCTCTACGCTCACGACCCCGATGGCCTGGAGCTCGAGGTGTGCTGGGTCCTCCCGGCCGAGGTCGTCACGCCCGCCCTGCGCGCTGACGCGAAGGCCGACCCCCGCCCCCGACCGCTCGATCTCGAGGCCGAGAAGGAGCGGTACGGCGCCGACACCAAGGGCGGCATCGGTGTCTCGATCTCCGTCGGCGTCGGCTGACCACGCCCCTGGTCAGCTCGACTCAGGGTAGTTTGGCCCATTCAGGACGTTCCCTCGCCGTCCGATGTTGCCAAGGTGCATACATCTGATCGGGAACCGGCGCGCTCACCTTCCCGATCGGCGCCCCCGGGTTCCCACGGGGAGGGTCGCGTAGGGCCAGCGGTGCACGACGTGTGGGACGCGGGAGCCTTCAGGGCCGTCGACACGTCGCTGGGCGCACTCGTGCTGCAGCTGCTGCGAGCCCTCGCCGGCCTGACCGCGGCCTACCTGTTCGGGCGCATCCTCGCGGAGCAGGTGCTCGAGCTGGGGGGCACCGAGGGTGACGTGGCCTTCGCCACCGCACTGCACGTGACCCTCTCGGGCCTGGCCCTCTTCGTGACGTCGGCCCGCCCGATCCGGCGCGACCTGTTCGCCCAGCGAGCCCTCCTGCGCGCCAGCGAGGCCGAGATGCTCGCCCGGGTCGAGCAGCAGACCTTCCTGCGGGACGTGCAGGACGCGCTCGACATGGGGGAGACCGAGGCAGATGCGCTCGAGGTCACTGCCAAGGCGCTGCGCGACGCGTCACCGGGACCGGTGGAGCTCCTGGTGGCCGATGCCAGTCGCGCGCACCTGCGGCGCGCCGCGGCCGCCCCCGGCCACGATCCGCCCGGATGCGAGGTCGAGACGCCGTGGGGTTGCCCGGCGGTGCGGCAGGGCCGGACGCTGCGGTTCGAGAGCAGTGAAGACCTGTCGGCCTGCCCGCGCCTCTCGGAGCGCGGCGGGCCGCCCATCTCGGCCGTCTGCGTGCCCATCACGATCCTGGGCACCCCGACCGCGGTGATCCACGCCACCGGCGCGAAGGGCGAGGACAGCTGGGAGCAGGAGTCGATCGACCGCCTCGAGGGCGTTGCCGTGCAGGTGGGCACCCGCCTCGGGGTGCTGCGAGCCATGGCCAAGTCCCAGCTGCAGGCCGAGACGGATCCTCTGACCGGCCTCCTGAACCGCCGGGCCATGGAGGAGCGCGTCCGCCACCTGCGCGAGGCCCAGACACCGTTCGCGCTGGCCATGGCCGACCTCGACCACTTCAAGCGGCTCAACGACAGCTCCGGCCACGACACCGGTGATCGCGCCCTGCGGACCTTCGCCCGGATCCTGCGCGAGGCCGTGCGGGACGCCGATGTCGTGGCGCGCCATGGGGGTGAGGAGTTCGTCGTGGTCCTTCCCGGGATCGACGCCCTGGCCGCCGCCCCGGTGCTCCACCGCATCCGCGCCAACCTCGCCGATGCCGTGGGCACCGCACTCATCCCGGCCTTCACGGTGAGCATCGGCGTCGCCGACTCCACCTGGTCGAACGAGCTCCCCGACGTGCTCCGCGCCGCGGACCATGCGCTGATGGGGGCCAAGGCGCAAGGCCGCGATCGACTCGTGATCGCCGACCCACCGGCCCTCGGCACGGTCAGCCCGCTCGTGCCGCTGCTGGTGCCAGATCCTGACACAGCCTGAAGGCGCCGCTCTCGGCTCGTGAGCGCGGGTCTTGGGCTGGCAGGCTGAGTGGTGTGGCAGACGAGTACGACCTGACAGAGGAGCTGCTCGCAGCCACGGAGCTCCTCGAGGCGGTCGGCGGAGACCGATCCCTGTTGGACGGGCTGACGCCCGAGGAACGCATCCGTTTCCTCAACTCGGCAGGGAACGCCTTCTCGCCCGACACCGAGGCGCGTCGCCAGCAGACCAAGGCCCGTCGCCGTCAGGAGAGGGCCGCCAAGGTGCAACGCGATGAGAAGGTGCTCACGGCCACCGGCATCCGAAGGCTGCGGGCAAGGCCGGTGTTCGTGACCCCGAACGTCTTCCCCCCTGAGACCCTCGCGGTGGACACCGACGCCCGCACCGGCGACGAGCAGCACTGCTACGTCTGCAAGGAGAAGTACGCGGCGATCCACCACTTCTACGACCAGCTCTGCCGTACGTGCGCCGAGGTGAACTTCGCCAAGCGCACCGAGTCGGCCGACCTGCGGGGGCGGGTGGCGCTGCTCACCGGTGGCCGGGTCAAGATCGGCTATCAGGCCGGCGTCAAGCTCCTGCGGGCGGGGGCATCGCTCATCGTCACCACGCGGTTCCCCCGCGATGCAGCGCTCCGCTACAACCAGGAGCCGGACGTTGACGACTGGTGCGACCGGCTCGAGGTGCACGGGCTCGACCTGCGGCACACGCCGAGCGTGGAGGCGCTGTGCCATCACCTGGCCATGACCCGTCCGCGCCTCGACTACATCGTCAACAACGCCTGCCAGACCGTGCGGCGACCGCCCGGCTTCTACCGTCACATGTTGGATTTGGAGACGGCCGCGCTTGACCACATGCCGACCCAGGCGCGCGCCCTGCTCGGCGGGGTCGACGGCGTGCGCGCGCCCGATCTCCTGGGCGATGGCGGGCCGACCGTCGTGCAAGCCCAGGACGTACTCGACGGCGTCATGCCGAGTGCCGAGCTCGCGACGCTGGCGCTGCTGCCGGAGGACATCGAGGTGGCGTCTCACCTCTTCCCGGCCGGCCGGCTCGACCAGGACCTCCAGCAGGTCGACCTGCGAGGGCGGAACTCGTGGCGGCTCACGCTGGCCGAGGTGTCGTCCGTCGAGCTGCTCGAGACCCAGCTGGTCAACGCGGTGGCGCCCTTCGTGCTCAACGCCCGCCTCAAGCCGCTCATGCTCCGCACGCCTGACCGGGACAAGCACATCGTGAACGTGTCAGCCGTGGAGGGGCAGTTCTACCGGCGGTTCAAGACCACCAGGCACCCGCACACGAACATGGCAAAGGCCGCCCTCAACATGATGACGAGGACCTCAGCGGCGGACTACCAGGCTGACGGCATCCACATGAACAGCGTCGACACCGGCTGGGTGAGCGACGAAGACCCGGTGCACCTCGCCGAGCAGAAGCGGTCCGAGCACCGCTTCCACCCGCCACTCGACATCGTGGACGGGGCGGCGCGCATCGTCGATCCGATCATCTCCGGTTGCAACACCGGCACTCATGTGTGGGGCCAGTTCCTGAAGGACTACGCGCCCACCGACTGGTGACGCCGCGCCGGCATCATGCCCAACGTCGGGTTGTCAGTGGCCGACGAAGTCGAACAGGTGGTGGTCGGGGACGTAGGACGGCGGGGGCACGGTGAGCCGCGCGGTGCCAACCCCGAAGAGGAAGCCGTCCTCGATGTCGAAGGCCACCTCCTCGAAGCCGGCGTCGACGTACCACTGGCGGATGGCAGGGGTGAGGTCGGGTGCGGCCCGATGGCGCGTCCAGAGGGTGACCGCATCCGAGGCGCACAGCTCGGGCAGGTGGCGCACGGTGTTGGCGATGTCGGCGTCGCTGATGTTCCCGTAGACGCCGCAGACGAGCAGGAGGTCTGCAGGCACCCCCGCGGCGAAGGCTGATGTGTTCGACGCATCGGCCTGGACGACCTCGATGGCGTCCAGTCCGGCTTCCTGAGCGAGGGAACGCGCCTGGGAGACGTTGCGCTCGTCGAGCTCAACCAGGAGTCCGCTCACATCGTCGCGCCGGGGGTGGTCGGGAACCGTCTCCAGGAGGTCGCGACCCTGGCCGGCGCACAGGCTCAACACCCTGATCGGCCCGGGCAAGGCGTCGTCGAGCGCCTGTCGGATGCGGCGCTGCACCCAGCGGAGCCGCCGCTCGAGGTTGGAACCCGCCTCGTCATAGGACGCGTGCCACGCGACCCAGTCGCGGTCGCTGGCCGGGACCCTCCGGGGAGCTGCGTCCCGTTGCTCAGGCAGGGAGTGACCGCAGGAACCGCTCGATCGCGGCGTTCACCTGGTCCGGGTGGGTGAGGTTGGTGGCATGGGTGCCGCCGTCCACCACGGTGAGGGGCTCCGCGTGGGGGAGGTCAGCGACCAGGCGCTCGGCATGCTCGAGCGGGATGGCGGCGTCGGCGGTGCCGTGCACGACGAGGGCCGGAGCGGTGATCTCGCCGAGGCGGTCCCAGATCGATTCGCGGGTGAGCAGCGTCGTGCCGGGCTGGGCCAGCGATTCCTTGGGCCACGCCCGCCACTTGGCGATCCAAGCCTCTGACAGGTGTGGTTCGGTGAGGATGATCCCGGCGGTCGTGGCGGCGAGGTCGTCGGTGGGCCCGTCGATCACCCAGGTGTCGATCATCCCCTGGTAGAGGGGGATCACCGCCGGGTCCTCCGTGCCGGCTTGCGTGTTGAGGAGGATCAGTCCTCGGACCCGCTCAGGCGCCAGCAGCGCCACCCGCAGGGAGATGAAGCCCCCCTGCGACATCCCGCCGACCACCGCCCGCTCGATGCCGAGGCGGTCCAGCAGCCCCAGGCAGTCTTGGGCGGAGTCCCAATAGGTGAACGGGCCGCCGTCGTACTCGGTGTCCCCGAACCCCCGCTCGTCCCACGTGATCACTCGGTGGGTCCCCTGCAGGGCCTCGACCTGGGGGTCGAACATGGTGCGGTCCATCAGGAAGCCGTGGGCGAGGATGACCGGCGGACCGTCGCCGCCCGTGTCCTCATAGGCGATCTCTGCTCCGTTCACGGATGCGGTTGCCATGCTGCGTTCCCTCGTGCGGCTCGATGTAGGCGGCAGGCTACGGCCGCGCGAGGATCGGCGCATGGCTCTGCTCGATCCCATCGTCGCCACCAACGCCGAGGTCGCCGCTGACGACCGGGCTCACCTCTTTCACTCGTGGTCGGCCCAGCACCTCATCAACCCGTTGCCCCTGGCGGGCGGGGCCGGCTGTGAGTTCTGGGACCACGACGGGAACCGTTGGCTCGACTTCTCGTCGCAGCTGGTCAACCTGAACCTCGGGCACCAGCACGCGAAGGTGATCGCTGCCATCATCGAGCAGGCGGAGCGCCTCTGCACGGTGGCGCCGACCTTCGCCAACCAGACTCGCAACGAGGCGGCCCGGCTGGTCGCCGCGCACGCGCCTGAGGACCTCGAGCGCGTGTTCTTCACCAACGGTGGGGCCGAGGCCAACGAGAACGCCATCCGCCTGGCCCGCGGCCACACCGGTCGATCCAAGGTGCTGGCCGCGTACCGCAGCTACCACGGGGCCACGGCCGCCACGATGGCCCTCACCGGCGAGCCGCGCCGCTGGGGATCTGAGCCGTCCATCCCCGGGGTCGTCCACTTCATCGGTCCCTACGCGTACCGGTCGTCGTTCGGGGCCACCTCGGATGCGGAGGAGGGCAGCCGCGCCCTGGCCCACCTGGCCGAGGTGGTGCAGTACGAGGGTCCCGAGCAGATCGCTGCCATCGTGCTGGAGACGGTGGTGGGCACCAACGGCGTGCTCGTCCCACCCGACGCCTACCTACCGGGAGTACGCGAGCTGTGCGACGAGCACGGCATCCTGCTGATCCTCGACGAGGTGATGGTGGGCTTCGGACGCACCGGCGAGTGGTTCGCGGCCGACCACTGGAGCGTGGCTCCCGACCTGCTCTGCTTCGCCAAGGGGGTGAACTCTGGCTACGTGCCCCTCGGCGGCGTCGTCATGACCGAGACCGTGGCGGAGAGCTTCGGGGAGCGCGCCTACCAGGGTGGCCTCACCTACTCCGGGCACCCGCTGGCCTGCGCCGCGGCGGTCGGCGCCATCCGAGCGATGGAGGAGGACGACGTGATCGAGCATGCCGCCCTCATCGGCGCCGATGTGCTCGGTCCGGGCCTGCACGAGCTGGCCGATCGCCACGCCTCGGTCGGTGAGGTTCGCGGCCTCGGGTGCTTCTTCGCCGTCGAGCTCGTGAAGGACCCCGCGACGCGCGAAGGCCTCGTGCCCTTCAACGCCTCAGGCGACACGGCCAAGCCGATGGTCGCGGTCGTCAACGCCTGCAAGAGCCGGGGCCTCTGGCCCTTCGCCCACTTCAACCGCCTGCACATGGCACCCCCTCTCATCGTCACCGAGGACGAGGTGAGCCGAGCGCTGACGATCCTGGACGAGGCGCTCACGGTCGCCGACGGCTTCGTCGTCTGACTGACCGATGGACCGGGACCTGGCTCGGGTGGCCGTGATCGGAGGTTCCGGGTTCTACGACCTCGACCGCGTGGTCGACCGCATCGAGGTGGACACCCCGTGGGGACCCGCCTCCTCACCCGTCGCCATCGCCGATGTCGACGCTGCGCCAGTTGCGTTCCTCGCGCGCCACGGCACTGATCACCGGCTGGCGACAGCGTCATCACTTGGCGAGCCAGCTCACGACGGAGGCACCGTCGTCGTGATCAACGGACCTCGGTTCGCGACCCGGGCGGAATCGCGCTGGTACCGGTCGATGGGGGCCGACCTCATCAACATGACGCAGTACCCGGAGACGGTCATCGCCCGTGAGCTCGACCTCGCGTACGGCGCCGTCGCCATGTCCAAGATTTCTAGGCGGCACTCTTCTCCAGGACGTGGACGCCGCAGGCGGAGCCGAGACCGATGACGTGGGCCAGGCCGACCTTGGCGCCTTCGATCTGGCGGTCGCCGGCCTCCCCGCGGAGGTGGTGGCACACCTCCCAGATGTTGGCGATGCCGGTGGCGGCGATCGGGTGGCCCTTGGACTGGAGGCCGCCCGAGACGTTCACCGGGGTGGAGCCGTCGCGCCACGGGGCGCCGCTGTTGAAGAAGTCGACGGCGCCGCCCTCGTCGCAGAGCTGGAGGTTGTCGTAGTGCACCAGCTCGGCCGTGGCGAAGCAGTCGTGGAGCTCGACGAGGTCGAGGTCGGCCGGGCCGACGCCGGCCTGCTCGTAGGCTTGGGTGGAGGCGAGGCGGGTGAGCGTGTTGATGTCGGGCAGCACCTGGCAGCTCTCCGACCAGGGATCGCTCGTGAGGATCGACGCCGACACCTTCACGGCCCGCTTCTTCTGCTCGAGCGACAGCGTCTTGAGCTTCGCGTCCGACACCACCACGGCGGCGGCGGCACCGTCGCAGTTGGCTGAGCACATCGGTCGGGTGTTCGGGTAGGCGATCATCATGTCGCCCATGATCTCCTCGAGGGTCATCTTCTTCGTGTAGGCCGCGAGGGGGTTCATCGTGGAGTGCGAGTGGTTCTTCTCGCTGATCTTGGCGAACAGCTCGAAGCTCGTCCCGCCGTACTTGTGGCCGTACTCCATGCCGACCTGGGCGAACACGCCCGGCATGGTGTTGGTGCCGATGCGACCGTCGGTGGAGGTGA
>Ga0180121_10000979_pt1 | contig 12044 bp, 10 predicted proteins | sample AntDrymUQ5402106_2_FD_129676 | JGI IMG/M metagenome (GOLD analysis project Ga0180121, IMG submission 129676) | Polar desert sand microbial communities from Dry Valleys, Antarctica - metaG UQ540 (21.06) (version 2) (version 2) | ecosystem: Environmental > Terrestrial > Soil > Desert | place...
AACCCCCCTCTTTCCCCAATGCCATTAAGTTAAGAAAATATGGTTGGTAAAGCTGAGAAACTTCCGAAGTCTCAATTCAAATCTCAAATACATTGGAGCGCAGAAAGTAAGACTTCGGAAGTTTTTGCTGCTTAACTTAATGGCATTGCCTCTTTCCCCCCTTTTCCAAACGGGGGATGAAAGGGGGTTAAACTCAAAATTAATTTACACACTATTTGAAACGCTACCGAAAATATCCAGGCGGTATTTTTTAAATTGAAACGCAGCTCTATTAAAAGTAAATTAAACACATGAAGAATAAATTGCCTTATCGAGTTTTACTATACTATAAGTACATTTATATCGAAGATCATGTAAATTATGCTAAGCTTCACTTGAATTTCTGCAGGTCGCTTGGACTTAAAGGGAGGATACTGATTGCAGAGGAAGGAATAAACGGTACACTTTCGGGAAGTGAGGATCAGGTAAAAGCTTATATGTATTCAATGAAAATGGATCCAAGGTTTAAAGACATGGATTTTAAAATCGATCAAGCTAACGAGCATGCTTTTAAAAAATTGTACGTTCGACCCAAAAAAGAAATAGTTACGTTTAACCTCGATGAAGACATAGACCCTAATAAATTAACCGGTAAACATTTAAAGCCAAAGGAATTTCTCGAAGCTATGAAAGATGAGAATGTAATAATTTTGGACGCAAGAAATGACTACGAATATGATCTCGGTCATTTTAAGAATGCAATAAGACCTGATGTAAGAAATTTCAAAGAGTTTCCCGGATGGATAAAAAAGAACATGGAGAAGTTAGCCGATAAAAAAGTGCTTGCATATTGCACAGGTGGAATCCGATGTGAAAAGTTTTCAGGACTACTCCTGAAGGAAGGTTTGAAGGATATTTGTCAACTGAATGGTGGCATTATAAATTATTCAAAAGATCCTGCGACAAAAGGTTCGATGTTTGAGGGAAAGTGCTATGTCTTCGATGAAAGAATTTCGGTCGAAGTAAATTTTGCAGAAGGATACACGTTGGTAGGAAAATGCTATCACTGCGGAAAACCACACGACAGATATGTTAACTGCGCACACCTGAGCTGTCATTTTCAGTTTATTTGCTGCGAAGAATGTGAAGTTAACTATAAGAGGTCTTGTTCTAAAAAGTGTGAAGACGCGGAAGACCATGAGTACAGAATTCAGAATTCAGAATTCAGAATTTAGAATTCTAAGTTTATATTTTAAATTCAGGTTTTTTTTAAATTTCTAATTTCTAATTACTAATTCTCTGATTTTCTAATTTCTTACTTCTAAGCTCTAAATTCTAAATTCTAAATTCTAAATTCTAAATTCTAAATTCAAAATTCAAAATGACACTTCTTTCTCATACAGAGATCCTTGATAAATGGAAGGAAAGTCATATGAATATTGACTCGGCGAAATTTCTAACTTTGAAACAAATTGAGGCTTTTGAAGAAATCGTTAATGATGATGAGGGGTGGGAATATTTAATATCTGTTTTTAATAACGGAAGAGATGTAGATGCATGGCTTGCTTTAGACTGGCCTGAGGGGTTTGATGAATTATTGCTGTGTGTTCCATTGTGTAAACTAGTCGACTTTGAATGTCACAATTGTACCATTGGCCGAAGGCAGGAAAATAATTCGTGTGCTCATGATTTTTCTTTGTTTGGATATATTGCTGAATTATTAAAAAAAACAGACAGAGAAGCTTTGAGAGTTCATATAAGAGATATGAAAAAAATGCTCTTAGATGAAAAATACGATTGGGATTTAAAAAATCATTGCCTAACTTTAAGGGAAAAATGATCGACTAAAAATAATTATTAAATCAGTATGAGGGCGAAAATTAATGATAAGGGTTTGTTAATTCCCAAGAGGTTTTTTAAGGGGTTTAAAGAAGCGGAGATAAAGAAAGAAAACGGTTTGATTTTAGTAATACCGATAAATAGCAAGGACCCAGTTTATAAACTTGGGAAAAAACCGATCTCATCTAATGTAAAAGATGGTTCAACTAAGCATGACAAGTATATCTATGGAAAGTATTTTTGTTGAATCGTGGGAGTTTTTTAAAAAGTTTTCAGATAAGAGCTATTCTTTTAGGATTGCACCTCGTTCATAATTCTTAAAAAACTTGGTATTAAGAATATTTTAGCCTTTGACAAGCATTTTAGACAGGCTGGATTTAATGTCTTCCCAGAAGTTTAAACAAATTGCCCTGCCACAAATCCCGAAGCCCAGGCCCACTGAAAATTATATCCGCCGAGCCATCCGGTTACATCTACAACTTCACCGATAAAATAAAGACCTTTTACTTTTTTTGATTCCAAAGTTTTTGATGAAAGTTCGTTTGTATAAACTCCTCCCAGAGTAACTTCCGCTTTACCGAAACCTTCAGTTCCAGAAGGAAAGATTATCCAGTTATGAATTTTTTCTGATATTGATTTTAGATCTTTTTGTGAAAATTGATTTATGGACTTTGAAGGAAAATATACTTGGCAAAATATCTGGGCAAATCTTCTTGGAAAATAATTTGATAATAGATTTACCAGTTCAATTCTGCTGACTGAATTTTCATAAAGTATTTCAGAAATGTTAAGTCCGGGTAACAGATTTATTGAAATAGATCTTCCGGCCTTCCAGTAAGAAGAGATCTGAAGTATCGCAGGTCCACTTAATCCTTTATGGGTAAATAAAATATTTTCTCTGAAGCTGATATTGTCACAGGATACAATGGAATCAATCGATACTCCACTTAATTGTCTGAAAATTTCTTTTTCCTCTTCTTTAAGAGTTAAAGGAACCAGTCCGGGCAGTATCTCTGTAAGCTTTATATTAAACTGTTTGGCTATACGGTATCCAAAATCTGTAGCGCCCATTTTTGGAATTGAGACCCCGCCTGATGCAATCACAAGTGATAAGGCAAAATAATTTCCATAGGATGTTTTAATCACAAATCTCTCACCCACATTTATATCATCAACTTTACTGCCGGTAATTATTTCAACATTTGCATCTTTGCATTCATTCTCAAGCATCGAGACTATTTGACGGGAACTGCCGTCACAAAATAACTGTCCGAGTTTTTTCTCATGATATGCAATTTTATATTTTTCGACAAGCGAAATAAAATCGGCAGGTGTATATCTTGCTAATGCAGATTTGCAAAAGTGCGGATTCTGCGATATAAAGTTTTCGTGAGATGAATATTTGTTAGTAAAGTTGCAGCGTCCTCCTCCTGAGATCAAAACTTTTTTTCCGATTTTTTCTTCATGTTCAATAACGGTAACAGTACGTCCCTGTTTCCCCGCTTCGATTGCGCACATAAGTCCTGCAGCGCCCCCGCCGATTATCACAACATCCTTTTCAATCATGATACAATTTATAAATTTCTTTCGTATAAATTAAATATTATAAAAATTATATTGATTTATGAATTCCTACAACTCGAGATTAAAATATTCGGAAAATACAATTTTACAATTACAAACCAGGATAGACCGCCTCAACAAAATAAGCAATAAATTTTCTACTTACCGGCTTATGGTTTTTATATCAGGGCTTGCTCTAACAATAGTCGGATTTCTAATTACTAAAGAAATGGGATGGATTTTCTCAATTTTAACTATTGCTGCATTCTGTATAGTTGTGCATTTTCATAACAAGTTATTAATGGGAATCAAAAGATACTACGCTTATTTGAAGATCAAATATGAAAACCTTGCACGAATGAATATCGACTGGGAAAACATACCTTTACCTATTATAAATACTCCCTCCGAAGAGCAGTCACTTGGGAAAGATCTTGATCTGTTCGGCACACGGTCTTTGCATCATCTTACGGACGTATCTATTTCTTTTGAGGGCAGCGGGCGGTTGAGAAAATGGATTTCAAATTATTCTCCCGATTCAAACATTATTTCAAAAAGACAAAACATAATTAAAGAGCTTACCGGGCAGACGAGGTTTAGAGATAAATTTCTTTTAAAAGCTCATCTCATTTCAAAGAAAGCTTTGCATGGTGAAAAAATACTTGAATGGATAAGTAAATCTTCAAATGAAGAAATTCCCAAATGGTTATTACCTGTATCAGCTATATTGATAATAGTTTATTTAACCTTATTCATTTTACATATCGCAGGACTCATGGGCTCAAGCTGGTTTGCAGTCTTCCTAATATACTTTTTTCTTTATTCATCTTATCAAAAAAGGATAGGTAAGATAGTTGAAGAATCCGCAGAACTCGAAAATCAGATCAAAAAATTTTCCATTCTTATAACTTATGTAGAGAAATTCCCTTTTAGCAATTTACCGAATCTAAAAAAATTTCTTGAACCGTTAGTGGAAAATAATGCCTCGGCTAAATTAAAAAAATTACAAAAAGTTATCACTGCATTATTAGCAAGAGAAAATCCAATCGTTAGATTAATAGTAAATATTTTTTTTCCCTACGATATATTTTTTGGCAGAAAGTTAGTGTCGCTTAAAACCGAGGTTGAAATAAATATTCCTCTTTGGCTGGAAAAACTAAATGAGCTTGAATGTTATTTATCGCTTTCAAATTTTGCTTATTCAAATCCCGACTATATTTTCCCTGAAATTGAATTGAAAGAGAAAAAAATTTTCGAAACTAAATTTACAGGACATCCCTTAATAAAACGAAACAAAAAGATCTGTAATGATTTTTCGTTTAATAAGGAAAATGAAATTTTGATAATCACCGGTTCGAATATGTCGGGTAAGAGTACGTTTCTAAAAACAATCGGTATTAATTTGTGTCTGGCATACGCAGGAGCTCCTGTAAATGCAGGCCTCTTCAGGACTTCGCTGTATGAACTCTTTACCTGCATCAAAGTAAATGATTCTGTTGCCGACGGAATTTCATATTTTTATGCGGAAGTCAAAAGATTGAAAGAGCTTTTAGACGAGTTTGAAAATGAGAAACACCTTCAAATGTTTTTTCTTATCGATGAAATTTTTAAAGGAACAAACAACAAGGAGCGTCTGACAGGAAGCCGCGCTTATATTAAAAAATTATCTGAACTGAAAGGAACGGGGGCTGTAACGACACACGATCTCGAGCTGGTTAATTTAGCAAATGAAATTTCTACAATTACGAATTATCATTTCAGAGAAGATATAGAAGGTAATAAAATGGTGTTTGATTACAAGATTCATAAGGGTCCGTGTCCGACAACAAACGCATTGAAAATAATGGAACTTGCGGGATTGCCTGTCTCGGAGTGAGTTGGGTGAGCTTGCCTGTGGAATAAGATTACTAAACATTAATATTTAATTTTGATTTAATTAAGACTAAATTTATTCAAATTTAAAATTTCAATTCATGAAAAAACTTTACACTCCGAATTTTCAAAGAAGATTTATAGGAAAATCTGCATTGACATGCTTTTTATTCCTCGTTTTCACCTTTAATTCATCAGCACAGCCAGATATAACCGGCCTCCAGACCAAACTTAATCAAACTATTGACTCGTTATATACCGCAAGTAAGGTTCCGGGAATTGCCGTAGCGATCTGGACTCCTAACTTAGCTTATAAATATGTTATCGGAAAAGCCGATCTGAAAACAAGTGTGGAGAGAAAATTCGATGATAAAATCAGGATCGGCAGCATTACAAAAACTTTTGTAGCAACAGTGATTTTGCAATTGGTTGATGAAAGCAAAATAGGACTTGATGACAAGCTCGATATATATTATCCCGATTATCCAAATTCGGAAAACATAACAATTCGTCAGATGCTCGATATGACAAGCGGTATTCCCGACTACATTGAAAACCCGGAAGTGCTTAAAAGTTTTCTATACGATCGTCTGGATAAATATACCCCTGCTCAGCTTTATGACATTACTAAATCAATGACTCCGACTTTTGCTCCCGGCACCGGCTGGAATTATTCAAACGGAAATTATAACATTCTCGGAATGATGATTGAAAAAGTTACCAGAAATAAAATTGAAAATGAAATCATTAAGAGAGTCCTTGTTCCACTGGGCTTAATTAATACAAGCTATCCTTTGCTTCCTGAAATGACCGGACAATACAACCACGGATATATGCGTGACACACTGGCAAAAGAATTTGTGGATGTTACAGTGATGGATCCTTCAATAACCTGGGCAGCCGGATGTATGATATCAAATATTGACGATTTGAAAATTTATGGCGACGCTCTTGCGAAAGGAAATTTATTGAGTCCGGAAATACAGGAAGAAAGGTTAAAATGGGTAAGCACTGGTGTTATTGGTTTTGTAAAATATGGTTTAGGAATTTTTAATTTGGGTGGCTTTATCGGACATAACGGTGGGATAACGGGCTACAATACAACTATGGGATATAATCCTGAACTCGATGCTTTGATTATAACGTCAGTTAATGAATACGGGGTGAACGGCGGAATATCGGATCATGTTTTCACAACAGTTGCAAAAATAGTATTTCCGGATAAGAATTTATTTAAATAATTTAAATAAAAGCATCATGAATCAGGAAATGAAAAAAGAAATTGAAAAGTTAACTGATTCCTTTTTAAGAAAAAGAAAGAAACTGAAGGATGTAGATTTTGAATTAGTCGATACAGAGCATGCAAATAAATTCAAGTCGATGATCGCAAGCCATATAATCCCAACAATAAAAGAGGTATCTATGATACTGGGCAGGTCCGGGTGCTCGCTGAATTATTATTCAAACGAACTTGCTGTCATCCGCGATCCAAAGAAAAGGGTGTTCATTCAGATTTTATTTTATCCTTATGGCCATAGCAAGATCACTCTGGGGGTTAACGCGCCTTTCCTTCAGTTTGCATACAGTCCGGTAAAGGAAAATATTAAAATTACCGAAAAGCTTTCCATTAAATCAGATGAGGCAAGAACCAAAGTCGATGAGATCGAAATCGATGATTTTGCGCAAAGTAAAATTGATAAATATATAATTGATTTTCTAAAAGACACCTTGAAGTTTAATACTTGATAGAATTGCAATTATAGTTGTCCAAAACGTTTTAAATTTTCTTAACAGAATTAATTTTATTAACTTTAAATCCAGATGTAATTGCTGGTTTATTTTTAAAACCCCTCCCCAACCCTCCTTTTCCAAAGGGAGGGCAGGGTTAGGGCAGCCTGCCGCAGACAAGGGGATGGGTTGTTTCAAGGATAGAAAAATTTTATTTGAAAATAATCCCTAATCAAATTATCTATTGCTTTGACAAGACGTTCTGGACGGATGTGTATTTGCGGATTATGTTTCATGGTTGAGCCCTGAATGGGGAGCCAATGTGATCTGAATTTCTGATTGCGAGTACTCTCATCCATGTTTTAAATATCAAATGAATACAGTATTGTTTAAATTGCTTTCCAATGAAAGATGCCTATGTTAATATTGCACTAAATCTACCTATTGATAATCTTTTTACATACAAAGTCCCTGAATTTTATAAAGACTCTATAGCTCCCGGGAAAAGAGTTCTTGTCAGTTTTGGGAAAAAAGCCTCAACAGGGATTATTCTCGAGGTAACAGATTTCACACTTTTAAAAAAAGTAAAGGATATAGGTTCCATACTTGATGAGGTGCCCCTCTTAACCGAAGAGCTCATAAAATTCTGTAAATGGATTTCCGAATATTACCTTGCTCCGGTTGGGGAAGTATTGTTTTCCGCTATTCCAAGGAATATTAATATAAAATCAGATTTTTATTACTTCCTTTCCGATAATTACCGACAAAAACTTGATCTGCTGAATTCTAAAGAAGAGTTATTAATGGATATACTAAGCGCGCTTGAAAAAAGTAGGAATTCCGGTCTAAAAAAAAACCAATTAGAAACAAAATTAAAATACACTGATCTTTCCAGGTTTATAAAAAAGTTGGAAGAAACCGGTATGTTAACTTCAGAAAATCACTACTCCAAACCTACAAGAGAAAAGATTGTAAAATTAGTAAGTAAAAATTTTAACTCAAGCGAGGTAACTTCTTTAATTATAAGGGAGAAAATCAAATCACTTAAACAACAAAACACCCTCAATTATTTGTTAAAAGAAAGCCCTGTTGAGCTTTCTAAATTACTAAAAGACCTAGGAATTAATTCTTCTTCAATTAACAGTCTGTACAAGAAGGAATTGATTAATATTAGAGAGTTTCGGAAAAACCGTGAATCAGAAGATATCTTCACGGAAAGTTCGAAAGAAATAGTTTTAAATAAGGAACAAAAGTTTTGCCTGGAAGCAATAAAAAATGCTGAGAAGGAAAATTTGTTCAAACCATTCCTGTTATTTGGAGTAACCGGCAGTGGGAAAACAGAAGTTTATATGAATGCAATTGAAAATGTTATTGGTAAAGGAAAAACTGCAATAGTATTGGTCCCGGAAATTTCACTTACCCCTCAGCTCATTCACCGCTTCAAAAAGAAATTTGGAAATAAAGTTGGGATAATTCACAGCAAACTGTCTGACGGAGAGAAGCTTGATACTCTCGACATGATAAAAAACGGAACATATAGAATTGTAATCGGTGCGAGGTCGGCAATATTCGCCCCGTTGAAAAATATCGGGATCATTATTGTTGATGAAGAGCATGATTCGTCTTATAAACAGGAAAACTCACCAAGATATAATGGAAGGGATGCTGCAATTTACAGGGCAAAAATTAATGAAGCAATAGTAGTCCTTGGCTCCGCAACTCCCTCGATAGAGTCTTATTATAATGCAAAAACGGGAAGATACGAATTATTAAGTCTGCCAAACCGTGCGACAAATATCAATCTTCCTGAAATAAAAATAGTTGACCTTCTGAAAAGAGATAAAAGTGATGAGCAAGATAAAAAAGATTTTTTTGACAGCATCGATAAAGTAAGAATAAAATTTCTTTCCAAGGAAATGATTTACGAAATAGGTAAAAGATTGGACAAAAAGGAAAGCGTTATCATATTGCTCAACCGAAGGGGGTATCATTCATATTCGGAATGTCTTAACTGTGGCAATGTAGAAATGTGTGTGAGATGCAATATTGCACTTACTTATCATAAATCATTTGATTTGATGAAATGTCATTACTGCGGATATGCCAGGAAATTTATTAAACTTTGCTCTGCATGCGGATCATCTATGGTAATTCCGAAAGGAGCCGGAACTGAAAGAGTTGAAGAAGAGTTGGTCAAAATATTTCCAAAGGCGGTTATTAAAAGAATGGATTCAGACACACTTACTTCAAAAAATTTATTTAAGAAGATATTAAAAGATTTTTATGATAAAAAAATAGATATACTGGCAGGCACACAGATAATTTCGAAGGGCCTTGATTTTCCTGAGGTAACTCTTGTCGGCGTGATTAATGCAGATATTGGATTGCTTAATCCCGACTTCAGGGCTACTGAAAAAACTTTCCAGATCCTTACACAGGTTGCAGGAAGAAGCGGAAGAGGTGAGAAGAAAGGTGAGGTGCTGATTCAGACAAATCATTCCGATTTTTATGTTTTTGAAAATGTGAGAAAACACGATTATAAAACATTTTACGAAAGTGAGATAAAATCCAGAAGAGCTCTTAACTACCCACCCTTCAGCAGGATAACAATTATTGAGACTCGCAGTGAGGATTCAAAAATGGCAGAATCAAAAATAAAAGAAATTTACAATCTTCTGAAAAAACTCGATAAAGAAAACAGGCTCGAACTTCTTCCGCCCAACACTCCTTTGTTTTCAAAACTCAAAGACAAATACAGATTTCATCTGCTTATAAAATCAAACAAAGATAAAGATCCTTCAGGAAAATATATGAATAAAATACTAAGAGAAGTAAAAGAATATTCAGGCAAATTCATTCCAAAGAAAGTGATGGTGACGATTGATGTGGATGCGATCAATTTATTGTGATTTTAGATTTACGATTTTAGATTTTAGATTTATTAAATTTACAGATAAGTTGTTATTAAAATTTAAAATCAAGATCTCATTAATCAAAAATCCCAAATCTAAAATCGAAAGTGTACCCCTGCAAGGACTCGAACCCTGACCAAAGGTTCCGAAGACCTTTGTGCTATCCGTTACACCACAGGGGCGGGGTAAAATTAAAAATTAAATTTTAAAAATGAAAAATTATTAAATCTTAACAAGTTACTCATACAAATTTTTTTATTCAAACCTTTTTAAGGTGACTAATTTTAATAAAACAATCCTGACCGAAATATTTTTGAAAGTTCAACTTTGTATTTATTCTAATGTGGATATTTAAATATATTTCGATCAACATATAAGTTAACGGTTATACCCGCGCTGAACTCTGACAATTTCTTTAAAATAGAAGTGTAATTTTAAATGATTTCCTGATTTAAAATTGGTAAAATAAGCATTAAAATTTTCAACAGAACAATAACAAATTCCAGAACCTCTCTATTTTTTTAAAAAAAGATTTCCTTGAAAAAGGTCGCCTTCCAAAATTTATCCTTTCGATTTGCCTACGGGGTTTGTATGTTTTGTCAGGAAGGATCAAAATTACCCTTCCATCAGATTTGATTTCGATTGTTACTTCTTGAGTGTCCACTAAATTTTCCTTTTCGTTGAAACTAAAAAAGCACTTAACAGCGAAAGAAAAATCAAATGTATGCAAGGGAAGGTTTGCGACAAAAGAAATTCTGCTAAGTGCTTTAAATATTGTTATTTGATTGTTTCCCTTGCAATATGAAATTGATTATAGAATTTCCTTGTAATTTCATTATTGCTAAATCTGTAATTGAAATTAAACTTTTTTGTTGCCCTATAAACACATTTAAGTCAGCGTAGAGATTTAATAACATTATTTTCATATCCTTAAAATTTCTGATTTTTTTATATACAAGATCTGTTTTCCCTTGTTTATACTCAGCAAAAAATTCGTACTTTTTGAATTGTCCTCAATAAGTATTTTAATATCCAGGAAAATTGAATGCTTATTAGTTACATAATCACTCTTTTGTTTAACATTATACCATAATCTTTTATTTTTGAAACCTTCCTAAAAAAGCAAATCAAAATAAGTCCCAATGTTCAACTCTTCCATTATTAATTCAAATTTGTTTTTCATTTTCCTTCCCGAAAATGTTACTTAAGAATATTTAATTAGGTTCTAAGAAATCAACACGATAAAGATGAATACAATAACCGGCCTTAGAAGTTTATTTAACATAGTTTGTTATAAACTTTCTAAATTCAATAAAATTGTCATCTGAAAAATAACCTTGTAATTCTCCATCAGTACAATAGATTTCTATTTTAATTTTTTTAGCATTGAGTAAATTTAGTAAATCATTTTTGTGAATTTGAAAATCAAAAATATATTTTTTCCTAACATTGTCTTCATCACATTCATAATGTGACGGTTTTAATACAATTGATTTGTCAGTGTCGTATAATATTACATATCTGCTTTCTATTGATGAGCAAAAAAACTTATACTTATGCTTTGCAGTAATAATTAAATAATAAGTTGTATCTTTGGAATTATATATTTTTAATATATTAATTGTGAATGATGATGTTCGATTTTCATCATTGATAGCTAAATAAATTTCATCTTGAAGAGATAAATAAAATTTATTTTCATATTCATCATATTTCTTTTTAACTTCTTGAGAATATGAGTTTACAAAGGTTATGAGAGAAATTAGTAAATAAAATTTAAACAAAATTTATTTTTATTGTTCAATTGATAAATACTTTCATTTGTAAAATACCAATTTAAACCTTCTTATTTCATTCATAATGCTTTCTAAGCCACTTTCTAAGCTATGTTAATTTTATTTACAGCTTCCCTTAAGTCATTTGTTACAATATGAATGTAGTTCATAGTTAGTATGTCTGAACCGTTGACTATTTCAATGCCTTTTATAATATCTTTAAACCCTTAAGAAAAATTTTTATTTTGTATTGAAATTCTATTTTTTAATAACTAAACTTATCTTAAAAGTTTAGTTATATCTAAACTTTTTATGCCTCATTTCCTGTTATTAACGATTGAAGAAGTTTCCGGAATAAATTTAATTCAAAAATTGG
>Ga0180121_10000980_pt1 | contig 12042 bp, 9 predicted proteins | sample AntDrymUQ5402106_2_FD_129676 | JGI IMG/M metagenome (GOLD analysis project Ga0180121, IMG submission 129676) | Polar desert sand microbial communities from Dry Valleys, Antarctica - metaG UQ540 (21.06) (version 2) (version 2) | ecosystem: Environmental > Terrestrial > Soil > Desert | place...
GGGCAATAGCAAGTATTGCAACGTTTACACTTCCATTATCATCTGCACCATTGTAAATGGTATCAGTGCCAAACGGGTTTCTGACTCCATGTGCATCCTGGTGCCCACTGAATAATACATACTCTTTTTTTAATTGCGGATCAGTCCCTTCTATCTTACCAATAATATTTACGGAAGGATATTGAAAATTATCGACGATAATGTTAGCATGGAAGATTGGTGATTCTTTAATCAAATCAGCAACTTGCTGGTGTGCCCAAAGAACAGGTGGTTTGGAAGGAATACTTGCATTCACTCCACCTTCAATTTCATATAATCCCCGCTTCATATTTTCAGCTGCCTGAATCCAGCTTTTTTCAGCAACATCATCAGCAATAAAAATGATAGCGGCCACACCTTTTGCCAGCAGGTCATTGCCATATCTTCTCATCAGGAATCCTCCATACCGCCACTGGGGAAGAGATACATTTTGATTATAGCCATCACTGGAGACCTGCACAGCAACAGCTTTTCCTTTGATGTCTGCCTTTTCAATATCTGCCTTGGAAGGGTTAATTAAAATAGTAAGAGGAGCCGAAATATTTGCAGGGGCTGGTTGAGCTATTAAAACATCTTTCCACAATTCTAAAGACTGTTCGCCGATACTGACGCGGCTGTTACTATTTACACGGTTTCGCCACAAAGAAAAAAACTGAAAATAGGTGCCATTATCTCCTCCTGGTTTCAGGCCTGTTGCCCGCATTTGATCTGCACACCACATGGAGGCATTTAATTCATCTATCGTGCCAGCAGATCGTCCCCTGAAATGATCTCCTGTCATGAAGTACAAGTCTTTTTTCAAGTCTGCTTCTTTTATTGCCGATAAAGCGGGTGGTATATTGCTATTTATTTTCGATTGTGAAAAAGTAGTTATATACTGATAGTTCAATAAAAGAACGACAATGTAAAATTTGTACTTCATTCCTTGCAATTTTCAGATGATAGTAAAAAAATGATTTAGATAAATGTACGTACTTATCAGTATTAGTATAACGACCAGGATCTAAGCATACACTAAGTCAATTTATAGTATTAATATCTTCTAAGTTGTCACCCATGCAGGATCTGTTTTATTGACTGTATTATTCATGTTCTAATGTGAGGTAGTGCTATAGATAAAAAAAGCGTTGGATAATTCCAGCGCTTTTTCTTTCGTGCAAGAATGAATTTATATTATTTTTTTGGGGCAGCACTATAATCGGTTTGGCCTGTATATCGATGGCAATTATTTTTATTTTTTATTCAGGGTGAGTGTTTGTCGCAGGAGCGCGAATATCGCACCATTGCTTCAAATTTGATAAGCAACAAATTTTGATTAAGATATCCTTTTTCTAAGATCGCAAATTTACAATAGGAAATGCTATGAAGTAACTGATGAATTCGTGAGCTTCTTGCCCGCTTTGGGATCTCTGCTAAAATTTTTTTATATATCGATGGCAGTAGGGATTACCTCCTCCTTTCGTGTAGTATTGCTGGTGTTTGTCTTCTGCTTGCCAGAACGAACTTGCTTTTGTGAGTTCTGTAACCACGTCATGGCCTTTATCTTTCAACGTTTGAATGAGTTTTCCAGCAATTTGTTTTTGTTCAACATTCAAATAAAAGACGGCAGAACGATATTGCGTACCGATATCCGGGCCCTGCCTGTTCTTATGACCGGGATTATGCGTTTCAAAAAAAAGCATGGCTAATTCTTCATATGTTGTTTCGATTGGATCAAAAAAAACTTCTACCGCTTCTGCATGACCTGTGGTACCGGAACATACATCCCGGTAGGTTGCGTTTTCTTTATGACCTCCGGTATAGCCTACGTGTGTGGATATCACTCCTTTTGCCTGTTGAAAATAATATTCTGTTCCCCAGAAACATCCTGATGCAAATATGGCTCTCTCGGTTTTAATGGCTGTTTTCATTTTGTAGCAGGTATAAATTTTAATGAAACTGAATTAACGCAATGTCTGGTGTTTTTTGTAGTGAAACGCTCCCCATTGAAAACATGTCCCAGATGCGCTTCGCAGTTAGCACAGACTATTTCTATTCGTCTTCCATCGGAATCCGGCAAATGCTTCACTGCACCTTTTATCTCATCATCAAAGCTGGGCCAGCCACAATGAGAATCGAATTTGTCATCCGAACGATATAGCGTGGTATTACATCTCCTGCAAACATAAGTGCCTGTTTCCTTATAATTATTGTATTCACCGGTAAACGGCCGTTCTGTTCCTTTATGAACGATTACTCTTTCTTCTTCGGGTGTTAATTTGTTGAAATCCATTTTTGTGTATAAAAAATTAAGCGCAGCAAAACCATTCTTTTTTTGCTGCGCTAATTGTTATGAATTAATTTGGAAATGCTAAGTTAATCTCTTTAACGTAGAATTTATTAACGATTATCTTTTAATTTTTTAGCCTGCTCCAGATGCATCGCTACATGCTTGCGAGTTTCGGATAAATGTGCTTTTACTGCATCATTCTTAGCTGTTGTCAGGAGTTTACTATCAATCATACTTATTACTTCTGTATGACCTTTGATCATTGCTTCTAAATATGCGCTTTCAAATTCTTTACCATCAAGTGGTATCAGCGTAGCTAATTCTCCGGCGCCTTTTACTTTTAATGCATCGACAGCTTTGGTATCACTTGGAGTTACTTTAATGGTTTGTCCTACTTGCAAAGTTTTTGCCATATTCTCACCATGCGCCATATGCAGCATCTTTGCATAATCCATCACAGGCCCGCTGATCTTCTTTTTCTGCGCTTCTGAAGCCGCCAATATTTCATTCACGTCAACAGCAACAACAAAGGAAAGCACTTCAGCATCGGTACCTTCTGTGCCAGGAACATCACGCATAGGTGAGCCAGGCACGTTCGGTTTATCAGGGAATAATACATTTTCTGTTGGCGGTGTAAATTGAAGCTGCTCTACATAAGCTGGATGTTTACCACCGAAATCGGCTTTTACATTTTCAGCGAAAGCTGTTCGTGCTCCAGCTACAGTTTTTGATCCATCAATAATATCACGCGCAAGGTTAAGGGTTAAAACATTATGTCCTTCCAAATCACAACGAGCCGACATTTCGCCCTGTGTTTTATTAACGGTCATGCTGGCATCAAAAGCAACCAGATCATCTATTTTATCAATGGGTACGTTATAAGAAATCGTATGCTCCAGAAAATCCATGTGTGGCAGAGGAAAATCGTGGGCTACTTCTTTTTTTGTTACCATTATACGTTTATAGGGCCCTTCATTGTGCCATATGATAGCTTCTGAGGAAACTTCAACAGGCTCACCATATTTTACCATCATCTCTTTAATTGCGAGCCGGGGTCGTTCAGGCCAGTCTGCAACATCGGGCATGCCTTTCTGTTCGGAAGATGATGCATCCGTTTTAGAATTAATCGGGTTTTCATTAGATGCAATCTTATTGTCGGATTCTGCCGAATTGCAACTATAAATTCCAATTCCAGCCAGTAAAGCAATTGTAATAATTTTGATATTCTTCATAATATAATTTAAAATGAAATTAATTATTCATTACCAGCAAAAAGTTGACCACCTCCAAGATTATACTGACTTGAAATATTAATATTTGTTTAATCTTGTTTAATGAAGTATCAACATAGGGTCAATCTTGTGAAGCTATGATTTGAATTTTAATAAGTTTTTATTGAGTTGATAAATGATAGAATTTCCGAATGGTAATTACATCAGTATTCCATACTCTATAACAAATCTCACAGAAGTATCACAATTGTACGCTATGATACCTCATAATTCTATCCGAGACATCAAGAAAAGGGGAATAGGAGCTAGATAAAAAAAGGGATAATTTATTTTCCGGTTATGCCGAGAGTATGTAAAGTATATTACATCTCTTAACAAGAAAACTACAAATTCCGTTCTATTAATTTTCATTAAGCAACAGGTATAAACTTCACCGAGATAGAATTAACGCAATGCCTTGTGTTTTTTCGGGTAAATCTTTCCCCTTTAAAAATGTGGCCTAAATGTCCTTCGCACGAATAACAAACAATTTCAGTAAATCTTCCATCTCCTTCTGGTATATATTTTATAGCGCCTTTTATTTCATCGTCAAAACTTGGCCAGCCGCAATGTGAATTAAATTTGTCCTGGGAGCGATATAATGGAGTATCGCAACGCCTGCATACATATGTTCCCATTTCCTGGTTATTATTATATTCTCCTACAAAAGGTTTTTCCGTTCCTTTATGTACAATAACTCTTTCTTCTTCCGGTGTCAGATTCCTGTATGCCATCTCTAAGTTTTAATACATGGAGAAAAAATTGCAGCAGATAATTTATGTTATCTGCTGCGCTTTATAAGATTTTTAATATCTATTTCAATTATGGTTTTCTTTATTTGTCGAAACCGGTCAGCCCCAGATAGGCTTGCTGATCCTTTGTTTTTCCTATTGAAGAAGGTACAGGAAAAGGTGAACCGCTAATTTCAGTTAAAGCACCTGAGCCCGCTATTTTAAAAACAGCAATTGTGTGACTCTGAAAAGAACCAGCTACATACAAATAATCATTTGCCTGATAAATATCCTTTGAGTCGCCCATAGGTGGGTTTCCCGCCCGTGTAAAAAAGTTGGGTGTTAAGATATTTGTCAATTTGTTATCTGAAGCGATACCAAAAACACTAACAATGTTTTCAGCAAAGCTCACTACATATAATTTGGATCTGTCCAGACTAACCCAAGTCCAGCAAGCCTCATCATTACGGCCTCCGGATGCAAAATTTTGAATTTTTACCCCTGTGCTGCCATCATGTACAGTTACACTATTTGCTTCTTTTGATGAATGAAGATTGAAGTTCGATAAATAGATGTATTTATCGTTTGGACTCCATGAAAAACCAATACTGCCTGAAACACCTGGTTCTTGATAAACACCTGTTTGAGTTAGTGTACCCCCTGAGAAATTATAGATGTAAAGACGTGATGACTTTTGTAAGTCAGGGTTAGGCTCCGGAGCCATGATATGGGTAACACCCCAGGTTGATACCGCGATTTTCGAACCGGTAGCATTGAAATCTACCGTAGTAGGACCTCCATAGTTTCCATCAGTGTATGTTGCGCCTATACTCTTGTATTCAAGCAATCCAGTTGATTCATTTAATGTAAATACGACTACATTTCTCAATGGAGAAGTAACCACAGAACCAACAGCTACCGGAGGTTCCATTTCGTAGTGAGGATTAGAGTGTTGGTTCGAAATAACTACCCAGGTTGTTCCTCCTATCTTTTTTGCAGCAATAGAAGATGCCCGTATGCCCCGTGAATCCATATTATCCATTGCCGGGGTAGAAGTGTTTTGATCTACTTGTGTCAAGCTGCCGTTTGTTCTTTTCATTTTGAAAACTGAAATGGTGCTATTTACCGGGTTGTTGCCTGCATTAACAGCAAGCAGGTAATCGCCAATTATACGCAATGCACCCTGGGTATCGAAATCACCTTCAGCTGCATCTCCTGAACTGCCGGTTTTATACGGCGATCCTGGTAGTTCCATCAATGTGCCATCACTCTTTCTTCCCATGGCAATTATGCCATTACCAGAAGTAGCATTTGTGCTTGTATAAATGAATCCTGAATGATTGTCTTTGTTGCCACCATCTTCTTTCTTACATGAGAAAAGAATGATACATAATGAAGCGGCTAGAATTTGTTTTTTCATAATCGTTATTTGCTATTATTTACATTACCAATCGTATTCATGTCCGAGTCCGGTGCATTCATATTGCTATTGAAAAGTAGTTTTTTCATATACTCCGGCTTGTTTCCTTTCATGGCCTGCATAATCATATTGCCATAAGATTTCCTGGCTTCTTTTACTGTTTTTTTTCCCGTGATCACATCATGTGCAAGGTTCAGTGCTAAAAAATTATTTTCTTCTTTATCGCAACGGGCAGCCAGTGTACCCTGCGTTCTGTCTACGGTTACACTGCCATCAAAATGGGCCAGTTCATCATATTTATCTAAAGGCACTTTATAACTGATACTTTGTTCCATACAGTCCATATGCGTCTTTGGAAAATTATGTTTGCTTTCCATTTTATCAATAATTGTTTTTTTCCATGGACCTTTATTGTACCATACTGCTGAAGTAGGCGTTACTTCATCCGGTTTGCCGTATAGATCCATTTGCTCTTTTACGGCCATTTGAGAAGCCATGGGCCAGCTCTTGAGGTCGTCCATATTTCCCATCATTTTGTCGCCTTCTTTTTTCTTGTCCATATCCTGAGCTGCAGCCTCAAATTGAAAGAGACTTAATAAAACAATTGCTGACAAGGTTAGAAGTGAAGAAAATTTGATCTGCATTTTCATGTTGTTTTTTTTAGTTAATGAATGAAAGTATTGATCATATAATAACTACAAACTCTAATCCATTCCCCAAAAAAAATATCACAGAAGTATAACAATTGTATGTTTTATCAAATCAATATGTGAATGAGTAGAAAGCTCAGGAGGATAAATTATAGACGGGTATACGAAACGTGAAAACATTATTCCCATTAACGATGTATGCTTTTAGAGAAGCGTTGTGGAGATAAAGAATTTTCTGAATTATCACTAAACCTAGTCCTAGTTTTTGAGGGCGACCTTCAGACAATGAATCAGCATCTTTATAGTTATTGATCCATAGTAGTAAATCTTCGGGTAATGGAGGTCCGTTGTTTTCTATTTTGAAAACAATTTCATTATTATCGATTACCATTGATGCCATTATGGAACCACCTTCAGGTGTACTTTTCAAAGCATTGTCTACTAAATTCTGCACTACCCGGTCCATCATGCTGATATCCGCGTTTATCCAGACATGGTAAAGACATTGTGTACATTGTAATCGAATTTTTTTTTCAGAAGCTATTAGCTGAAATGTATTTACCGCTTCCTGAATAATTTCAGAAAGTACAAAAGGTTCTTTTTGTGGTTTGAACTCAACGGCATCCATTCTGGAAAGCTCAAACAGCTGCTTAACAAGATTTTCTATCTGCAGCATTTTATTGTATATAAGCTGAGAATAATATTCTTGATCCTCCTGAGTAATATCTCCTTTCTCTCTTTTGAGTAATAACAAGGTTTCAGTATAGCCTCTTGCTACAGCAAGCGGTGTGCGCAAATCGTGGGATATAATTGCAATAAAATTTTTTCTTTCCTTTTCCGATCTGATCAGTTTGTTTATGGTTGAGGATAGTAAGTCTGCCATTTTATTGAACGCATGAGTAATGGGTTCCAATTCATCCTGTTGCTTTATTTCAAAACGGGCAGCATAATCACCACTCTCAAAACGTTCAAGCACTGAAATCATTTCCCGAAAACTGTTACGAATCCGTCTTATATAAAGAAAACTAAAAAGCAAAGAAAGCAGAATGATTACAATGAATGTTTTAACAAAAAGATTCAGGATATGGCTGCCAAAAAGCAGGTCTGTAATACTTTCCGATTTTTTACTGCCAAGTATGACATAGATATAACCTAGAGATCTATTGTCTCCACGCACTTCAGCAGCCGAAAATATCTTGGCATCCCCCGGATTTTTAGGATCATTCCCTTTTATAAAGATCTCTCCTTTTGCCGCTATATATTTTTGGATAGGGGGGAGCGCAATATTCCATTTGCGTATTTCTTTTACCGGAGCCTGAAAGTAGATCACCCTCCCGGTAGTACTGAGAAAATAAATCTCAGCACTTGGGTTTAATACCATTGCATTTTTAAAAACAGAATCTGCCTGCTTTTTGTTTATTCCGGTTTTCGTGAAAGGCGAAGAAAACTCTGCAATATGCGCAGCTACTTCTTTATTCAGTAATTGTGTACTTGCCTGGTGATAATAATCAGTAGACAGATAGGTAATAATAATAAATAACAATCCCAGAATCGTTATGATGCTGAAGATAACAATGATAAAACGCCTGAATATGATTAACTCATTATTCTTCATTCAGCAAACCTGTAGCCTGATCCCCAAGCGGTTAATATGTATTTAGGATAATTCAGATCACTTTCTAGTTTTAGACGTAGCCGATTTATATGCGAAGTGATTGTATGCTCATAACCAGCAAAAGCAAATCCCCATACCTGTTGTAAAAGTTCTTTGCGGGTGAAAGTTTTCCCGGGATTACTGGCGAGTAATAATAAAAGATCAAATTCTTTTACAGTTACCTCTAGACGCACTCCCTTTAATGTTGCTTTTTTCCTGGAAGAATCAATTACCAAATCAGCATGAATGATATCTTTCTGTTTAGGATTTTCCAATAATTGTCTGGATCTACGCATAATTGCCTTAACCCTTGCCATTAATTCCAGAATACCAAATGGTTTGGTTACATAATCATCTGCCCCCAGTTCTAATGCCAGCACTTTGTCAGATTCTTCTGCATGGCAGGTGAGCATCATGAGAGGGGTATGTGAATCGACAGCTCTTACCTGCTTGCATATTTCTAAACCGTTACTATCAGGTAATGATATATCAAGAATAATTAGATGGTAAATTTCACTGCAAATATTTTTTAATGCTTCCCGGCCAGTGGTGCTGGATGTAAGTTTATAGTGGGCTGCATCAAGATGCAGGCTAATCAGCTTGGTAATTTCAGGATCATCTTCAACTAAAAGAATGTTTTGCATTCGAAATTGCTTGTCTTAAAACTGAGCACGCTGCAGTGCTTTATTGTCCTTCATTATTGTAAACAGAGGATAGAATTGATAGACAGATACTGGAAGAATTATAACGTACGTATTATCCCGGTTGTTAGTTTGCGTCTTTAAAAACATGAACATTATCAATCTGCTTCAAATCAATACTTTATCGAATTTGTCCAATTTTTTCAAAATAATGTCAATTGTAAGGGTTTACTCCTAATTGCAGAAAACTGCACTTTTTTAGGAACATCTACTTAGCGCTTTTTACCTTGACAGGAACTCTTATTGCGAGTACTTTTAAAGATAGATGATAGAATGTTGTCGGGAAAAAGCATCAATGCACCGCCTTTTTTCGATCATTCATCGAAAATAGTTGCACAATACCCAGTCCTTTTAATCCGATGTTATGAAAAAATTTTACCAACTACTACTTATAGGGCTTCCATTTATCCTGGCATATGCCATAGCAAATGCCCAATGCCCAGCAGGTTCAGCTACTGCCAACGTAAATTGGGATAACCTCGATTATCTTACCCGTGCCGGTACTTACAGCACTTTTGTTACTGCAGGCATGATGCAAACACAAAAATTTGCCCTCGGTAGAAACAGGGTATCAATCAATATTGCTGCTATTACGACTACCGGAGAAAATACAGCAAATACGGCCGAGATCGGGTCATTTGCAACCGGAGCCGACGTTGAATACAATGGTAATGGAACAATCATACTCACCTTTGACACTGTAGTAAGAAACGTACAATTTAGTTTGTATGATATCGACTTGCTACAAACTGCCAGAGTGACTGCAGAAGATGGATCTGCGCTACCGCTTAACATCAATATTTCCGCAGTATCTGCAGGCGTATTGACGATCGCAGGAAATGGAACCACCATTGCAACAAGTACTTCAAACAATACAATAGTTGCAAATAATGATACAAGAGGTACCCTGAATATATCTGTTACAGGAATCAATCCGGCACCCGGAAATGGTGTGAAAAAAATTACAATTGTTACTGGTGGAACGGCCGGAAATTTTTGGCTGTCCGATATCATTGCCTGTGTTTTCGGTGCATTTCCGGTGAATTATTATGCTTCTCAACAACCATTTATCAACCAGCCTTCCTATTACATGGTAACACCGGACAACAATTCAGTGTACCTGTTCAACCCGATTACAGGGGTATCAGACTGGTTATTCAGTGAACCTGCTTCCCCATGGGTGAACTCAATGGCATATGACCATGTAAATAAGATATTATATTATGTGATGGACCATTCCAGCCCGGTCGCTACAAATAAATCACTGAAAAAATATGATTTCAATTCAGAAAGCATCAGCACTGTCATCGCTGATCTCACAACGCTGGATATCCCATTATATGATATAGTAGTGGAATCAGCCGGTGCTGCCTTTTATAACGGCTCTCTTTATTTGGGCGTAGAAGGAACAAATGGAAGCAAAAATGCTTCCCGGGAATCTATCATCTGGAGAATTGATTTTGATGCAATGCTAAAACCATCAACAGTTAGCCAGGTTTTTGCATTCCCCGCTGATAACGGAGCCGGCCTTCTCACGCATGACTGGGGGGATTTCACTATTAAAGACGGAATTCTTTACGATTTTAATACCGGTAATGTTGGGTCTACTTCTTCATTTATTCATTATAATCTTCAAACCGGTACATCTGTTACTTTTAATTCAAACGGAGCTCCTGCACCGATTCAGGCAGGACAAACGTTCGACGGTAAATTATATTGGACAGGCGGTCAGTCTCCCGAGAATGGAAAGGTTGCCCTGTACAATCAAAATGGTACTATTGGCCCGAAAATAAATATCACTACTTCCATTTGTTCTCCTCCATGGGTGAGAAGGGCAGGGGATGCTTCCGATCCTTTCCGGCCGAAAAGTGACTTTGGAGATGCACCGGCTTCATATGATCCTACACCACTTGATAAGGCTACACATGAATTTGATTGTAATCTAAGATTAGGCGCTACCTACGACCGGGAGTGGGATAAAACACCTTCTGCAAATGCTACGGCAGATGGAACTGATGAAGACGGCATTGGTACAGTTACATCCCTGAGAAGAGGAGTTTTTAATTACGTACAGGATATAAAAGTCTTTAATAATACCGGATCAAATGCAACACTAACCGGATGGCTCGATTATAATGCGAACGGAATATTTGAAGCAACAGAAGGAATCTCTATAATCGTTCCCACCAATGCTGCTACCCAGACTGTAACATTAAACTGGCCGAACATCTCGGTGACTTTGCCACTTGCAAGTACCACGTTTATGCGTATCCGACTCACCTCAGCTGCAAATAACATGACCATAGACAATCCGACCAGGTGGTTCGCTAACGGAGAAGTGGAAGATTATCCAGTGTTTGTGAATGCTGTGTTACCTATAGAAATAAAAAGCTTTAATGCGATACCCGAAAAAAACAGCAGAGTATTACTGAAATGGAGTACTGGTATCGAAACAAGTTTCAGAGGATATGAAATTGAAAGAAGCAATGATGGGCTCTCCTGGAATATCCTTTCTTTCACGAAAGGGTATAACAATGGGGGAATTGAAAACGACTACATTCAATATGATAATAATCCTGCACCGGGCAAAACATATTACCGGCTAAAAATGCTTTCTGTGGATGGTACCTTCCGCTACAGCGAAATACGATCAGTTATTTTCAAGCAGTTGAACAGCAGCGTGCAGGTATTACCAAATCCCGTACGGAATGCAGCCAAACTCAGGATCAGCATTCAATCGAATCAGTCAGTTGACATGAATATCATTGATATCAGCGGAAAGAAGATCAGTAATCAAAAGATCACATTGAACCAGGGAGTTAATGAAATCATACTTGACAATGTCAATCAATTGGTTCCCGGAGTATACGTGGTACAGATAGTAACAAAATCCGATATACTGAATACTAAAATGATCGTGCAATAAATGTTGACCATTAGTCGAATGAATATTCCAAATCTCTTCGTATGTACATTCCTGAAACGAAAAGATGCATCCTATGAAAAATCGATTATTAATCATACTGATTACGGGAGTTGTTTGTCTGATGATTCAGCTATTACTGCCTGGTCATAGTATTGTTGCTGTGGAAAAGGAGGCGTCCTACGAGGAAGAAAAAGAAGATGGAGTAGAAAAACAAATGAGTAGCTGGTGGTGGTCTCGTGCATACCCTGATCCTGAGAATATCAATCATAAATTCTATAAAGCCTGGAAACATGCCCAGGTATTGAAAAATCCTGAATTGCATTCTTCAGCTAATAATGGAAATTTTACAAACAATACAAATTCATTTAGTGGTAATTGGAC
>Ga0180121_10000981_pt1 | contig 12042 bp, 15 predicted proteins | sample AntDrymUQ5402106_2_FD_129676 | JGI IMG/M metagenome (GOLD analysis project Ga0180121, IMG submission 129676) | Polar desert sand microbial communities from Dry Valleys, Antarctica - metaG UQ540 (21.06) (version 2) (version 2) | ecosystem: Environmental > Terrestrial > Soil > Desert | place...
AAGCTTCGTATCGGGGGCGACCCCCAAGTCCGGCAAAATCTGTTCGGCTATTTCACGGAAGACCGGCGCAGCTACGTCGCCACCGTGATAGGCGCCGGCCGGTTCGTCAATCACAACGATGATCACCACCGCGGGGTTTTCCACCGGAGCGAAACCAACAAACGATGCGATATGCTTTGTTCTCGAATACGTCTTCGTCTTCGGATCAATCTTCTGCGCTGTGCCAGTCTTGCCAGCCGCGCTGTAACCGTCCAGTTGGGCCAGTTTGGCGGTCCCATTCAGGGTTACTTGCTCGAGCATCCTGCGCAAAGCGCGCGCTGTTTCCGGAGAGACCACGCGTCGCTGTTTCGGATTTGAACGATATACGCTAGTCCCTGAGGATGTTCGAATTTCGCGAACCAGATGAGGAGCCACCCGCACACCGTCGTTTGCCAGGACGCCGAACGCCGCAGCCATCTGAAGCGGAGTTACGCCAATCTCCTGACCGATAGCAATGGATCCAATCGACGATGCCTGCCAGCGCGTCACGGGCCGCAGCAAGCCCGGTGTCTCGCCCGGTAGCTCAATACCGGTGCGCGAACCAAAGCCAAAACGAGTGATGAATTCATGCATGGTAGCGTCGCCCACACGCAGTCCAAGTTTGATGGCCGCTACATTGCTCGACTTGGCAAGTGCATCGGCGATCGTCAAAGTGCCAAAGGCCCTATGATCGCGAATTGTTCTCCCGGCAATGGTAATCGCGCCCATTTGGCAATCGATGCGATCCTCAGGCTTGACCAGACCCTTTTCGATGGCCGCAGAAAAAGAAACGATTTTGAAAGTGGATCCCGGCTCGTAGATATTCTGCAGTGCCCAGTTGGATCGTGCTTCTGGCCCGACAGCTCCGACGTCGTTAGGGTCGAAAGTGGGGGCATTGGCGAGCGCCAGGATTTCTCCCGAATGGGGATCGAGAACAATCGCGGTCCCGGACTTTGCGCGGCTTTTCTTAACTGCGGCTACGAGTGCCTGTTCGGCACGATGCTGAACCGATTGATCAATCGTGAGAACAATCGCTTGCCCGGGTTTTGAGGGAAGCTCGAAACTCTCATAGGCATTCCCCCTTGAATCTTTCTCGACAAAGAGTTTTCCCGCTTCACCGCTAATCTTCTCGTTATAGACTTGCTCCACTCCACCCAGTCCCGCACCATCAAGCCCGACAAAGCCCAGCACATGTGCCGCCAGTGGACCGTTGGGGTAGAAACGCTTCGGCTCCGTCCGGAAGTGAACACCAGGCAAGCCCAAACCTTGGATCTTTCCTGCTTGATCGGCAGACAACCGCCGCCCCAACCATAGAAATCTGCGACCACCATCCTTAGCCTGCGCAAGCTGACCCGCCAAAGTCTGTTCGTCTAGCTTGAGTACTGAGGCCACTCGAGTTGCAACACAAGCGATGTCGCCGGGCGTTTCAAGTTCTGCTGGATCGACGAAGATGGATGCGGTTTGAATGCTTCGTGCAAGCTCACGATCGTGGCGATCGAGAAGTTGTCCACGTTCGAGGGGCGTCTCCAGGGCAAATTGCTGCTGCCGTTGCGCGCGCCCGACCAGTCTGTCGTGGTCGGATATCTGCAGGCAGATCAGACGGACACTAATAGCCAGCATCCAACTGGCAATAAACGCCGCGACAAAAAGTGCGCGGCGTATTGAAGCGTCAGGTCGAGTGTTCGATTCAGCAGAAAGGCGTGGCAACATCGCCGAAATGGATCCTTTTAACAATACCGCCAAGGAACAGCACCAACCTTGACGACGTCGCCCAGGGTGGCCTAGTTTCAAGCAACTGCTAACGTTTGAACGTAGCGGCAGGATTAATAAGGGCCGTGGCCAGGGGAAGCCGTCTCTGTTCGTTCGCCCTCTGAGTTCCAACCTGTCCGGCCCTCAGCGGCTTCAGGCCTAGTTGACGTGCCGCAGATTCCAACCGAGCCGGGGCTGATGCTTGTTCCTTCTCGAGCAGTAATCGCTGTTGCTCCGCCAGTAGCAGTTGCCGTTCATTGCGCAGACTCTCGCTCTGGTACCCGAATTGAACCGCCGCGAAATGCTGCCGCGCCGCGAATACAAAACCAACCGCCAAAACGAGGCCGCAACCAAGCAACATTATCAGACGGGAGAGCGCGCGCGAGTCACGTTCGCGACGGACACGAGTGTTTAGCTGTTTTGAAGGAAGTCTTTGCATTCGTAGGCTCCAGCTTTCCGGGCTAGGCATTATCGGACGAGTGTGAGCACTCCTCAGACACTCGTCGTGTTAAAGAGAGTTTCCGGCAAGCCCGCAACTTTGCACTACGCGCACGCGGATTCTGCTCTACCTCGGTATCATCAGGAACAACCGGACGCCTTGTTAGGATTTCAACTGCACGCCGGGCGCCACAGGAGCAAACAGGAACTCGTGGCGGGCACTGGCAGTGTCCGGAGAGCCGGCGAAGTTCCTGCTTGATAATTCGATCCTCGAGCGAATGGAAACTAATCGCTACGAATCGTCCGTCCGGTTGTAAAAGATCTATCGTTGCGGCAACGAATTGATCCAGCCCCGCGAGCTCGCGATTGACTGCAATGCGCAAAGCCTGGAAGGTTCGCGTTGCCGGATGAATAGATCTGGTCTTGCTATAGCCGACTGCGCGTTGCACTAGCTCAGCCAGGGCTTTGGTTGTTTGAATCGGTTCCCCTCGTTCGCGACTTTCAACGATCCATTTGGCAATGCGGCGTGAGCGTCGCTCTTCGCCATACTCAAAAAGAAGCCTTGCTATCTCTGCCTCCGACTGGTGCAGCAGCAACTCGGCGGCAGTCTCTGCCCCGCTCGCTGGATTCATGCGCATATCCAGTGGGGCGTCGTAGCGAAAACTAAACCCTCTCGTGGCGGAATCAAATTGCACTGAGGAAACGCCGAGATCGGCCAGCACCCCCTGCACTTGATTCTCTCCGGCCTCACGCACGATCGCGGTAATCTCCCGGAAGTTCGCCTGGACGGGACGAAATCGGTCTCCAAACCGCGCCAGGCGTTTACGTGCATAATCGAGCGCCTCCTTGTCGAGGTCGATCCCAATTACGCGAGCCTCAGTGGAGCTTTCCAGAATCGCTTCGGTATGACCGCCTAGTCCTATTGTGCAATCGACGAAGAGACCTCCCCGCTCAGGAGCAAGGAATTGCATCGTCTGTTCTGGCAGCACGGGGCGATGGGGCGCGCCTTTGCCCCCCAAAGGCGCAGCCATCACCAGCGCCCCGTGATCTTGTTCAAAGAACTATCTGCGCGTGAATCGCTAATCGTGAATCGTGAATAGCGAGTTCTTTCCATTTGCGATTTACGATTTGCGATTTACGTCTAGATTCCCAATCTCGCAATCGCTGCTTCGTCTTCTTCCGTATAAGGGTCTGAAAGCATACGTAACTTAAATTTATCAAGTTCCCAAACCTCGAGATACGTCAGGTATCCCAGGACTGCTACGTCACCGATGACCTCGGCACTCTTGCGTAGCAACGGGTGGATCAGTAATCGGCCTTGTCCGTCGAGAGTGCCCTGTTGGCCGTAGTAGTTCGCTCTGTCAAGGAACTTGCGTCGTGCCGGATCCATCGTTGGTAAGAGCGAAAGGCGTTGCTCGATGGATTCCCATTCCTCCAATGGGTATATGCGAACGTTTTCGCCCGTAAGACTCGTAATATAGAATTCGCCCCCATGTTTCTCCTCTATTAGGCGCCGGAATGGCGTCGGCACCTTTAGCCGACCCTTCGGGTCTATCCGGGCCGTGTAGTTTCCCCGCAGCATAACGTTGAACGGTCAAGAGATTTGTGGGTGGCCGTTAGGAAAAGTTGCTAATGATCGGTCGTAGCGAGGTTGGACCCACTTCCGACCACTTTCGACCACCCGGGTCGCATATTACGCCCCCTCCATTTGACGTGTCAATAGGAAACCTCGGAAATACTTAGGTTTTTCAACTACACAGTCTGCGGTCGACAAAGTTCCTGTTCGCCTGTTGTCTACCGCCTCAACGACAAAGAGTGGCGAGAGGCCACAGCGCCGCCGTAGTCTTTAAGCCGCTGTGTCGATTCTTATTATTCAACCAACCTCATAGGCAGGTCCGAAGCCATGATGTATATTGGCCCGCCGGTGTTAAGGTCCAACACTTCTTGACTGAGTAGCATCTGGATGGAGTCAATCCTGGGACGACTGCCCGAACTTCTCCTCTTCGGCATGATTGCCGCGGGAGCAAACTTGGTTGGCGGTCTCGTACTAATCGAAGCCGGCGCTCATCGATTTGGGGAGCGCTTTCTGAAGTATCTTGTTGCGCTCGGCGCCGGTTTCATGCTCGCCGCCATCTTCATCGAGATCCTTCCCGAGACTGTCAGGCTCTGGACTAATAACCGTTCTGGCGAAAACGCCGCGGAGTCAGTGGTGGGTGCCATGACGCTCCTACTCGCGGGTTATCTGGTCATTCAACTCTTCGAACACACCATTGCTCCGCACTTTCACTTTGGTGCTGAGACACATCCGGAGTCGTTCATGCGACCCTCCGCCGCCTACACAGCAGTTGGTGGGCTCTGGATTCACACGTTCTTCGACGGAGTCTCGATCGCGGCGGCTTTCCTGGTTAACTTTAGAGTTGGACTGTTAGTTTTCATCGCGATTCTCTTGCACAAGATGCCCGAAGGGTTCACTGTGGCCTCAATCATGTTGGCATCGGGACGGTCTCAGAAGAAGGCCCTGCTGGCTACTGCGGCGATCGGCGCGGCCACCCTCGCGGGTGTAGTCGGAGTCGCGCTGCTTCAGGCGAAGATTCAGTCGGCAGTCGCTTATGCCCTGCCCTTCTCCGCCGGCGTAACCCTCTACGTTGCCGCCAGTGACTTGATTCCTGAGGTGAATCATAACGAAGAACGAAACCCCACGGTGTCGATCGTCGTTTTTGTGGGCGTAGCGCTGTTCTATCTCTTACATAAATTGATTGGACTACTGGACGGACTTACGGCTGTTCGACTTGGTTAGGTACATGGTTTTCAGACCCGGGTTGATTCTCAAATTCCGCTTTGCTTTTCTGGCCGTCGCTTTCGCGACCCTGGTTTGGTTCCCTGGTCCTAACGTCAACGCTCAATCTACGACCAAATCGCCCATCCCCCTTCCTGAACCATTCACTCCAGTCGTTGACTACGCCAACGTCATAGATCCTGATACTCGAAGGCGGCTGGAATCGATCTATAAAAATCTTAAGCAGCGAGCTGATATCGAGTTCGCAGTCGTAACCGTGCCTACAACTGGCGATCGCGACATCTTTGAGTACTCGTTGGACATTGCTCGAGGATGGGTGATCGGATCAAAGGAAGGTGAGAAGAACGGTTTCCTGTTGGTGGTGGCTGTCAATGACCGAAAATACTTTACGCAAGTTAGCCGTCACCTTGAGGGAGATCTGAATGATGGTTTAGTCGGACAAATCCAGCGAGAACGCTTGGTACCGCAGTTCAGACGCGGAAACTACAGTCAGGGAATCGACGATACGATTCAGACCTACGTCGCCACCCTGGCAGAAAAACGTGGATTTACTATTGAAGGTATAGATCAAAGTTACGCCGCTCGAGAGCAACAGGAACAACCAAGCAGCCAACCCACGTCCAGATTGTCTTCCTCAGTCTGCACCCTCGGTATCATTATTTTTGTCATCATTATTATCCTCCTTTCCATGAGGCGGGGCGGAGGCAGCGGCTGCCTGAACATGTTTCTATTGGGGTCGTTGCTCGATAGCGGTGGACGCGGAGGTTGGGGCGATTCGAGCAGCGGCTGGAGTGGTGGCGGATTTGGAGGTACGGGTGGCGGTGGAGGCTTTGGTGGTGGGTTCGGCGGGGGAGGCGATTTTGGCGGTGGCGGTGCCGGCGGCAGTTGGTAGTGGACCAAGTCGTTAACGATCAGAACGCCCGAATGCTGTCGCGACTTGAGCCCGGATTCTGATACTATCCACCGCATACTAAAAAGATGGTCAAGACATTAGTTAAGGAAGCGCTGAATAGACTGGTCAGCGACTTGCGCACGACGCATGGTGAGAACCTCGCCTCCGTAGTGCTTTACGGTTCTGTAGCGGCAGGGGACCAGATAGAGTTGCGCTCGGATTATAATCTTCTTATTGCACTGAACCGGATAACTCCAGAAGATCTTCGCCAGGCCCAGGCACCCATGCGTGAATGGCGCCGGTTGGGACATCCGCTCCCTGTCTACTTCACAGTCGAGGAACTATCGGATGCCGCAGACGTATTTCCGATCGAGTTTCATCAGATGGCAAACGCCCGCGTCGTACTTTACGGCAGAGACCCGTTCGAGTACGTAAAGATTTCTGACGCTCACTTGCGGCACCAGGCCGAATTTGAGCTTCGTAGTAAGTTGATTCAACTCCGTCGCCTTTACATTCCAGCGTCTGTCTCAATTGAAAAGCTTTGCGATCTGATGAACGAAAGTCTGGCAAGTTTCGCGGCCCTGTTTCGCGGGGTGTTGATACTGTATGGTGAGGAACCGCCGGTTGCGAAACCCGACACTGTTCGAGCGACGGCCAAACTGTTGAAGCTCGACCTTGAACCCTTTGAAAGAATATTTGCCATGCGGGCCACGGGCGAGCAGCCCGCCACGGACGAGGAAGCGAATGAGCTTTTCGCTGCCTACATGGTCCAGATCGAACACGTCGTTGATGCGGTTGACGAAACTGAGCTCGCAGAACGGTCCTAGCCAGGTCCCTAGCTGGGCAGCCTCGCTGGGGTGGTAGTGAATTGAGTTTAACACCACCGGGAGATCAAACATGAAACACAAGCGAACATTGCTACTAGCCTTAGCCATCTTCGTATCGCTAACTGCGAGTGGTTGCGGCTACAACATACTCACGACCAAGCAACAAAACGTGAAGGGCAAATGGGCCAACGTGGAAACTCAACTTCAACGCCGTGCCGACCTGATAAATAACCTCGTCGAATCTGCGAAACTTGCCGGTATTCAGGAACAGGAAGTCTTCGGTAAGATCGCTGAAGCTCGATCCCGGCTCTTGAACGCAACGAACCAGGCGCCCCAGGGCGAGGGTGGCGATAAGTCTCCAGAGCAAAAGCAGGCGGTGATCGACGCGGCTAATACTTTCGGCGGCACCATTGGGCGCTTGCTGGTGCTGCAGGAGGCATATCCCCAGTTGCAGTCCAACCAGAATTTTTTGAAACTGCAGGACGAAGTGGCGGGAACGGAAAACCGGATCGCGACAGCGCGCCAGGATTACAATGACGGTACGCAGGACTACAACACGACCCGCGCCAGGTTTCCTACCATCATTTCGGCAAAACTGTTTGGCTTTAAGGAAGAGCCTTACTTCAAAGCCGAGGAAGGAGCGACGCAGGTGCCCAGGATCGACTCAAACACTTTGCGTCCGAACACCACACCGACGAAGTAGCGCCTCATTGTGGTTGTTGTAGAAACGAAAAGGCCGCCTTCTGAGGGCGACCTTTTCAGTTGAAAAGTTAGCGGGAAACTAAAAGCCCCTGGAGCTACACATCGCGCAGTGGTCACACGGCTTGCCGCCGGGTTCCAGGCTGCAGTTCTTCTCCTTCTCAAAGAAGTCTACCAGTTCGGATACCGTGGCTTCCTCGACCCCAAATTTCTCCTGACTGGGATGTGCTACAGAGGCAGTGACCCCGGCAAGCCAGGGCGAATGGGTCAAAGGAACTAGTCTCTCGCTCCAGCCGGGACTCGATGATGCGAATCCTATCTCCGAAGTGGTGGTGGCTCGAGGGTTAGAGCGAACTTTGGATTCAACCTGCGCAAGTCGTTTCTGTAGCTCGCTTAGCTCTGCACGCATCGCAGCCAGCTCAGCGCTCACGTCGGAAGCTGAGCTCGGAGCGGCACCCGTACTCGATTGGCTTCCTGATCCACCAGATACACGTCTGGCGATTCTTTCGGCAATCACCCGGGCCTGTTCGAGTTCCGTGTTCATTTCCCTGGAAAGCGGGCATCCTGCCCGCCTTTTTTTCCGCTACCTATCAAATACGGAATCAGTAAACCAAGATTTTTGGTTTACTCGTCTTCCAATAGATCAATGCGATCGACCACGCCTACAATCGCAGAGTCGATGGCGGCACCGCTCTTTCCGGTTGCCGCGGTTGAAGCGCTCCAGCCCTCCTGGACAATCAACACCGTGTCGCCGACGCCCGCATCAATGGCATTGAGGGCCAGCACCGTAGTTGCGGTTTCTTCGCCCTCGGGCGTGATCTGCTGGCAGAGCATTACGCTGGCGTTCTCGTAACGATGGTTCTTTTGCGTAGCGACGATGTTTCCAACCACTCGTGCGAGAATCATATATACTTAAACCGGTCGCTACCGCTCGCGGTTCCGTAATCGTTCGCGCCTGCGTCGCTCATTGCACCCAAGATGTCTGCGACCCTGGCTCAGCGCGTTACATGCGCGTTCGAATCAACGATGGCGATGATCGTGCAGTCTGTCGGAGTATCTTCTCTCTTGAAAGGAAAGCTGGCTTCTTTCCCGCGACACCAGAGAACCAGCTCGCCCACTCCTGCCCCAACTGAGTCGACCGCCACCATCGGATTGCCAGACGGCTCAAGATCCTTGTTCAAAGTTTGCACGACGAGTAGCTTGCGCCCTTCGAGGGATTCGTTCTTGACGGTCGCCACTACCGTCCCAATGACGCGAGCAAGTTGCATACTTCGTAATCGTGAATCGTGAATGGGAAACTGTGAATAGTTACGAAGCCTTCTTAATCATTCACGATTCACGATTTACGATTCCCGGGGCAGTTATATCCACCGTATCGATAATGCCAACGATGGCAGCGTCAACAGGGGTATCTTTCATGCCCTGTGCCAGACGTGCGCTTGAGCCGGCAACTACCAGGACTCGCTCGTGAAATCCGGCGCCCACTGTATCGACGGCGACCACGTAGCCCGTCGTGTCGGTTCCATCTACATTGATGGGGCGAACGATGAGCAGCTTCCTGCCAAGTAGCCGTTCGTCCTTCTGCGTTGAGACGACCGTGCCAAGGATGCGCGCGATGATCATGCCTACCCGCGGCTGAGACCGATGGGAAGTGCCTCGTCGACGCTGCCATGCGGCCGCGGGATCACGTGGACGCTAACCAGCTCGCCGACGCGACGTGCTGCTGCAGCTCCGGCATCTGTCGCTGCTTTGACTGCTGCAACGTCGCCACGAACGATGGCGGTCACAAAGCCGGCGCCAATTTTTTCGTAGCCGATAAGTGTGACGTTGGCAGCTTTGACCATCGCGTCCGCGGCTTCAATCATGGCCACCAATCCTTTGGTTTCGACCATACCCAGTGCTTCTTGTGGCATCTGCTATGCTCCTGTTCTCGTGAATCGTAAATCGTAAATCGACTGTGAGGGTGCCCGACCATCCACCTCTCACTCTTGCAGATGGTGATCCTAGAGTACGTTCAATCGGTCATTCACTCTAACAAATCATCCTTAAGTAACCTAATAACCTTGAGTCGATTTACGATTTACGATTCACGATTTACGAATTGCTATCCACTGCCTGCGATAAAAGTTCAACCAGCTCTTCTCGCGTTAGTGCAATCTTCCCGGACCCGTTTTCCGAAGCTCCACGATACCCGGTGGATGCAGGCCGATCCCCAGACGGACAGGTGAGCTGCGCTTCGTGAAGATAGCCACAGGCCTGGCAGCGCGCTCCTTCACCCAAATAACCTGCGGCTTCGCGCACATTAATTAGCTTCTAGATGGCCGCGGCCGGAAGGTTTTTTGAGCCACCGAGTATACGCGAAAGGATCGCGATTCTTGCCGTATGCTCCAGCGTCTCCAAACGATCGAACGCTTGCCACAAATCCGCGCCATAAGCGACGGCGCCATGATTGGCCATCAAGAGCGCGTTATGGTGTTTCACGAGCGGACGCATCGCCTCGGTCAACTCGTCGGTCGAAGGAGTTCCGTAGGACGCGAGTGGTACACATCCGAGTGTCAAAATCACTTCGGAGAGTATCGGCTGATCGATTGCCAACCCGGCGACAGCGAAAGCCGTCCCGTGGGGTGGATGGGCATGGCAAACCGCCTTTACGTCGCTCCGCTCCCGATAGATTAGCAAGTGCATTGCTAACTCACTCGACGCCTTCCGATCAGTCAGCGGATTGCCCTCTCGGTCTGTCAGCGCCAGACAGTCTTCAGTCATTCGTCCTTTGCACGTCATTGTCGGTGTCGCGACAATGCGGCCGTCGCCTAGACGCACGCTGATGTTGCCGTCAGAGGAGACGACGTAACTGCGTTCGTACATCAGATTGCCGATCTGAACTATTTCGCGTCGAGCGCTTTTCTCATCCATTGATTCCCGAGTGCCTGTTATAGTTCCTTTTCCTTAGGTTCAAAAGCCTCTTCAAAGTCATTGCTGCGGCGCGCATTGGTGACCACGCTTGCCTGCGGGCGCGCTAGGAAATACGATAATGATTCCAGCGAAGTTGTTAAGTCAACGGTTTTGACTTTCACTCCCAGACGGACGCCGAGAGAGGCCGGCGCGAAGTTGAGCACCGCTTTCACACCTGCAGCCATCACCTGATTCAAGACTCGCTGCGCTGCTCGAGCGGGAACGGCAATAACTGCAACGTCGACCCCCTCCTCTTTAACTATCCGAGCAATCTTCTTGACGTCGTGCACCAGAACCTCCCCGCTGCCCAGGCGCTGGCCAATCTTTGAGGTGTCATTATCAAATAGTGCCACTACCGTGAAATTCGATTTTTCGAATCCCTGATAGTTCGCCAGAGCCGTACCCAATCTTCCTGCACCAATGATGGCTACCCGATGAGGATTGTCCAGGCCAAGAATCTTGGTAATGTTCGCTTGCAGCTCCTCAATGAAGTAACCGACGCCTCGCACGCCAAACTCACCGAAGTAACCTAAGTCCTTGCGAATTTGTGCGGAATTGAGATTGAACTGTTCGGCAAGCACCTGCGATGAAATAGTTTTGATCCCCGCCGCTGAGAGCGTATTCAAACAGCGCAGGTAAACGCTGAGCCGGTTAGTTGTGAGTTCCGAGATTTTCTCTGATTTCATTAAGGGCCTGTTGGTGGAAGTATATCCCTAATGCGAGATCAAGGGTAAGGGCATGACTTGTGAAGTGCGCCGGCAGAGTGTAGTGGCAACGACGCTTTGGATTCGCGATTCGCTCGACACATCCAAAGCGGTGTCGCACTGGGCTTGCTACCGCAATGCTCCAAAGGCTTGAGTGGCATCATCTAGGTCCCAGTCGGAAGCCGCGCGATCAACGTGCGTTGCTCAATCGCGGGAGCATCAACTACAATCGCGTGCGTTTAACGAGAATTGCCCGCATCGATTTTGTTTGTTCGTCAATGATTGCACATCTCTCCGGCACACTTCTTTCAAAACAGGCGACTTCGGTAATACTTGATGTCGCCGGCGTCGGCTATGAAGTCACGATTCCCATTTCGACTTTCTACGAATTGGAGGAGCCGGGCGCGAGTGTGCAGCTCCGCATCTACACGCACGTCCGCGAAGACGCGCTGCAACTCTATGGTTTCAAGACCGCTCGCGAACGCGAGCTCTTCTCGCGTCTAATCTCAGTCAGCGGGATCGGCCCGAAGCTGGGTATCACTTTGCTTTCGGGCATGAGCGCCGATGAGATGATCGCTTCGATCCGTACCAACAATCTAGCTCGGCTGACTTTGATTCCCGGGGTAGGAAGAAAGACTGCGGAGCGGCTGGTGATGGAGCTGCGGGACAAGGTCGCTTCGCTTTCGTCACCGCAGTTGGAAGAGGAGTTAGGCGCTCAGCCTGAAGCGGCTGCTCCACCAACAGAGGATTCGGTACGCTCCGACGCGCTTTCGGCCCTACTGAATCTCGGTTATCAACGCAGCGCGGCTGAGAAAGCCGTCGCCCTCAGCGAAGGTGGCGATGTGTCTGTGGAGTCAATCCTGCGACAGAGTCTTCGCAAACTCGCGAAAGGATGACTGCACTGGCCGTTTCGAGCGACTCTTTGCTTTAGTTCGTTTCAGCCTTACGATTCGAGCAGCGGAGTAT
>Ga0180121_10000982_pt1 | contig 12034 bp, 12 predicted proteins | sample AntDrymUQ5402106_2_FD_129676 | JGI IMG/M metagenome (GOLD analysis project Ga0180121, IMG submission 129676) | Polar desert sand microbial communities from Dry Valleys, Antarctica - metaG UQ540 (21.06) (version 2) (version 2) | ecosystem: Environmental > Terrestrial > Soil > Desert | place...
GCAAAGTGCGCAAAGGTTTTCGCAAAGTTCGCAAAGAATTTTTTCTTACATTCTTATTATTCTTAAGTGCTTTGAGTCCTTGAGACTTGGAGGTAAATAAAATATTCTAATGAAAAATCTGGGTTAAATATAAAGGAAATATGAAATTGTAAAAACAGCATATTTAGAATTTAAACAATATAGAAATGATGAGAATAAAACAGATTCTAATGCAGAAACCAGGATTTATTTTGCAGTTTGGCTCCGAAAATCGAAAAGGTTTGAAATTGATTAGGATTGGCTTTTTTTTCAATTTAAAAAATGCTTGGACATTATTATTTAAACTTAATTCTCAAAATTCAAATCTTGTCTGAGCTCCTGCAGAAAAGTCAGCTCAGATACCTCTAAATTTATTGACTAACAATATTAATTTACGTATTTTGAAGGTTTCCAAATTAAGCATCTTACATTGCCAACAATTAATCAACTTATCCGAAAAGGTAGAAAGAAAATTATTACCAAGAGTAAGGCACCCGCTATGGACGACTGTCCTCAAAAGAGGGGAGTCTGCACCAGAGTTTATACATCAACACCGAAGAAACCTAACTCTGCTTTGAGGAAAGTTGCGAGAGTAAGACTTACAAACGGAATCGAAGTTACAGCATATATTCCGGGAGAAGGTCATAATCTCCAGGAGCATTCGATAGTTTTGATAAGAGGCGGGAGAGTAAAAGATCTGCCGGGAGTAAGATATCATATTATAAGAGGAGCCTTGGATACTGCAGGAGTTGCCAACAGGAAAAAAGCCCGTTCAAAATACGGCGCGAAGAAAGCTAAAGAAACAGCAAAGTAATTTTATATTTCATTAAGAAAACAAACATAGTTTAATATTTTTAAATGAGAAGAAAACGAGCCGAGAAAAGAATAAGAAGACCCGACCCTAGGTTTAACGATATACTCATAGGGAGATTCGTTAACAATTTAATGTGGGACGGAAAAAAGCAGACTGCTCAGAGAATTATGTACAATGCTTTGAATATTATTGCAGAAAAAACAAAAGGGGAACCGATGGATGTTTTCAGAAAAGCTATCAATAATGTTCAGCCAGCAATTGAAGTAAGGTCAAGAAGAGTCGGTGGAGCAAATTACCAGGTTCCGACAGAAGTAAGGCCGGACAGAAGAGTAGCATTAGCAATCAAATGGATACTGACATACTGCAGGGCAAGGAATGAAAAATCGATGTCATTAAGATTGGCAAATGAACTGATGGCAGCATCGGTAGGTGAGGGAAGCTCAGTTAAAAAGAAAGACGATATACATAAAATGGCTGAAGCAAATAAAGCTTTTGCGCATTTTAAATGGTAAGTTGTTTTAACAAATTTTAAAAAATCATAAATAGTAGAGTAAACATAAAATGGCAAGGCAAGTATCATTAGATAAAACGAGAAATATTGGTATCATGGCGCATATAGATGCCGGGAAGACCACTACAACTGAAAGAATACTTTACTATACGGGAAGACTCCACAGATTAGGTGAAGTGCATGAAGGTGCAGCAACTATGGACTGGATGGAGCAGGAAAAAGAAAGAGGGATTACTATTACTTCTGCAGCAACAACTTGCTCATGGAATGATCACAGGATAAATATAATCGATACGCCGGGACACGTTGATTTTACAGCGGAGGTGGAAAGATCTTTAAGGGTTCTTGACGGCGCTGTAGCATTATTCTGTTCTGTTGGCGGAGTAGAGCCGCAATCAGAAACAGTATGGAGACAAGCGGATAAATACAAGGTTCCAAGAATTGCCTTCGTGAACAAGATGGACAGAACAGGAGCAGATTTCTTTCATGCTATCGATATGATGAGGGATAGACTTAAAGCAAATGCAGTACCTATTCATTTACCGATCGGCCAGGGTACTCTCTTTAATGGGATCATCGATTTAATTACAATGAAAGCAAGAATGTTCAATGATGAAACTTTGGGTGCAACATTTGAAGATGTGGAAATACCTGAATCCTTAAAAGCTCAGGCAAAAGAATATAGGCATAAGTTATTGGAAGCCGTTGCGGATGTTGATGATACTTTATTGGTAAAATTTTTAGATGGTAAGGAAATCAGTGAGAAAGAAATATTAGCGGTATTGAGAAAAGCTACAATTGAAGTGAAAATTATTCCTGTGTTATGCGGTTCTTCATTTAAGAATAAGGGAGTTCAGAATTTACTGGATAAAGTTGTAGATCTTCTTCCTTCACCTTCGGATGTAGGTGATACTGAAGGACATCATTATCATACAGATGATCATGTAACAAGAAAAGTTTCAGACGATGAAAAGTTTACAGCATTGGCATTTAAAATAATGACAGATCCTTTTGTTGGAAAGCTTACCTTCTTCAGAGTGTATGCCGGTAAAGCAATTGCGGGCAGTTATGTTTATAATTCAATAGCAGGAAAAAAAGAAAGATTCAGCAGGTTACTGCAGATGCATGCAAACAGCAGGGAAGATATTAAAGAAGTATATTGTGGAGATATAGCAGCGGCAGTAGGACTAAAATTTACTAAAACAGGTGACACGCTTTGTGATGAATCCGATCCGATTGTATTGGAAAAAATTACATTCCCTGAGCCAGTTATTTCAATTGCTATTGAGCCAAAGACAAAAGCAGACCAGGATAAATTAGGAGAATCATTAGCTAAATTGTCTGATGAAGATCCGACATTCAGAGTAAAGACAGATGATGAGACAGGTCAAACATTGATCTCTGGAATGGGTGAGCTTCATCTCGATATTATTGTTGAAAGATTGAGAAGAGAATTTAAGGTTGATGCAAATGTTGGGAATCCTCAGGTAGCATATAAAGAAACAATTAAGAAAAAGGTAACGCAGGAAGGAAAATTTGTAAGACAATCAGGAGGTAGGGGACAATTTGGGCATGTATGGATCGAAATCGAGCCGAATGAAAAAGGCAAGGGTTTTATTTTTGAAAATGGAATAGTAGGCGGTGTCATTCCGAAGGAATATATTAATCCCGTTGCAAATGGAATTGAAGAAGCCATGAAGAACGGTGTACTTGCTGGATATCCGGTTGAAGATATAAAAGTAAGATTGTTTGACGGTTCATTTCATGATGTTGATTCATCTGAAATGGCATTTAAGATCGCTGGTTCAATGGCATTCAAAGAAGGTGCAAGAAAAGCTAATCCCGTACTGCTTGAACCAATAATGGAAGTGGAAGTTGTAACTCCTGAAGAATATATGGGTGATGTTATGGGGGACTTAAGCTCAAGAAGAGGTAGAATAGAAGGTATGTCGCAAAGAAGTGATGCACAGGTTATCAAAGCATTGGTGCCGTTATCTGAAATGTTTGGGTATGCAACTACAATGAGATCCATGACACAAGGAAGGGCAATTTACACAATGCAATTTTCTCATTATGACGAGGCTCCGAAGAGTATTTCCGATCAGATCATTGAAAAGGTAAAAGGAAAAGAGAAAGTCTCTTAAAAGGTTTTAGATTTTTAATTTAAGATATTAGATTTAGCAAATATAAAGTTCTTTACAATAAGTATTAGGGTCAGTTCAGGTAAAAATATCTGAATATAACTTGTCAATCAGACACATTATTCGTTCTATAAAAATTAATCTTATCAAAAAAGTTTTACATGATAAGATAATTTTCCATCAAGGGTCAGTAGCTCAGATGGTTAGAGCGCGTGCCTTATAAGCACGAGGTGGGAGGTTCAATTCCTCCCTGACCCACTTTTTTTGATTTGGGATTGGGGATGGTGCCTGCCTGCCGCAGGCAGGGATTTACGATTTATATATTGTTTGATTAAAATTAAATTTGATTAAAGAGGATATTTATTAAGAAAACTTTCAAATAAACTTTTTTAAAAATATTAATTAATAAATAAATAGCGTTAAGGAGAAATAATAAATGGCTAAAGAGAAATATAGTGCTAAAAAGCCTCACGTAAACATAGGGACAATAGGTCACGTTGATCATGGTAAAACTACTCTGACTGCAGCAATAACGATGGCTTTAGGAAAAAAAGGTTATTCAAAAGTTAGAGCTTTTGATTCCATCGATAAGGCTCCTGAAGAAAGAGCAAGAGGAATTACGATTGCAACTGCACACGTTGAATATGAAACAGAGAACAGACATTATGCACACGTTGACTGTCCGGGACACGCCGATTATATAAAGAATATGATCACTGGCGCTGCACAGATGGATGGTGCAATTGTTGTAGTAGCAGCAACAGACGGAGCAATGCCACAAACAAAAGAACATATTCTGCTTGCAAGACAGGTTGGAGTTCCTGCAATAGTTGTTTTTTTAAATAAAGTAGATATTATCTACCAGCAGGAGAAGACACCTGAAGATGCAGAATTATTATTGGAGGTTGTTGAGTCAGAATTAAGAGATATTTTGAATAGTTATGATTATCCCGGAGATGAAATTCCAATCATCCGAGGAAGCGCATTGAAAGCGATGGAAGCTGGTATAGACCCTGCATCTGCCGTAGATGATGAGAAGCTCAAGCCGATATTCGATTTAATGGCAGCAGTTGATTCTTACATCCCTCAACCTAAACGAGAAATTGATAAAACTTTTTTAATGCCTGTGGAGGATGTGTTTTCCATTACAGGTAGAGGAACTGTTGCAACCGGAAGAATTGAAAGAGGAAAAGTAAAAGTCGGAGAAGAAGTTGAATTAATAGGTCTTGGGGCAAAGAAAAAGACAGTAGTAACGGGCGCGGAAATGTTTAATAAAGAGCTTGACGAAGCAGTAGCAGGATTTAACTGCGGCTTGTTATTGAGAGGTGTTGATAAGAATGAAATTGAAAGAGGAATGGTACTTGCTAAAGCAGGTTCAATTACACCTCATAAAAAATTCGAAGCTCAGGTTTATATCTTAGCAAAGGAAGAAGGTGGAAGACATACACCTTTCAGCACAAATTACAGACCGCAGTTTTATTTCAGAACTACGGACGTAACAGGTGTTGTTCATTTACCGGAATCAATTCAGATGGTTATGCCCGGTGATAATGTTGAGAAGCTTGTTATTGAATTAATTGCTCCTATTGCTATGGAAGACGGATTGAAATTTGCTATCAGAGAAGGCGGCAGAACAGTTGGAGCAGGTGTTGTAACGAAAATACTGGAATAACATTTAACGAATAAATAAAAAAATTTAAGTTGGCATCACAAAAAATCAGAATTAAATTAAAGTCATACGATCATACCTTATTGGATAAGTGGACTGAAAGAATTATAAAGACTATTAAGTCAACAGGCGCGATAGTCAGCGGTCCTATTCCATTACCAACAAAGAAGAATGTTTATACAGTGTTGAGGTCTCCGCATGTTGATAAAAAATCCAGAGAGCAGTTTGAAACAAGGTCTCACAAAAGACTGATCGACATATTGAACTCTTCGAATAAAACAATTGATGCTTTAACTAAATTAGACCCTCCGGGTGGCGTAGATATTGAGATCAAAGTTTAATTACAATTGTAAAGCATAAACACAAACAAAATTATGATAGGCATTTTAGGAAAAAAAATAGGAATGACCACCGTTTTTGCATCTAATGGCAACGCTGTTCCTTGTACGGTAATTGAAGCCGGTCCCTGTTACGTTACACAGATCAAGATCAAGGATATAGACGGTTACGAAGCAGTTCAGCTTGGGTTTGAAGAGAAGAAAGAAAAGAATTCAACTAAGCCATTAATTGGAAAATTCAAAAAAGTAAATGCTCCCGTCCTTCGACATATTAAAGAAGTAAGGGATTTCCCCGTTGAAAATCTGAAGGAAGGCGACCAGGTGAAAGTTGATATTTTTAAGGAAGGGGATACTGTTAAAGTTACTGGTATTTCCAAAGGCAAGGGCTTTCAGGGTGTTGTTAAGAGGCACGGATTTGGAGGCGGTCAGAGAACTCACGGTCAGAGCGACAGGCAGAGAGCTCCGGGATCTATCGGAGGAAGTTCTTATCCGTCAAGGGTTTTCAAGGGTCAGAGAATGGCAGGTAGAATGGGCGGCGATACAATAACAGTCAGAAATATGAAAGTAGTAAAAATATTCAGCGATTCTAATTTAATATTAATAAAAGGCGCAGTACCGGGAACGAAGACCGGCATTGTAGAAATTTATAAAAACGAATAATGGAATTAAAAGTATATAAACTCGACGGTTCTGAATCAGGACAAACTGTCAGTTTACCATCCGAAGTCTTTGAAATAGAGCCAAACCAACATCTGATTTATCAGGCTGTAAGGACGTATCTTTCCAATAAAAGACAGGGAACACACAAGACAAAAGAAAGAAACGAAGTAAGAGGAGGCGGTAAAAAACCTTTCAGACAAAAAGGGACGGGTAATGCAAGACGCGGAACAAACAGATCGCCTTTAATGGTTGGCGGCGGAACAATATTCGGTCCGAGACCTCATACTTACAAACTGAAGATTCCAAGGAAAGCAGCAAGGTTAGCAAGGAAAAGCGCTTTGAGCATGAAGGCAAAAGGAAATGAGATTATGGTAATTGAGGATTTTACTTTTGAAGCGCCGAAGACTAAGGATCTTTTTAATATTCTTAAGTCTTTTAAAATTGAAAATACAAAAACTTTACTCCTTCTTTCCGTAAAGAATGATAATCTTTACCGGTCGGGCAGAAACATTGAGAAGCTTAATGTTATGATATCAGATAAAGCAGCAACTTATGATTTGTTAAACAACAAGCTGATTCTGTTACAAAAGTCTGCAATAGACCCTTTGTGTAAAAGTTTAATCAACTAAAAAGCCGAGTCAATAATATTTATATGAAAACAATTTTAGTAAGACCCCTTATTACGGAAAAAAATTCACTGATGCAGGAAACTCTGAATCAGTATTCATTCGAAGTGGGAAGAGACTGCAATAAGATTGAAATTGCATATGCTGTTGAAAAGAAATTTAATGTCAGAGTTAAAAAAGTTAATACTCTTGTTTCCAAGGGAAAGAAAAAATCTCAGATGACAAAGAAGGGAAGATTCGAAGGATACCGCGCCGACAGAAAAAAGGCAATCGTTACTTTGCACAAGGAAGATAAGATCGATTTTCTTGGCAATATCGAATAGTTGAGTTTTTAGTTCATCGAATTTTAACAAACCTCTCATGTCTAATAAATCAATTTCTATTCCGAACAAGAAATTTTGAAAGTTTTGTCACAATTGAAATAGATTTTTTATACTATAAGCTAAAGCTTGGTGAAAAATTCATCAGGCTTTTAGTCATTATAAATGATTCAATTAATAACTCATTGTTCTTTTACAAAGCATTAAATACAATAATTCGAAACTGAAAAGTAAGTTCGAAATATTCTTAGATACGGATGTTTTTTCGGATAGTGCGGTACACAATAAAAACTCCGGTGAGTCCTTATTGGCAAAGAGCTTGCGACTATTTGATTGTTATACTTCCGTAGTTAATGCTTCCGAGATTTTTTCAGAATGCTCATCTAAGAAGCAGGTTGAGATTGCGAAGAAGTCTTTTTTTGGAGTCGGGGTCTTAGGAATACCATTCAGATACTCCGTCTGTATAGGAGAAGTTTTAAGAAAAATAGAAAATAAAAATTTAAAAAATACTTTCAGAGATTCACTAATTATTTCAATGTGCATAGAAACTAAGTTACCATTGTTTTCGTTAAATGGAAATAGATACAAAGACCTGTCAAATTATTTTAAGATCAAACTAATCAGCAAAGAAATCATAATTCAAAATAATTTTCCGGAGGTTATTTTTAAAAAAGTAAAAATTTTATAATATGAAATTAGGCAAACAATATACAAGCAGAGAAAATCAATCAACCGATATATACCTTAAAGAAATCAGTAAGACAACTCCTTTATCAGTGGAGCAGGAGATCGACTGCGCGAAAAGAATTAAAAAAGGTGATAAGAAAGCATTAGACCTTCTGGTAAAAGCAAATTTAAGATTTGTAGTTAGTGTTGCCAAGCAATATCAGAATCAGGGCTTGTCTTTGAACGATCTCATTAATGAAGGTAATTTAGGTTTGATAAAAGCTGCTAAGAAGTTTGATGAAACCAGAGGATTTAAATTTATTTCATATGCAGTATGGTGGATCAGACAATCTATTTTACAGGCGCTCGCGGAACAATCAAGAGTTGTCAGATTACCTTTGAATATTGTGCAGCAAAAAAGTAAGATTGCAAAAACTATAAGCGAACTTGAGCAAAGAAACGAGAGAGTACCTAACGTTTTAGAGATTGCTGAAAAGCTGGATATGAGTGTATATGAAGTTCAGGAGACTCTGAAGAATTCCGGTGGCCACGTTTCGATGGATGCGCCGAGTATTCACGGAGAAGATACTAAGCTCATAGACATAATGCCTGACAAGCAGGAGAAGATGCCAGATATGGCTTTGTTAAAAGATTCATTGAGAATTGAGATTGAAAGAGCACTAGATACTTTGTCACAGAGGGAAAAAGAAGTTGTGAAACTATATTATGGACTGGAAAAAGAAAATCCTTTAACCCTTGAAGAGATCGGTGATAAATATAAACTGACAAGAGAAAGAGTAAGGCAGATAAAAGAAAAAGCCATCAGAAGATTAAGACAAGCTTCTCGAAGTAAGGCTTTGAAAGCCTATTTAGGACAATAAGCGAATTTGGGATTTGGAATTTCGGATTTGGAATTTTAGATAAGGATTTGGAAAAATAGTTTAAAACCATTCTATGATGATTTGTAGAGTGGTTTTTTATTTGCTTAAAATGAGATTAATAGCTCGTTTATCAATTTCATGCGCGCCGTTAAAAACAATTTCTTCAAATTCTATGGAATTATCCTGAAGGAGTTTTTTACTCTTTTCAAAGCTTACTAAACTTATAATTTTATCTTCCTTGCCTGTAAGATAATACAACTTTGAGTTTCTGAGTTTTTCTTTCAGTTTAACAAAATCCGCATCTTGAGGAAAGTCGGAAGAGCATAGTATTAAGTTGTTGAAATAAGAGTTTGTGCTAATAAATAATCTTACTGCAGTATGAACACCTTGTGAAAATCCAAGCAGATTCGATTTTGCAGAATTCAGATCATATTTATTTTTTAAATGTAAAAGGATTTGTTCAAGGTAATTCAAATAATCATTTATCTCATTTTGTCTGTCTTCTCTTGTCATCCATGACGCACCGATTTTGTCTTTGGTATGAAATTTTGATAATCCTTCTGGAGCAACTATCAGAGTGTTCTCATTATCAAGAAAATCAAAATCTTTTATAAAATCCGATGCCAGCTGTGCATAGCCGTGAAGTACAAACCAAAAGGATTTTATTGTTTTGTTTGCCTGTTCATTTGAAAAATATCTCGCAGTTTTTTCAACCTTTATATGGCTTTCATAAACTTTCAACTTTCAATTTTTAACTTTTAACCTTTAACTTTTAACCTTTTACTTTTAATTTACAACTAAATTTGCCCCGTTAGGCTAATGGATAAACCAACAGACTACGAATCTGTCTTTAGAAGTTCGAATCTTCTACGGGGCACTAATCAAAATAAAAATATAATAGTTAAGAGGAAACAGAATTTATACGCAACAATAACGCAACAAAATTTGTGAATTATTGTCTCTTTTTTTTAAAAAAAACACTTCACTTGACTCACTATTCAGACTTTTATTTTAAAGCTACTGATGATGATCCTGAAAATCCTACTTTTAAATTCAATATTGATAAGGTCTTGGATTATTCTGACTGAGATCGAAAATGGGAAAATTAAATATCTGGAAACCGTACAAAAAAATATTTGGAATATTATATTAACAAAACAAAGGGACACGTTCCACATATTCCAGAACCTGGTGAAAAGGTTAAATCAGTACATGTGGTAACCCTTCTTTCTCAAAAGAAGTAATTACTGAAACTCATTTGAAATAATAATAGAATAACCTTTAACAATAAAAAAATTTGAACAATTAATATGACCGAACTCACCTGGGAAGGCAAATTTAAAGACGGAAAAAAAGTAGCCCCTGTTCGAATTGCTCTTCCGTTCCAAACTATTGAAACTGTTAACGAAAGTTCTGCAGATAGAGATAAACGATTGTCGAGTCTCTTTCAGCAAAAAGAAGAATCCGAATGGAGAAACCGCTTAATATGGGGTGATAAGAAATATGTCTTACCAAGTCTATTACCGGAGTTCGCAGGAAAAATAAATTTAATTTACATTGATCCTCCATTTGATACCGGAGCTAATTTTTCTTTTACTGCAACTATTCCAGATCATCCGGATACAGATTATGATGAAACTACACAGTTTGTAAAAGAGCCAAGTGTAATTGAACAAAAAGCTTATCGTGATACATGGGGACGAGGGCTTGATAGCTATATGCAATGGTTTTATGAGACAATTGTTTTGATACATGAACTACTTTCACAAGATGGGAGTATTTTTGTACATCTTGATTGGCATGTATCTCATTACGCAAAATCCATTTTAGATGAAGTATTTGGATATGAGAATTTCATAAACGAAATAATTTGGAAAAGAAGTGATTCACATAATGATGGAAATCGAATGGGAATTGTTGACGATAGGATTTTCTATTACTCAAAGTCCAGTAGGAGAAATTTTAATAAACAACATAAAGAATATAGTCAGGAATATTTAGATAATTTTTATAATAAAACTGATGAAAATGGCCGTAAATATAGGTTAGATCATTTTACAAAACCGAAAGGAAGCAGAGGGTATTTTTATAATTATAAAACAGCTATTCCACCGCCAAATGGTTGGAGGTGTCCAAAAGAAACTATGAGTAAATTTGATGAATCTGGTTTGTTAATTTTTGCTGGAGATAAAGTTTATAAAAAAAGATATTTAGATGAGCAATTTGGAAATCCATTGAATACAATCTGGGATGATGTTTCTGGACAATTAGGAAATCAATCTTTGAACTATCAAACTCAAAAACCAGAAATTCTAATAAAAAGGATTATAGAAATGTCAACTCGCTCTGAAGATTTAATTCTTGATTGCTTTTCTGGTAGCGGAACAACTGCAGCAGTTGCAGAAAAATTAAACCGAAGATGGATTACTTGCGACTTGGGAAGATTTGCAATTCACACAACGAGAAAAAGATTACTTGGAATTGAAAATGTAAAACCGTTTGAAGTTCAGAATCTCGGTAAGTACGAAAGACAGCAATGGATGAAATCTGAATTTGACCTCACCCCTAACCCCTCTCCAAATGGAGAGGGGAACAAGATCGCTATGCAAAAACGGCTGGAGCAGGAAAGAGCATACAAACACTTCATTGTTAGTTTGTATAATGCAAACATACTTGACGGCTACACATGGCTGCATGGAACGAAATCCGGAAGGATGATCCATGTGGGTAATGTGGATGCACCTGTAACGGTTGAAGATATCAAAAGCGCTATCAAAGAATTCTGGAAGCTTGTTGGGAAAGAAAAGAGTATTAAAGTTAACGGGATCGATTTTCTCGGTTGGGATTTTGCATTTGAAGTAAATGAGACTGCAAAGCAGTTTGCAGCAGAGAATAAAGTAAACGTTTCTTTTAAGAAAATTCCGAGAGAAGTATTGGAAAAGAAAGCAGTTGAACAGGGAGATATAAAATTTTATGAACTTGCCTCACTTTCAATCAAAAAGAAAATAAAGAAACAAGATGTAGAGATAACTCTTGATAATTTCATTGTTCCTCCAGACGACATACCTGAAGATGTAAGGAAAAATATTTCGCATTGGAGCCAGTGGGTTGATTATTGGGCGATTGACTGGAATTATAAAAACGACACATTTCATAATGAATGGCAAAGCTACAGGACAAAACAAAATCCTAAGATTGAACTTACCTCCTCACATCAATACGAAGAAAAAGGAAAATATGTAATACTAGTAAAAGTAATAGATATTTTAGGGAATGATACAACAAAAGCATTGGAGATTATTGTTTAAAAGTGAAATATTATTTATAAGGTAAAAATCAAATAATTGCAAACAGGGATAACATTTGAGAATTATCGAATAAATAATATCA
>Ga0180121_10000983_pt1 | contig 12028 bp, 8 predicted proteins | sample AntDrymUQ5402106_2_FD_129676 | JGI IMG/M metagenome (GOLD analysis project Ga0180121, IMG submission 129676) | Polar desert sand microbial communities from Dry Valleys, Antarctica - metaG UQ540 (21.06) (version 2) (version 2) | ecosystem: Environmental > Terrestrial > Soil > Desert | place...
AGTTTATTCATGATTAGCTCTCCTGTTGAGACCGGGTCGCTACCGCTCGCCGTTCTGACAGATCACGTGGTCGATGATTAGAGTTGTTCTCATTTGTACCATGACTCGGGTGTTCTTAATGGGATAACGCTTCAGGCTTCGTTGTCTGGGTGGGGACTGCTACTTGTCCCTTGAGCTGACCAGGCAAGAGAAGGCCAGCAACAGCCGCCGTAGAACGTAGGAGAAACGATCGTCGATCACCTCTCATTGCGTGTGCTTTCTGCCTGCGTGCTTCGCAATCTAAAAGATCTCTCTCCTTGATCTCTACTCCTTGATTAACACCGCAGAGCAGAAGTTCGTGAAAATTATTTTAGCGCTTGCAAACCCAGCGAGCCTTTTTACAGCCAACCCAGCGCGATTTCAGATCTCAAATCTCAGATCTCAGATCTCAGATTCGAGCGATTGATTTGAGATTTGAGATCTCAGACTAATCGCGGCGACTTCCCGTGAAACGCAACAAAAAGAAGAATAGGTTGATGAAATCCAGGTAAAGAGACAGGGCGCCAACCACCGCGTACGCACCCACTCCGCCGTTCGGCAGCGCCACAGCCATTTGCTTTAGGCGTTGGGCGTCCCAGGCGGTAAGGCCGGTGAAAACCAAAACGCCGACGACCGAAATCACGAACTGCAGAGCGCTGCTTTGCCAGAAGATGCCAACGATCGAGGCGAGGATGAGACCGATTAAACCCATGAACATGAATTGGCCCACGCCAGCGAGACTTCTCTTGGTGACGGTACCGAAGACCGCTGTGGCGCCGAACATTCCGGCGGTAACGATGAAGGTCGAGGTTATCGACGCACCGGTATAAATCAGCAGGATTAGGGATGAAGTGACTCCCGTGAGCGCTGAGTACAAGATGAAAAGTCCGGCCGCGATCGCCGGTGAAACCTTCTCGACGCGCGCCGAGAGATAAATAACGAGGCCGAGCTGAGCAATGACTAGGGCCCAAAACACGATCCGGTTAAGTATCAGCATTTCGATGAGCGCGGGTGACGCCGCCACCGTAAAAGCGGTTACAGCAGTAACCAGCAAACCGGCAAACATCCAGCCGTACACCCGACTCAAAAAAGCGCCGACACGTTCGTCGCGCACGTCCGCAACCTGCGGCGAAGTAAACGAAGATTGGTTCCAGCTCATGATTCCCCTCCCTGATTCAGTTAACACTAAAGATGTCTTGGTACCCCATTATAAGCGAAATAAGCGAAATCAATTAGCCGCGGATATACGCGGATAAACGCTGATCTAGACGGACGGAGGTTACTTCACTGACTTCGCGTTTTCAGGTTTGGTGAAGAGTGAAGCGGCAAGCGGTCGATTGAACTCGATTGACTCGTAATTGATGCGGCTTGTTTGTTTGCCGTTAATGAAATGGTCGATCACGTAGGCTGCAGTTACTCCGTCAATGGTAATGGGCCTGGCTAGCCTATCCTCTTCGGTTATCTCTTCGGTCTCATCAGAGTCGGCTACCTTGCGGGTGCGTTTGTAGATTACCTTCGCGGGCAGTCCGTCTTTTGCCCCAAATTCATATTCAATCCAAAACCCGTCAGGGTAAGTGAGTCGCACAGTCTCGTTACGGCTGGCCAGACCGGCCTCGCGGCGGCCGATATAACTAAGAGTGGCACTCTCGCGACGCCACCAACCGCGCAAAACATTATCGATACTGGTGCGCATGCTCCTTTTGAAGTCTTCGATCTGCGCCGGCTTCTGATCGTTCAAGCTCCTGGTAGCGCCGTCGTAAAGCCAGCCGGTCGCGCCCACGTTGGTTTGCACCACCCGCACTCCGGCGCTGGTAAATTCCGTCCGCTCCTTGTCTGGATAAACGACGTAGTCGAGAAATCTGGTCGGCAATTGTGACAGGCCATCCTGATAGGCCGTATAGAAACCGCGCCCTACCACGCTTTGCGCGTTCAGGTAAGCACTGCCGCCGAGGACTTCAATGGCTCGCTTGACGATGCCCTCCGCCTTCTCGGTCGAAGCAGGCATGGGCGGCGCCGGCTTGTTGTCCTGCGCTTGAAGAGCAACCGGTCCGGAACAACCCAGCGTCAGCAGCATGAGAAATTGAAATAACTTATGCGAGATCTTCATGTTTGAATCTTCACTGTGAAACCATTAATGTTGAAGGGAATTTACCACAGAGCGCCCGTGACAGCGCAGGCTGAACAACGGTTTGGCGGATACCATCGACCCACTAAACTACAATAACCTCAGATGAAGCTGATTCAAGCGAAAGGGTCTCAATGAAGTCAATCATTGAAACCCTCACTTAGTCTCGGCAATAATCCGGTCGCATCACCACCCCAAGCGGGCTTCCCGCTTGGGGACCCAGTCGCTACCGCTCGCGGTTCTGACATTACACGCTGATTTAGTTCAGCTCAGGCTTGTTGGCAGCGGCTGCTTTGACGACCGTCTCGCCCTCTTCCACGTCGACCAGGAAATTCGAGGCCGTCTTCCACATGGCCGTAATCGGCAGCTTCACCTTTTCGTCAATGTGGCGCTTTAAGAAGCGGGCGCCGTAAGCGGTGTTGTAGCCTTTTTCGGTAAGGAGGTTGAGCGCGGCTTCACTGACCTCGACCGACTTGCCCTGGCGCTCCATTTGCCGCCGCAGCTTGTCCAGGTAGAGCTTGGCAATCTGACGCACCTCGTCCATTGTCAACGGCGCGAAGACGATGATCTCGTCGATACGATTGCGAAACTCGGGCGAGAAGCGCGTCTCGGCAGCCTTCATCACCTCTCTGTTTACTACGCGGAAGTCTGCGGCTGTCTTCGTACCGAAGCCCAAGGGTTTCTCGAACTTCTTGAAGCTGTCGGAGCCCAGATTCGAGGTCATGATCACAATCGCGTCGGAAAGGTAAACTTTCTTACCCCGACCATCCGTTAGCCATCCTTCGTCGAAGGCCTGCAAAAACAGGTTCATCAGGTACGGAGAAGCTTTTTCCACCTCATCCAGCAGGAGCACCGTGTAGGGATTCTCGCGCAGTTGTTCGGTGAGAATGCCGCCGCGCTCCGAACCGACTATGCCGCGCGGCATACCAATCAGCTTTTCAATGCTCACCGTACCGTCGCTGTATTCAGACATGTCGATGCGGACCATCTTCTCTTCGTCGCCGAACATGAATTCAGCGACCGCCTTGGCGAGTTCGGTCTTGCCTACGCCTGTAGGCCCGAGGAACAGCAACACGCCATCGGGTTTGTAATGCGATTCCTTCAACGGCCCTTTGTTCAATCTCAGCCGCTGGGCCACAGCCTTGATGGCGGCTTTCTGGCCTATCACACGATTACCGAGCAGGGCTTCCGTCATGGCAAAACGGTCGCCAGTGTCGCGAAAGATCATATCGCGCGGAATACGCGACTCCTGCGAGATCACCTCGATGACGTGTTCAGGTTTGACGATCATCGTCTGCGGCTCGTTGATTTCGACTTTAACGGCAGCCGTATCAAGCCAGCCGATTGCTTTGTCTGGGAGGTGTAGATTGCGGATGTACTTGGGCGCCATCTCCAAGGCGGTGTTGATAGCGTCGTCTGAAATTTTGACGGAGTAGTTGCGCTCCAGACGCGGACGCACCCCAAGCAGAATCTCGCGCGTTTCGCTGATCGTGGGCTCGACCACTTTCACTAACCGGAAGCGACGGGCCAGTGCCTCATCCTCGGCGATATATTCTTTGTATTCCGAAATGGTCGTGGCACCAATGATGCGCATGTCGCCGCGCGCGAGCGCCGACTTAAACATGTTCGCCGCATCGGACGACGTCCCGAGCGCGGCTCCGGCGCCGACGATGGTGTGCGCTTCGTCGATGAAAAGAATGAGATTGTCGCGCTCCTTCACCTCATCGATGATGCCTTTGATTCTTTCTTCGAACATGCCGCGCAGCATCGTGCCGGCGACCAGTCCGCCCATTTGTAGCTGCACCACATGCGAGCCCCGCAGGCGAGCAGGCACTTTCTCGGGTTCCAATTCGATTAAGCGCGCCAGACCTTCGATCACCGCTGTCTTGCCCACGCCGGGTTCACCCACCAGCATGGGTGAATTTGCCCTTTCGCGGTGGCAGAGAATTTCCACGATCTGCTGGATCTCTTTCTCCCGGCCGATAGTGGGCGCAATCTTGTCAGCTCGCGCCAGTCGATTGAGTGAAACGCCGAAATGCTTGAGATAAGGTGGGAGTTCAAACTTCTTTCGAAACTGCTCCTCTTCCTGTTCCCGTTTTTGCACCTGAGCGCGCACATTTTCCGCGACGGCCTCAGTATTTGCTCCCATGTTTCTGAGCACGTCCAGGAAAAGACTGTCATAGTTGGTGAGCGCTTCAAAAATATCGGTGGCTTCGATGGTCTTGCGCCCCTGCGTGCGCGCCCGTTCCATGGCGCGCTTGAACAAGTCTGTCGTATCAGCGGCGATACGGAAACCCTTTCCGACGTGCTGTTGGCGAGTGGTTTCCAGTCGCTGGTCGATAGCAATCTTGACTACAATCGGATCCAGAGATAGCTCGCGCATCGTAGAGTTGAACATATCCGGCTCTTCGTGCATGAGCGCCTGCAAGATATGCTCAACCGCCACGTAGTTCTGATCCCGCTGGCGCGACTCGCTCATGGCGTGCTCGAGTATGCGCTGGCCGCTTTCACCAAACTTGTCTTTGTATGCCCCTAGATCTGCCATTTTCAGACTACCTCAAAAGCCTTTGTACGTTCATTCTTGTCAGCAAGTTTGACCTGGGCCCTCAAACCCGCCGAAAAAGCCGCGGGTTAGATGTTCTGAGCATAAGCGCCGTTGTGTTTCAATGCAACAACATTTACCCGGCCGATTTGCTTGCAAATCTCCTGCCAACTGGGTGTCAGATTTGAGGAAGTATTTGTTAGTAATCGTAGTCTTCGCCACCACCCGGCATCGGCATTGGTTTCTTGGGTTCAGGAGCATCAGTGACAGCCGCGTCGGTCGTCAACAGAAGCCCGGCGATCGACGCGGCATTCTGCAAGGCAGTGCGCACTACTTTTGTAGGATCAATGATTCCCGCCGCAGCCAGATCCTCAAACTCTCCGCTGCTCGCATTGAAACCCCTGGTGCCTTTCATGACCTCGACTTTGCCAATAATTACGGCGCCGTCTACACCGGCGTTTTCGGCAATCCGCCGTAGCGGTTCTTCGAGCGCACGTCTTACCAGCCTGATACCGGTTTGTACATCTGGGTCATCATCGGTCAACTTATCGAGCACTTTGGCGGCACGAAGCAGCGCCACTCCGCCACCAACCACGATGCCTTCCTGGGCCGCGGCCCTGGTGGCGTTCAATGCGTCTTCGACCCGCATCTTGATCTCTTTCATTGCCATTTCAGTCGGAGCTCCGACTCTGACTACTGCAACGCCACCGGCGAGCTTTGCCAACCGCTCCTGCAATTTTTCGCGATCGTAATCCGAAGTGGTCTCTTCGATTTGTCGTTTGATGGTTGCGACTCGACCCTGAATAGCCTTGGGATCGCCACCACCCTCAACAATCGTGGTGTTCTCTTTGTCGACGATCACCCGCTTCGCTGAACCGAGATCGGATACATCGACATTCTCGAGTTTTATTCCCAGGTCCTCAGTTACCACGCGGCCGCCCGTAAGGATGGCCAGATCTTCGAGGATGGTTTTGCGCCTTTCCCCGAACGCCGGCGCTTTAACAGCGCAGACCTTGATTGTGCCGCGCAGTTTATTAATGACGAGTGTGGCGAGGGCGTCGCCTTCAATGTCCTCGGCGATAATCAAAAGCGGCCTCCCGCTCCGGGCCGTTTGTTCAAGCAAGGGCAGCAGATCCCGCATCGCCGAAATTTTCTTCTCGTGCAGCAGGATCAGAGAATCCTCGAGCACCGTCTCCATGCGATCCGCGTTAGTCACGAAGTAAGGCGACAAATAGCCGCGGTCGAACTGCATTCCCTCAACAATGTCGAGCTCGGTCTGGAGCGTCTTTGACTCCTCCACAGTCACGACGCCGTCCTTGCCGACCTTCTCCATGGCTTCGGAGATGAGCTTCCCAATCTCGCGATCGTTATTCGCTGAGACGGTGGCTACATTAGTTAGCTCTTCTTTGGTCTTCACTTTCTGCGAGACGCGTTGGAGTTCCGCAACCACCTTGTCGGTCGCAGTCAGGATGCCATGCTGCAAAGACATTGGGTTGGCTCCCGCAGCTACATTCCTCACGCCTTCACGAAATATTGCCTGCGCCAGCACCGTCGCTGTAGTAGTGCCGTCGCCCGCGGTGTCATTCGTTTTGACGGCCACCTCGCGGACCATTTGCGCACCCATGTTCTCGTAACGGTCTTGAAGTTCAATTTCCCGGGCAACCGTAACGCCATCTTTCGTAATCACCGGCGAACCAAATTTCTTCCCCAGCACGACGTTACGCCCTTTTGGCCCAAGTGTTACTCGCACTACATTAGCCAGAGTGTTTACTCCTTTGAGCATCGCCTGGCGGGCCTCTTCGTGGAACTTCATTTCCTTAGCAGCCAATTTTTTTCTCCTTCAGCAATTAATCTAGTAGTTTCAACGATACGGTCTACTAGCTAGTTGGCGCGAACGGCGTTTTGCTGCCCTCCGGAAGCCCGTCCGACCTTTACGCGCGCAGGGCGCAGCAAGCGGTCACCAATCCGATAGCCAGGGGTGTATTCCGCCACGACTTTGCCTTCTTCCTCAGGCGCCACCGGAACAGTTTCCACCGCTTCGTGTAACTCAGGATCGAATTCCTGCCCAACAGACTTGATGGGTTCGACACCAGCGGCAGCAAGCGCGCTCTCAAAACTCGCTGCGGTCCGGCGCACACCCTCACCAATCTGTTCCGGCGTGCTACTCGACTCGGCTGCTTCGGTCGCTCGTTGAAGGTTATCCAGCACCGGAAGCAACCGCGCAATGAAATCCGCCTTTCCCCGCTCCGCGCGTTCATCGGCTGCCCGATTCAAGCGCAGGCGAGTTTCATCCGTCTCTCGTTGGAGTTGGGAACGCAGTTGCTCAAAACGCGACTGCACTTCTTGCGTCAACTTCTCAGCGGCTTCCGTCCGCGCTTCAAGCTCTGCGACATAACTGGGTTTTAGATTTGGGCTATCGGCAGGCGCAGCGGCCCCGGAGTTCGCGTCGTCATACAGGAAGCGGCGGCGACGATCGGTTACTCGAATCCCGCTTTCCGGATTCTCGTCTCGCTCGGAATTTCGGTCCCTAGGCTTATAAAAATCCATGGTCTTGTTGCTCCCCTTCCCACTGGTCCACCTTGTTCGTGCTGGTTTCCCAATCAAGACACTTTGATCTCAATGCGCTTCGCCATTTCCTCCTTACGTTTCGGAAGGCGGACTTCCAGAACACCATCCTTGTACGCAGCGTGAATGCTTTTTTGATCGACTGAACCGGGCAAGCTGAATGTTCGCAAAAAGCGGCCGGTGGGCCGTTCTGTTCGAGACGTTGAGGTCTCAACGGCGCGCGTTCCCTTGATGGCTAATCGGTTATCGTCAATGGTAATCTCCAGAGCGGAACGGTCAATGCCAGGCAAATCTACCGCGATCAAGTATTCCCCATCGTGATCGTAAACGTCAGCCGCAGGGTACCACTCCGCAGTTTCGATATCGTCACTCGTCTCGGCATCGACCCGCGCGCGCTGCTCCGTCGCGTCTTCAAACAGCCGATTCATCCGATCCTGCAAGAGCATCAGGTTCTGCAAAGGATTCCATTGCTTCGACACTTCCGTTTCCCCCTTTACGCCACTGCCGTTGCTGTCTGGTTATTGAAAGTCATGTTGTCGCCGTCGGCTGACACTCTCACTACCTGTCCCGGGAGGATCTCCCCGCGCAGGATCTTCACTGCCAGTGGATTCTGAATCAGAGTCTGAATGGCGCGCTTCAAAGGCCGCGCTCCATAAGCCGGATCATAGCCTTCTCGCGCGAGGAGTCCTCGAGCCGATTCGTTCAGAGAGATTGTGATGTTCCTGTCCTTGAGCATGTGGAGCAGCCGGTCGAGCTGGACATCTATTATCTGAGCAATCTCGTTCTGCGAAAGCTGACGGAATACCACAATATCGTCAATACGATTTAGAAACTCGGGTTTGAAATTCAGCCGCAGCTCCTCGAGCACTGCTTCTCGCGCTTGCTTCTCATCACCTTCGGCCGCCTGGATCTCGCGCGACCCAAGATTCGAAGTCATGATCAATACGGTGTTTTTGAAATCCACCGTGCGTCCTTTGGAATCAGTCAGGCGGCCATCATCGAGGATTTGTAGCAGCACATTAAAAACATCCTGATGAGCCTTCTCTATTTCGTCAAACAGAACAACTGAATAAGGCCGGCGGCGCACAGCCTCAGTAAGCTGCCCACCTTCTTCGTAGCCGACATAGCCTGGCGGCGCCCCAATCATTCGAGCCACCGCGTGCTTCTCCATATATTCAGACATGTCCAGGCGAATCATGGAGCGCTCGTCGTCAAAGAGAAACTCTGCCAGAGCTCGGGCGGTTTCAGTCTTGCCAACTCCGGTGGGACCAAGAAAAATAAATGAGCCGACTGGGCGATTCGGATCCTGGAGACCGGCCCGCGCCCGGCGCACAGCATTGGCTACTGCGGTGAGTGCCTCGTCCTGACCGATCACCCGCTGGCTGAGACGCTCTTCCATGCTGACCAGCTTCTGCATCTCACCTTCGAGCATCTTCGAAACGGGTATTCCCGTCCACTTCGCCACGACTTCGGCAACGTCCTCCTCGTCGACTTCCTCTTTGAGCATTACACCATCGCTTTGAAGATTCGCGAGCTTCTCTTGCTCCGCTACCAGCCGCTGCTCGAGCTCCGGAATTTTTCCATACTGGAGCTCAGAAGCGCGGCCGAGGTCGCCGCCGTTGCGCGCCTGATCGAGCTGAAGCCTTAATTGCTCCAACTCAGCTTTAGCGGTACGCATATGCTCAATCGCCTCTTTTTCCGACTGCCATTTCACCTTCATGCCGGAAGATGCTTCCCTGAGATCAGCAATACGCTGTTCGATCTCTTTCAGGCGCGCTTTCGACTTTTTATCCTCTTCGCGCTGCAGAGCTTGCCGCTCGATTTCAAGCTGGATGGTTTCCCGTTCAAGTTGATCAATCTCCTGGGGAAGCGAATCGATCTCGATGCGCAGCCGCGAAGCAGCCTCGTCAATCAGGTCAATTGCCTTGTCTGGAAGAAAGCGGTCGGTGATGTACCGATTGGAAAGCGTCGCCGCGGCTACTATTGCCGAGTCTTTTATCCGCACGCCGTGGTGCACTTCGTAGCGTTCTTTCAGGCCACGCAAAATGGCAATCGTGTCTTCAACCGTAGGCTCGCCGACATAGATCTGCTGGAAGCGCCGCTCCAGAGCGGCGTCTTTCTCGATGTATTTCTTGTATTCGTTGAGTGTGGTGGCACCCACACAACGCAACTCCCCCCGGGCCAGCGCAGGCTTCAGCATATTGGAGGCGTCGATTGCGCCCTCGGCGGCGCCGGCTCCGACCAACGTATGAAGCTCATCGATGAATAGGATTATGTGACCCTGCGCGTTTTCAATCTCTTTGAGGACTGCCTTCAAGCGATCTTCAAACTCGCCCCGGTACTTGGCCCCGGCCAGCATTGAACCAAGGTCAAGGCCTACCAGGCGTTTGTTACGAAGCGTCTCGGGAACATCGCCCGAAACGATTCTCTGGGCCAAGCCTTCAACGATCGCAGTCTTGCCGACGCCTGGCTCGCCAATTAAGACCGGATTGTTTTTCGTGCGCCGCGAAAGGACCTGGATAGTCCGCCGAATCTCGTCATCGCGGCCAATAACAGGATCGAGTTTTCCCTTGCGGGCCAGGTCCGTAAGATCGCGGGCGTACTTGGAAAGCGCCTGATAGTTCTCTTCCGCGTTCTGGTCCGTAATTCGCGACCCGCCGCGGGTCTGCTCCATGACCTTCACTAAGTCATCACGCTTCACGCCGTGCTGGCGCAGGATTTTTCCCGACTCGCCCTCCTTTTCGTCAGTGATGGAAAGGAGCAGATGTTCGGTGGAAACAAACTCGTCCTTCATGTCCTCCGCCTGTTTTTGTGCGGCGGTGAACACTTGACTCAGTCTGGAGCTGAAATATTGCTGTCCGCCCTGGACGCGAGGGAAGCGACCGATTGCTGCCCGCAGGTCGTTGAGCACAACCGGCACGTTAACGGTCAACTTTCCCAGTAGCGGGCGCACAATACCCTCAGGTTGATCAAGCATCGCCGCTAGCAAATGCTCCGGCTCGACCTGCTGGTTCTGGTTGCGCTCAGCCAACTCGATGGCTGCCTGAATCGCTTCCTGGGCTCGCAATGTAAATCTATCTAAGCGCATGCAAATTTAGGCTAAATTGAATTCTTCTTACACGCGAGCGGGGCTTAAGCTCAAACGAGCAGCCCCGCTCTCTCTCGGCAAGCACGCGGTGTTAAGCAGATTAACGTCCGCCAGCCACCTCCTTCGATCTCTCACCGGATGTCGGTTTCTCGGCTTTCGCTTCGATTGTCTTGCCACCAGTAGCTCCTTCCCCACCGATCTCAATGCGGCGCGCCTTGGTTTCCTGTCGCTTGGGCAACGTCACACGCAACACACCATTGCGATATTCGGCAGTTGCTCCCTCTGTGGAAACGGTCTGCGGCAGGGTAAAGGAACGGGTGAATGAGCCATAAGAGCGCTCGACGCGATGGTAGTTGTCAGTTTCGTCCTTCTTCTCAAACTGACGCTGCCCGCGAAGAGTTATGACGTTGTTTTCGACCGTGAGCTCGAAATCATCTCTGTTCATACCCGGCAGTTCCGCTTCGAGAACGATTTGATCTTTGTTCTCGTAGATGTCGACGCTGGGATTCCAGGCGCCCCTGCCGATTCCTTCTTCTCCGAACCCTCGGGTTAGATTAGTGGAGAAAAGGCGGTTCACCTCGTCCTGCAGACTGCGCAAGTCGCGGAATGGGTCATATCTAACGATACTCATTGGAATTCTCCTCCTGCTAGTAATCTTAATTACGCCCCGGTCAGAAATCCCCCGACCCTGCTCTGACTCTGATTTCAGTTTTAGGGACTTCACTCCGCTGAGCGTCTTGCCATAATAAAGGTTGAGTCTTCTTGTGTCAAGTCTTCGGAAGGCTTCCTACAAGGCCTTCTGGAGGCTCGAAATTGAGCGCTTAGGTCGGGTCTTGAAGAGGATCGTAAGCCACAAAAGGAGTCATCGACTTCGGGCCTTAATTTATTTGAGCCCGAAAAACCGCTTTATCGCCGAGAGAATCCCGGCGGGTCCTTCCGTGTCGGTGTCTAAGGTGTCTGCCCGGGCAGAGAGTCCCTGTCGCCTCTCGACAATAATGTGGCTTAGCGATTCTACCAGGGCCGGATTTGTTTCAAAGACGCGCTTCATCGCTTTGTGCCCAATCTCCAACACCTCAGTCTCCTCAAGGGCGACCACGTTGGCAGCCCGGGGCTCCCCGGTAAAAAGTGCCATCTCCCCAAAGAAGTGTCCTTCATTGAGAGTAGCAACTGTCCGAAGTTTTCCCTTGTCATTAATCTGCACGCAAACCCGGCCGTTGTGGACAACGAACATGGATGAGCCTGGATCACCTGCTCGTATCACTGTTTCACCGGGAGCAAAAACGTGGCTTACCGCGGCTTGGGCGATCATGGACGTTTCCTCAACCGACAAAGGAGCAAAGATATCAACGGCCGAAAGCCGCTCAACGATTGTTCCTCCTTCACCGTCTTGAAACTCAATTTTCCTTGATCTCTCGACATGTAGGGTCCTGGTTGGGTAAGCAAAGTTGAGCCCGGCGCGCCGGAATGCATACCAGATCCGCTGGCGAATGAGCGCGTCGGTGTCGTTGTACTTGGCGTAGTCTTCCAACCAGTACTTGAGCTCGTAGTCCACCCCGTTTTCGGCAAGATTTCTTATGCGCACAATCGGAGGAATCTTTTGTGAAACGTTGTCGGCTTCGCGCACCGCCTCCCTCACAACGCGGATGGTCTTGGCCGGGGAGTCAGTGTAGAGGGTATTAAAAAAAATCAG
>Ga0180121_10000984_pt1 | contig 12024 bp, 12 predicted proteins | sample AntDrymUQ5402106_2_FD_129676 | JGI IMG/M metagenome (GOLD analysis project Ga0180121, IMG submission 129676) | Polar desert sand microbial communities from Dry Valleys, Antarctica - metaG UQ540 (21.06) (version 2) (version 2) | ecosystem: Environmental > Terrestrial > Soil > Desert | place...
AATATTGTGGAAGAAAAAATGGTGAAGTCATTTACCACCGCTATGCAGGATGCTTATCATAAAAAATTTAAACAAATACCGGAAGTGTACATTACGAGAATAGAAGATGGAGCGCGGATTGAAAAATCTGGTAACTCTACGTAAACTACGCAGAGGATGATAAAAATGTAAGTGAATTTTTTACCTCCGGTTCTATCCAGGCGCCATTTTCTTTGAGAAGATTGATAAGTTCCTGCACCGCTACATCAGCATTCACCGATCTTTTGACTACTTCTTTTCCTTTGTATAAAGTGATTTTGCCTGGTCCACTACCTACATATCCAAAATCAGCATCAGCCATTTCTCCAGGCCCATTCACAATACATCCCATGATCGCAATTTTAACCCCTTTGAGGTGATGCGTGTAGGAACGGATCCTGGCAGTAGTTTCCTGCAGATCGAATAAAGTTCTTCCACATGAAGGACAGGAGATATATTCTGTTTTGGAAATACGTGTGCGCACAGCCTGCAAAATGGAAAATGCTGTATTGTTGAGAAATTGATTATTATTTTTCACTTCTAGGTATGTTCGTCCGGTGGCAATAATCTGTTCAGTTTCGGTCATGTTATTCCATAACCAGATGCCATCTCCCATACCTTCTAAAAATAAGCCACCAGCTTCCGTGGCAAAGTGAATCAGTTGGTCATCAACTGCTTTATTTTTTGTCTCTATACAGATGATAACTGGATTTTTGATCTCCTCCTCCATTAATTCTGTAATAACCTCCCTCATTTGCTGCATACTATTTATTGCCGCAGATTCAAGACATAGCACCAGATTCTTAGACTCGCGAATCCTTGGAATCAATTGGTGCTTCATCAATTTGAATCTTTGAACGTCTGCAACCAGGAAATTTACAGCTGCAGAAAAATTGTTGGATTCCATAAATTCATCGAGCTGAAATACAGGGTAGACCGATTGCCGGTCATTCGTAAGCATCCAGGTTTTATAATTCAGTAATACTTTCAAGGTGCCTGGCAATGCAAAATTTATCAGTTTGTCACCGGTATAAATATAATCAGCGGCAGCATCTCCAATATTCCACTTGTCAAGATCCTTATTGTAATTGTACCCGATGGCAGCAAGTGCCTCCGGAGTGATAGTACCCTCTTCCAGGTAATCAGCAATCACAACTGGAACATACTTCCCTCCCATATTCAAAACGGAGAATGTTTCTCTTCTGCTGTATTCAAAAGGCGAATATGGAAGACTCGTGATCTCTATTCCATTTGTAGTGTCTCCCAACACGGCCTCCTTTCGCCGTGAAGTGTATCTCTGTACGATACCCTGACAAACGGGGATCTCCACTTCCGGATCTTCGGTGAGGCTTACGCGAATCGTATCTCCGATTCCATCTTCCAGCAATGTGCCTATACCTATAGCAGATTTGATTCTTCCATCCTCGCCATCCCCTGCTTCCGTGACACCCAGGTGAAGCGGATAACATTCCCTGAATTCTTCCAACATTTGTACTACCAGCAGACGGTACGCATGGACCATCACCTGCGGATTGCTCGATTTCATGCTCAGTACGATGTTATGGTAATTTTCATCCCGTGCGATACGAAGAAATTCCATCGCGCTTTCCACCATTCCAAGAGGGGTATCTCCATACCTGCTCATGATGCGATCGCTTAGCGAACCATGATTAGTACCGATGCGCATCGCAGTACCGTATTGCTTACAAATACTGACCAATGGGGTAAAACGTTCGCGGATCCTATCAATTTCGGCCTGATATTCTGTATTGGAATATTCCAGCAATTCAAATTTTTTCTTATCGACATAATTCCCTGGATTCACCCGCACCTTCTCTACGATCCTGGCAGCTACCTCTGCCGCATTGGGTGTAAAATGAATATCAGCGATCAATGGAACATGGTACCCTTTGGCGTGTAATGCATTTTTTATTTTCAATAAATTTTCAGCTTCATTTTTACTGGGCGCTGTGATACGAACCATTTCCGCCCCCGCGTGAATGCAACGAATACTTTGTTCAACAGTGGCTAATGTATCCATTGTGTCAGTAGTAGTCATTGTCTGAACCCTTATCGGATGAAAATTTCCGAGTAACAGGTCTCCCACCTTTACCTCACGAGTCGTTAATCTTTGATAGGTTGTCAATGATCCACAATACAATTGCATGGTGCAAAATTACGGTTCCTGCAGGAGAAAGTTAGTTTAGGGTAATTTCACGCAAAGGAGCATAAGAAAGCAAAGGGGCAAAGAGATTCTAATATATAACTCCTCACCAATCTTTTTCAGGATTTGTGGTAGACCTTGTTTTTTGCTGTTGCATTTTCTGTTGCACTTGCTGTTCCTTTTGCCGAAGCGCCTTTAATAATTGTTCCACCTGCTTTTTAGAGAGTTTGCTTTGATTTTCTTTAGGCTGCTGTTTTGGTTGTTGCTTCTGTTGCGGTTTTTTGGGAGACTTATTTTCACCGGATTCTCTTTTCTTTTTTAATTCAAGTAATGCTTTTTGAAGATTAATACGTGCATCTTCATCTCTTGCATCGATCTTCAAAGCATTTTTGTATGACTCAATACTTTCTTCGAGTTTCTTTTGACGCGAGAAAGAAACGCCTTTGTTGTAAAATGCTTTTTGTTTTGCGGAACCTGATTTTGCGTGTTCAATTGCATTATTATATGCCAGTTCTGCCTCTGTCCAGTTTTCTTTCCGGTATAGCACATTTCCCAGGTTGTACTGGGCTATATAATTAGTCGGGTTGATGGTTACTGCTTTTCTATATTCAGGCAGAGAGAGGTCGAACTGTTTTTGTTTATATAACAGGTTTGCCTTCTGCACCAGTTTCACTTCCTCTTGTCCTATGGCCGGAATGGAACAGCACACTAATATAATCGCATATATAAATTTGCACTTCATTCAACTTTGAATTTTCGCTCAGGTAATAAAAATTCAATCAGTAATAACAACAAGGCCAATCCCAGGAACCATTGAAAATAACTTTTATAATTCTTAAATGACTGGTCTTCCAACGTAGTAGCCTCGATATTGTCGAGTTGTTGCAAAATAGTTGCCACTGCAGCATCGGGGTTGTTCAATAAAACATATGCACCTTCGGTGGATGTCGCCAATTGACGGAGAATAGATTCGTTCAATTTTGATATGACCGTATTTCCCTGCAAATCTTTCTTGTATTCATTTGTGCTGCGATCAATGATGGGGGCACCCTGGGGTGATCCGATACCAACTGTATTAATCATAACTCCGTTTGCTGACAATTGCCCGGCAACCGGTAAAGTTTGAGGATCATGATCTTCTCCGTCAGTGATCAATACTACAGCCTTATATTTTCTTTCCTTATTATTGAATGACGCATTGGCCATACGCAATGCTTCAGAAATCATCGTACCCTGTGTAGGTACTACGTCCGGTCCTGCCTGATCCAGGTAAATCTTTGCAATTGCGTGATCCGTAGTAAGAGGCATTTGCATATAGGCGCGCCCTGCAAATAAGATCAACCCAATTCTGTCGTCAGGCATTTTATTGATCAACTTCTGAACTACCTGCTTAGCCCTTTCGAGGCGATTAGGCTGGATATCTTCAGCCAGCATGCTTTTGCTCACATCCATAACAATTATAACGTCCACTCCCTTTCTGCCACTCTTTTCCATTGCACCGGGTTTTTGCAGATTCGCAATGGCAGTAATAATGGCTGCCAGCGCTACAACCGGCAATATAAATTTAAACAGAAAATTTGTGGATGAATGTCCCAGGATCATAGTCCGTACCAATATTGGATCACCTATTTTTTTTACCACTCTTTTTTTCCAGGCCAACACAGAAAAAAAAAGCAATACAAGCAAAGGAAGTAAAGCGAGCGCTGACAGGTAGATGAGGTGTTGGAAACGCATGGAAAATTCAGCTGTTAAATTTGAGATTTGAGATTTAGCATTTGAGATCGATGTTCGATGTTTGCGTAAATAAATTTAAATCCTACATCGTACCTTCTATTTCAATCGGCAACTGCAAATTTAAAATCTACAATCATTACTTCTATGCAAATGAAAAGCCAAAATCTTATTTCTTGCCTTTCATAAATCCATATTGGACAAGAATCTGTTTAAGGATTTTTTCACGGGGAATTATCATGTTAAAATTCGGATCGGAGCTTTCCAACTGCAGCACGAAAAAATAAGGATGCTTATTCTCTTCGATCCATCCAACAACCCATCCTACACTGTGTTCCCTTTCCGTATGCCCCCAGCCTGTTTTGTAGCTTAACAGGTAATTAGCGTTGCTTTCAACCCGCATCATATCTGCTACCAGTCGTTGTGAACGTTCCTGCAAAGGCAGCTGTTTGAAATATAGTTTTTTAACCATCCCGAGTTGTTCATCGGCGGTAACCTTTAAAGCGTTATCTAACCAGAACGTGTCCAGATTATTCGATATGATAAATTTGTTATACCGGCTTCCATATCCCAGGGTATCGATCCAGTGTTGCATGGTGTCTTTTCCGATGCGCCTTGCGAGTTCCCGGAAAGCGGGCACTGCAGAAAACTTAAACGCATCCCGTACTAAAAGATCTCTGTTCCATTCCGAAACAGTGTGTGTAATTCCATCCCATTTCATTATTACACTATCATCTTTCAATCTACCGGTTTCGATTCCGATCAATGCATTGACAATCTTAAACGTTGAAGCAGGGAGGTATACACTGTCGCGGAATCTGGCTGTGTTGTAAATAGTAAATTGTCCTTGTCCGTTGTCAAACATTCCAAAACATCCGGATAAGTTATATTCCTTGAAATATTTTTCTAAGCTTTTATCTTCTGTAACGTTATTGGGTAAACAGGAAATGAAAAAAAAGAAAATCAAATAACAGGAAAAAGATTTCGACCACATGTTCAAATTTCGCACAAAGAAAATTAAATAATTAATAAAAAAACCCCCCGTCATATGTCGGGCGTTCATGAACGTGATAAGTGGTGTTTAGAATTTAAAAGACAACCCTACATTAATAGCATAATCAGCAAAAGCCGCATCTCCCTGGCCATAAACCCCTGTAATATCTGTCCTGATTTTATCAGGAACGCTTTGAGTACGACTTCTCTTTAATGCAACATAGGTATAATAATTATTTTTTACTTAAAGATCCGGCTTGCGTTCTTTTCATCCTTAACCGGTTCACTACGATTGTTCCAACTTTTCTTCCCTGTATGTTTCCTTCTTCAAGATCATACCGGAAATGAATTCCCCCGTATAATCTAGACATGGATGCTTCTAAAGCGGATTGCCGGAATGAGGAGAAAGAGCGGTGTTTGATTCCAAATTCAATTTCAGAAGTATCCCTGAATGAAAAACCATCCCCGAAAATTTCCGTCATTACTTCTGCAGCACTTGCAGAGATCACTGAATGACCACTTACATAGGATGGAAAGGGAGGAGTTTGTAAATACGGCCTCCATTCCGGATCAACATATTTGTTAATCACCGTTTCAGGCCTCACGGTATTGCTCCGATATTTTTCATCCCAGCAACTCAGAAATCCCTCATGCAATGCAATAGCTGTTTTCGTGTATGCATATACGGTGGTCGGAAAATCACATTCCGATTTGTTAGCAGCGATGCCTACAATATTCATCCAGTGGCCAGCAGGCGAAAACTTTTTCGTCATGAACATTACATGTCCGTTGACATTTAATTTCCCCGGATTATCGTCCCAGAAGTCAGCGATATGTTTTTGTTCTTCTGTGAGGCTGTCACCAATCTGCTTTACTTCCATCACTGCTTTGTAATACCGGCTGTTGGTGTCTCTGACATCATACCCCGGAGGACGTGCAGGCATGCATTGCGAAGCGGAATCCAGCACCAGCGGCCGAATTTCCATCCAATGTGCTTCAAGAGCAGAAGCATAGGCAGGAGGTGTTGGAACCCATTTCCCTTCTTCGTTCGTGACCGTATATTTTGCTGCAGACCTGGTTTCTGCATATTGGTCTTTTCTAGCCCATTCAAGAACGGCATTTGAAATTGTATCTGCAAACAGTCGCGACTGTTCGCGAACCGTTTTATTCATTCCGGCTTTTCTGGCATTTTTAATTAATTCGTCATAATAGCCCATCATGCTGCCTTCCGGAAATGTTACTGCATTCCCCACTTTAGTGAAAGCCAATAATGCAGCGAAAGGAAAATCAATTTGATTTCCTGCTGGCGGAAGGGGAATTGTTTCGAGATCCCGAACTTGTCCGGCAAGACTTACATAGTTACTGTCTCCCGCTGCGATACATTCATAGGCCGCTATATTGGCATATACATAATTGCGGGAAGCGATCATGGGAGCAAAATTATTTTCCAATACGATATCGTTCAATCTTTTCACGGTATTACAATACAACAGTGAATCGTTTGTATATTTCGTATGATCTCCTGATGGGGAGCAGGCAATTACCATCATACAAAAGATAGATAGTGGAAGGTTGAATCGCATAAATGATTTCATATTTCAATTATGTGGGGAAACTTTGAGATGTCAAAACGGAAGAGAAGTAAAACGGCCAATCAATCAGGCATCGGGAGGCTGCTCGCAAATGGTTATGTAGCCAGGATAAAGGGGAATGTCCCTGGGAAGAAAAGTATTAATCAAACCCGGGCAGGCAGCAATACATTTCCAGTCGGAATTTGACTGCCAATATTCAGTAGAAAAGTTTTTGAATCCTTTTTGATTTGTCTCCGATTTTTTCCCATTGCCTGGTTGCTGAAGGTCATTCACGAGTTTGAAGAAGTCATCACGGGAAGTCTGCAAATTCATTTTTATATTATTCGGAATACATAACACCAGCAACTTTCCATCGAGTACTTTACGTTTTACATATTTATACGTAACTCCTTCAATCTCCACTTCTCCGTCAAAGCGTTCAAAGTCTTTCCAGTTAGTCTGATAGGGAAGGTTCAAGGGAATAGAGAAAGTTATCAGTTCCTGCTCGTTATACTCATTTTTATCGAGGCGAAGCTCCATTGCTGTTTCTGCCCGTTTTTCCAAAAAAGAAGAAAAAAAGCGGTAACCATACCAGTTAAAGGCAAGAAGGAATAACAGCAATATGGCGGCGAGCTTTTTCAAGTAAGATCAATGACTGCAAAAGTAGGTTTTTTGCTGCGTTACCTGGAACGAAACTGAGGTAGGAGAGCAATTGAGGTTGGAATCCGGCGAGTTATTGGAAAAGGCTTCGGCTTTTAAGAGGCGAAGCCTTTTGCGAAATCCTTTTATCACCACTTATTATTCACCTAATCCCTAGTTCCTGGTGGTGGTTTTCTTTTCAATACGCAGAAAAAAAACTGCCTTTTCTCTATTTATTTTATTAAGGATAGCCTTACAAATCGAGCTGTTTGTTGAAATCTATCAATTCTTTATCCGATAAGTTTTCCGCTCTTTACCTACTCCTGTAATGGTAAGGCTTGCCCACTTCGTAGGGATTTTTGATTTCACTTGAACAATCCCTTTAGAAGTGATCTCCAAACCACCAAACCCCATCAGCACACTTTGTATCAATCCTCCTGCTCCTGTAGCAAAGTACGGGTTTGTACCGCCTTTTGTTTCCGCGATCACCCGGAAAGGAGGGTTTAAATTAGGCTGGTACCCGTCCTGGAAAAAATGAAAGGCTTTATCTCCCTCTCCCAGTCGGGCATATAACAGAGAAAAAATTGCCTGCGTCATTGCCGGAGTACCCTGGTTGGGTACTCGGGTGGAATAATACTCCAGGTCCTGTCTGATCATTTTTGGATCTGATACTTCTTTTAACGGGTAGGACAACAGATTCACATCGGCTTGCTTAATCCCTTCGCCATTATAAGTTGCATGTTCCCGTGTTGTCCCATCCGGGAATTTGAGAATAGGAATATTTGCAGCCACCTGCAGCCAATCGGGATTCGATGAAATTTTCAAAATACGGGCAGCTTCTGAGGCAAATCTCAGGTTGGCTTTTGCTGCCGCATTAGTAAAAGCATTGTTATCTACATTCTCCGCCCATTCATCTGCCGCTACCACATTTTTAATATCATATTTCCCCGGACCATTTCTTTCTACACGACTTGCCCAAAAATCTGCGGTAGCGGAAAGTAGCGGCCACCCTTTTTCACGGAGCCACGAAGTATCCTGTGTCACTGCAAAATAATTCCAGGTTGCAATGGCGACACAAGCAGTAATGTGATGTTCAAAGGGTCCGCTCAAAGCCCATACCGGAGTTTCTTCAACTCCGGATTCGGCACTTTCCCAGGGAAACATGGCTCCCTGGTATCCGTGTGCAAACGCGTTTCTTCGGGCAGCTTCCAATCTGCGATAACGGTATTCTATAAGTGATTTTGCAATTTCGGGTTGCATGACAAGCAATGAGGGGAACATCCACAATTCTGTATCCCAAAAAACATGGCCATTATAACCAAGTCCGCTGAGTCCCATGGGTGAAAGTGAAAAGGAAGTTCCTGCTCTTGAGAAAGAATAAAGATGGTAGAGCATGCTACGCACGTCTTGCTGCGACTGCACATCCCCCTCAATGATGATATCACTTTTCCATAATTCATTCCAGGCCTTAGTATGAAATTCTATCAGTCTGTCGCGACTTTCCAGCTTCGCAAAAATGGTAAGACGTTCTGCTTCATTGAGCGGATCATCATGATGGGCAGAAGTTATAGATGATCCGGCTATGGAAAAACGGTATGTTTCACCCGCTTTCATTTTACGGGAGAATTTCATCAGGTGCATGTTGTTATCCCACATTTCATGAATGACCCTGGGCTCCATCCCATGGGTTTCAGAAAAAAGGAAGGTATTGGAAGCACACATTAACAGTTTTCCCGTAGGACTTTTCGCTGAAGATGTAAGCAAACTGATTACCACGTGTGGCCGGTCTATTTCGTTATAATAGTTTTGAACATCACGCAGCGCATCGGGAGCTTCCATAACACTTGCCGGAGTAATTGACAGATCTTTTTTAGCACTAATGGTGACATCCATCAATACAGTAAAGGGTAGATGCCTTAAAGAGTAATAAGTATAAGAGACCGAGGCCTTATCTCCATAATCGAAAGATGCAGAGAAACTCGCTTTGCGCATATCCAGTTCCTGTTTCATATTTGACACACCCGGAGACGATAATCTGTTACCATCCACATCCAGTGTCATATTCAACAAATTGAAACTTTTGAGAAAATTACTTACTCTTCCTCTGCCATACTGATCATATGCGCCTGCCAGCACCACCTCTTTTACTTTAAAAGGTTCAGGGGAAGAAATGACACCAATCATTCCATTGGCTACAGTAATGCCATAATATTCCGATGGTTTTATATCTGACGCACTGATCTTCCAGGGATCTATTGACTGAGCAGATGACATTTGGAAGCAAAAAATAAAAAGAAAGGGAAGGAATAAACAGCGCATATGGTGGCTTTAGTAAATGCAAAATATAAAATTTGATTCAGAAGATTGTATTGTTGTACAATTCAAATCAAAAGCGATACTATTTTTCAACGTGATTTTCCATAAATATTTTAAGGATATCAATAATCCATTAAACTTTGCCTGACCCTTTTTTGAATTTCAAATACAATCACCACATATGCCAACTATAGACAGTCATATACACTTCTGGAAATATGATAAGGAGAAATATCCGTGGATTGATCATCAAATGAAAATTTTGCAAAAGGATCATTTACCGGAACATGTTACTCAAACCTTTGAAAGAAACGGGATTGACGGATGTATTGCCGTGCAGGCACACACTTCCGAATTTGAAACCAGGTTTCTGGTGGAGCTGGCAAAAACACATCCGTTAATAAATGGGGTGGTGGGATGGGTAGATTTTACTGCATCAAATGTCAGCGAAAGACTCGAACATTTTGCGGCCCATTCAATCATTAAAGGATATCGTCACATTATCCAATCAGAACCCGATGATTTTATGTACCGGGCAGATTTCCGGAAAGGGATAGAAGCGTTGAATGTATATCCTTATTCTTTCGACATACTTATATATCCAAAGCAATTGGAAGCTGCGATAGACCTGGTAAAATCTTTTCCGCAGCAGATCTTTGTATTGGATCACTGCGCAAAGCCCTTGATCCGAAAAAAAGAAATTGAAGGATGGAAAAAACAAATAATTCAGCTTTCTCAATTTCCAAACATTTATTGCAAGTTGTCAGGTTTATTTACCGAAGCAAACTGGAAATCCTGGAGTGCAGGCGATTTCTATCCTTACCTTGATGTGGTATTTGAGAATTTTGGTGCAGAGCGATTACTTTTTGGATCAGATTGGCCGGTAATGTTATTATCGGGGATGTATGTACAATGGAAAAGTCTGCTGGAGAAATACATGCAGCATTTCATTCCCGACGACCGGGAGGCAGTTTTCGGGGGTAATGCGCAACGGGTATATGGCTTGATTAAGTATCAAAATGATGAATTTGGTGACATGTGAAAAAGAAATAAGAGATTCCATCTAAAAGATGCCATCTGACTTTATCCCACAATCCCTGAATTCTCGGATTCTAATTTTGGTTGAATATGACTTTCAATGTATTGTAAAATAGATTGCGCCTTTTAGATGGAATCTCCAATAAGTAAATTTGCAACCAAAAGCATGAAATGACTTTATTTTAAATTCTACCTGATTCCATCTTTTAAATGGAATCCCCGAAAACCAAAATGAACAACAAAATAACAATAATGATTTTTTAGTTGCTGAAAGTCATATGATTATGAAATAGATTCCATCTTATAGATGGAATCTATCCCGACAATTCAAAAATTCTTGTCATCAACACCCATTTCTCTCCTGGCAAGGTATTGGGAAGTGCCTGCTGGTAAGTCCACATCAGTTCTTCCCACTCCTGAACCTTTGCGTTTCCGGCATCCGTAATTGCTTTTTTTTCGAGCGAAAAATCTTCACTGACCTCCATGATCATGAATAATCGGTTTTGGATTCGATAAATTTCCATCTTTTCAACTCCCGATCGTTTTATACTTTCCAAAATCTCCGGCCATATATGCAAATGGTGATTTTCATATTCAGCTATCAGTGATGGATCATCCTTAAGGTCTAATGCAAGGCAATATTTATTCATAATAAACGGTAAGTGATTGAATTTAAATAATTGACTTTTTTAGATGTTGATTATTACATTATTACTCCGTTCATCAGGATGAATTTTATCATACTAAAACCTGAACCCTACCTTCTTTTTGAATCGAAGGATGCCATTTTCGGTTCTGAAAAGACAAGAGAAATAGAAATTAATGAAGGTAAAAAATACCAATTAGGTGCTGTAAATTTAATTATGACTAACCCAAAACAAAAAAAAGATACCCTTGCTTCAATCTTGAATAATAATGAAATTGTGAGGAAAGAGAAAACCCTTCAATTCAGTCTATTTCTTATAGCGGGCAAGTTGCCTTTACATGACTTAATTGAAACTGCAAAAACTTCTAACCATGTTAATAAACCCACATTAATTGAATCATTGGAATATGCTACTAAATCAAGACGATATAATAGATAGCAATGGGTTTGAATTTGTTATTCAAACCCTTACAGAAAATGCTCCCAGAGTTAAATGGGAATCTGCAATGGTGATTGGAAATACCGCTTGTTTATTTCCAAAACTTCTGAAAAAAGCATCCATTCAGCTTCTGTATAACACCGGAAACGCAAGTACGGTGGATAGGTGGAGTGCTGCCTATGCTCTATCTGAGATCATTCTATGCAAAACTCGTCTCAATAAAGAATTGATTCCTGCTATTGAATCAAATGTAAAGCGGGAAAAACAAAACATCATTAGAAAAATATATTTACATGCTCCTTAAAAAAATCGCCTTTGTCCCAACACGTATATAGTTGCCGTACAATAGGCAACTATATACAATAAGGGCGGCAAAACGAAGGGGATAGGAAGGCTGAACCTTTTTAATTTTTCTTTTTGGACTTAGTAGCTTTTTTAGGTTGTTCGTGTGGTTTAGATACGGCAACAC
>Ga0180121_10000985_pt1 | contig 12020 bp, 14 predicted proteins | sample AntDrymUQ5402106_2_FD_129676 | JGI IMG/M metagenome (GOLD analysis project Ga0180121, IMG submission 129676) | Polar desert sand microbial communities from Dry Valleys, Antarctica - metaG UQ540 (21.06) (version 2) (version 2) | ecosystem: Environmental > Terrestrial > Soil > Desert | place...
CCGCCGCAGTCTCCGCCCCAGCCCCCCGGCTCGTCCCCGCCGCCGCAGTCTCCGCCCCAGCCCCCCGGCTCGTCCCAGCCGCCGCAGTCTCCGCCGCAGTCACCGCCGCGGTCACCGGAGGGGCCGCCGTCGGCCCCGGGCGGTGGTCACGAGGCCCCGACCGCGGGCGCTGGCTCTGGCGCACCGCCCCCGCAGGGTGGCTACGGCGCGCCGGCCGGCGGCTTCGGCGCTCCCGGCAGCGGTCAGCTCAGCCAGCAGGACGAGCGCACCTGGGGCATGCTCGCGCACATCAGCGCGATCCTGGCCGCCATCATCGGCCTGTCGTTCCTCGGCCCGCTGGTCGTGATGCTGACGCAGGGCACGAAGTCGCAGTTCGTCCGGCGCCAGTCCGTCGAGGCCCTGAACTTCCAGATCACGACCTACATCGCTGCGCTCGTCTCGTTCATCCTGGTATTCGTGCTCATCGGGTTCGTGCTGCTGGTCGTCGTCGGCATCGGCTGGCTGGTGCTCACGATCATGGCCGGCGTCGCGGCCAACAACGGCCAGGACTACCGCTACCCGGTGAACCTCCGCCTGGTGAAGTAGCCGCTCGCGCTCCGGCACGGAGTCCGCATCATGATGCATGACTGTGATGCTACGATGCTACCCATGCGCACCACCGTCACCATCGATGACGTCCTGCTCACCGAAGCCCGCCAGCTAGCGGCACGGAGCAGGCGCTCCCTCGGCGATGTCGTCGACGACGCCTTGCGGGTGCTGCTGACAGCTCGACGCGACGCCGAGGCGGCTCCGGAGCTCGACCTCCCGGTGTTCGGCGGGAGCGGGCTTCGACCCGGCGTCGACCTGGAGGACAAGGACGGGCTGTCCTTGCAGCTCGACCGGCCCGACCAGGACGGCGCCGCCACCGGCGGCGACGGCGCCCGTGCTGCTGGCTGACGTCAACGTCTTCCTCTACGCGCACCGGCGCGAGAGCCCGCGCGCCGAGGAGCACCAGGCCTGGCTGACAGCGGCACTCACCGGCGACGAGCCGTTCGGCGTCAGCGAGTCCGTGCTCGCCTCCTTCGTGCGAATCGTCACCCACCACCGGGTCTACCGCGAGCCCACTCCGCCCGATGTCGCGCTGCGATTCTGCGCTGCGGTCCTCGCCGCGCCGGCCGCGCTCGCGGTGCGCGCCGGTCCGCGACACTGGGACCTGTTCGACCGGCTGTGCCGCGACGTCGGCGCCCGTGGCAACGTCGTGCCCGACGCCTACCTCGCGGCGCTGGCGATCGAGCACGGCGCGACGTGGGTGACGACCGACCACGGCTTCGCCCGGTTCCCGGGCCTGCGGTGGCGTCCACCCCTGCCGCCGGACGGTTCCTGACCGGCGCCGTCGGATGAGCCGTTGTCAGTCCGTCAGATCCCGCACCACCGCGTCGGCGAGCAGGCGGCCGCGCAGCGTCAGCGCTGCGCGGCCGTCGGCATGGGCGGCCCTGTCGAGGAGCCCGTTGACCACCGCCTGCTGTGCGTGCGCGAGCCCCTCGGGGCGCAGGTCCGCCAGCGGGTGCCCCTCGCGGCGCCGGATGCCGAGCAGCACCGCCTCGACGCGCCGCTGCTCGGGGGTCAGCACCTCGCGGGCGGCAGCGGGGCTGTGCCCGGCGGTGATCCGGGCGGCGTACGCCGAGGGGTGCCGGACGTTCCACCACCGGATGCCCCCGACATGGCTGTGGGCTCCGGGGCCGGTCCCCCACCAGTCGTGCCCGAGCCAGTAGCCCTCGTTGTGCTTGGCCCGCTGGTCACCCGACCGCGCCCAGTTGCTCACCTCGTACCACTCGAGGCCGCCGGCCGAGAGCAGCTGGTCGGCCAGCAGGTACCGGTCGGCGAGGTCGTCGTCGTCGGGCGGGGGCAGCTCTCCCCGGCGTACCTGCGAAGCCAGCCGCGTCCCCTCCTCCACCACAAGGGCGTAGGCGCTGAGGTGGTCCGGGGCGCAGGCCAACGCCGACCCGAGGCTGGTGCGCCAGTCGTCGAGGGACTCTCCCGGGGTGCCGTAGATGAGATCCAGGCTCACGCCGTCGAAGCCGGCTGCCCTCGCCCACTGGACAGCGAGCGGGACCCGCTCCGGGTCGTGCGTGCGGTCCAGCGTCGCGAGGACGTGGGGCACCGCGGACTGCATGCCGAAGGAGACCCTGGTGAACCCTGCCTCGCGCAGGCGGGCCAGGGACTCTGCGTCGACGCTGTCGGGGTTGGCCTCGGTCGTGACCTCCGCGCCGGCCGCGAGACCGAACTCCTCGGCGACCGTGCGCAGCAGCAGCGCGAGGTCGTCTGCGGGCAGCAAGGTGGGCGTGCCCCCGCCGAAGAACACCGTGGCCGCGGGAAGGTCCACGTCGCCGAGCACCCGGCTGGCCATCCGCAGCTCGGCGGCGGCCGTCGCCGCGTAGGCCGCCTGTGACGCTCCGTCGCCGAGCTCGGTGGCGGTGTAGGTGTTGAAGTCGCAGTAGCCGCAGCGGACGGCGCAGAACGGCACGTGCACGTAGACCCCGAACGGCCGCTGCCCCAGGCGGGCGGTCGACGAGGACGGGAGAGTCCCGTCGCGCGGGACGTCCTCCCCGTCGGGCAGCGCGGACGGCACCCACCCATTGTCGCCGCTCGCGCCGTGCGACCGGTCCGGACCCGGACCTCAGGTCGAGGCGTACATCTCGTCGAGCCGGTCCTGGTGGAGCGCCTCGACGGCACGTCGCTTGACCTTCATGCTCGGTGTGAGCTCACCGGCCTCGATCGTGAGGTCGTGATCGAGGATGCGGAAGTCCTTGACGGTCTCCCACCGGTTCACGCGGGAGTTGACCAGATCGATGGCGCGAGCGACTTCGGCGTGGACGTCATCGTGCCTCGCGAGAGTGGCGTAGTCGCCCTCGACCCCGCGGTGGGCGGCCCACTGCGTCAGGGCGTCGGGGTCGAGGGTCACCAGCGCGGTGACGTAGTGGCGGCCGTCACCGTGCACGACGATCTGGCTGGCCAGGGCGCAGGCGCCCTTGAAGACGACCTCGATCGCCTGCGGCGCGACGTACTTGCCGCCGGAGGTCTTGATGAGGTCCTTCTTGCGGTCGGTGATGCGCAGGAAGCCGTCGCTGTCGAGCTCGCCGATGTCACCGGTGCGCAGGAAGCCGTCCGGGTCGAACGCGGCGGCAGTCTGCTCCGGGAGGCCGTGGTAGCCGGCCATCACACCCGGGCCGCGGACGAGCACCTCGCCGTCCTCGGCGATGCGCACGTCGGTCCCCGGCAGGGGCAGCCCCACGGTGCCAAGGCGGAAGGTGCCGGGCCGGTTGATGAACGTGCCGGCGCTGGTCTCGGTCAGCCCGTAACCCTCCAGGATGAGGATGCCCGCGGCATGGAAGAACTCAGCTACGTCCTGGGACAGCGCCGCGCTGCCCGAGACGAGGAACCTCAGCCGTCCGCCGAAACGCGCGCGCAGCTTGGTGAACACCAGCCTGTCGGCGACGACATGCTTGGCCCGCAGGACGGCCCGCGGCTCCTGGCCGCTGCGCTGCAACGCCGAGACCTCGCGACCGACTCCCATCGCCCAGGTGAAGATCTTGAGTTTGGGACCTCCCTCGTCCTGGGCCATCGTGACGACGCGGCCGCGCACCTTCTCGAAGATGCGAGGCGCCGCCGCCATGAACGTCGGCGAGACGACAGCGAGGTTCTCGATGATCCTGTCCACGCGTCCGTCGACCGCCGCGGCGGAACCGGTGGCCACCTGCGCCGCGAGAAGCACCTTGCCGAAGGAGTGCGACAGCGGCAGCCAGAGGTACTGCAGGTCCTGGGCCGTCAGCAGGCCCAGCGCGTCGACCGCGACGCCCTCGTAGACCCAGCAGTCGTGGCTGAGACGGACGCCCTTCGGCCGGCCGGTGGTGCCCGAGGTGTAGATCAGGGTGGCCAGGTGGTCCGGCCTGATGGCGTCGGCGCGGTCGGCGACCGCGGTGGGGTGCGCAGCGAGGTGCTCGGTGCCGAGACGCTCCAGGTCGGCCAGGCCCAGCACCCAGTCTCCGTCAGGGGTGCCGTCGAAGGTCACCACGTGCGCCAGCTCCGGCAGGCCGTCGCGGTGGTCCCGCAGCTTGGCGACCTGCGCGTCGTCCTCGGCGAACACCAGCCGCGTGCCGGAGTCGGCGAGGATGTAGGCCACGTCCTCGGGGTTCGTCGTCGGGTAGACCGTCGTGGTGGCCGCCGCCGCGCACAGGATCGCGAAGTCGGACAGGGCCCAGTCGACGCGGGTGGTGGAGATGATGGCGACCCGCTGCTCGGGTTCCAGGCCGAGCGCGACCAGTCCCGCCGCGATCGCCTCGACCCGCTGACCGGTCTCCGCCCAGGTCATCGACTCCCACGAGTCCCCGACCGGTCGCCGGTAGGCCTCGCCCTCCGGAGTGGCGGCCACCCGGTCGAGGAACATCCGGGCGACCGAGGCGGGACGTTGCAGGACCGCCTTGTGCTCCGTCGTGCCTGCCGACACTGTCTCGCCTTCCTGCTGTCCGCTCCCCGTGGCAACCCGGACGCTAGCGGCTGACGGGCTCGACCGGGACCAGGACGGACCGATCGTGATCGGCTCGGCGTACGAGCGGGGCGATGCCGACTCCCGCCGCGGCGAAGACACCACCCACCACCAGCCACCCCGGCCAGCCCCACGTGACGCACAGCGCCGTGAGCACGGCGAGCGCGAGCATCGACGACGCGGCGAATCCGGTGCCGAACAGGCCCTGGTACTGGCCCTGCTGGTCGTCCGGCACCAGGCCGAAGCTCACCGCCCACCCGCCCGCCGACTGCAGGAGCTCACCGACCACGTGCACGAGGGCACCGGCGACGAGCAGCACGACCGCGAGCGAGGCGTCGACGCTGCCGGACAGCGCGAACACCGCGCACGCGAGAGCGAGGACCAGTCCGGACCGGCGCAGCGCCACGGCACCTTCGCGCGGCGTCGCGATGCCACGGTGGCACGCACCTGCATCGCCACCACGGTGACGGTGTTGACGAGCAGGAGCACCGCAACCACCCAGGTCGGGGCCTCGATGCGCGCCACCACCCACAACGGCAGCGCGACGTCGAGCAGGGCGAAGTGCAGCGCCAGCAGGGAGTGCACGGCAGCGACCAGCACAAAGGGGCGGTCGCGCAGGACGGCCATGCGCGGCCCGTCACCGGTGTGCGGCCGCGGCGCCGGCGCGGGCACCCGCAGGATGAGGAGGCCGGCGACGACGAACGTGCCCGCGTTGACCAGGATCACCACGACGTACGCGGTGCGCGTGTCGGCTGCGAGAGCGATCCCACCGAGGGGGGCCGATGGAGATGCCCACGTTGGTGACCGGCGCGCAGATAGGCCCGTAGGCGGACTCGTTGGGCGGGAGCGCCCAGCGCGGCGATCATCCCGCTGCGCACCGCGTTGGCCGACCGGTCCACCGTGACGACGACGCACGCGACGAGCAGGAACGCGACGAAGCCGTCGACGACGGTGTACGCCGCGACCCCCACGGCCTCGACGAGCGCCAGACCGACCAGCAGGTTGCGTGGACCGCGCACGTCACCCAGGTGCCCGGCCGGGATGCCGGCGAGCAGGCCGCACAGACCCGCCACGGTGAGCCCGATGCCGACCTGCACGGCACTGAGGCCGACGGACTGCGTGAAGTAGATCGCGCTGACCGTGTAGAACATGCCGTTGCCCGTGGTATTGGCCAACGTGGCCAGCGCCCAGGTGCGCTGTGCCGGATCGGGCGGGAGGAGGGCGGCGAGCCGGCGTCGCCGCGGCGTCACCGGGCTCGTGTCGCGAGGTCCTTGCGGGCAACCCGGGCGAGCTCGGCGTTCAGGCCGGGCATGTCGATCATCCGCAGCAGGCCGTCCTCCGGTGCGCGTCGGATGACGAACACGTCCCCGATGGTCATGCCGTGTTCGGGCCGGTCCACGACCTCGATCTCGTCGCCGGCTCCCACGTCGCCCTGGCCGACCACCCGGAGGTAGGCGCCCGGAGCACCGTGCTCGGTGAACCGCTTCACCCAGTGCGGCTCGTCCAGCCAACCCTGGAACGTCGTGCACGGGATGCGCGGGCAGGTGACCTCCAGAACGACGCCCGAGTCCCCGACGCGCCACCGTTCTCCGATGACCGCGCCGGTGACGTCGAGCCCCTCGGTCGTGAGGTTCTCTCCGAAGATGCCCGGCTCCAGCGCCCGGCTGAGCTCGCCGGCCCACCAGCGCAGGTCCTCGACCGCGTAGGCGTAGACGGCCTGATCGGGGCCACCGTGGTGGCGCGTGTCGACGACCCGGTCGCCCTCGACACCCACCCCACCGACACCGGCCGGGCGGACGAGCACCCGACCCTCGACGCCCCGTTTGTCGATCGCGGTCTGGTCGAGGTCACCACGGAGGTCGGGGACGAGCGCGTGGACGACGTTGAGGGAGATGACCCGTGCAGTCCTCCGGTCGACGGTACCTTCGGTGGTCATCTACTTCTTTGTCTTATCGGCCGGGCTGTCGGTCGAGAGGGCGGCGATGAAGGCCTCCTGGGGCACCTCGACACGTCCCACCATCTTCATCCGCTTCTTGCCCTCCTTCTGCTTCTCCAGCAGCTTGCGCTTGCGGGTGATGTCCCCGCCGTAGCACTTGGCGAGCACGTCCTTGCGGATCGCGCGGATGCTCTCGCGGGCGATGATCCGCGCCCCGATGGCGGCCTGGATGGGCACCTCGAACTGTTGGCGAGGGATCAGCTCGCGAAGGCGTTGGGTCATCTGCACGCCGTACGCATAGGCCTTGTCCCTGTGCACGACCGCCGAGAACGCGTCGACGGTCTCGCCCTGCAGCAGGATGTCGACCTTCACCAGCGCGGCAGCCTGCTCGCCCTCGACTTCGTAGTCCAGCGACGCGTAGCCGCGGGTGCGTGACTTGAGGTTGTCGAAGAAGTCGAACACGATCTCGGCGAGCGGGAGGGAGTAGCGCAGCTCGACACGCTCCTCGGACAGGTAGTCCATGCCGAGCAACGTTCCTCGTCGCGTCTGGCAGAGGTCCATGATCGCGCCGATGTAGTCGCTGGGCGCGAGGACCGTGGCGCGTACGACGGGCTCGTATACGTCGGCGATCTTGCCTTCGGGGAACTCGCTCGGGTTCGTCACGACGCGCTCACTGCCGTCGTCCATCGCCACCCGGTAGACGACGTTGGGCGCGGTCGCGATGAGGTTGAGGTCGAACTCGCGCTCGAGGCGCTCCCGGACGATCTCGAGGTGGAGCAGGCCGAGGAACCCGCAGCGGAACCCGAAGCCCAGCGCAGCCGAGGTCTCCGGCTCCCAGACCAGCGCCGCATCGTTGAGCTGCAGCCGCTCGAGGGCGTCCCGCAGGTCGGGGTAGTCGTCGCCGTCGACCGGATAGAGCCCCGAGAAGACCATCGGCTTGGGCTCCTTGTAGCCCCCGAGCGCGGTGGTGGCCGGCTTGGTCGCGGTGGTGACGGTGTCACCCACCTTGGACTGGCGGACGTCCTTCACGCCGGTGATGAGGTAACCCACCTCGCCGACGCCCAGGCCGTCGGACGGGTTGGGCTCCGGGGAGATGACGCCGATCTCGAGCAGGTCGTGCTGCGCCCTCGTCGAGAGCATGAGGATCCGCTCGCGCGAGGACAGGTGGCCGTCGATCACGCGGACGTAGGTCACGACACCGCGGTAGACGTCGTAGACGCTGTCGAAGATCATGGCTCGCGCGGGCGCGCCGGGGTCGCCCACCGGCGCAGGGACGTCGCGCACAATCTTCTCCAGCAGCTCCTGCACGCCGGCACCGGTCTTGGCGCTGACCCGCAGCACCTCGTCGGGCTCGCAGCCGATGATGTGCGCGAGCTCGGCGGCGTACTTGTCCGGCTGCGCGGAAGGCAGGTCGATCTTGTTGAGCACCGGGATGATCTGCATGTCGTTCTCGAGCGCCAGGTAGAGGTTCGCGAGCGTCTGTGCCTCGATGCCCTGCGCCGCGTCGACCAGCAGGACGGTGCCCTCGCACGCCGCGAGCGAGCGCGACACCTCGTAGGTGAAGTCCACGTGTCCCGGGGTGTCGATCATGTTCAGGGCGTACACACGGCCGTCTTCGGCCTCGAACGGCAGCCGCACGGCCTGGCTCTTGATGGTGATGCCGCGCTCGCGCTCGATGTCCATCCGGTCGAGGTACTGCGCGCGCATCGCCCGCCCGTCGACCACACCGGTGATCTGCAGCATGCGGTCGGCCAGCGTCGACTTTCCGTGGTCGATGTGCGCGATGATGCAGAAGTTGCGGATGAGGGACGGGTGGGTGCGGCTCGGCGCCGGGTGACGCGCGTTCACGGGGCTCGCAGGCACGCAGGATCCAATGCAGTGGGTACGACGGGGATCGCCGCCCATCCTCCCACGCCGCACAACTCGCTGGGCCGTCCGCGGACCGGACGGGATCATGGGGCTCATGGACGAGGCGGACACCTGGACGCGCGGCGCCCCCCCGCCCTACGAGCGGACCGCGGAAAGACCTTCGTGGGGCGCGCTGCCGCCGCCGGTTCGGGACCGCATCCAGGATCTGTCCGGCGCGCAGGTCGTCACCGCCGCGGTCGCCGGTGGCGGCTTCACCCGCGGTTTCGCCGGGGTCCTGCGGCTCGACGACGGCGGCTCGGTCTTCGTCAAGGCGGCATCCGCAGCCGAGCGGCCGATCGTGGCGTCGTCATACCGAACGGAGGCCTCGGTCCTCGAGAGGCTCCCACCCGAGGTGCCCGCTCCCCGGCTGCGCTGGTCGGACGAAGTGGACAGCTGGGTCCTGCTCGGCATCGATCCGGTGCCGGCCGCTCGGATGCCCGGTCTGCCCTGGACGGATGCCGACGTGGTGTCTGCCGTCCGCGCGTGCGAGGCGGCTGCTGGTGTGCTCGCGACTCCGCCGGCCGGAAGCGCCCTGCCGCGGCTCAACGAGGACCTCGGTGGCGAGGGCGGCCCCTTCCTGACCTGGTTCGGTGACGTCGCGAGCGCCACTGCGGCGACCGACCTGCTCTCGCCCTGGGCGCGGGCGCGGCTACCGGCGCTGCAAGGCCTCGTGGACCGCTCGCTGGCCGCCATCGACGGTGGCACCGCCTGCCATGGCGACCTACGACCGGACAACCTCGTTCTCGACCACTCGGGTCGTACCTGGATCTGCGACTGGAACTGGCTCGCACTCGCCGCACCGTGGACCGACCTGGTGGGGCTGCTGGTGACCGTGCACGCCGGCGGCCTCGACGCGGACTCCGTCCTGCAGTCGAGCTGGCTCGGCGCCGGGATCGACGACGAGGCCGTGGACGCCTGGCTCGCCTTGATGGCCGCGTTCATGCTCGCGCAGGCCGGCGACGAGCCCCCGTCCTTCGCGTCTCCGTGGCTCGGCGCCCACCGGGCCTTCTTCGGGACCGCGGCACTGTCCTGGCTGGAGCGGCGCCGGGTCTCCTGAAGGACAAGACGTGGATCGGCCCCGGCAGCCGATGTCTGCCGGGGCCGTTGTACGCCGTGGAGCAAGGCTGCTGCTACCGCCTATGCAGCAGCAGCCTTATGACGTGCCCACCAGGACTTTCATGAACTGGCCCTGCGCGCTCGAGCTCGCGACCCTGACAGTGGTCCCGGTCTTCGGCACGTTCACGCTGTACCAGCCCGGTTGATAGCGGCCGACGTGACTGCCTGTCACGGCATGACCGTCCGTGTTGAACCAATAGTCCTTGCGGTCGTCGCCATCGGTGCCGCGGCCTGGGACGCGATGGTCACCGGCTGGCTGTTGACCGGCAGGATCAGCCCGCCACCGGGGTGGTCGCCGACGTTGTTGTCGCCGAACGACTCGTCCCAGTAGTTGATCAGCAGGCCGTTCTGGTACGCCTCGCCCACGTCGAACGCGACTTCCGCACCATCGAGGTCGACGACCTGGACCTGCGCCCGATCCACCACCGCCTCGAAGACCGGGTCCGCGCCCACGTGCTGATCGCGATGCTCGCCGCCTACCTGGTCTGGCACCTTCGCCGCAACTGGGCACCGCTGACCTTCACCGACCACGCTCCCCCCGACCGGGAGAACCCCGTCGCCCCCGCGAAGCGCTCGAGCGCGGCCTCACGCATGGCCTCCCGGCGACGCGGCCACCGGGCAAACCACGAACCCCCTGCTCAGCAGGGGGGTTGCACGTCATAGCCGCCGAAACTTCGGGTTAGGCTTCGGCAAAATTGATGGGCAATCGTTGTCATTCGTCCCTCTACCGGGGCGCGAGGCTCACCGGGTTTGGGTCAGGCGGCCAGCCCTTGCTACCCTGGTCCGTCGCAGCCGCGGCTCTCGCGAGCGCGACGTCCGTACGACCTGCACGAACTCTTCCACCGACCCGGATCTCGAGGCTTCCTTCGTGGCGAACATCAAGTCCCAGCTCAAGCGGATCAAGACGAACGAGAAGGCCCGGCTGCGCAACAAGGCGGTCAAGTCCTCGCTCAAGACGTCGGTGCGCAAGTTCCGTACCGCTGCCGAAGCAGGCGAGCGCGACACGGCGGTCGAGGCCATGACCGTGGCCGCGCGTCAGCTCGACAAGGCCGCCGGCAAGGGCGTCATCCACGTCAACCAGGCGGCCAACCGCAAGTCGGCGATGGCCAAGCGCGTCGCTTCGCTCTGACGCACTGACCCGCTGACGGACTGACCTCAGGCCGACCGGGCCGCCACGATCGCGACGATCGCCCGCTCCAGGGCGTACACCGGGTCGGTCCCCGCGCCCTTGATCTGCTCGTCGGCGAACGCGACGGCCGTGATGGCGGCCGCCACCCCGTCCGGGCTCCATCCGCCCAGCTGTCCCCGCGCCTTCTTGACCTGGAACGGCGCCATGCCCAGCTCGCGGGCCACCTCCTCGGGTCGGGCCGAGCGGGAAACCCCCGCCACCCGCGCCAGGTTGCGCAGCCCCGACGCGAACGCCGCGTTGACCGGCACCGGGTCCACGCCGGTGGCCAGCGCGTGACGCAGCAGCCGCAACGCCTCCTCGCACCGCCCCTCCACCGCGGCGTCGGCGACCTTGAAGCCGCTGACCTCCACGCGACCGGCGTGATACCGCTCGACGAGCGCACGGTCCACCGTGCCCTCGGTGTCCGCGACGAGCTGGCTGCAGGCGCTCGCCAGCTCGCGCAGGTCGCTCCCGACCGCGTCGACCAGGGCGGACGCCGCGTCCTGGGTGATGGACCGTCGGCCGAACTCCGAGTGCACGAAGGTGACCTTGTCGCTCTCCCACTTCACGGCCTTGCAGTCCACCACGGCGGCCTCGCTCTTGCGGACCGCGTCGACCAGGCTCTTGCCCTTTATGCCACCGGAGTGCACCAGCACCAGCGCGGCTCCCGGAGGAGGCGAGGCGACATAGCCCTTCAGCTCGTCGGCGACGGCGTCGGCCGCGTCACCGACGTCACGCACCACGATCACCGTGGCCTCCCCGAAGAGCGTCGGGCTGGCCAGCTCGGTGACCCGACCCGGTTCGAGGCCGACCGCAGACATGTCCTGCACCTCCGCGGCGGAGTCGGCCCGACGAACCTGGGCGACCACGTGCATGACCGCCCGGTCGCGCAACAGCTCCTCAGGACCGGTGACGAGAGTGACCAGGGCGTAGGGGTCGGCGGCAGCCATCCCCGCCACGCTACCGCTGCCGCCCGACGAGTCTGAGCGCCCGCCGCGACCCGGCGACGACGAGTGTCCCGTCGCGGTCGGTGCGCCCGACGAGGGCCCCTGTGCGCCGCAGCTCGGCCACCGTCCCCTGTGCCGGGTGGCCGTAGTCGTTGTCTGCGCCGACCGACACCAGGGCGACCCGCGGCCGTAGGACGGGCAACAGTTCAGGTGCCTGGTAGGCAGACCCGTGATGGGCCACCTTCAGGACGTCCACCGGCCCCAGTCCGCCGCGGGCCAGCAGCGAGCGCTGGGCCTCCGGCTCGATGTCGCCCGTGAGCAGGATGCGGACTCCCCGCGTACGGACGAGCAGGACCGTGCTCGCGTTGTTCTCCACGGACCCGTCGCGGATCACCCGGGCCGGCCACAGCACCCGCCAGGACA
>Ga0180121_10000987_pt1 | contig 12015 bp, 14 predicted proteins | sample AntDrymUQ5402106_2_FD_129676 | JGI IMG/M metagenome (GOLD analysis project Ga0180121, IMG submission 129676) | Polar desert sand microbial communities from Dry Valleys, Antarctica - metaG UQ540 (21.06) (version 2) (version 2) | ecosystem: Environmental > Terrestrial > Soil > Desert | place...
CGAATCCACCACCCGGCAGGTTAATCGTTTGATTAACACCCGAGATCGGGATAAAGACACCGTTGATGCGGAGGTTGGCTATCATCACCCCACCCTCGCAAATCGGTCCACCCGTGGTACACGTGCATTGGGAACTCGCCGGCACAAGGTCGGAGGTAATGATGTTGCCACCCACCGTCAAAAACAGATTTTCGACAATGGCTTGCGACCGGCTCTGGTCCCCAGCACCCTGAGTCGTTGCGTTGAGAAGCGAAGTCGTAAGCGCGCCCCCCAGCACATTAGCTGACGCCAATGACACTGTAATCGAGCCGCCCGCGGCTGGGAGAGGACCCGTGTCGACGAGCGTGGCATTACCTATTCCCGCAATGGTCGCATTGACCGCGATCGCCCGCCCGCTGAAAGTGTTGAGAGCTGAGCTACACCGCACGCGAATAAAGATGCCGTGATACGTGCTCGCAGCCCTTAGCGTGAAATCAACCGGTAGACTCGGATCAATTACGGTGTAAGTTGCCGTCACCGGATTGAACGTGCCGGGCGTGAATGCCGGAATGTTCACTACTGCATTGGTCGCGCTGACAACCGTGAAGGATTGCAACCCGGTTCCGGCGTTAACATGATCAACCGTTACCGAAGTTGGTCCACTCGACACTCCAAAGGAAGAAATACCACCCGGAAATAGGTCTCCATCAGTAACCGTAGCGGTGGGAGTGCAAGCCTGATCACCACACCGCACCCGAATAAAGATTCCGTGATACGTGCTCGCAGCCCTTAGTGTGAAATCAACCGGTAGACTGGGGTTAATTACTGTGAAGGTTGCCGTTACCGGATTGAACGTGCCCGGCGTGAAGGCCGGCATCGTTACTATCGCATTGGTCGGAGTTCCGACCACCGTGAAGGATTGCAACCCGGTTCCGGCATTAACATGATCAACCGTTACCGAGTTTGGTCCACTCGTCACTCCAAAGGAAGGGATACCACCCGGAAATAGGTCTCCCTCAGTAACCGTAGTGGTTGGGGTGCAACCCTCTGGTGTCGGCGTTGGTGTCGCTGTCGGCGTTGGTGTCGCTGTCGGCGTTGGTGTCGCTGTCGGCGTTGGTGTCGCTGTCGGCGTCGGCGTCGGGTTTGGTGTGGGAGTAGGCGTCGGACTTACGGCGAGGGGGTTAAAGACCACAAAGAATTGGCCCCGGGGAAGCTGCTCATAGCTCTCCTCACCGGTCGCCTGATTATAACGGTACCGCAACGTTCCAAGGTCTCCGGGCAACGTCCACCAATCACCGACCGCAAAAAGCTGGTTCACTCCATCGGTCGCGACGCCATGTGCCCGCCAGAGCACCCGCCCATCCTGGTCTTGGATCAAGCCATGATCGGTTATAGGGTATCCTTGAGTAGAGTCCAGCAAGATGCTAAAAAGATGAAAATCTCTAATCCCACCTGGCGCATTATCACCTTGATGCCCCCACTCCCGGTTCGGACGCTGGTAGTAAAAGACACGATTATTCATGAACACCTGGCCGGAGTTAGCGGTATAGCCGATATGCCGGATATTCATGAATTCTTGGCCTGAACCGATTGGCTTCGAGGAGTCGAAAACATAAAGCATCCCGCCGTAGTCTGCGAGCGTAAAGACCATCCGGTCGCCGTCAAGTGGCTGCAGCCATTTGATATACCGGCGAGACTGGTTGGCATCAGGATCAACCCTATCCTCATTCCACAAATAGAGCGGGGGTAATGCGTTAGGGTACACTGTGATTTGTCCACTCTCCCCCCGCACTCGAAACAAATCGCCGTCGTGATAGTTCAGCGAAAACCATACATCTCCCCGGCCGTCAACGAAGAAATGCGGGTTGTGATGAAACGGACCTCCTACCCTGCCGAGGTTTGTCTTTTCGCCGGTGACGGCATGAATCCGGTATACGAACGAACCGTCAGGGCCATCCTCATCGGTCACGAAAACATAGATATAATTGCGCGACGGATCTACTCCGAGCGCGGAGTAACTCGTGGTATTTGGATGAACGACGCCATAGTCACGAAACTGGCCTGACGCCAGCTCATATCCAATTACATGAGAGCCGGTCCACGTAGCGTAAGCGCCAGGCTTATCATCCACTGCAAAATGGGTGGACATGTAAAGCCAACCGTTCGCCTCCACAATATCGCTATGAAGCTTTCCTTGAGGATTGGTTTGTGGATCCTCACCACAAAGAGAGGTGATATCATCGACCAAAAGGGTCAGGCTCCTCTGCCTTGGATCATACTTGAAAAATGCGGCTCCGTGATGCGCTGAATGAGTAGAACTTCCAAAATACACGTTGCCGTCAGATGCAAAGCGCACACCCTGCCATTGACCATCAAGAACCCGCTTATAGTTGTTCAAGGCCAAAGAAGTGCCGACGCTTCCCATCGATTCAGTCGCTTCGTCTTTGGCGATAAATGCCAGATCGTTGATTACAATTAACCTATCTAACTTCGTGTGAGGCTCTCGAGCCCGAAATTTGATTAAATTTACTCCTGCTCTCAAAGTGAATACGCGGGGGTTTAAAGTAAGTGGAACGCCCTGTCCGCCCCTCCCATTCACCACGCTCCAAGCGTAATTACTATAAAGCCGGTCTTCAGCCGCATCGAAGATATCTTCTCCTTCACCGTTGACCGACACAAAGAAGGAATCTGAGGCCGCATTATCGGCCGATGTCCTCGCCCGAATCACGTAATCACGGGCGTTAGCCAGAGTCACCTGAAAACTGGCCTCACCCGTTTGGCCCGTCGGGCACATGATGGCGCTACTGCCGTAAGCAGCCGGGTCAGAGATAACACTCATAGGAGCCGCCATGCTTCCAGATTCCGCTTCAAGAGAGAGATAGACAAAGCCGTCGCTTTGAGCGTAGGCGGAGAATGGTCTCAAATGGGCGAAAAGCTGCATTGCTCCCCCCAAAACAAAGAGAGAAGCCAATAGCAATTGACAGACGATGCTTACTCGCAATGGACGATGGATTGTTGAAGACCTGAGAATATTGAGAAATAAATTATCTGTAGGTCGGTTCCAGCTCATACCTTCATCTCCCGGAAAACTTTAGTACTACACTAGTGCTTTGTAATTGAAGTTAAGTACTCGAATAGAATTAGCTTAAACCAAGTCTGAACTCCGAGAACTGTATCGTCAGACTCGTCCCGACTGCCGCCAGCGCTTGCCTGACGAAGCATTGTCCTACATAAGATGGGCAGTCCGACAGATTAAATAGCTTCCCCCAAAGCTCAACGGGCCTGAGACTTTGTAATGCTCGTGATCATAACAACCACCGCCGACCTTGGGCTTAGTTAAGGTTTTAATTTTGGAGCTGTGGTTGCTGGTCCGCCTCGCTCACAGAAGTAATTTACAAAGATGTGGCCCGTGTCCACGCTAAAGGGCGGCTCTTTGGATTTGAGGCGTTTGCCGTTGAACTGGTAAATCTCGGCGGACTTATTCACCGCTTTCATTACGAGGGTGTCGCAATTGAATTCAGCCTTAAAAACTATTCTGCTAATACTGGAGATATCGAATCCCGCAGGCGCATTATCTCGGAATATATCGGTGGGCTCCACTAGGAAACTCTGCTCTGAAAAGCAATTTGATCGTGTCATCTCCTCGTGCTATCTGAGCGGCGTATACCTCTATTGTTAAAGCCGGGATGGTTTGGTATCTCGCCAGTCATTTTCCTTGATCAACTTCCAGTCCTTTATACCCCCAATTCCCTTTTGACTTTGGGCGGAAACGCTCACAGCGAGCGCAATGACTAACAAAAGGGTTTCATGGCCTGACTATGCGCCCTAAAGCTTAGGTTTGCAAGGACTTAGTAGGATAAATGTCCCTTATGCCCAAGCTCATGACGAAGGCTTACGTATAAAAGAGAGTTTTTTGTGTGCGAGTTGTGTGCCAACTCAGGGCAAACGCGACACCTTGCCCTATACCGGTAACCCTGGTAACCCTACTACTAACCACTACGCTTACAAGAAGATACACGGTTACTTTAGGGGTGCTGGGTGTGGGAGCGGGCGCGTTGCTGCGAACCGTCTATAGGGGGGCTAGTCGCGGTCGAAGTAGACGCAGAATAGGCACATGGGCGTGGGGTGAACCCCTCTGTTGAGACAGTTTTCAATTGGCACACTTGCTGTCAATAGATTTTCCTTCTCAAACTAGGTCTTCTGGTTCAGAATTGCCCTCGGCTAGTGAAGCGGAGGCGAGCTCTGCTGGAGAGCAACTCGCCAAGGAATAACCAGCCGGAGACTCATCGAAACCGATGGTCTGAGGAGCGGCCTGCGGGCCGCTCCTCGTTGCCTGTGGACCATCGGGTCGATAGTCCTCCCCATGCCTAAAAAAACTCATGGTTGCGCCGGCGGAAGTCGCGGTGGACTCGAGTTGCTGCTCGAACTCCTCCGGCGGTCGGTAGCCAAGCGCCGAGTGCAAGCGGCGACGATTATAGTACTGTTCGATGAACGCTTCGATGTTAGGCAAGTTGGAGCAAGCGCCCTAGAGCTACGTCGGTTTGTAAAACTGCCGGCCGAAGACGCCTGTTGACCGTTTAGCTGCAACTCTGTGAAGCGCCACGGTTGTGGCCGGATCTCTTAAGCCCTGCGTAACCCCTTAGGTTACGCAGGGCTCTATGATGCTGGATGCCGAGGACCCTAGCAAGCCCGCCAACGTCCAATCTTTTTCTAGATTCAGTTTTCTGATTCATCTTTTCTTCCCACAAAGTTGAGATACCGACGCCACAGTCCGTCCTTAGTCTTTGTAAATCCAGTAAGTCATTCCGAGGGCTCCTACAAACTGATTTTAGTCAAAATGAAAGCCACCAAAAATCCAAAAACCGTAATGAGTCCAGCGAACTCATGAGCTTCCTCGAAGGCTTCAGGAATCATCGTATCGGACAGCATGGCCAGGATTGCGCCGGCGGCAACAGCAGTGGTGGCGGCAATAACTTCAGGTGAGAAGCGGCTGAAAATTGTATAGCCAACCAGTGCAGCTCCGCCGGAAATTACTGCAATGCTGGTCCATACACCAAAAACATAAGTTGCTGAACGCCCCGCTTTCTTCATCCCTGCCGGCAACCGAGAGCTGTGAGCTTTAGAACAACGTCGACCAGCGACTTGTTGTCAGCCTTACGCTCACTCACGCGCATTGGTCAAAGCGGTTTAATCGCAAAAGGCCGGATTCTGCTGAGAGCCCGCCGCCCGTCACCAGCCAAATGGGTGGCGTAGGAATGGCGCACTGAATGCACATGCGCCCGCTTGGCCAGGCCACTGTGTTTGAGCGCCGCGCGGAAGGCACACGCCTCGATTCCGCGATAGAATGCTTTTTCATCATTCTTCCTTGCGCTCAGGTTGGATGCTGTTCGCGGGGCGCATCTCAATTCCAGCGTTATGTCTGCGCTTCGCGTTAGCTCAAAGATGAGTCCCGCCGCGCCTCACTTGAATGCCATCCAGCTTGTGTCGATAATGCGAGAGGCTGGTTGAATGCGGATGAGAGTTGAATCTAATCATAAAGAGAGCACATGCCGTTTGGCATCAGCTATCAAATTGGGTGTCAGAAAGGATGGAGCGTTCGGCGCGGCGGAGCGGGTGGGCTCCAACATAACAACAGACCGTGTGAAAACTTGATTTGATTTGGTTTGATCAACGGACCAAGCTGGCGAATGCGTATGACAGACATTGAAACAATCCGACACGAGGACGGGCGCGTCAAGCTGCGCGAGGACGATGAATAAAGAAAAGAACTGTCAGTCAACACCAGGGTTGAAACCGAATGGTGTAGACCGCGTGTTGGATCACAAAAGCGTTGAAACTCTGAGCAGCGCTCCTAATTTGTTTAAGGCGGTAGGCCGCGAAAAGTCCTATTATGAATCTTCATATCATCTGCGAGAGAGACGCGGGACTATTCTCACTCATTCAGCAAGTCATCGCGAATATTCCTTGGGCCATTCTGGAAGGACGCATCCCTGTCGTCCATTTCCAGGGCAAGACATGCTACTGGACGCCTGATGGATACCACGATAAGGATACGGTTTGGGAATATTACTTCGAGCCCCCGAACCACGCCCTTATGATAGGAATAATTACCATACCGAGTGAAACGATGTCCGCTGTGGATGAAATCACCGAACTCACCGCGTCAATTTTTGAGTTAGCAGCGTCAAGAACTTCAGGTGTTTTGTCTAGTTGACCCAATTGCTGAATCGTATTGATATCACCAGCAAGAGTCATTTTTTGTTCCGCCGATAGTTCAGTCGACTCCTCCACTCCCTTGAGCAGCTTGTAAATCGCATCAACAAATTCGTTCTTAACATTCTGGATATTAATGTGCTGAGTTCCGCTCGGGCCCTGATTGAAACCGCCTTGAAACGGAGCATGAAAATGAGTTTCGTATTTCACACCCACTGCACGATCCCCGCCAGGGTTTTCGACTTCGCGAACACCTCCCGGCGTGAGTTGTACAGCTTCGTCCGGGCCTTCAACCCAGCCTCTCTTGCGTTCGAACTCCAATAAGATTCCGTTTAGCTCTCTGAACTGCATTCCAAGCTCTCTACTAAGCCTATCAATGGGGACAAGGTCCATGTGGGTAGGACCACCAAGATCATAAATCTTCCGTAGAACCACCCGCTCTTTTTCAACCATTTGCATCTTGATCAATTCCTCCGCCTCGTCAATTCCTTGTGCCGTCATGCGTACAACTAAGTTTGAATGTTTCAACCAACCCTTACCGTGTGCACCAATCTGACGCAAGATAGGATAGAAGTCTCGCCCAACGTCCGATGGGTCCTCCAATTCGTCGACCTTAACATGTTCACTTTTCGTGGTATGCAGATGGTATAGACTTAGCAAGACACGGTTTCTTTTCTCTTCAAGACGCAAGGCACTCATGCAACGATACTGCTGTCAACGGAGAATTCTCTGGCTGTTTGGATAGTGTCTGAAGGTGATTATTACACTTACGAAGTAGCACCAAACGCCAATGTTAAGAGAGGTGACATCGTCTATCTATGGTCAAACCCACACGGTAGTTTCTTCGGCTGGGGCGAAGTCATTGAAACTCCTCGACCGATCACTGTTGAACGGTCATTACCAAACAACGAAATTGAAAAGAGAAGAAGACTCTCAATACTGGTAAATCGAAAAAAAGAGTTTCATCCGCCCCTTACGGATCGAATGATGATTGCAGACTCCAATCTCAGGAAACTGATCCCGACAGGCTACACGGACCTAGAGGCGATTCCACTTCGGCCAGGACAAGCGCATTACATAAATGATTATGTTCGGGGTCACGGGCTTGAGCCACCAGAGGGTTCAAGCAATGTCCGGGTTACTCTGGAGGAACCAGAAACACAGTTTCTAATAAAGACGATTCTCAAATTCGGCGAAACAACGGATGAAGGAACAATCGTCGAGGCTGTCACCTTACCTTGGATTCACATAATTGAACGGTTGCTCAAAGATCCTAAAGCGGCATTGGACTATTCTCCACGAGAGTGGGAACAGATCATAGCTGGTGTCTACAAGGCGTCCGGCTTTGAGGTAGTTATTTTGACGCCTCAAAGCGGTGATTTCGGACGGGACATTATCGCTACCAAGAAAGGTGTTGGAGAAGTGCGAATTATCGATCAGGTAAAAGCCTACAAACCAGACCACCTTGTAACAGCAAATGATGTTCGGGCTCTCGCTGGCGTACTACAAAAAGAACCTGCGTCGAAAGGGTTCTTAACGACCACTTCGGACTTCGCGCCAATGATACGGACAGATCCCTTTATCGCACCTTTGGTTCCTCAACGACTCCAGCTTATCAATTGGGAAGGTCTCGTAAGGCGGCTTGTCGAGTTACAAAAAAGGCTCAAAAAAGGAATGGATTCAAAGTTGGCAAAGTCCGACGTTCTATAAGATAATTCTGACGAGTGCCGCTTCATTCGGGTACTCTCCAAATCGAATCATCTCTTCACGCTGGTGAAGTCGCGCGCTAGCAGTGACTTCGCCGATGGCGGTCAGCGGCCGAATCGAAGAGCCTTCCAAACGAAAGTGTTCAGACCAACGATCGGCGCGGGGATTGAAAAAGCGCGTGAACTCTCCCGAAGTTGAAACTGAGCCAACGTCGCTACCTTTGGCTCGGTTACAAGGAGCACAGGCGTATGCAAGATTGTCATGTTCCGAAGAGCCGCCGTGCTTTAGGCTAATGATGTGATCGACTTCGCAGCCGTAGAAAGTATCGGCCTCTGCGATGAGGCAGTACTCGCACAGAAGAGTTGCGCGGTCAGCGATTGTCTGACGAAGTTCGACACTGATCCACCTAGCCATTTGCCAGATAGTGGTGGGCGCGGGCCTTTGCGAGACGCATCAAGTGCTCAATTTGGAGGTAGTGATCAAGTTCGGATTTCTCGTCCTCAGGCAGGCCCTCGGTTTTCTCTCTAAAAATCAGGTCGGCAACGCGAGCTTTGGCTTCCTCGGAGGGTCGGAAAGCAATCACATTTTGCGGGCTGGAGGACGCAATGAACTCGATCACTTCGTCGTAAGCTTTATTGGCTTGCATCGTCTTCTCCATCGTCACTTTCGGAGCCAAGTGTAGCACTCCTTATGACTTGGTGCACGACGGAACTGGACGGCGGCACTTCTTCCCTCGTTCTTTGGACACCCGTACCTTCACTTTCTGCCACACCGGCAGCCTTGGAGATAAGTTGCTCGCCTATGTCGGCGGGGAGATCTGCAGTAGCGCCTGCGTCGTTGATAATTTTTATCGCGGAGGTTTGATACTCATCATGCGGATTGTCGACTTTATATATCTGAACTCGACCCTGCTTGTTTAGACGTGACGCAATCTCGAACGAGGCTCGAAAATCAAACCCTTTATCTCCGAGGTGACGCCGAATGAAATGAGTAAGTCCGACAAATCCATTATTTCTTGCAAAGTAAGATTCTGCCGAACGCAGTTCCTCAACGAACTGATCATCGGTAATTATTGCAAAGAAACCACGATCGACAAGGCTGTCCTTTATCGCCTCTTTGTCCTCTGCGGCTAGCGTTATTGCGTCCACAGCTTTTGTGGCTTCTTCAATTATCTTCAGAAGTTCGCTAGCCGTCTCCTGGGCGTGCTCGAAATCTGACGCGGTGAAGAGGTTGTTATGAGCTACCTTATGTCTGAGCTTCTCTAGGGCCTCCCACTTCGCTTGAAAAAACTACTGTATCCACCCCGTCGTGAAAACGCATTACATACGTGTAGGTCCCATCGGACAGACCGCCCATGTCTCCTTTGGCCTGCATGTACCATTGGCCACTTGTATCCTGAAAACAGAGTTCTCCTATGGGGCAGATGAATGACGCACTGCTTGAATCAGCCGTCAGGCTGAAGGCATGAAGAACGTGGGACCGAGCGCCAAAGCGTTGCGGATTGCTTGTCCAAGTTGGCGGGTACAGTCCATCACCGGAATTGAGCTGATTTGAGAAATCAACCCAGGCATAACGCGGATTGGAGGTTCTCTTATTTTGGAGAATCATGACGAAATCGTTAGAAACCCCGGACTGTGCATATACCCCATCCAGGCCATCGACATAGTTCGCGTCACCGTAGTTGGGATAGCTGCGGCCGTCACTAAGGACATCGTCACCTGCGATGTTATCGCCCGCGTTGATTGAGCTACGAAGTTTGACGGTGAGGGAGTTATTTTCGGCAGCTTCATGCTTGAGTAAATGGCCACTGTTCCCCAAGAAATCACCCAACTGTTGTTAAGTTGGAGCAAGGGCGATGATGCCGCACTGGAGCAGTTAATCCCGCTGGTCTATCCGGAATTGCGACGTCTGGCCCGCCGCTATATGGCGCGGAAGAGTCCTGAACACACCCTCCAAACTTCCGCGCTAATTAATGAGGCATACCTGCGGCTCGTGGATCAGCAAAATGTCGGTTGGCAAAATCGCGCCCACTTCTTTGCTGTGGTCGCTCAAGTGATGCGACATATCCTCATCGATCACGCTCGAAAATATCGCTATGGCAAGCGTGGAGCGGGAGCCCAACACGTCCCTCTGGATGAAGTAGCAGTAGTCAGTCAGGAGCGGGCGACACAGATTGTCGCGCTTGACGATGCACTCACCAGCCTTGCTGCTATCGATCCGCGCAAAAGTCAGATCGTGGAGCTCAGGTTCTTCGGCGGCCTGAGCGTCGAGGAGACCGCTGAGGTGATGAAGCTCTCTTCCGTCACGGTCATGCGCGAATGGCGCGCCGTCAAGGCCTGGCTATATCGTGAGATCAGCAGTGACCCAACGTAAAGAAATTTTCGGGCTGTGACACTTTTAGTCCGAATTTCTCGCTAAATATTTAGAAAAGAGATCAAGAGCCGGTTTGTTCTCAAAGTAATCCAGTATGAATCCTGAGCGCTGGCAGCAGATAAATGATTTGTTTCAGGAGGCCGTTGAGCTCGGGTGCTTTAGCCACTCGCGAGTTCGACCGCCAACGTAAAAACTGTCGGCCTTTTTTACGACCATGCCTTCCAACCTTCGCCTTTCCAACTCAGCAAATAGTTGTTTGCCTTCGCCTATAACGCGATCAGTAAACAGCAGACGGCTATTCCGACGTTTGGAAAGGATCCCTTTGAGTTTAGTCTTGCGGTCCAGTAAGGAAAGTCTCGTGAGATCCTCGCCGTTCAGCATGATTAGATCAAAAGCGAAATAAACGATTGTGAACTCTGCAAGACGCGAAGCTTGTAAACCTTCGAATCTTGGAACGCCCTTCTTATCAAGTGCCACGATTTCACCATCGAGGTTCGCGGCCTCAGCTTTAATTGATCCCGGGACAGACTGAAGCGCCGGGAATTTTTTAGCCAGATCGTTTCGACGCCGGGAGATAAAACGAACTTCACCCGCCCGCAAAAAACATATTGCCCGGTAACCGTCCCACTTTGGCTCGAACATCCAGTCAGGATGGGAGAAGGGTTCCTTTGCGAGAGTCGCCAGCATTGGCTCCACGACAGATGGCATAACGTCGGGAGCCAAGGATCTCATCTCTTCCTGGCAGACTTTTTTGAGGCTTGCTTTGTCGACTTCTTGGTTGAACGTTTCGGTTGATCGCCCTGGTCCCCATAACCAGGCATCGCAACTGTCTTTGATTTGCTGCGTTGATCCGCAGCTAAGGACCTGCCAACGTCAACAGACTCTTTGAAAGTGCCATCTTGGTCACGCTTCACATACCTTTTATCGGTGCCGGTTTCGATCAGCTCGCGTTTGCCCCTCTTGATTGCCATGTTCTGCCCTTCTTTCTGTCCTATGTGCGTTGAAGTGTAGTCGCGCTAAAGTTGGGTTGGCAATGGGGATCGCATAGGACCTGCGGCCGCCCGCTTCCTCTATTCCTTCTAGTCCTGCCATGTGATATAAGCCGCTGCCGATCCTCGCACGGTGAACAAAGTCCTCTGCCCTCGGAGTCGCACAACATGAAGAGACATATTCTCCTTAGTTCATCCTGTTACGTCGTACAGAGTTCTCGATGACGATGATTATCATGGAAAGATTGTCCGGACGGGGCAGAGAATAAGGAACCTAGTTGGAGGTGAGCAACAATGCTTTGTTTGCCCGTAGTGTCTATTTAACGCCGCGCGGGTTGGGCTTTGACACGCGCCTTGTCCCGTGTTCGCGAACGCCTTTCTATCACATCATGCTCGACTGGCAGATCGGAGAATGGTATCTAGCGGTTCGCTGCCGGAACTGCGGTGTGGAATTTCCCTTTCAGCGCGACGACGAGACAGACGAGGCAACATACTTCACGGATCGCGGTGAGATGGTTTTGACCCGTCCTGATTGCTCCTACCCGCTGGCTTATACCGCCGAAGAGATTGAGCGAGTGCAGGCAAAGTAAGCAGGCGCACCGAATCATTACAGGAGCCACACCCATAACCTCATCGTAGGCCTTACGGATGTCAGGAGGCATATCGTTTGGACTAGAAAACTCCTGGCCGTTGAATACTATTTTAGTCTGCAAGCCCGGCGTCTGCATCACTGACGAGATCAGTTTAGCCGGCA
>Ga0180121_10000988_pt1 | contig 12013 bp, 9 predicted proteins | sample AntDrymUQ5402106_2_FD_129676 | JGI IMG/M metagenome (GOLD analysis project Ga0180121, IMG submission 129676) | Polar desert sand microbial communities from Dry Valleys, Antarctica - metaG UQ540 (21.06) (version 2) (version 2) | ecosystem: Environmental > Terrestrial > Soil > Desert | place...
ACCGTCGCGCCGATGTTTGTCGCGGGGAATCCCGGCTGGCTGCTCGTGCTCGTGGTGCTGGTGGGCGGATACCTCATGGCAGGCGGAGCGAACGCGGTGAACATGTACATGGACCGCGACATCGACCAGCGCATGTCGCGGACGAAGCTCCGCCCGATTCCGAGCGGGAGAATGGGCGCCGAGGCGGTGCTAGCGTTCGGCGTCGCGCTCGCAACCGCGGCGACTTTCATCCTCGCCCGGTTCACCAACGTCCTGACCGCCGCTCTGGCTCTCGCCGGATTCTACTTCTACGTGTTCGTTTACACGCGCTGGCTCAAGCGCACGACGCCGCAGAACATCGTCATCGGCGGCGCCGCTGGCGCTTTCCCTCCGCTCGTCGGGTGGGCGGCAATGACGGGCGCGATCGATCTCACCGCTGTCTACCTCTTCCTGATCGTGTTCTACTGGACGCCACCCCACTTCTGGGCGCTGGCGCTGCTCAAGCAGGTCGATTACGGCAAGGCCGGCATCCCGATGGCTCCGCTCGTCTGGGGCGAGCGCGAGACGATGCGGCAGATGTTGTGGTACAACATCATCCTGATTGCGCTCACCCTGCTGCCTGTCGCGTTCGGCGCCTTCGGCGTCCTCTACCTTGCCGCTGCGCTGGTGCTGGGCCTGATCCTCCTTGGCGGCGTGGTTCGCGTCGTCCGCGCCGCGGAGTGGACGGCGCCGGCGTGGTGGGTATACAAATTCTCCCTGTTGTACCTCGCGCTCCTCTTTCTCGCGATGGTCATCGATCGCAAGGTTCTCGGCTGATGGCTGCCCGCGAGCCACGGCTCGTATCGCCGCGGGCGCTCGGCCAACTGCTGCCGCGAATCAGGCCGCACGCCGGCCGTCTGGCCGTGGCGCTCGTCTGCCTCGTCGCCAGCACATCCATCGCGCTCGCCTTTCCGCAGATCGTCCGGCACCTCCTCGATGCGGCGTTCATCTCCGCGGACGGAGCGCTTCTCAATCGCATCGCGCTCTGGCTGCTAGGACTTTTCGCGATCCAGGCGGTGCTGAACTTCGTCCAGGTCTACTTCCTTACCGCCACGTCAGAGCGGGTGATCGCCAACCTGCGTGAAGATCTTTTCTCGCACCTCATCTACCTGTCACCCGGATTCTTCACGGAGCGCCGCACTGGAGAGCTGACAAGCCGCCTCTCGTCGGACACGACGGTCCTCCAGACCGTGCTAAGCTACAACCTCAGCGAGTTCGCGCGCCAAACCTTCTTCCTCGTCGGTGGAATCGTACTGCTGACGCTGACGCACCCGCGTCTCACCGCAACTACTCTCGCGGTCGTGCCGCTGGTAGTCGGCGCCGCATTCGTGTTCGGGCGGGCGCTACGCCGCGCCAGCACGGGCGTGCAGGATCGCATCGCCGAGGCAACCGGGACTGCCGACGAAGCGTTCTCGCAAATACGGACGGTGCAGAGCTTTACCCGCGAAGGCGAGGAGACGCGGCGCTACGGCGAGCACCTCGGTGACGTAATCGATGCCGCACTGCGCCGGGCGCGTATCAGGGGGATGTTTTTCGGCATCCTGACTTTCTGCGGCTTCGGCGGAGTGGCGGCCGTGCTCTGGCAGGGCGGGAGGCTCGTTCTCGAGGGAGCGCTTACGGCGGGTGCGCTCGTGTCGTTCCTGCTCTACGCGCTGTACGTCGCTGGCGCGGTCGGCTCGCTGGCGTCGCTTTTCGGCGCTTACCAGGAAGCGGTGGGTGCGGCACATCGCGTTTTCGACCTGCTCGAGTCGGAATCGTCGGTCGTTGATCCTGCGGATCCGCGTGTGCTTCCCCGCCCACTCCGTGGCGAAGTCGAGCTGCGCGACGTCACCTTCCGCTACGGCGACCACCTGCCCGACGTCCTGCACGGCGTCTCGCTGCGGATCGCGGCAGGAGAAGTTGTCGCCCTCGTCGGTCCGAGCGGCGCCGGGAAAACGACGATCGCCTCGCTGCTGCCGCGGTTCTGGGACGTGACCAGCGGCACGATTACGTTCGACGGCGTCGACGTCAGACAGCTCTCGCTTTCCGATCTCCGTGGCGCGATCGGCATCGTTCCGCAGGAGCCGACGCTCTTCAGCGGCACCATCAAGGAGAACATCGCCTACGCCTGCATCGGGGCCGATGGATCGCGCCCCCCCGACGACGAGATCCGCGCTGCGGCCACCGCGGCCCACGCGCTGGAATTCATCGACCGGCTGCCCGACGGATTCAACACGCGCGTCGGCGAGCGCGGCGTCAAGCTCTCCGGAGGCCAGCGGCAGCGTCTCGCGATTGCGCGTGTGTTCCTCAAGAATCCGGCGTTGGTGATCCTCGACGAAGCGACATCCAGCCTCGACAGCGAGAGCGAGCGACTGGTGGAAGAAGCGATGGAAGACCTGCTGCGCGCGCGCTCGACGCTCATCATCGCGCACCGGCTGAGCACGGTTCTCCGCGCCGACCGCGTGGTGGTTATCGACCGCGGCGCCGTCGTCGAGGAGGGCAAGCACAACGACCTGCTCGCCAGGGAAGGTGTTTACTCGCGGCTCTACCGCGGGCAGTTTCGGGCGGGTGAGGTTCTCGTCGGATAGGATCTGTTCTGGGGGCGGGCGTTAGAAACTGCCACTGAGAAATACGCAGATGCGCGCGGCGAGAAGCATAGAGTCTTAGTTGCTAGAGAGGAATCTTCAGTTGAGCAATTGCCCTAACGGGAAATTCGAGTGAGGTCCTGAAGGGAGTTCTCAGATGAGGTGTTTCTCTTCTCGGCCTCTCGCCATCACGCCACGAGTGGCCAGCCCCATCTTCTCTAGCAACTTTTAACGATGCCTCTCGCAGCGGGGATCTGCGCGCTTCTCAGTTGCAGTTGCTCTAGAGCCGCGCCGGCGTACTGGACCCGGTTAACGGCGTCGTCACGGAATCCACTGCCGAATCCCCCGGAGCAGCTACCGGCGCGACCACAGCCGGCGCGTTCCTTCCCCTTATCCTCAGCGCCAACGGCACCTGCTGCCCCGCGGCTACGGTCACGCTGTCATCAACGAGACCGAGGCTCGGGTGCCACGCCCGAACCCGGTAGGTGCCCGGCGGAACTCCATCGATGGAAAAGCTTCCCGCTGCCGCTGTCTTGGCGAAGTACGGATGGTCGAGCACCGCGATGTACGCGCGTGTCCACGGATGCTGCTCGCACGTGACTTCGATCTGCGCCGTCTCGGTGAAAGTGCGATCGTAGGGCACCACTTCGCCGTCGTCGTTGAACGGCGCGAGCGCAACCAGCTGTCCGGTCGCGACATTGATGAACTTGTTCGTGTGCAGCGTACGGTCTTCGGTGCCGACGTTGAGCGTGCTGGTGGTGTAAATCGCCTGCACGTGGGGGTCGAGTGTGCAATGCTCGTTCGTGAGCTCGAACCTCTTCTCGAGCGGGATCGGCTTCCCCGTCCTGATGTCCGTGAGCCAGACAAGCACGCCGCCGACCCGCGTTCCGCTACGTGCGACACGCTGCTCGATGATCGATGTCCCGCAGACTTTCTGGTCCACCGTCGGCTGAATCACGGTGTCGAGAGGCATGTCGCCATCGAAGTCGACAGTGCCGTTGATCGTGCCGCCGTTGCCGACGGCGATCGCCTTGTACGGCGTTCCGCTGGCTGTGACGACCGCCGGGCGCGGCGCGACACCGGGGCCGAGCGCATTTGCCCCCTCCCGCGTGCGGGCGGAAGCGGTGTCCTTACCGGAGCAGGCGAAGAGAGACAACGACAAAAAAAACGGGCCGAGGAATCGGCTAAATGACATTTATGGGGCCGTGATGAAGTGGGGCAACGAAGGGCAAGCGATGTGCCGTGTTACTTCGCTTCGTAGACCTTGCGCCCGCCCAGATAGGTCGCGATCACGCGCGCCGACAGGATTTCGGTCTCGGGCACCTGCATGATGTCACGGTCGAGCACGACGAAGTCGGCGTACTTCCCCGCCGCCAGCGAGCCCATCACCGATTCCTGAAAGGCCGCCTGCGCGGGCCAGATCGTCAGCGACTGAAGGGCTTCCTGGCGCGTCATCCGCTGCTCGGGATACCAGCCGCCCGCCGGCCAGTTCGACGGATCCTGCCTCGTTATCGCCGCGTGGAACGACAGCAGCGGATTAACTTCCTCGACCGGAAAATCGCTCCCGTTCGGAATGATCACGCCGGTGTTGAGTAACGCGCGCCACGCATACGCACCCTGTATCCGGACCGGACCTACGCGCTGCTCAGCCCACCGCATGTCGCTCGTCTGGTGGCTCCCCTGCATCGAGGGGATCACACCAAGCCTCGCGAACCGCGGGATGTCCTGCTCGCTGATCACCTGGGCGTGCTCGACCCGGAAGCGATGATCGGCACGCGGAACGGCGCGGAGAGCTGATTCGAACGCGTCGAGCGCGGCGCGATTCCCACGGTCGCCGATGGCGTGCACGTTGATCTGAAATCCGCGCCGGAGCCCCATCTCCGCCATTTTCCGGATATGCTCGGCGGAAGAAACCAGCAGTCCGGAATTGGCCGGCTCGTCCGAGTAAGGGGTGAGAAGCGCCGCTCCGCGCGAGCCGAGTGCGCCGTCCGCGTAGAGCTTGATGGCGCGTACCCAGATGCGCCCGTCGTACAACCCGGAGCGCGGACCACGCTGCAGATACGGGTTCGGGCGAGCCGGAGCCTCACCGGGATCGCTCAGCATCACGTAGTTCCGAAGGTTGAAGTCTCCCGCTTTCGCGAGCTCTTCGTACACGGTCACCGTGGACGCCGACGCGCCGGCGTCGTGGATGCCGACCAGCCCCCAGCGATTGCACTCAGTGATCGCGGCGAGGACCGCCGCCCGCGTCTGCGCGCGCGAAGCCGACGGAATCGCGCGCGACACCAGGTCCTCGGCGTTGTCGACGAACACGCCCGATGGCGCCCCGCCCGCGCCGCGCATGATGCGGCCACCCGACGGATCTTTGGTAGCCGCCGTAACACCGGCCAGCTCCATCGCCCTGGCGTTGGCCAGTACGGCGTGACCGTCGATTCGGGAAAGCACGACCGGATTGCGGGGCAGCGCACGCGACAGTGCCTCATGGGTCGGGAATTCTTTCTCCGCCCAGAGATTCTGGTCCCAGCCGCGGCCGGTAATCCATTCGCCAGGCCCGACGTTCTTCGCCCAGGCGACTACGCGCGCTATCGCCTCGTCGTACGACTTCGAACCGGCGAGGTTCACAGTACGCAGCGACGTGCCGAGCCCAAGGAGGTGCGCGTGAGCGTCAACCATCCCCGGGATTACGGTGCGCCCGGCAAGGTCGATCACTCTTGCGCCACGCCAACCAAGTGCGCGCACCTCCGCATCCGAGCCGGCGAACGCAACGCGACCCCCCCGCACCGCCAGCGCGCTGACCATCGGCCGCGTGTTGTCGACGGTGTATATGCGTCCGTTGGTGAGAATCAGGCCGGCGTCGTTCTGCGCCCAGAGAAGCGACGGTGCGAGCGCGACGATCGAGAGGTAGGTTGAAAGATGTCTCATGAACGGAGTTTGCCTGACCTGCTGCTCCCGCACAAGGAGAAGAGCGGAGCATTCATGAGCAGCCTGCGGGCCGCCATCCTCCTCGCAATATGCGCATCGTGCCTGCGCCTGCCCGGCCGTCCGAACGCGAGTACCGAGCTATGGGGATTCACGGGGCCGTGGGATGCGAAGAGCGACAGCTCAGCGGTAAGGAATTCGCCCCGCCTCAACCGGATCGTGACCGGCTGGATCGCGTTCGACACGCTCAGCTTCATGCCAGTCGAGCTCTATCCGGATTCGCTCGCTGCTTCGCCGTCGATGCGCGGCCGCGCGATGGCACTGATCACCTCCTATAACGGCAGCCGCTTTCACCCTGAGATCATCAAGGGCCTCGGGTTGAGTCCGGTCGCGCGCTCCCTCGCCGCGGCGGCACTCGGAGCCCTCATCGAAAAGGGCGGATACGCCGGAGTCGTGATTGATTTCGAGGGAATGACGCCGCGCGATCTCGACGCACTTCTTGTCGTCACGCGTGAGTTTGCCGACACGGTGCGCGCGCACGGCGCGACGATGGTAGCGATCGCCGTTCCGGCGGGTGACACGGCGGCGTATCCCGGCGCGCTGCTCCTCGCGAAGGCCGACGTGATCATGCCGATGCTCTACGACCAGCACTGGAGCGCCTCGCCAGCAGGTCCGATCTCGTCTCCGGAATGGGTTCGCCGCAACCTCGGCGCACGCGTCGCCGAAGTGGGAGCAAAGCGAATCGTCGCCGCGTTCCCGCTTTACGGTTACCGCTGGCGCCGCAACGCCGCGGCGGAGGTGATCGGCTTCAGTGACGCAGTCCGGCTCACGTCGATGACGAACACCCTTCTCACCCGCGACATCCCATCGGCGACTCTCCGCGCCACGTCTCCCGAAGGATGGGAGGTCTGGGTGACGGACGCGGCGCTGCTGCGGATCCTGATGAGCGATGCGCGCCGTCTGGGAGTCTCGACATTCGCGTTATGGAGGCTTGGCCTCGAAGATCCCGCCGTCTGGGAGACGGCGCCGCGCTAGACGATCAGCAGCTCGCGCTGGTAGTCGGCGGGCGTGATGAGCAGTCCATCGAGCCCGATGAAGCCGTTTACCTCGCTTCGCATTCCCACTTCGCCTTTCAGGTAGACGCCGGGCTCGATCGAGAAGCCAACGCCCGGGAGCAGCAATCGCTCTTCGCGAGTTTCGAGGTTGTCGATGTGCGGTCCGGATCCGTGCAGGTCCCGCGGGTCAATCGAATGTCCGGTGCGATGAGTGAAAAACTCCCCGTAACCGCGCTCGGTGATCACCGCCCGCGCGGCGTCATCCACCTCACCGCCGCGCACCGGCTTGCCCGAGGAGATTCGGTCCCTTAGAAGCTCGATCGCCGCATCGCGCGCGTCGCGCACTGCGAGCCAGACCTTGCCGTCTCGCTCCGATGGCTTGCCGAGCGAAGCCATCCACGTCTGGTCGGCGTAAACGCCGCCCTCCTCGGTCGCCCATAGATCGATGAGGAGAATGTCGCCGCGCCGTATCGGCGAGGACGACTCCGCCGTCGGCCCATAGTGAGGATTGGCGGCGTTCGGGCCGATCGCGACAATCGGCCCGTGATCCGTGTGAAGACCCAGGGCCGCGAACCGGTCCCTGATCCACGACATCAGCGCAAACTCGCTCAGATGATCAGCGCTGTCGGCCCTGTCTCCGGCGAGCCGCAGCGCATCCTGCCCGATCTTCGCGATTGCTACCGAGGCGCGCTCGTGGGAGGCGCGCTGCTCCGGAGTCCAGACGGCGTAAAAGCGCGTCACGAGCTCCGCCGAAGTGACGACCTCCGCGCCGGCAGCGCGAACCATCTCGACCACTCCCGCTGGAACGCGGTCCAGATATGGCACCGCGTCGCCGGGCGAATACTCCATTGCAACGCGCTTCCCACCAACGATGGTCGCCAGAAGTCCTTCGAGTGTCTTCCAGCCGCTGTAAATCTCCTTCTTCCATTCGCTCGGCCAGTGCTGCCACGGACCCTGCTCGATTGCGTGCGTGATGGCGACGGGCGCACCCTGCCGCGGGATGTAGACGAAGAGGCGGCGCGTCGTCATCCCCGGCAGCTGCAGCAGGCCGGTGGCGACGGGATTCAGGCCGTGAAAGTCGTAAAGCAGCCACCCGTCGAGCTCTGCAGTTACGAGCGCCGCCTGGATTGGCGCGAGCGCGGCCGGCGCGAGCATCAGCTTCGCACCTTGTTCGTCCGCCACTCCGCCCGCCACTCGCACACGCCGTCGCCGCGGTCGAGGCAACGCGCGTGATCAATCATGCCGCTGCCGCTGACGAGGAGCTTGAGCATTTCGCGGAGCGCCGATTCATAGTACGTGCAACCGAGCGAGCGCGGCGCGCTCCCCTGCGTCACCGATTCGGTAACGCTGAGCACCAGCGACGATCCGGCCTTGGTGACCGTTCCGCCGAGGTAGCGCATGGTCACTGCCCGGAGCTGGTTGAAGGCGAGTGGCCGCGCGGCGAAGCCGGGCAACAGGTGGATGAGCTTGCGCTGCGAGAAGGGGATGAGCTCGTACATCGTCCCCGCGACACCGGTACCACCGCGCACGAAGATTCCATCGGCGTCATCTCTCCTCCCGATGAGCTTCGAGATTCCCAGCGCCTCGGGCACGAGGATCTCCTTGCCGCGCTTCATCGCGTCCTTGTAGCGACCTATCTGCTCGATGACGATGTCGCTCAGGCCCAGTCGCTTGTTCCTGTGCTCCTGGACATATTCGACATCATCGCCCTCGGGGGTGTCGATGCCGCGCACGGCTTCGAGGAGACTGAGGGGGACCAACGCGTTTACGGTGCCGGGCATTTCGGGAGTGAGCGGAGAGCGCAAGCTAACCCGCGCCAATAGCCCCTTCAAGCGATATTGAGTACACGGGGGTGAAAAGTTGGCAGGATTTCTTTTGTTGATGGCGGGATCGGGTATGATCTCCGTATGAGCCGAAGCACCGGCGCACGCGTTCTTCTGGTCAGCACCAACCGCGAGCGGCAACCGTATCCGGTCGTTCCGAACGGGCTTGCCGCCGTTGCTTCGGCGCTCGATGAAGCCGGTCATGAGGTGAGGCTCCTCGACCTCTGCTTCGAGAAGGGCCCTGCTGCCGCAGCGGCAAGGGCGACCGTCTCGTTCAAGCCTGAAATCATCGGCGTATCGGTGCGCAACATTGACAACAGCGACGCGATCGCGCTTCGGCATTACACGCCCGAGGCGCGCGAGGTGCTGGCCGCGCTCCGCCGCGCCGCGCCCGCCGCGAAAGTGATTGCGGGCGGCGCCGCGTTCGGCGTCGCTCCCGAGGCGCTCTTCCGTGATCTCGGCGTTGACTACGCTGTTGCAGGGGATGGTGAGCGGGCGAGCGTCGCCCTCGTGAATGCGCTGTCCGATGGGGTTGCGGTCGGCTCGTTGCCCGGCGTGGTCCGCGATCGCGCGGGGACGGTGGTATTCACACCACCCGGGGAAGACGCCGATCTGGACTCGCTCCCGTCGCCAGCGCTGCACCGATGGATCGATCTGGCTCGTTACCAGCGGCACGGCGCGACAATTCCAATTCAGACGAAGCGCGGTTGCGTCTACAAGTGTGTGTACTGCACGTACCGGAACGTCGAGGGGTGGGGGTACCGCACCCGCGACCCGGCGCGGGTTGCGGACGAGATTGCCGAGCTGAAGCGCGAGGCGGGAGTTACGCATTTCGACTTCGTCGACTCCACCTTCAACTCTCCGCCCGGTCATGCGATCGGCGTGTGCGAAGCGATCATCGGGCGCAAGCTGAATGTCCACCTCGATACCACGAACTTCACTCCTGCCGCGGCACCCGCCGAGCTGTTGGCGGCGATGAAGCGTGCCGGCTTCCGGTCGCTCGGCATTACCGCCGAGAGCGCCAGCGACGCCGTGCTGGAGCGGCTCGAAAAGGGTTTCAGCGCGGCGAAAGTGCGCGAGGTCGCGGCGCGCGTTGAAAAAACGGGAATACGCACCCTGTGGATCTTCCTCGTCGGCGGTCCCGGCGAAACGCCGGCAACGATGGAGGAGACGCTGGCGTTCGCGAAATGGAGGCTCGAGCGGGGCGACGCCGTTTACCTCACCGTCGGGCTGCGCATTTACCCCGGCACAACGCTGCACCGGATTGCAATCGCGGAAGGCATCGTTGCCGAGGGAGATTCGCTTCTCGATCCACGCTTCTATTTTTCGGGCGCGCTGCAGTTCGACGCTGCGGTGGCGCGGCTAAGAAGGTTCGCCGCTGATCACCCGCGCTTCATGTTCTCAGCCGACTCGCGGTCAGCCGTCCTGCCGTACCTGACCCGCGCGGCTTCGCTGCTGCGACTGCCGCGTCCGCACTGGCGCTACATGGGTGTATTCCAGCGTGTTGCGCGAGCGGTCGGATGAGAGAGGCATCAGTGGACGCTGAGATCATCGTCGTGGGCGGAGGGCCGGCGGGTGCGTCCACTGCGCATGCACTCGCCAGCAGCGGTCACGACGTACTCGTGCTCGACCGCGCGCGTTTCCCGCGCGACAAGGTCTGCGCCGAATATCTGAGCCCGCAGGCGTCGCGAATCCTCGCGCTGATGGGTGCGCTCGAGCAGATCGAGCGGAGCGGCCCGGCGCACCTCGCCGGAATGGAGGTGCGGGCGCCCAATGGCCGGATGGTGCGCGGGGAGTTTGCCGCGGTGCGCGGCTTCCGTCCGTTCCGTGACCGTGGGCTCGCGATCCGCCGCACCGTGCTCGACGACATTCTCATTCGCCGCGCCGTCGCGGCGGGAGCACGCCTCGAGGAAGGAACGAAGATCAGCGACGTGCTGCGCAGCGCGGACGGAAAGGTGACCGGCGTCGCCGGGCGCGACGCATCCGGCACGCCGCGTGATTTCCGCGCCCGCATCGTCGTTGGCGCTGATGGCCTGCGCTCAGTCGTCGGGCGGCGGCTCGGCCTGGTGCGCGCAGCAAGGTGGCCAAAGCGGATCGCGCTGGTGGCGCACTATCGGAACGTCGCTGGCATTGGCGTCATGGGAGAGATGCACGTCGATCGGGACGGTTACTTTGGCATGGTCGATGTCGGCGGCGGCGTCACCAACGTCGCCGTTGTCGTCCCCGTCAGCGGAGCCGGACGAGTGGTCGAGGGCAAGGCGGAGTTTCTCGAGGAATGGATCGCAGCGCGGCCATCAATCGCTGAGCGATTCGTCGGCGCCGAGCGTATCGACGCGGTGCGCGCGACCGGACCGTTTGCTTCGGCGGCGAAGAAGGCATGGTCTCCCGGCGCAGCGCTCGTCGGCGACGCGGCGGATTTCTACGATCCGTTTACGGGCGAGGGGATCTACACGGCGCTGCGTGGAGGAGAGCTTCTGGCGCCGTTCGTCGCCGAGTCGCTCCGGCCGGGAGCGCCTGCGGAGCGCGCGCTGGCCGCGTACGACGCTGCCCGCATTGAGCAGTTCAGCGGCAAGTGGAAGATCGAGCGGCTCGTCGGGATGGCGGTCGCATATCCCGCGATGATGAATCGGATGGCCGGCGTGCTGTCGCGCCGGAAGGACATGGCGGACCTGCTCGTCGGGGTAGCAGGCGACTTCGTGCCGCCGCGCGCTGTGCTGAACCCGAAATTCCTGCTCACGCTTTTTTTCTCACCCGTTCGCGCATGAGCGTAAACGAGGAACAGTTTCGGAGCGCGCTGGGACGATTCGCGGTTGGTGTCACTGTCGTCACCACGCGCAGCGCCGACGGCGGGGACCACGGCATGACAGTGAGCGCTTTCTGCTCGCTCAGCCTCCAGCCGCCGCTCATTCTCGTCTGCATCGATAAGACGGCGTCCATCTACGACATTATTACGACCGCCCCCAACTTCGCCGTTAACGTACTTTCGATGAGCCAGGAACCGGTTGCGCGCAGATTCTCGGTGGTGGACATCGACCGCTTCGAGGGGGTTGGATTCAGTCGCGGACGGGGCGAAATCCCGGTCATCGACGATGCGGTGACGGTGCTCGAGTGCCGCCGCACGGCGAGCTACGACGGAGGCGATCACACCATCATCATCGGCGAGGTCGAAGAGGCCCGCTGGAACGACAGCGGTCGGCCGTTGCTGTATTATCGAGGCGGCTATGCCCACCTCGAGCGCTGACATGAGGCACCCATGCGAATGCCCGCCCTGCTGACGCCCCCGCGGCTGCGTGGCGTCGAGATTATCGACCAGCCCGGTGTCGATCCGGCGGTCGTCGCCAGATCGCTCCGCGATGTCACTCGCGCCAATGCCCTCTTCGGCGGCACGAGCTCGGCGCTGGCGGAATTCGAGGACGCCCTCGAGCACCTGCCCCCTAATGCGACACTCCTCGATGTCGGTACCGGACTCGGCGACATCCCCCTCGCGGCGCGCAAAGTGGCGCGCGGGCGCGGCGTGCAGCTTACGACGCTGGGCATCGACTCGGCGGAGGTCTTGCTCCGCGCCAGCGGCGCCGGCGTTGACCTGGCTGTCCGCGGCGATGCGCTCAACCTGCCATTCGCCACCGCGAGCATCGAT
>Ga0180121_10000989_pt1 | contig 12011 bp, 10 predicted proteins | sample AntDrymUQ5402106_2_FD_129676 | JGI IMG/M metagenome (GOLD analysis project Ga0180121, IMG submission 129676) | Polar desert sand microbial communities from Dry Valleys, Antarctica - metaG UQ540 (21.06) (version 2) (version 2) | ecosystem: Environmental > Terrestrial > Soil > Desert | place...
CCCAAAAAAGAATTTTATGGAATTGAAGCACTTTTCAAAGATGATTCCGGTAATTGGTTTTCCCTTGGTCAGAAAGAGCAGAAATAACATCTACAGTTATTTGATACATCCAATTAGAAATCCCTCAAACCTGGGTACCGAAAAATTATATCTACTCCATAATTAGTACTCAAAAACGCTGCTTATTATATTATCACATGCCTCTAAATTTGTTTTGCCAAAAAGCATACGGGTAATGAGCAATAGTGAGGGTAACTTGCAAAACGTAGCTTTTCTCAGGCCGGATGGAAAGAACGTGCTGATAGTTTTGAATGACGACAATAATATGCAACAGTTCAATATCCGCTTTAAGTCTCAACAGGTAGCTGCCAGACTTGATGGCGGATCAGTAGCCACTTATGTGTGGTAATGCTTCTTTTCATTTTGGTATTACACCCTAGCCGGAAGATTCCCCAATACGTATGGTCCGTCGGCTTGAATACGAGAAAAGGTCAGAATTTTAAATTGTAACCGATCCGAAAAACCTGGGTCTCATAATAATCAGTACTGGTAAAACGAAAGTTTTCTCCCGATATTTCTTTTTTGGTACGTAACGTATTGAAAATATCACTTGCATTAACCAGCAATTCTCCCTTTCCCTTTTGAACTCCCTTTTTAAAACCTGCATCTACAGAATATCTGGAATAGATTTTTCCCTGCGGAATAATATCTGGTGCCAGATAAATTGCTGATACCTGAATGTCGGTTTGTTTAGGAAGATGAAACAGCCCATTAAATTTTACATTGCCCGAAGTATTTTTTGCCGATGCGGCTGTAAATGTTGTTGGTACAGGGTATTTATTTTCTATTGTAAAGGCACTGATCTGATTTCGGTAGATATTAATATTGGTATTGAAAGAAATTTTTTTACTCACGTTTTGTTGGAGAATCAGTTCAACTCCGGTATTACTGCTTTGTCCGGCGTTTTGAAAAAGGGAATAAATGATCGTACTATTGGGAACAACGGTTCCGATCCGTGTAATGGTTCCCTTCGTTGCACGATGATAGATTGCTGTATAGAAATAGCCGTTTGTTTGTTCCCTTTTATAACCGACCTCCACTGTATTGGTAAATTGCGGACGCAGTCCCGGATTGCCAACTTTTAATATTTCCGGATCATCATATTTTGGAAAGATACGAATGTCAACTTCGTCAGGCCGATCCAAGCGGCGGTTTAAAAAGAAAGAAAGTTTGTTATTATCATTGATTTTATAGCCCAGGCGTACGCTGGGAAATGGTTGTATATAATGGTATCCATCACTCTGATAGGTATTATGATCAGGATTAACTGAATAATTCAAATCCACGTACTCCAACCGGATCCCTGCCTCCAATTCAAATCTCTTATTCTCATAATTGTAATTACCATAGATAGCCGGAATCGTTTCAGCATACTTCGCCCAACCTGCCGCGTTCGTATCCAGCGGGGAATTAAAGCCCGGGAAAAAATTCATATCCGTTGGTATATTTCTCCTCCTGAATTTTATTCCACCTTCGATACGTCCTTGTTTAAGTGGTCGGATATAATCTATGTTTATATCTATTACGTGTTCATCGGCAATCAGCATGAAAGTATCCCGTCCAGTATAAGCTGGTCTGGTATCAGTCAAAAAGTATTTTTCGTCTTCCCGGTGGAATGTGTAATTCAAACCCACATTTAGATAATGTCCTGGTTGATTGAATTTATGTTGGTAGCTGGCAGAAGCAGTTGTTGCGGTATTAACTTCATCTTCGTAGAACTGCCATAAACGGCTGCGTTGTGTAGCTTTATTATCAAAATAAGGTATATCACCATGATCTCTTATGTATTCACTGCTAAACAAACCTGATACCGATAGTGAATTAAATTCGTTCATATTCCAATCAATACCCGCCTTAGCTAACCATGAAGTCGTGATCCTGTTTCTTTTTACCTGATTTTTTATGGTATCACCATTTGAGTAATACCGGTCGGTAAAATCATTTTTATTAAGTGTTTTATTATATAGCCAATCACCCTGGACGAATGCGTTCAGTTTGTTTTTACGATAATTAAGCGATAGGGAAGGGTTGAATTTCGGGGTACGCTGAAATTGTGGCCGGATCGTTGGCAGGTTTTCCTTTTTTTCCCACAATGCGCCGAGACCGGTCATTATGCCGATTTTTCCATTTATACCTTCCTGTTTGTTTTTTTTGTAAATGATATTGATTATGCCGGCATTACCATTCGCATCGTATTTGGCCGACGGGTTGTTAATGATTTCTATTCTGTCTATTGCAGAAGCCGGAATATTATCCAAAGCTGTCTGGTTACCGAATCCGGATAAAGCAGTTTGTTTTCCATCAATTAACAGTGTTATTCTATCGCTTCCACGCAATTGAACTTTGCCTTCTTCATTTATTGTGATGCCCGGAAGATTTCTCATCGCTTGTAATACGGAACCTCCGGCCTGGCTTAGGTTTCCGGATATTGAAAAAGATTTTTTATCCATTTGGTTTCCGACTTCATCCTGTGCCGATATAACTACTGCTTCTTGTAAAACCGATGTATCAGTTTTCATTTCGAGAACACCCAGGTCTAAAAAAGAATTTAGTTTTCCTATCAAAAGCATTTGGGAGGTTTGCTTATATCCGGAATAGGAAAATTGAATGCTATATTCTCCGGAAGGAATTTTTGTTATACTGAAACGACCCTGCTCATTGGTTATAGTACCAGAATAAAAAGTGCTGTCTTTAACTTGTGTGAGAGTGATATTCACATAAGGCAGTAACATTTTCGTATTACCATCTCTAACCATGCCAGAAACAGTGGTATATTGAATCTGGCAAAAACAGCAAACAGGTAAACAAAAAATGATAAAAAGTGAGAATCTAAAATGATGCATTTCTTCTAATTGCTGGTAAAGATAAAAGGATGATAACTATCAGACGGTAATTGTGTAAAAACCCTGTACGATTGTACAGGGTTTTATTAAGTTATTCAAGTAACACATGAATGTTTAAAGTTGTTTATTCTACATTCCCTCCATTGCTCCACTTGCTCCTCCATCTGTATTACTTTTCCTTTTAAACAATTTCGCATCCAATTTACCAAACCTGTAAGAAAAAGTCAGCCTTACCATTTGAGAATGGTTTCTTGCGACCAAACCCTGAAATCCGTATACTAAATCCCGGCTGTGATAGATTCCAGGTTCATTCCTGATCAATCATTTGGATTCTCGATTACTGGAAGTAGGGTGGAAAGCTTCAAATCAAAACATAATCACTCATTATGGTAAGAAATTTTCAATCGGTACTTTACCGGGTTGATGGTGAAAAAGCCTTTATCAGATTTATGACCTGCTTTTGCAATGACGGACCTGCCGATTTCATTGACTCTTCGATCGTCATTAGCGGCTCTTGAATTTCACGGGCCGATGTAATTCCTAATTTCATTAATTGATCAATGGAAAGATCCATTCTTCCGCACAAAGCCATTACTGGTAACTTATACATTTTTCCCAAAGTAGCAATGCCTGCAATTACTTTTCCTTTACCACTTTGTTCGTCTATTTTACCCTCCCCTGTAATGATCAGGTCCGCTCCATACAATGCATTTTTGATCTTACTGGCCTCAATTACCAGTTCAATCCCTTTTTTTATTTCCACATCGTAGAAACCCATCAATCCTGCGGCTATGCCTCCTGCGGCTCCGGAGCCGGGGAAATCAGCAATGACTTTATCTGTTTGATGGTGTATTACCAATGCAAAATTCCTTAGACCGGCATCCAATAATTTCACCAAGTTGTTATCAGCCCCTTTTTGTGGTGCGTACACATACGCAGCACCGTTAGGTCCATATAACTTATTCCCGACGTCACAGGCAATCACAAATCGAACCGATAAGAATCGGTCTGGGACCACAATTTTTTTGATCAGGGAAAGATTTCCTCCATTCGGGTTCAACTCATTTCCATGTTCATCTTCCAATTTATATCCTAACGCCGTCAATATTCCGGTACCCGCATCATTGGTAGCACTCCCCCCTAATCCCAGTATAATTGTTTCAGCATTTCTGCCAATGGCATCATTGATCATCAACCCGGTGCCGAATGTGGAAGTGATGAGCGGATTGCGTTCTTCATTATTGAGCAAAACCAAACCGCTGGCTGCCGCCAACTCAATGATCGCAGATTTATTTTTTTCATCCCATTCATAAGAGCTGATAATTTCTCTTCCCAATGGATCTACCGTTTCAACGGGAATAGAAGTAGTCTGCGAATAAAATTTCATCACTTCGGCAAAGCCATCCCCCCCGTCGGCCATTGGAAACGAAAAAGATTGGATTTTTGCATCCGCTTTTTTCAAGCCCTTATGAATGTTTTCACATACTTCGAAACTGGTAAGGCTTCCCTTAAATTTGTCCGGGGCTATAATTACTTTCATTGATTACACGCAAAGCTGCAAAGTAATCAATGATGGATTTCTTTGCCTCTTTTGTATTTTCTTTGCCTCTTCTTCCGCCACCGTAGTTTATCAGAGGTGGTTGGCCGAAACAAATACTCATGATCGTTTCATTCCTTCATCTCTCTATCTGTCTTCTTGCCGGGATTGCCGTGATCATTGTGCTGACTGCTAAATTCCGGGTGCATGCATTCTTTGCATTGCTGATCGCTTCCTTTGTAGTTGGTCTTGGCGTATTACTTCCAGCAGCAACAGTAATGAATGCTGTGAAAGATGGCTTTGGAAATATCATGCGTTCCCTGGCGCTGATTATTGTTTTAGGTACAACGCTTGGTGTACTGCTTGAACATACCGGTGCAACTAAAGTGATGTCTTCCTTTATTCTCAGAATGGTCGGTGAACGGAAAGCGCCACTTGCTATGAGTATTACAGGATTTTTGGTAGGACTCCCTATATTTTGCGACTCAGGTTATATCGTATTGAGTGGTGTCAACAATTCACTTGCGAGAAGAACAGGTATCTCCATGGCGGTAATGGCAGGTTCCCTTGCCACCGGATTGTATTCCGTTCATTGTCTCTTGCCTCCCCACCCGGGAGCTGCTGCTGCTGCGGGCATCCTCGGTGCAGATTTCGGAAAACTAATGATAATGGGAATCGTAGTTGCTATTCCAGCCATGATTGTCGGTTATCTGTGGGCAAATTATGCAGGAAAAAATATTCCTCACGAAGATTTTGAGGAAAAAAGCAATGAAGAAAAAATAGTAAAGTATCCTTCGGTGATAACATCCTTCCTTCCCGTCATTATTCCCATCTTACTAATAGCTGTGCGGGCTGCGTTTCTAACGGGTACGGATAAAGGAAGTGGATGGCATCAGTTGTTATTTCTGGGTGACCCCGCTGTGGCATTGGCTATAGGAGTACTGCTGGCGAGTAACTGCAGAAGGAATTGGACACGGAAGGATCTTTCAGCTTTATTGCAGGAGGCTGCGGAAAAAGCAGGTGGTATCCTGGTGATCATTGGGGCTGGAGGTGCTTTCGGTGCTGTATTAGCCATCACGGAAATCGGAACGCATTTCAGCAATTCGATGCCGCTGGGGACGATGGGTATGTTATTTCCTTTTTTGTTAACGGTCATTCTTAAGACAGCTCAGGGTTCTTCCACGGTTGCCATTATCACGGCTGCCTCAATAGTCCTTCCTTTACTCCCTTCACTTGGTTTGAATACAGACAATGGAAAAATTATTACAGTGCTTTCGATGGGTGCGGGTTCTATGATGGTATCCCATGCCAACGATGCCTATTTTTGGGTGATCGCAAAATTTTCTGGACTGGATATGAGGTCTATGCTCAAAGTATATACTGTTGCTTCTGTACTAATGGGTGTAGTATCGCTTGGGATGGTGTATTTACTATCTCTTATCCTAGGAGCCTGAATTTCAATTGATCAACTTCGTGCACTGCTATTATAAAGTTTCACTTAACTGCTTTTTTTTGTAAATACTTGATTTCCTCATCACATTCCGATAGAGTGATTTTTATATAAATGAGGCTATTTTGAAGGGTCGCATTGTTTTTTTTTTTAATTTTATCACCTTCCGAGTCCTTTTCCTTAGAGCTACCAAATTGAGGCCTGTTCAGGGCTCTATAAGTTTCTATTTATTTTTTTCATCTATTTATTTGTGGAATGCAGGACGTGAAAATTTTTGATGAAGGAATATGGGGTGCTTTCAGGGTAGGAGATAAGAAAGCATACGCAGTCATATATCGCTATTACTATCCGCGCATTTTCAACTATGGGAGAAAGTTTACTTCTGATGCCGCCCTGGTAGAAGATTGCAGCCAGGAGATTTTTACTGCTTTTTGGCACAACAGGCGAAAATTGGATAAAGTACAGGAATTGCGTTCTTATCTTTTTGTATCTTTTAGAAACTGCCTGATGAAGGCCCTCCGTAAAAGCAACCAGATTTCTCCACTCTATATCTCCGAAGAGACGCCTTTTTCTACGGAAATATCAGTTGAACAGCTAATGATCAATACAGAAAAAATGTATGAACACAATGTTCAGCTCAGCAAAGCATTGGAACAACTTACAGAAAGGCAAAAGGAAGCGATCTTTTTCAAATATTATGAAAACATGTCTTACGAGGAAATTGCTCGTGTACTCGACATCTCCACCAAGGCCACCTATAAACTTATTGCCAGGGGCGTCGTTGTGCTCAGAGCTGCATATCAACAGATGATATCTGTTAGTAGTTCTTAGTTCTTAGTTCTTTGTGTCGAACCACGTATCCTATTGGACAGAATCTCAGTTTTCGAATTTCTATCTCTCCATCAACATATGCGCGTTATCTACCAAAAGTTGCTCACTAACTGTTGATCGTTAAAAATTTGTACGCTGACATGGGGTAAAATCTCTTATAGGCGACTCCTGCTATTGATAATTCTTACAGAATCATGAATAAAGACTACGAACAGTTTACTACTGATAACTTTATTGCAGATGAACTTTTCCAGCAATGGGTAAAAAATCCTAATGAGGAATTATCATTATTTTGGCAACAATGGCTGAAGGTGCATCCGTACAAACAGGCAGATGTGAACAAAGCTATTATTTTCCTGAACAGTATGCGTTTTCAAACTGCTTTTCCAAATGAGCAGGAAATAGAATATGCTCTTCAGAAACAACTACAGCTGATCGAAGCTATTGTTGATGTGAGTGACCACCAGCAAAAGAAAAATGATACCCCTCGCCTTTTTTTATGGTCTGCCGCTGCATTGTTTACGGCATTACTCTTTTTTGCAGGTTGGTATTTCTGGCAGCCGGGGATTGTTACTATTGAAACTGTTACCGGTATCGGTGAGATTAAAACATTTGCATTGCCGGATAATTCATTCGTTACGCTGAATGGTAAATCTTCCCTCAGTTATACATCAAGCCTTAAAACCTCTCCCACAAGGGAAGTCTGGTTGAATGGGGAAGCGTTTTTTGAGGTTAAAAATTCTGGTACTAAAGAACCGCGAAGGTTTATTGTTCATAGCGGGGATCTCGACGTAGAAGTTTTCGGAACTTCATTCAATGTCAAGAAACTTGATTCTGTCACTGACGTTACCCTGAATTTCGGGAAAATAAAAATTGTTCTCAAAAATGATCAGGGATCAGTGCTCTATCTGCAACCTGGTGATTTCATCCGGTATTCAATAAAGGACAAACACATTCTGAAAAAACAGGTCAGGACTGAAATGTATTGCGGTTGGAAAGAAGACCAATTGAAATTGGATAAGGTGCCTCTTGCAGATATTTTGCAATTCATCAGGGATATTTATGGCTATGATACCAGGATAAACAACAGTGAACTCACAGCCGCTAAAATATCAGGTACTTTATTACTGAAAAATGAAAAGGAATTTATGGAAACATTGGCTTACGCATTGAATATCGACATTATCAAAAAAGACAGCTTATTGATTTTCGAATCAAAAAGTAAGAACTGATATGTTTGTAAAGGTGAATCATCGGCTATTGTATTACTCAATCTTTTTGTGGTTGATGATGGAGGCAGGGTTCTGACAAGTAAACCCTGCCTGGTAAAAAATAAATTATGAGAAGACTAATTCAAGTAATGCTTTTTTTTTCCCTTTTTGGTACAGGTTGTGCGAAACCTACTGCTCAAACCGTTAATCATTCGTCTGCCGGCCAGAATTTTAATGGAGAGATCACCGTGTTGTTATATAATATTCATCATGCCAATCCTCCTGCAGCTCCAGCCGTGATTGATTTGAACGCGATTGCCAATGTGATCAGGCAGCAGCAACCACATCTGGTAGCATTGCAGGAAGTGGATGTGCATACGTCACGTTCTGGTATTGGATTGCACGAGTCAGATGAATTGGCAGGGTTAACCGGAATGAAATCATACTTCGGTAAAGCAATTGATTATGGAGGCGGTGAATACGGAGTAGCAATCTTATCAAAATATCCCCTGTCTGACGTAAAGAACTATTCATTACCCACTGCAGTGAGCACAGGAGGTGAACGCCGGACTCTGGCTACTGCCATCATCACTTTTCCGGATGGGAAAAAAATAATCTTTGCCAGTACCCATCTGGATGCTCAAAAGGAAGATACAAACCGGATGCTTCAGATCCGTAAAATCGTTGAAATATTAAAGCAGGAAAAACTTCCTGTATTGATCGCTGGTGATTTTAATGCAATTCCGGGTTCACGTGTGATCAATGTACTTGATTCTTTTTTTACCAGAAGTTGTATCAATTCCTGTGGATTTACTATACCGGTAATCAATCCGAATAAGACAATTGATTTTATTGCATTTTCTCCGTCCGATAAATTCAGTGTGTCGTCTCACCGGGTCATAGATGAAAAATATGCTTCGGATCATCTGCCTGTCAGGGCAGTAATTCAATTGAAATGAATATTTAAAAAACATTTTGTCAGCCAGATTGATGTTTGTGTAAAACCCTTCTCTACCAAGGCCTTTTTATTATCAACTAAATCACAAGCTGGTTGATGCTGGATAATAATGATTGAATCACTACTTGTTAGAAATTCTTTTAATTTTTAATTTATTCAGTAACCAGAACCCAAGCATCACCCATATCATTCCCACCGATGCACCGGCAATTACATCTGTGGGATAATGAACCTGAAGAATTACCCGGCTGATCCCAACTACAAATGCCAAGCAAACCATTCCCACCAAAATCAGGGATTTCCACCATACTGCCAGATTGCTTTTGAAAGTCAGGTATACTACAATACTGCAAAAAATGAATGCAGACACGGTATGCCCACTTGGGAAACTGTAATTTTTAAGGGTTTCTATCAGAGGGGACCCGGGTCTTGAACGTTCAAACAGAAGCTTCAACCCATATACTAACACATACCCGGAAACTGCTATGATCATAATGTGAATTCCTAACAGGAATCTTCTTTTCCGAAAAGTATATGCAATAATGAGCAAATAAGCAGGAAGCAGGAAAATACCCGATCCTAAATAACTTATCAATTCCATTGTATTTATCGTATCTGCAGAAGCAGGTCCGGGAAATAAACTAAACAGATATGAATCTATCTTTTCTTCTTTTTCTATTACAACCTCTCGAATGAGAAATCCAAAGGTTATTAATGAAGCCAGAAATAATAATAACACCAGTAAAAGCTTTACCGGTATTTGAGGTAATAGTCGTTTGGCAATTGTTTTGTTTGACAACATTTGATCTAATCAATCTAGATAATAAACAAAGAAATAAATTATCCTTTCAGTATAGGGAAAAAAAGGATATTCAATGCAAATAATAAATTTACAAATCAATCAGCACTTTTTTTCTTTATCAAATCAGCTCAAAAGCTCAAAATTATGAAATTGAAAAACTTGTGCTTACTATTCTTCCCGGTGATTTTTGCTTTGCCTGCTTGTAATGAAAATGATAATGAAAGGAGGATAGTAATCAAATTAAAAAGGAAGATACTATGAAACTGCACGAAGAATCAGTCATCTATAACTCCAATGGAACAGAATTGAATGGTTTCCTTGTTTATGATGCCAGCAATACAGCTAAAAGGTCGGCTGTTTTAGTTGTACATGAGTGGTGGGGGTTGAACGATTATACTAAAAACCGGGTGAAGCAACTGGCGGGACTAGGATACATTGCATTCGCAGTGGATATGTTTGGAAATGGGCAGCAAGCTTCAAATCCTCAGGAAGCAATGAAACTTGCAGGACCCTTTTATCAGAATCCATCACTTTCAAAAGAAAGACTTCAGGCAGCCATTGAAAAAATCAAAACATATGAACAAACTGATACCGGCAAAATCGCGGCTATCGGGTATTGCTATGGAGGTTTTGTGGTATTGAATGCGGCCAAATTAGGCGCTGATTTAGCTGGAGTAGTAAGTTTCCATGGTAATCTGACTGGTGCTCCCGTAAATAAAAACTTACTGAAAGCAAAGGTCCTTGTTTGTCATGGGGAAATTGACAGCTTTGTTCTGCAACAGGAAGTAGATGCCTTCAAAAAATCTATGGATTCAGTAGGAGCAAATTATACCTTCCGTTCATATCCAAATGCAACCCATGCATTTACCAATCCGGCAGCTACCGAAAACGGTAAGAAGCATAATATTCCCATTGCTTACAATGCAGTTGCAGACTCAACATCCTGGAATGATATGAAGGAGTTTTTCGGCACGGTCTTAAGATAAAAACCATTTTACGAATTTTGGATTGGAAAACAGCACAAAGGGAAACAACTGCTAAGTTGTTTTTTCTTTAATTCGTATGTAGACCGCTCCATTCGCCCGTCCAAAAGGGACCCATGATTTTGCCTTACATACAGATCAGGATAAGTTTTAGAAAAATAATGTGATCTAATCATCTATTCGTACGAAAAGTTTCCTAACTTGATACTATGAAGAGAGGTAAATTAACCCATCCGGGTATTGATCCAACAAAATCAGAACTGGAAATATTGCAACTGTTGTGGGAATATGGTCCTTCAACAGTACGTTTTGTGAATGAAAAACTGAATCAGCAAAAACGGGAAGTTCAATACACATCAACTTTAAAGCTTATGCAGATTATGGTTGATAAGAAAATTCTGAGCAGGGATGAAAGTCAGATGAAACACATCTATACGGCTGCTCTGGAAGAGCAGAAAACAAAAAAAATGCTTCTCGAAAAATTTGTAGACCTGATATATAATGGATCGGCAAGTAATCTGATGATGCAATTACTGGGTAACAGGAATACTTCCAAAAAGGAATTGGATGCCATTCGGGAATTGTTGGAAAAAAATAAAAAGTAGATTAAATGTCTTGTTTAAAATAAAATTATCAATCAGGTTTGGGCACAATCTATCGTCTCAACATTGCTTTATTCCATTTGGCAGGGAACCATTGCTGCAATTGTATGCGGGTTGATTATCCTTCTTACCAAAAGATGTACAGCTTCGCTTAGGTATATATTGTATTCAAGTGTTTTCTTGCTTTTTATGGTTGGCGTTGCAATTACCTTCTCGAATGAGATACAGAGCAGGAATTATATTATTGAGAAATATAATTTAGTTATTACAGAACAGTCACAGAGTGTATCTGCCTCTCCTGTTGTTAAAACAGATTTTGCTATTCAGGGACTGAATACGACATACCTGGTTCAGCAAATTCAGTACTATTTGAACCGATATTCCACTACAGTCGTTTTCATTTGGATTTTGGTTTTCCTTGTGCGCTTTTTTTTTATTCTTGCAGGGATACATCAAATCCGTTTGCGTCGGCAGAGCAGTTGGTATGCATCAATTAGCTGGCAGGTCAGGTTAGAAGAGCTGGCAAAAAAAATAGGTGTAACACAACAGTTTCACTTACTGGAATCAGGAATGATTACGGTACCTATGGTGATAGGATATTGTAAACCTGTAATTGTTATTCCTTTTGGTCTGATTTGCAGGTTACCCGTGGCAGAACTTGAATCCATTCTGCTGCATGAACTGGCTCATATACGCCGAAGGGATTTCCTGGTAAACCTTATTCAGAGTCTTTC
>Ga0180121_10000990_pt1 | contig 12004 bp, 14 predicted proteins | sample AntDrymUQ5402106_2_FD_129676 | JGI IMG/M metagenome (GOLD analysis project Ga0180121, IMG submission 129676) | Polar desert sand microbial communities from Dry Valleys, Antarctica - metaG UQ540 (21.06) (version 2) (version 2) | ecosystem: Environmental > Terrestrial > Soil > Desert | place...
CTCGCCGACCTGGTGGGCGCCGGCACGACGTACGTCGCTGCTGCGGGGGGTCGCGGTGGTCTCGGCAACGCCGCGCTGGCCTCCGCCCGCCGCAAGGCACCCGGCTTCGCGCTCCTCGGCGAGCCCGGGGACTCGGCCGACCTCACCTTGGAGCTCAAGACGGTCGCCGACGTGGCGCTCGTCGGATTCCCGAGTGCCGGGAAGTCCAGTCTCGTCGCCGCGATCTCGGCGGCGCGGCCCAAGATCGCGGACTACCCGTTCACCACGCTGGTGCCCAACCTGGGCGTGGTCGAGGCAGGCGAGGTGCGCTACACCGTGGCCGACGTGCCGGGTTTGATCCCGGGGGCCAGCGAGGGCAGGGGGCTCGGCCTGGAGTTCCTGCGTCACGTGGAGCGCTGCAGCGCGCTGGTGCACGTGCTCGACGCGGCGACCCTCGAGCCGGGCCGTGACCCGATGACCGACCTCGACGTGATCGAGGCCGAGCTGGCGGCCTACGGCGGTCTCGACGACCGGCCGCGCATCGTCGCGATCAACAAGATCGACGTCCCGGACGCGCGCGACCTCGCCGACCTCGTCACCGCCGACCTGCGGGCGCGGGGGCTGGAGGTCTTCGCGGTCAGTGCCGCCACGCACGAGGGCCTGCGCGAGCTGTCCTTCGCGATGGCCGGGCTGGTGACCGTGGCGCGCGCGGCAGCACCGGACCTGGAGGCGGCCCGCATCGTGCTCCGTCCCAAGGCGGTCGACGAGGCAGAGTTCGAGGTGGTCAAGCAGGGCGAGCGGTTCCTGATCAGGGGCGTCAAGCCGGGCCGGTGGGTGCGACAGACCGACTTCTCCAACGACGAGGCCGTGGGTTACCTCGCTGACCGCCTGGCCCGCCTCGGGGTTGAGGACGCGCTCCTGGAGGCTGGTGCGGACGCCGGTGACGAGATTCTGATCGGCGACAGCGACCAGGCGGTGGTCTTCGACTGGGAGCCCACGATGAAGGCCGGCGCCGAGCTCCTGCACGGCCGGCGAGGCACCGACCTCCGCCTCGACGGACGCTGACGTGGCGGCGGCGGGTGGCGCCGCGGCCCGGGTGGTCGTCAAGGTGGGCTCCTCCTCGATCACCTCGACGGAGGGCGGGTTGGACGCCCGACGCCTCGACCGGCTGGTCGACGCGCTCGCGGCGGTGCGGGGCGGGGGGCGCGAGGTGGTGCTCGTCTCCTCAGGCGCCATCGCCTCGGGCCTGGTTCCCTTGGGCCTGCGCCGCCGACCCCGTGACCTGGCGACGCAGCAGGCCGCAGCCAGTGTCGGGCAGGGCGTCCTCGTGCACCGCTACACCGAGTCCTATGCCCGCCACGGGCTCACCGTCGGCCAGGTTCTGCTGACCGCAGAGGACGTGGTGCGTCGCGGTCACTACCGCAACGCCCAGCGGACGCTGTACCGCCTGCTCGCGATGGGCGCCGTCCCCATCGTCAACGAGAACGACACCGTGGCCACCGAGGAGATCCGGTTCGGCGACAACGACCGGCTCGCGGCGCTCGTCGCCCACCTGGTCCACGCCGACCTGCTCGTCCTGCTCTCCGACGTCGAGGGAATCTATGAAGGCGACCCGCGCCGGTCCTCGTCGCGGATGCTCACCGACGTCCGTTCCGGCCACGACCTGAACGGCGTCCGGCTCGGCGGTGGCGGCGCCGTGGGCACCGGCGGGATGGCCAGCAAGGTGGCCGCGGCGCGCATCTCGGCCGCCGCGGGCATCCCCGCAGTCGTGGCGTCGGCGGATGCGGTCGGGGACGTGCTCTCCGGGGCCGCCGTGGGCACGACCTTCCACGCCGCGCGCGCCCGGATGCCTACCCGGCTGCTCTGGTTGGCCTACGCGTCGACGCCGCGCGGACGGCTGCGGCTCGACCGGGGCGCTGTCGCCGCTGTGGTCGAGCGCCGGCTCTCGCTGCTGCCCGCGGGAGTGATGGCCGTGGTCGGGGACTTCGTGGCCGGGGACCCGGTGGACCTGATTGACGAAAACGGCCACGCGGTGGCGCGCGGGCTGGTGAACTTCGATGCGACAGAGCTTCCCCCGCTGCTGGGCCGGTCGACACCCGACCTGGCCCGGGAGCTCGGACCAGCGTTCAGCCGCGAGATCGTCCACCGCGACGACATCGTGCTGCTCGCGTGAGGGCGACAGGACGGTGCCTCAGGTGTCGGAGCGGACCCTCTCGCCCGGACGGAATGGGCGCACCGTGGCCCCCGAGGAACCTCCGATGTGGCACGTCACGCTGACCGTCGTCGGCTCCGAGCGCGAGCCTGCCGAGGTGCGCGCCGCGCTCGAACGCCTCGCCGACGAGCGGCCCTTCCTGCTGTCCGTGCGCTACGCGGCCGACCGCGCCGAGCTGCGGTACTGGGAGGAGGCGCGCAACCTGGAGGATGCCGCGGCCCTGGCCCTGAGGCTGTGGGGCGAGCATCGTCGCTCGGCCGAGCTGCCTGCCTGGCGGGTCGCGGGTCTCGAGGTCGTGGACCGCGCGACCTTCCAGCGACGTGCCTTGGACAGCCCCGCCCCCGCCCTGGCGCCGGCCGGCGGCGTCCGCCCGTTCTGACCCCGACATCTGCCTCGACGAACGGGTCGAACGATCGACCTGTCGCTATTGGTCGTCCCAGGAATGGATCCGGCGCATCAGCGTTCGGCTCTTGCGTTGCACCTCACCCATCAGTTCCAGGATGTCGTCCAGCGCCCGGATCGCTTCGAGGATGTGTGGTCCCTTGTTGAGCATCACGCACTCGGAACGCTGGGCCGCAGCGGCATCTGTGATCTCGGCCCGGGACGGTTGCCCGGTCTTCGCCAGCGTCTCCAGGACCTAGAACCGTACCGTCGGCGACGTAGGCTCCGCGCTCGCCGTTCGCCAGCACACCCTCGGCAGCGACCTCCGCGACGGTGAACTCTCGGTGCCGTCCTCGCGCGTCTTGCAGCCGTACCACATCGCCGGAGCGCAGGCCGGAAAACCATGAGGAAGCCACTCGGATGGGGAGAGCTGCGTGGCCACCCACGACGACCGGAGCCGGAGGAGTGGTCGGGTGGTCTGACGGGACGAGCCACAGGGCGGCGCAGGCGATCAGTTGTCCGGCCTGATCCCGGACCACCCGAGCCCGAGCGACCGCCGGCCCGGCGGAGATGGGTCCAGTCCGGAGCTTGGGGCCGGCGAGGTCGATGGAGATCAAGACCGTCCGGTCGCAGCCGGCCGCCGCTGCTCGGATGTGGCCGATCATCCGTTCCCACTCGGCCGGCCCGTCGTGGGCGCAGTTGATCCGGGCGACGTCCATCCCCGCCTCTATGAACTCTGCGACGAGCTGCGGGTGATCCGCCGCCTCGGTTGGCATCGTCACCATGATCCGAGTCGGCCTCCCCAGACGCTGGGTGCCGAACAGCGCCAACGCGTGCGCGTCCAGAATCTTGTCGCCCTCGTCCAATGCCTGGTCGATGGCTCCCAGGTCCCACGGGCCGGGATCTCCGCGGAGCGCGGCAAGGACGTTGCGAGCCGCTTGCACCTTGGCCTGAATATCGGCTTCCGCGGTAGCCAGAGAGGTCGCCCCGAGATCCAACAAGTCGTTCTGCAGATGACGAAGATCCTGCTGTCGGAGCGCCGTGTAATGCACCAGGTTGATCGCGCCTCTTCGGTGTTCTGGTGCAACCGCATCGATCTCGACTCGGTGTCCAAGAACAGCAGATTGAAGATCGGCCAAGATCCCGTCGAGTCGAACGATCAACGCGTCCAACGATTCCGGCATCACGAGATCCCTGTCGGCACAGATGCGGTGTCGTCGACCGAAAGCTCCGATAGAACCTGGTTCCTGGATGTCATGTGCTGTTCATGCAGGCCTCGGCGACCGGAGCCTCGGCGGACCGGTCCGGCAGTCCGTGGCAGACTCGGCTGCACACGTCGACCGATGCCTGGAGTCGCCTGCCATGACCGCTGTTCGCCTGCTCGCCGAGGGCGAGTCGAAAGCCCGTGAACTGCCCCTGGAGCCCTGGGCGCTGGGAGCCGGCGCCTTCGCGCTGCTCGTCGTCTTGCTCGCCATCACGCTGGCGTTCGGCAAGGACCGCTGAGCGGCCGCCCCCTCTCCACCCGCGGGCGAGACCGCCGCGTCGTTGCCGACGGCGAGCCAAGCACCGTTAGGGTCCTACGCGTGATCGATCCCGGAAAGCGGCGCCTGGGCGTCATGGGAGGCACCTTCGACCCGGTCCACCACGGCCACCTCGTCGCCGCCAGCGAGGTCGCCGCGTCCCACCACCTCGAGGAGGTGCTCTTCGTCCCCACCGGGCAGCCCTGGCAGAAGCACGACGATGCCGTCACGCCCGCTGAGCACCGCTACCTGATGACCGTGATCGCGACCGCCGCCAACCCCCGGTTCACGGTGAGCCGGGTCGACATCGACCGCCCGGGCCCGACGTACACGATCGACACGCTGCGCGACCTGCGGGCCCAGCGCGGCCCGGCGGCCGACCTGTTCTTCATCACCGGGGCCGACGCCCTGGCACAGATGCTCACGTGGAAGGCGGCCGACGAGCTGTTCGCCCTCGCCCGGTTCATCGGGGTCACCCGGCCCGGGCACCAGCTCTCGACCAAGGGGCTGCCGGCGGACCGGGTCAGCCTCCTCGAGGTGCCGGCACTGGCGATCTCGTCCACGGACATCCGCCGCCGCGCCCAGCGAGGTGAGCCGGTGTGGTACCTCGTGCCCGACGGCGTCGTGCAGTACATCGCCAAGCACCGGCTCTACCCTGTTGCCGACGGGTCAGGCGAGCGCAGTGCCCCGGGGACCTCGCCGTGAGTGGACGGCATCGCAAGCCCGACCCGCTCGCCGACCCGCCCGGAACCGACGCGGACGTGGTCGCGCCGCGGCCCCAGCCTCGACAGGAGAGGTCTCGACGGCAGCCCGTACGCCACCCCGACCCGCTGCAGGCTCCCGGCGACCGGGGCACGGCGCCTGCCCGGCCTTCCCCACCTGCGCCGCCGGCCCGACCACCGAGCGGCCCGGCCCCGTCCGCGGCGACACCGGGCGCCACCGTTGTCGCCCGGCGCAACCGGGCGGCTGAGCGAGCCCGCCGCAAGTCATCGGTCCGGCGCCGCGTCCTGGCGGTCCTGGGAGCCGCCGTGGTCGTGCTGGTCGCTGCGGTGTCGACGTTCGCGCTGACCCGCGGTGGCAAGGAGGAGCCGGAACAGGTCGGCACCGATCCCGCCAGGCAGCGGACCCTGCTCGTGCAGGTCACCGGCGTCGACGGGGTGGCCGCGGCCAGCGCGCTGGTGGGTGTCACGGAGGCAGAGAACTCCGCAGCCGTCGTCCTCGTGCCCTCCCGTCTCCTCGTGGACGTCGCCGGCACGGGCAACCTCCCCTTCGGTGAGACGGTGACGCTGCCCGAGCGCGGGGCGCCTGCCCAGGCCCTGACCGACCTCCTCGGCGTCCGGGTGGACGACGGCTGGGTCCTGAGCGAGCAGGGGCTGGCGGACCTGGTCGACGCGGTGGGCGGGGTGCAGGCTGCGGTGGACGTCGACGTCGTCGACACCGACACCGACGGCAACGAGACGATCGTCGTGGCGGCAGGCTCCCAACGCCTGGCCGGCGACGCAGCGGCGGCCTACGCCGTCTACCTTGCCGAGGACGAGCCGGAGCAGGCGCGGCTGGCGCGGTTCGACGAGGTGTTCTCCGCCGTCGTCGCCGGACTGCCGAAGGAGCAGGCGCAGATCGCCACCGCCGTCGGTGGAGGGAGCGAGACGTCACGGTCCACCCTCGACGGTGCGGGTCTCGCCGCCCGGCTCTCGGTCCTGCGGGCGGCGTCGGCTGCCGGGACGCTCGTCTCCGATGTGCTCCCGGTGAACGAGATCGACACGGGTGATGTCGCCCCGTCGTACGGCATCGCCTCCGGCGATGTGGCCGCGATGATGCGCTCGCTGCTCCCCGGCGCGCTGCAGACGGACCCCGGCGGGGAGGTGCTGCGGGTGCTGGTCGAGAACGGCGTCGGTACGCCGGGCCTGGTGGAGCTGGCCCGGGCAAAGCTCGTGGCTGAAGGGTTCCGATTCGTCAACGGCGGTAACGCGGCGGAGTTCGGAGTCCAGCAGAGCGCGGTGTTCATCCCCGACGGAACCGCGGCGAGCGTCCGGCGCGGAGAACGCGTGTCAGCTTCCCTGGGTCTGCCGAACGACGCGGTCACCACCAACAACCGCGGCCAGACCGTGGCCGACGTCATTGTCATCTTGGGCGGGGACTTCGTACCGTGAGATCCTGGGGAACGTGACCGTCTCCGACCGCGCCCGTGAGCTGACGATCGCCGCTGCCGAAGCGGCCTCGGACAAGCTCGCCGACGACATCCTCGCCTTCGACGTAGGCGACCAGCTCGTCATCACCGACGTCTTCCTGCTCTGCTCGGCGCCCAACGACCGGCAGGTCAAGGCCATCGTGGACGCCGTCGAGGAGCGCCTGCGCGGGCTGGGCGCCAAGCCGGTCCGCCGGGAGGGCGAGCGTGAGGCGCGCTGGGTCCTGCTCGACTACATCGACATGATCGTGCACGTCCAGCACGCCGAGGAGCGCGTCTACTACTCACTTGAGCGCGTCTGGAAGGACTGCCCGACCGTGGAGCTACCCGCCGAGGTCCGCCGGTCGCGGTCCCGGCACGACGACGCCGCGGGCGCGGCCTCCTGACGGGTGCGCCCCGCCGGGTCGTTCTCTGGCGGCACGGGCAGACCCGGTGGAACCTCGAGGACCGCTTCCAGGGTCATACCGACGTCGAGCTCGACGAGACCGGCCGCGATCAGGCTGAGCGGGCCGCCCGCCTGCTCGCCGCGTTGCAGCCCCAGGCGATCGTGTCCTCGGACCTGCTGCGGGCCATGGACACTGCCGTGGCCCTGTCCCGGCACGCGGGTGTGCCGGTGCAGGAGGACCCGCGGCTCCGCGAGACCTTCGGCGGGTCGTGGCAGGGGCTCACGGTCAGCGAGATCCGCGACCTCGACGCGGACGCCTATGCGTTGTGGCGCACCGGTGCGGACGTGCCGGCCGGTGGCGCGGAGACGCGGACCGATGTCGCAGCGCGGGTCCGGCCGGCGGTGATCGAGGCGTTGGAGCCGCTGGACGCCGGTGCGACCCTCGTGGTCGTCACCCATGGTGGTTCGGCCCGCGCTGCGATCGGCTCGTTGCTCGACCTGCCGATGGACCGCTGGGCCGTCGTCGGGGGACTGAGCAACTGCTGCTGGTCGGTGCTCGAGGAAGGCAGCGGCGGTTGGCGACTGGTGGAGCACAACGCCGGCAGCCTGCCTACGCCGGTCATGAGCGACGAGGAGTAGCCGGCTTCCCGGTCAGCTCCAGGGTCGGCCTTGCCGGTCGAGGCGCAAATTCGTGCCGGGTGAGCCGGCCGGTTAGACTCGCCGCTGCCCGCGCGACGGGCTGGCAGTTCCTGGGGCTGTGGCGCAGCTGGTAGCGCACCACACTGGCAGTGTGGGGGTCAGGGGTTCGAGTCCCCTCAGCTCCACCCAGCGTGACCTGCGGCTTCGTCCTCCGGGACGGGGCCGCAGGCGCATTTCTGGTGCCAGTCTGGTGGCCACTGGTGCTCAGGAGCCCCATAGCGCCGCCCCCATCTGGTCGGCAGCCTCACGGGCCAGCGCCGGCATGACGTGGCTGTAGACGTCGGTCGTCGTGCGCATCTGCGAGTGCCCGAGCAGCTCCATGACGACCCGGGGATGCACCCCTGCCGAGAGGAGCAACGTGGCCGCCGTGTGGCGGCCGTCATGGAGTCGGACGGTGCGGACGCCCGCCGCTGCCAGGAGGTCCCGCCAGGCCCGCCAGTCGGCCTTCCTGTCGATCGGGCGGCCGTTGGGCTGGGCGAACATCAGCCCGTGGTCCTCCCACACGTTCGCGGCCGCCATGCGCTCCTCGAGCTGGGCGGCCCGGTGCGTCCGAAGGTCGTCGACCAGCTGCGCCGGCACGGCAAGGGTGCGACGGCTGCGCTGCGTCTTGGGCTCCTCGTACACCAGGCCCTGCCCGGCGACCCGGTGCACGCCGCGCTGCACGGCCAGCGAGCCGCGCTCGAGGTCGACGTCGGACCAGCGCAGCGCCAGCGCCTCGGACTGACGTAGACCGAGCGCGAGGGCCACCGTCCAGCGGGCTCCGTTCCGCTCGCCCTTGGCTGCTGCGAGGACCCGTCGCGCCTCCTCTGCGGACAGGGCGCCCACCGTCTCCGTGGGGCGAGCCGCAGGAGGGTCGACCAGGGTGCAGACGTTGCGGGCCACCTTGCCGCGCTGCATGGCCACCTTCAGCGCACGGGAGAGCACCCGATGCGCCCGCAGTACGGTCGCGGGGGAGAGGCCGCCGGCCAGCATCTGCCCGTAGAGCAACCTGCTCCGGCTGGAGCTTGGCCAGCGGCTGAGCGCCGATGCCGGGGGAGAGGTGCAGCCGCACGGTCGACTGGTAGCTCTCCAACGTGCGCGGCCTGACCTTGCGGGCAGCGATGTGCTCCAGCCAGTGCGTCAGCCACTGCCCGACCGTGGGGCCACGGCCTGCTGCCGACGTGAGCCCGTCGTCCCGCCGTCTCTCGAGCAGTCGCACCTTCCCGGCGACCTCGGCGCGAGTCCTGCCCGAGACGTGGCGGCGGTCGCGCCCGCCGCCGGCCCTGAGTCCCATCGACACGTATCCGTGCCACCGCTTCTGGTCGTCCTTGTAGATGGTCACGTGACCCTCCCTGGTCGGCCCGGCTGCATGACCCCACGCAGCCGCGCGAGGTACACCCACCGATGCACGGTCCTGATCGGCACGCCGGCCTGCTCGGCCAGCGCCTTGGCTGGGCTGTCTCCCTCGAGCACGGCCTGCGTGTAGGCGGCAGAGACGTGCTCGAGGTACTCCGTAGTGATCGCCCCGTCCGGGCGCTGGAGGCGTCGCGGTCGCCGCGGGGCCCGAAGCGATTTCCTGTGCGGCCGCTTCGCCCCCCGCGAGGGATCGGCCTGGGCGCGGAAGCTCTCGGCGACCCAGTGCTTAGCCTGCGTCCCGAACGTGGTGGCGAAGAACGCGGCCAGGATCGAGAGATCGGGCGCCACGGTGTCGACGTTGCTGGCCAGCTTGTCGGGGTCCACCGCTGCCTCGATGCCCGTGAGCGGCAGCTCTCGGAGGTCGCCGGCGACGAGGCTGCGCCACTCGCCCTCGAGGTACAGCTCCCTGGTGGTCCACCGGCCGCGCTCGTCGGGTCGCAGCCGCAGGTATAGGGAGCCGGGGAGGTCCTCGCCGGTAACCCGGATCCAGCCGCCGTTGCCGTACTCAATCCGCATGCGAGCATTTAGCGCCTTCACGCGAGCATTTGTCAACTTCCCTTGCCGTCGTTCCTCGTCCATGGTGTGCGTATGCACGTAGTCGATAACTACTCGCCAGGAGGCGACCACCATGGACAGCCAACTGCTCTACAAGCCGGAACAGGCAGCCGAGCGACTCGGGATCGGCCGGGCGAAGCTCTACGAGCTGCTCAAGGCCGGCGTCATCCCGTCGGTTCAGATCGGCCGGTCGCGGCGGATCTCCGCCGGTGCGCTCGAGGACTTCGTGCGCGAGCTGTCCGCCGCGTCGTGACCGCGACGACCCTGCCCCGCAAGCTGGCGGCACTGCCCGCCGTCGCTGGCTACTGGGCCGCCGCTGACGAGACCGTCACCGTCCTACCCGACCTCGCATCGCACTGGATCGGGTGGGGAGAGCCGTTCTGCTTCGCATGCGGCTGGCTGGCACCCGTCACGGACGGCCCCGGCGCCTGGGCCCGTGCATCAGGGTGGCTCGACCGCGCCCACCTGGTCGACCACTGGCTCGGCGGCAGCGGAGAGCCGAGCAACCTCGTCGCGCTGTGCCACCTGTGCCACGACGCGATGACCGAGCCTTTCGATGACCGCGACGAAGCTCTGCGTTGGGTCGCCCAGCGCAGGAGTGACCTGCCGCATCCCACTGTGTGGCAGGTGTTCACCGATGCGCACGGGCGATCGAGCGGCGACGGTCCGCGGCGGGCCCGGATGCTGCGACTCCGCGGCGACTACCTCGCGCTCCTCCTCCGCGAAGGGGATGCCGCGTGAACGGCACGAAGCCGGTCTCCACGGGGGGGGAGAGACCGGCTCCGAGAACGTTGCGCCGCGAAGCGTCATCGTCACGCGCGGGACTACGCCCACCGTCGCCGCACGTCACGCACTCCGTCGCCGCCTCGAGCGGGTCGCCACAGACCTCGACCGTCGTGGTCTGCGCGATGAGGCGGCCGTGGCGAGGGACTTCCTGCGCGGTGCGGCATGAGGAACCCGCACCCCTTCCTCGAGCCCGTCAGGCCGCCGATCGGCGGGGCGCTCTTCGCGGTCCGCTACGTCGACCTCCGCGGGCAGCACGTGACGACTCTCTACCGGCGCCGGTGCTCCGCGGAGCGGCTGGCGCGCGAGGTGGAGGCCCGAGGCGGCAGCGCCGTCCTGTGGGCCACCTCGCTCGGCGACTGGGAGGTGACGTGGTGACTGCCCAGACGCACGGATTCCCCGAGCTCCTCGAGCTGCTGGGTTTCGATCCCGACGACGCTGTGACCCTGTGCCACCAATCCCGGGGTGGTCGGTTCGAGTCCCGCTGGACGACCGCGGAGAAGGCGCCTGCCGTGGCCGACGACTACCCGGGCGACAACGTGTGGTTCAACGTCAACGAACTACGGGACGGCAAGGACAGCGGCCGGGGCTCCACCGCGGACGTGACCCGGCTGTCCGCGCTCTTCGCCGACCTCGACATCAAGCCGGGTGGGCTGCAGACCAGGAAGGCAGCTATCGCAGTGGTGTCCGACCTGTCGGCGCTGCTCGGCACGAAGCCGGCCGCGATCATTTTGTCGGGCCACGGCTATCAGCCGATGTGGGTCCTTGACCCCGAGGACAGCGACGCGCAGCTCGACGACGACAACCGGGCAGCAGCGCTCGCGCTCCTCCGCCGGTTCGGTCGGCTCGTGTCGCAAGTCGCCGCCACCCGCGGCGGCCGGGTCGACTCCGTGTTCGACCTCGCCCGGGTACTGCGCGTACCCGGCACGGTGAACGTCAAGAACCCCGCCTGCCCGGTGCCGGTGAAGGTCGCGGTCTGCGAGGACTCCCGGCCACTGACCGTCACCGAGGTCGACGAGGTGCTCGACCTCTACGGCGCCGTGGAGCGCACCGGGGACCGTGACCAGCCCGGCGGGGAGATCGTCGCCCCTGCCGCCGACTGGACGTGGTCGGCCAGTACCCACCCGGCCGTGACGAGGGCGGTCACGTCCTGGTCGAGCGCGTGCCCGAAAGGTCGGCACCCGTGGCTGCTCGGGATCGCCACGTCGCTGGCGTTCGCACGCCGGCTCGGCATGGTGACCGAGGACGACCACTGCGCCGCGGTCACGACGGTCACCGGGCGGTTCCGGTGGCTGCTCGCCAACCAGGCGCCGGTGCGTTCCGAGACGCTCTCCGAGGTCCCGGACGCGCTCGCCCACGGCGTCAACGTTGTCCAACGCAAGAGCGAGGTCGACGCCGTCGCCGACTGGACGTTCTGGACCGACCTGGTGGCGGGTGACACCTGGACCGCCAACCTGGCCGCCGTCGAGCTGCCCGCGGCGGCCGATCAGTTCTGGGACGCACGTCCGGAGCTGGCGCACGTTCGGCAGTTCGCCCGCGCCCGGCTGTGCTCCCCGCTGGCAACGCTGGCCGTCGTCCTGGCCCGGGTGGTCACCGCTGTCCCGCACCACTACGTGCTGCCGCCGATCATTGGTGGAGCCGCGAGCCTCAACCTGTTCGCGGCCATCGTCGCCCCGTCAGGTCACGGCAAGGGCGCCGCCGAGGCAGCCGCGCGGGACGCCGTGCTCATCGACGGCATTACCCAGTACAGCCTCGGGTCCGGTGAGGGTATCGCCCGCGCCTACGGCCACCGCGAGCGTGTTCCGGACGACAACGGGCGCAAGGGCGGCTCGGTGATCGTGCGTGACCATTGGGCGCTGTTGTTCTCGGTGGCTGAGGTCGACACGCTGACCGCTCTCGGTGCGCGTCAG